>Ga0207708_10003825_pt1 | contig 11092 bp, 11 predicted proteins | sample KBSK5101metaG_FD_184340 | JGI IMG/M metagenome (GOLD analysis project Ga0207708, IMG submission 184340) | Corn, switchgrass and miscanthus rhizosphere microbial communities from Kellogg Biological Station, Michigan, USA - KBS K5-10-1 metaG... | ecosystem: Host-associated > Plants > Roots >...
AGGGCCTCTCAGCAATCGCGATACTGGTCGGCATAGTCGGCTACATGGCAACCAATGCGCTGGCGATGGGAGTCGTGATCAACGCGATCTTCGGCGTCGGTCTCGGCTGGGGCATCTGGATCGGGATGGGGATCACGCTCGCCTACTCGGCGTCAGGTGGAATACTCGCCGGCATCTACAACGATGTCTTTCAGGGAACGCTGATGGCGATCGCTTCGGTCCTGGTGTTCCTCTTCGTCCTCGGCTATGGCGGTGGGCTTGGTGAGATCTCGCGCACGATCCTCGCCCACGACCCGACGATTCTCGGTCCATGGGGAAAGCTCACTCCACTCGCAGCGCTCTCCTTCTTCTTCGTCTTCTCGATGGGGTCCCTCGGCCAGCCCCAAGCGGTGCACAAGTACTACATGCTGAGGGATCCGCTACAGCTCAAATGGTATCCGCTGCTGAAAACGCTCGGACTGGTGCTGGTGCTCCTGCTCTACTTCAGCGTCGGGTTGGGCGTGAAGTCTTTCGTGCTCGGTGGAAGACTGGCGCCGCTATCGAGTCCCGACCAGGCGACTCCGACGCTGCTCCTCACTGCCACACCGATCGTGCTGGCAGCGCTCGTATTCTCCGGAGTCGCCGCGGCCACCATGAGCGCGGCAAATTCCTTTCTCAACATCGGAGCGGCGATAGTAACCCACGACCTGCCGATAGCGTTGGGCAGAAGTGTCGGCAACGAGCTGCGATGGGGGCGGGTGATGACGGTGCTGATTGCGGTAGCGGCAGCGATCACGGCTCAGAAATCCGGAGCCATGGTTGCGTTCCTCGGGATCTTCGGCTGGGGGCTGTTCGCGTCGACACTAGTCCCCGCTCTGGCAGTCGGCCTGAACTGGGAGGGCGCGACACGAGCCGGCGCGCTGGCGTCGATTGCTACCGGATTGATAGTGACCGTCGCGCTCGAGACTTTGGCCTATTGGAAGGTGTTCAGATTTCCGGCGGGCGTTACTGCTTCCGCTGTGGCGATGGTGATGTCGTTTCTGGTCTTCTTCATGGTGTCATGGCTGACACGAGCGGACGCCCCGAATCAGCTGGATCCAGATATCCGGCTCGTGATGGATATCTGACTACTCTGTCGCTGCCTTTTTCTGCTCCTGCGTGTCGATGACGCGAACGCTCTTGATGTTGACGAACTCGCGGATGCCGAATTCGCCCAGCTCGCGCCCGAAGCCTGAGTTCTTGACGCCGCCAAAGGGCAGACGACTATCCGAAGCAACCATTCCATTCACAAAAACCATCCCCGCCTCCACCTCGGCGATAAATTGATCACGCTCAGCATCATTTCGTGTCCAGGCTGAAGCGCCAAGTCCGAATGATGTTCCGTTCGCGATAGAGATGGCATGGTCGATGTCTTTCGCCTTGAAGACCGACGCGACAGGGCCAAAGAGCTCGTCGCTGGCGGCCGGAGCACCGGGTGGTATGTCGACGAGCACCGTTGGCGCATAGAAGAAGCCTTTGCCGTCGAGCTTCTTGCCGCCGGTACGCACTTTTGCTCCGGCTGCCACTGATGCTTGGACTTGCTGATCGAGCTCATCACGAATCGCACTGGTGGCGAGTGGGCCAAGCTCGGTTCTCTCGTCCATGGGATCGCCGACGCGAACGGATTCGACTCCACGAACGAACCTGGTGAGGAACGTGTCGTAAACCTTCTCGTGGATGATGAATCTCTTGGCGGCAATGCACGACTGGCCATTATTGATCATCCTCGCCGTCACCGCAGTCGACGCTGCGCTATCGATGTCGGCACTCGGCATCACAATGAAGGGATCGCTGCCCCCGAGTTCGACGACTGACTTCTTGAGATTCTTACCGGCGGCGCCGGCTACGGACCGGCCCGCGCCTTCGCTGCCAGTGAGAGTCACCGCGGCTACGCGAGGGTCGGCAATGATGTCAGCGACGACTTCCGATCCCGTGAGCAGAGTCTGAAAGGCGTCAGGCGTGAAACCGGCGCGTCTGAAAATGTCCTCGATGGCGAGGGCGCATTGCGGGACATTCGAGGCGTGCTTGAGGATGCCGACGTTGCCGGCCATTAGCGCGGGCGCAGCGAAACGAAAAACCTGCCAGAACGGAAAGTTCCACGGCATGATGGCGAGCACCACGCCCAGCGGCTGGAACGCGACCCAGCTCTTGCCGCCTTCCATCGGCACCTGCTGATCGGCGAGGAAGCGCTGCGCATTCTCAGCGTAGTAGTCGCACGCCGTTGCGCACTTCTCCGCTTCCGCTATCGCAGCCTTGATCGGCTTCCCCATCTCGAGGGTCATCACGCGACCCAGCTCGCGACACTCTGCCTTGAGAATTCCACTTGCCTTTCGCATGCATTCGGCGCGAGCGGCAAACGAGGTACGGCGATGCTGCTCGAACGCGGCAGCCGCCCGATCGAGAGATTGATTGAGACGATCCGGATCGAAGGCATCGAAGACGCGCATGGTCTCGCCAGTCGCCGGATTGATCGTCGCTATACTCATAATGGGTTTCTCTTCACCTGGCGCGCCGCAAATCTGCCTTGGCAATCCGCAGCTTCGGCCGATCCGGATCGGTCAGATCCATGTCCTGCCATGGCACCTCGTATACCGAGTAGACATTGCGGCTCCGCAGCGCGCGCGAGATCGGCCTGACCAGTGTCCATGCCGACAGCCGCTGGATTAAAGCGGACGCACCGATCAGGTAGGCGTCGAGAGTGCATGCCTTGTCAGTCTCGGTAACCCGAAACTCTTCGATGCGACCGACTTTATTGCCATCAGCGTCGTGAACTTTCTTCCCGATCAGGAGCTCGACGTTCACTTCCATCTATTCCTCCTCCTCGGATCCGCCGCCAGGAATGTGCTCGATGATGTGACGAGCGACCCAGATCTCCCAATCGAGCGCGCCTGTGTCCTTCCCCTCCACATCCAGCTTGACTTCACGCCCCACCGTCTCGACGCGCGACCACGGAATCTTTGCCGGCTCCTTTCGCCGCGGCCCCCACATTTGCCCCAAAGCACTAGACAGCCGCCCGAGAGCGGGATGAATCCGCATCCACAGAGTGGGGCCGCCGACCAGGATGTGCGTGACACGTGGCGGACCCGACTCTCCAACATGCATTACCAGGCCGCCGACTCTGCCCATCGGGCAGTCCTCGCGGTCCATCAGCTTTTTGTCGAGGACGTCACGCACGAGATGCACGTCAGCCTCCCATGATCTCGAGGGGAATCGAAACCACAGCCAGCACGAATGAGATCAGTATCACTACGCCGACGACGGTATTGCTGATCCATCCATTGCGGTGTTTGCCGAGGTAGATCGGATCGTTCATTAGAAAAAGAAAGGGCACGATTGCGAGCGGAAGGGTCGCACTCGTGAGCGCCATCGACATCATTGTAATTTTGATCGGATCGACGCCGAACATGAGCGGCACGGCGGCGAAACCAATGATGAGAGTGTAGACGAAGGCGAAACGCGCATCGCTCGACGGCTCGACGTCTTCGCTCCAATTCCAGCCGAAGCCCTGCGAAAAGAAGTAGGAGATGGCCAGAGAGATCTCCAAAGCAGCGCCAAAGCAGGCAAATAGCATCGACAACGCGAAAAGATAAAATCCCCATTTCGGGAGCGCCGTCGTCATCATCAGCGCCGCCTGCTGGAATGTCTCCACCTGGATTCCTTTCGGTCTGAGCGCCAGCGCGGCGACGATCAGCACCGCCATCGAGAGGAGTCCTCCGAAGGTCATCCCGAATGCAGCGATGACGCGGTTGATCGGGAGGTAGGTGCGATCCCATTTATCCTCGATCGCTCCGGACGAATAGAAGAACGTCAAGTAAGGCGATATCGACGCGCCGAGAATGCTGACGGCGAGAAACCAGTACTTGGATTTGTCATCGTCGGGAAGGGTTGGAAGCAGCCCCGATGCCGCACTCGTCCAGTCGGGATTGAGTCGGAGTGCGGCGACTACGAAGGACACCGTCACCAGGCCGAGCAGCGACGCACCGTTTTCGATCAGACTGAACGTTCCCTTCCACATCAGAAGCCAGACAACGAACGAGACGGGGAGCGCCCACCAGGGAAATCGAATTCCCATCAGAATCTGGAGCGCGAAACCAATTCCTCCGAGCTCGGCCACCAGCACCATGAAGGCGACGAGCACAGTGCCAAGGAGGACAAAGAAAAAGAAGGGGAATCCAAAACGTTCGCGTATTGCATCGACGATTGTGTGCTTGCTCACCGCCGCCAGCCGACCCGACATCTCGATGAGGAAAATGAGACAGAGCGTACCCAGCAGGATCGCCCACAGCAGCTTGTAGCCGAATTGTGCTCCAGCCTGGGCGGCCGTCGTCACGGATCCGATCTCGAGAAAGCCTCCGACGCTGGTAATGATGCCGAGCGAAAGCTGGAGGATCTTTTTCATTGGGAGGACTCGATTTTGTCGGAAAGCTGCTTCAGTGCTTTCTGATCCAGCTCCAGCGAATCGAGCACCTGGTTGAACCCGGGTGAGTTCCTGGCCTCGACCAGCTGGGCCATGCGCGCGAGGTGGGTTCCGCTTCTGGTAAGCGCGCCGTCGAGTTCCGTGCTGTCGATCGTCGCCGGTGGAGATTTCAGAAGCTCGGCGCCGATTTGCCGGAGCTGGTCGTGCGAGAGCGTAAGAGTCTGGCGCGTGTAGGTATCAGGAGTCGTATGGCGCAGCCAGCCGTTGCCCAGCACGATGGCCGAGCCGACCCATGACAGGATTGCATCCATCTGCTCGGCGGGAGTGGGTGGCTTGCACGAGACAAGGAGAATCACCGTCGCGAACAGCAGCCGTTTCACACGTATCCCATTTACATTGTTGTTCTATGCCGAAAAACAGGTTGCTGCTCGCGTTTCTTTCACTTTCCGTGCTCGCCGGATTCGACAGTGCGTGTGGACAGTCGCAGGTAAGCTCCGGAGAACCCCTTACGCCGCCCCCGCCGATCCGCCGTGAATTCAGGGGCGTGTGGGTGGCATCGGTGCAGAACATCGACTGGCCTTCGCAGAAGGGGCTGTCAACGCAGGAGCAGAAAGACGAGCTCATTGGCATTCTGGACCGGACCGTTGCCCTTCATCTCAATGCCGTGATTCTTCAAGTGCGTCCTGCTGCCGACGCGCTTTACGCTTCGCCGTATGAGCCGTGGTCGGAATACCTCTCGGGTCGCATGGGCCAGGCGCCGAACCCCTACTACGATCCACTCGAGTTCGCCGTGAACGAGGCACACCGACGCGGGCTGGAGCTGCACGCGTGGTTCAATCCCTATCGCGCGAGGCATCCATCGGGGAAAGGGCCGGCATCGGCAAACCACATCAGCCGCACACATCCCGAGCTCGTCAAACGCTACGGCAGCATGCTGTGGATGGATCCGGGTGAGCCCGAGGTTCGTGACCGCACGATCCAGGTTGTGCTCGATGTCGTGCGCCGCTACGACATCGATGGCGTTCACATCGATGACTACTTCTATCCCTACAAGGAAAAGGACAAGCGCGGGCGGGTGATCGATTTTCCCGACGCGACCAGCTGGCGAAAGTACCAGCGTTCGGGTGGGACTCTGTCGCGCGACGACTGGCGCCGAGCGAACGTAGACAGTCTGATCCACCAGGTCTATGTCCAGATCAAAGCCGCAAAGCCGTGGGTGAAATTCGGAATCAGCCCATTCGGTGTGTGGCGTCCTGGCTATCCACCCGAGACCAGCTCCAACCATTTCGACTCGTACGCCGAGCTATATGGAGACTCGAGGAAATGGGTGTTGAACGGGTGGGGAGACTATTTCACGCCGCAGCTTTATTGGCCGATCGATCGGCCGGAGCTGAGTTTCCCGGTTCTGTTGAAGTGGTGGGTGGGGCAGAACGCGAAAGGCCGGCACATCTGGCCGGGAAATTATCTGGACAAAGTGGACGGAACTCCAACCGGCTGGCCCGCGCAGGAACTGCTCGATCAGATATCGGCTACGCGCGCACAGCCTGGCGCGACGGGGAACGTTTACTTCAGTGTGCGCAGCTTCTTGTATGGACACGACAATCTCCCGGCGAAACTTGTCGCCGGCCCATATCTCGAGGAAGCGATCGTTCCCGCCTCCACATGGCTGGATAGTGTCCCTCCGCCAGCACCAGTTGTCCGTGTGGGTCGCGATGCGGGATCAGGGGCAGTCACAGTCAGTCTGCAGCCGCAGGGAACGGAACCGATCTGGCTGTGGGTGATACAGGCGCGAACTGGTTCGACGTGGACGAGCGACGTCGTGCCCGGCTTCCAGCGATTCTTCTCCATTCCCCGCACGACGATGAGCACACCCGATGAGATCGCGGTGTCCGCTGTGGATCGGAACGGAAATCAGAGCGCTGCAACTCTCTCGGCGGGCGGCGGTTAAGGAAAAGCGAACTGCAACTGAACGGCAGAAAACTCTAAGACTCAAAGTTTCAAGTCATAAGCTCACTACGTCGGGACCCCTCTAAGCGTCGTTCGAGCCACAGGCTGGCGCGTTCTCGCCTTGTAACTCCGATGAGGCAGGTCTATGCGCAGTTGCTTAAAGCTTGAGACTTTCAGTCTTAAAGCTTTCTGCCGTTCAGTTGTCTTCTTCTGGAGTGCTACTCGACCGAGAAGGTCTTCACCATTCCGTGCGCGAAGTGCGGCTTGTGATCCTTTTCATCACCGACGAAGCACAGGAAAACGTAGTTGCCCGGCGTGAAGTCGGCGGTGAAGTACTCCGTCATTCCCGATTCGAGACTGGAGATACCGCCGATAGCGCTGCCTGGAGGCGGGCCTTCCATCTTGTCGAACCACTTGAAGAAGTCGTCGACGGTTTTGCCCGGCGCGAGCTTGATCATTTCTACTTCGTGAATCTGTGGTCCGCCGTTGTGCACTTCCAGCGTGCGAGTGCCTGCTTTGATCGGCGTTGATTCCTTGAAGTTGTAATCGAAGAGCGTGAGGGTGAGATCGGCCTTCGGCTTCGCGTCACTGTCATGGTTGGCCGAGTATACATGCAGCGGCCGGATCATTCCCTTGGTGAAATGCGGCGGGCCGCCGATGTCAACGAAGCAGATCAGGGCGTAATTGCCGGGGTGGAGCATCAACGTCGCGTTTGCTTCTTTGCCGGGATCAGGCGCATTGGGCCCGCCCACTTCCTTGACCCACTTCGGCGTTCCCGCATTCGGATCACTCAGCGCGGCAGTGAGATCCTGAATCGTCTTGCCCTCCTCGAGCTTGAGCAGGGACATATGGTGAATCGATGGCCCCTTGTTCATGAACCGGAACTCGGTGAGTCCGGGCGGGAGACTATCCGGCGCATCGAACTTGAAATCTTCACCGCTTACGCGAACGACGTTGGCCTTGCTGGCGGTAATAGACGCATTTGTTTCACCTGATGGCTTGTTGCTGAACGCGGTGATTGCGAGTCCCGCGATTGCCACTGATCCCACGACGCCCACAATGGTGGTCAGTGATTTCATGAACTGCTCCTGGTTGACAGTTGGCTGGCTACGAGCGACACAGTTTGTTGTTACGGTGCCGTACTGTCAACGGTTTCTTCTCTTTCGATCAGCGCCTTTACTGAAAGAGCATCACTCGTCGCGAAGCCGAGTGCGGTGTTGTCGAAAATGCACCATATGTGTGCTCCGCTCGCCGCTCTTTGCTCGAGAGTGGAGGCCATGCTGACAAGCATTTCGCGCGGGTACGCTGAGTAGTAGATGCGCGGCGAGCCATGAAGTCTGTAATAGACCGTGCCTTCATGTCCGCCCGGCTCGGCAGCCTCCGGTACGCGAGCCGGATCGGCTGCTACACGTGAAACGCGATGCGATACGAGCAAGGAATCAACAACGGTCGTAAACCAGGTCTCGTGCCTTGGCTCGAACACGACATCACCATCGAATCGTTCGCGCAATCGGGAGAAAAAGGACGCGGCTACGATTGGGTCGAACGCAAAACTCGGCGGGAGCTGTACCAGGACCGGTCCGCGCTTCGATCCCAAACCCGAGGTCTCCTCGAGAAACCGTTCCAGATCGGCATCCGCGTCAACAAGCCGCTGCTGGTGGGTAATGACCTTTGGCAGCTTGACAGCGAAGCGAAAATCGTCCGGAACCGACGCTGCCCATCGTTCGTAGGTGGACCGGCGGTGGGGCCGGTAGAAGCAGGAGTTGATCTCGACGCAGTTGAACACCGTCGCGTACCGCTGGAGATGGCTCCCAACATCGGCGAATCGATTGCCATGCTCACGCCGAATGGACCACCCCGCGATACCGATCCGGACGGGGGCTGGGATCAATCTCTGTGGAATATGGTTGTGCACCATCCTACTTTGTGCTCGCATAGCCGGCGGTGTCCATTACGCACCGCCCGCGCCACTTGGTATTAACTCCGAAGGAGTAAAGTCCTGAACTTGCCCGGACGCTCACGAACCAGGACGATAAGAGCTCGCCAGCTTTATCTGGCCGCAGCTGCGGGCGTCGTCTGTCTTGTCACGGTCGATGGCTGCGCGCACGGGCCCCGCACACCACGACCTGCCCGCCATGTCAATTACTGGGAGGCGCTCGCCGAGCTCCATCCGGCGGACGCGATCGGTGCTGCGCATAACCCTGCGGAGGCGGAGTTTGCGGAGGCGCTGGGCAACCTCATGTCAGGCGACATCGAGAAGGCTGAAGAACGTTTCGGCAGGCTAAGGACGAGTGCTACCGACTCGATCATTCGCGCCGGTTCGCGCGTCGTCTACACCGCGACGCTGCAATACCAGGAAAAATGGCAGACGCTCGCCACACTCAAGGATGAAAAGACGACCGCGCCCGAGGTGCACGACAGGGCGAGTATCGAGCTATGGGCGAATGCGTTCAAGGATGTGCCGCCGAAGATTTTCACCTTCGGTTCCTCGGCCGGTCGATTGCAGATGACGGTATCTGAAGTCGGTACTCCGCTCGTCCCGGTAAAGATTCACAACAAGGTCTACAACTTCTGGCTCGACACCGGCTCGAGCCTGACGATGCTTGCTTCCGATGTGGCCTCGGAGCTGAGCATCCATCCAATCGTATCCGACACCCTGGAGATTGTGACCAGCACTGGCCGAGTGAGCGCCCAACCGGCACTCATTCCCAAGCTGACACTCGGCCCACTGACAGTGGACAACGCGCCGGCGATGATCGTCGAGGAAACGATGATGCGAATGCCGGAGCCACAGACAGTCGGCCGTTTTCCGCTGGTGAAGATCGATGGCATCATTGGCTTCGATATCATCCGTCAGCTCGACCTGGAGCTCGACTACTCGGAGGGAATGCTCGTTCTCCGCAATCCCTCGAGGTCCAGGCGGGAGAGCAATCGGAACATGTTCTGGATCGGCCTGCCGGTGATCCGGATCGACACCGATGATGGCCAGCCACTCCACTTCGGATTGGATACCGGCGCACAGCTGACGTTCGTGACCGAGACCCTGCTCGACAAACTTCAGATCTCGCCGGCACGGATCGAGAACCGGCGTGTCGGCGGTCTGGGCGGTGAGATCTCGATGCGGGCGCCCGTGATGCCCGACCTGCGCGTGTACGTGCGCGGATTCCCGATCATTTTTCGCGGGGCTTTTGTGCGCGCGCCGGTCTATCAAGTGCTTGCTTCGCTCGACGGAGTCCTGGGTGGCGACGTCTGGAACACAGGCATAGTTCGAATCGACGCCACCAACGGCATTTTCGCGATCCGCCGGCCGCGAAATAATTGAAAGCATGTTAGCTTGCTAGCTAACATGGCCTCCCGCACTGGACACCTCCGCATCGAGTTCGCGGTCACTCCGCGATTCGATGTTTTCTATGCGCTGTACGCGGTTACCAGCGAAACGACGCCCCTCGAGACGTGGAAGGAGAGAGCTGTCGGCCGCCTTCCCGACGACTTCAGGCAGTTGGCGAGTCGTGTCGCGCCGCTTCCGATATTCTGGCCGTTGTTGGCCGATGCGCTGCAAAGCGTTTCCGGCGCGCTCACGTTCGACGCAATGCTGTCGAGTCTCCGTGAATTGCCCGCCGCGGTTCTGCAGCGCAACGTGCTCGCCGGGATTTTCCACGACAGTGACACGGTCGACGCTCTGGTGGCGCGCGAGAAAACGCTGAAGCAGGTGCTGGGCGACAAGTCACTAACTGGTGTGGAGCTGCTAACCCATTTCGGCCTCGGACCCGCCACAGGGAACTCCGTTGCTTCGCGCGCGATGTCCGCGCTGCTCTCAAACCCGGAGCTTTATCGCGATGAGCTGGTCGCAGTGCTCCAGAGATTCTGGCAAAACGGATTCTCTGGTGACTGGACTGCGCTTGAGCCGGCCTTACACGATGAATCGCTCCGCATGCGCGAGCTGCGGGACGACAGCTCGGCATCGCAGCTCGCGCGAGAGCTCAACCTGCCAGTGGGTTTTGACGACGCCGTCGGCCAGGTGCGCTCGAAATCGGGAACCGCGATCCCGTACGCGCAAATCAATCGCTGCTATATCGTGCCCTCTGCGTTCAACACCCGGCGCTGGTGGGCGAAATACGAGGGCGGCGCGGGAGAGTTCACGCTTTATTTCCCCGTTCTCTCCGACGTCAGCCTGGCGAATCAGACGCGAGCGCGGAGCGCAGCCGCGCCGAAGCGCAGCGAAAGGATAGATGCTGAATCAGTTTTTCGCGCACTCGGTGACACCACGCGCTACGCAATCGCCTCGATACTTGCGCGCACGCCAACCAGCTCGGCGGATCTCGCGCGCAGCCTGAAGGTTTCCAAGCCGACGATCACCCATCATGTGCAGGCGCTGCGGTCGGCGGGCCTGATCAGAGAAACGCCGAGCGGCGGGTCGACGAAATTGTCTCTCAGCAGGGATACTGTGGCGGCGTTGTCGGGCGCCGCAGTCGAGCAGCTCTTTTCGTCAACGGGCGATCTCACACTAGGCACAACTCGCAAGCGGCGTAACGTCTGATTCTGGACCAAGCGAGCTAGCCGTTGGTCTAGTCGCTCCCTGCTGTGAACCGTGGGAGAATGTGTCTGGACGGTCGCACAAATTTTTACTTTGTATACGTGCGAATCTTATAAACCCTTTTTGCGTAGGGACCGTCTAAGAGTCTGAAGCCCGGAAACTACCCCCTCCGGCTT
>Ga0207708_10003827_pt1 | contig 11091 bp, 8 predicted proteins | sample KBSK5101metaG_FD_184340 | JGI IMG/M metagenome (GOLD analysis project Ga0207708, IMG submission 184340) | Corn, switchgrass and miscanthus rhizosphere microbial communities from Kellogg Biological Station, Michigan, USA - KBS K5-10-1 metaG... | ecosystem: Host-associated > Plants > Roots >...
TGATCACGCGCGGCGTCGGGGACACGCCCCCATAATGCGCGCGTGTGTGAACATGCACACCATGGCTGATCCGGACGGCGAGCTGCTCACCGCTCTCGACAAGGGGCTTCCGGAGCGGGCCGTCGGCATGACCGCGGCCGCCTTCCTGGCCGGGCGTCCCCGGCTCGGCGAGTTCTGGACGCCGCTGGTCGTGCTCGACGACGAGGCGATGCGCAGCAACGTCGCGACCATGGCGGGCTGGTGCCGCGAGCGCGGGCTGGAGATCATGCCGCACGGCAAGACGACGATGGCGCCGACGCTCTGGCGGCATCAGCTGGATGCCGGAGCCCTCGGCATCACGCTGGCCACCATGGGGCAGGTGCGCACCGCCCGCAGCCTCGGTGTCGACTCGGTCATGCTCGCCAACGCGGCCGTCGACGAACACGCGCTGCGTTACCTCGCGGGCGAGCTCGCCGACCCCGCGTTCCGCTTCGTGTGCTGGGCCGATTCGCCCGCGACCGTCGAGGTGATGGAGCGCGGCCTGCGCGGGGCACGGCCGCCGCGCCCGGTCGACGTGTGCGTCGAGCTCGGCGCCGAGGGCGGTCGCACCGGTGCGCGCACCGTCGCCGACGCCGTCGTGGTCGCCGAGCGCATCGCGGCCTCCGACGTGCTGCGGTTGGCGGGCGTCGCGGGCTACGAGGGGTGCCTGGGGCACGACCGGTCGCGGCCCGTGCTCGCCGCGGTGCGGGCCTACCTGGCGAGCCTGACCGAGCTGCACCGCGCCGTCGCGCACCGCTACGACGAAGGCGAGGTGTACGTCACCGCGGGCGGCAGCGCCTACTTCGACCTCGTCGCGCAGGAGTTCGCCAAGGCCGGAGCCGGCCGGGAGCGCACCCGGTTCACCCTGCGCTCGGGCGCCTACATCGTGCACGACGACGGCTTCTACCGGCAGATCTCGCCGTTCGACGAGGCGGCAGCCGGTCCGGACGTGCCCCGCTTCCGCGTCGCGATGCGCGGCCTCGCGCGGGTCGTGTCGCACCCCGAGCCGGGCCTCGCGCTGCTGGACGGCGGCAAGCGCGACTTCCCCTACGACGAGGGGCTCCCGATCCCGCGGCTATCCGCGGCCGATCTCGCCGGGCCCTGGCGGGAGCTGCCCGCCGCGCAGGTGTCCGCCCTGAACGACCAGCACGCCTACCTGCGCTTGGCAGGCGAAGCCACCGCCCACCCGGTGGGGTCGGTCGTCGCGCTCGGCCTGTCGCACCCGTGCACGACGTTCGACAAGTGGCGGGTGCTGCCGGTCGTCGAGTCCGCGGCGTCCGACGTCGTCGTCGACCTCGTGCGCACGTACTTCTAGTGACAGCCTTCGTCCTGCGCGGGGGGTCCGTCGGCACCCCCGACGGGCCGGTGCGGGCCGACGTCGCGATCGAGGGCGACACGATCACCCGGGTCGGCCGGGTCGAGGCGCGCGCGGGCGACCACGTCACCGACGCCGCCGACCGCCTGGTGCTGCCCGGCTTCGTCGACGCGCACTCGCACGCCGACGGGCTGCTCGCCGACCCGGCGGTGCAGCGCGCGCTGCTGCGCCAAGGCGTCACCACGGTGATCGTCGGGCAGGACGGGGTGTCGTACGCTCCCGGCCCGGGGACCTACGCCACCGACTACTTCGCCGCGATCAACGGGCCGCACCCGACCTACCGCGGCGGGGGAGTCGCGGCGTTCCTCGCCGCCGTCGACGGGGCGTCGGCGTGCAACGCCGCCTACCTGGTGCCCGCGGGCACCCTGCGCCACGAGGTGTGCGGGCGCGACCGCGCCCCGGCGACCGCCGAGCAGCGCGCACGCATGGCGGCGCTGGTCGCGACGGGCATGACCGAGGGTGCGCTCGGGCTGTCGACGGGGCTCGACTACGTGCCCGGCATCTTCCAGTCGGCGGGCGAGATCGCCGCGCTGTGCGGGCCGGTCGCCCGCGCGGGCGGGGTGTACGTCAGCCACATGCGGGGCGGCTACGAGGCGAACGCCGCGGCGGGCATCGCGGAGATCATCGAGATCGCCGAGCTCACCGCAGCGGCCGCCGGGACCCCGCTGCCGGTGCACGTGTCGCACTTCCACGCCGACGCCGACATCGTGCTCGCCCAGCTCGCGCGGCTGGAGCGGGCGGGCGTCGACGCCACGTTCGACGCCTACCCGTACACCCGCGGCTGCACGCTGCTGAGCATGCCGTTGCTCCCGCACGAGCTGTCGGCGCAGCCCGTCGACGACGTGGTGCACGCCCTCACCGACCCGGTCGGGCGGCCGCAGCTGCGGGCGGCGTGCCTGGCCCGCGCCACGCAGAGCCCGAGCCTGGGCCCCGACTGGCCGCGCCTGGTCACGCTCGCCCACCTCGCCGCACCCGAGTACGCCTGGGCCCACGGCCTGACGCTGCACGAGGCCGGGCGCCGCGCGGGCGTCGACCCGATGGACCTCGCGCTCGACGCGCTGGCGGCGTGCCGCCTGGAGGCGAGCGCGATCATGGCGGTGCGCCACGCGCGCCCGGCGACGGAGCTCGCGCGCATCTTCGCCCACCCCCGGCACACGGCGGGCTCCGACGGGATCTTCATCGGCGCCCACCCGCACCCGCGCGCGTCCGGCACGTTCGCGCGGTACCTGCGCGAGTTCGTGCTCGAGCTCGGCACCTGGTCGTGGCCCGACGCCGTGCACCACCTGTCCGCCCTGCCCGCCGCGCGGTTCGCGCTGGGCCCCCGCGGAACCGTCGCCGCGGGCGCGATCGCCGATCTCGTCCTGGTCGATCCGGACACGGTCGCCGACACCGCGACGTACGCGGAACCGCGTCGCGCCGCCGTCGGCATCGACGACGTGTTCGTCGCAGGCGTGCCGGTGCTCGTCGGCGGCGAGCCCACCGGCGCTCTTCCGGGCCGTGGGCTGCGCCGCGACCGGGATGAACCGAACCGAGAAGGGAAATAGGACAGTGGCCAAGACCGGCGTCCACACCACGAACGCTCCCCGGCCCGCGGGCCCCTACAGCCAGGGCATCGTGGCGAACGGCCTCATGTACACGGCGGGCTTCGGCCCCCAGGACCCGGCCGACGGCAACGCCGTCGCCGACAACGTCGCCGACCAGACGCGCCAGGTGCTGCGCAACATCCAGGCCGTGCTCGCCGAGCGCGGGCTCACCCTCGACGACTGCCTGAAGACCACCGTGCACCTGGCCGACCTGGCTGACTTCGCCGAGTTCAACGCGGCGTACCAGGAGTTCTTCACCGAGCCCTACCCGGTGCGCACCACCGTCGGCTCGCAGCTGGCGAACATCCTCGTCGAGATCGACGTCGTCGCCGCCTTCCCGGAGGACTGACCCGGCTCACGACGGGCGCTGCGTGATCGTCGACAGCACGCGGGCGGGCACGCCGCCCACCACCGCGTAGGGCGGCACGTCCGCGCGCACCAGGCTGCCCGCCGCGACCACGGCGTGCTCGCCGATCCGGCACGGCCCCAGCACCAGGGCGTTCGTCGAGACCCACGCCCCGCGGCCGATCACCACGTCCCGGCCGCTCTTCGGCACGCCGACCTGCCGCTCCCGGTCGAAGAGCGTGATGTCGTGGGTGCCGGTGAGGATCGAAACGCCGTGGCCGAAGAAGGCGTACTCCTCGACCGTGATCTCACCCGAGGACAGGTTGAACAGGGCGTCGTTCACCACCGCGGTGGGGTGCAGGTGCAGCTTGCGTTCGTCGCCGTAGACCCGCGGGCTCCACAGCGCGTGCTGCACGGCCTCGGCCACGAGCGGGGCGAGGCGGGCCTCGACCTCGGCCGCGACGCGTTCCTCGACCAGGGCGACGATCTCCTGCTGCTGCTGGGCGTCCACGTCCACCGCGTACCCACCGGAGTTGCGCCCCTACCCTGCTCGCCCTTTCGGGGACACGCGGCTGTCCGCGAACGGGGCCACCCGATCGGTACACGGGGCGTCATCCGATCGATGCGTGTGGGCCGAGAACGATTGCGGCGTGGTCGGCGCTGCGTAGATTTCGCACGGTGCTTACCCACCGCGGTTCGAGCCGCCGCAGCGATCGGCTACCCGCTGTCACCAGAATGGCGACATGTGCGTTCGTCGCGGTGGCCGCGTGCGCCGCGATGTTGCAGCCCAACGAGATCGCGCATGCCGCCTACCGGACGGTGCCCGCGACGGTGAGAATCGCCGGTCAGGACTACCCGAACCCGCTGCGTTTCGACAACGGCGAAGCCGTCACCACCGCGGCGGAATGGGAAGGGAAACGCCGCGCGGAACTGTTGGCCGAGTTCCGGCAGAACGTTTACGGCCAGGATCTGCCCCTTCCGACCACGGAAACGTTCCAGGTCGCGTCGACGGATTTCCCGACTCTCGTCCGCAAGGTCGTCAAGATCGCCGTCACCGGGCCGCAGGGCAGCGGGAGCTTTGCCGTGACGCTGTTCGTCCCGAAGACCGAGGGCAAGCCCCGGGGGACGTTCCTCTTGATCGACCACCGCGGTTCGGTGGGAGCCGATCCGGGCCAGTCGTCGGCCTACGCCCCGGTTTCGACGATCGTGAAGGCGGGCTACGCGTTCGCGTCGTTCAAGGCGGGCGACATCGCGCCCGACAACAGCGGCTCCTACCGCAACAAGATGATCAATCTGTTCTACCGCGCCGATCAGCCCCTGCCGGACAACGCGGGCCGGACCATCAGCGCCTGGGCCTGGGGCGCCAGCCGAGCCATGGACTACCTGCAGTCCGATCCCGACATCGACCCGACCAAGGTGGCGGTCATCGGCCACTCCCGCGGCGCCAAGACGGCGTTGTGGGCGGGGGCACGGGACCCCCGTTTCGCGGCGGCGATCTCCAACGATTCGGGGTCGACGGGGGCCAAGCTCGCCCGTCGCGGTGACGGGGGAGTCGGCGCGCAGACCGTCGCGGGCAGCAACAACTCGTTCCCGCACTGGTACCCGCCGACGTACAAGGCCTACAACAACCGCGTGCGCGACCTACCGGTCGACCAGCACGAGCTGCTGGCGCTCATGGCTCCCCGCCGGGTCGTCATCGCCAGCGCGACCCAGGACACGCACTCCGACCCGCAGGGCGAGTTCCTGGCCTACCTCGCCGCCGCCCCGGTGTACGAGCTCTACGGGCTGGGCGACACCGGTCTGCCGTCCTCGACCTGGCAACCGCGTGTCGGCCAGGGTTTCCGCGGCCCGGCGATGAGCTACCACCTGCGCTCCGGCGGCCACGGCCTGACCGCGTCGGACTGGGGCATCTACCTGAGCGGCGACCTGTTCTCGCGCTGAGCAGCTCGTCGGGCACGCCGCGCGCGGGTAGGCTCCCGCACCGATGAGCGCAACACCACGCCGGATCGTCACCGGCCACGATGCCTCGGGCAGGGCGGTCGTGCTGTCGGACGCGCCGACTCCGAAGACGCTCGACATCGGCTCCGCCGCGTTCCACGAGGTCTGGATCACCGACCGGACACCCTCGCCGATCGCGGCGGGCGAGCCCGAGCCCACCGACCGTCCTCTGCGGACCCCACCGCCCGCGGGCGGGGTGCTGGTGCGGTTCACCGAGATGCGGCCGGGCGCGGAGTCGCCGATGCACCGCACCGAGACGGTCGACGTCGGCGTCGTGCTCGAGGGCGAGACGTGGCTGCTGCTCGACGACGGGTCCGAGACCCGTGTCGGCCCCGGTGACGCGGTCGTCCAGCGCGGCACGAACCACGCCTGGGCGAACCGGTCCGACCAGCCCGTCCGGATGATGTTCGTGATGATCGACGGCGCGATCACGGACGAGCTGGGTGCGGCCGCCGGGCCGTTGCGGTTCTTCGACCAGGTGCTCGGCTGACGGGCACCGGTCACACGGTGATCCCGTACTGGCGGATCTTCCGGTAGAGCGAGGGGCGGGCCAGGCCCAGTGCGGCGGCCGCGGCCACCCGGTTGCCGCGCGCGTCGCGCAGCGCCGAGACGATCGCGTCGCGCTCGACCTCGTCGACGGGACGCAGGGCGACGCGCGGGCTGCTCTGGCAGAAGGCGGGCAGGTCGGCGACCTCGATGCGCCCCACGGGACGTCGGCGCAGCGCGAACTCCAGAGCCTCGCGGAGTTGCCGCAGGTTGCCGGGCCAGCCGTAGCGTTGCAGCAGCCGCTGCGCCTCCCGCGACAGGCCGACCCGCCGCTGCGGGGCCAGCTCGGCCAGCAGGGCGTCGGCCAGCGCGGGGAGGTCCGAGGCGCGGTTGCGCAGCGGCGGCACGGTGACCGACGTCTGGAAGAACGTCAGCAGCTCGCCGTCCGCGGGTCCCGCCGCGGTGGCGGCGATCGACGGCCGGGTGTCCGGGCCGCCGGTGAGCACCGTCAACAGCCGCGCCGCCGCCGCCTCGGACAGCCGGTCGATGTCGCGCAGCACGACCAGCGCCGGGTTCGGCTCGCGCCGGATCCGGGCGACGACGTCCTCGGCGCCGGACTCGACGTCCGCCGCCTCGACCGCGACGACCCGACCCTTCCGGGCCTGTCGGTACGCGTGGGACAGCAGCGTGAACCGCCCCGTGCCGGGCTCGCCGATGACGAGGACGGCGTCGTCGGCCCGCAGGGCCTTGTCAGCCGTGGTCCAGGCCGCGCGCCACGCGGGGCAACCGTTCTCGGGCCGCGCAACGCTGCGCCGCCCGCCTGCCGGTCGGGACGGCGTGCTGACCTCGGCCAGCAGCGTGACGAGTCCGACGATCCCGGCGACCGCGCCGCCGACGGTCACGGTCGAACCCCGCATCCGCACGTGGTTGCCGCTGGGCAGGTCGACCACGTCGTCGACGGTCGAGCGGCGGAGCATCACGAAGCGGGCGTACTCCTGCAGGGCCACGAGGTCGCCGGGCTCGAGCAGGCTCTGCATCGGTGAGTTCGCCATCACCGTCCGCTCGCCCACCGCCAACACGGCCAGCCTGCTGCGCGCGTCGAGGCGGGTGTAGGCGTCGAACAGCGCCTGCTGGAGCTGGTTGCGGTCGGCCAGCAGGCCGCGCTCGATGTGCGCGGCCGCCGTCCGCACCAGCGAGTGCATGATCGGCGACGAGTGCTCAGCCAGGCAGCTGATGTCGAGCACGCCCTCCAGCCGCCCCGTGAACGGGTCGCGCACCGGTGCGCCCGCGCACGCGTAGGGCTGCAGGCACTCGGCGAAGTGCTCGCCGCCGACGATGTGCACCGACTCCCCGGCCTCGAGCACCGTGCCGACGCCGTTGGTGCCGACCGCGCCCTCGGCGTAGTCGAAACCCCGCGCGAAGTGCACGGCGTCGGCGATGCGACCCATCGAGGACGTGCTGTCCGCCCGGACGAGGAGCCGGGCCTGCTTGTCGGTGAGAGCCACACACGTCGGCATCTCGCCGAGCTGCTCGACGAGCTGTTCGATGACCGGCCGCGCATAACGCACGAGGCGCGAGTCGAAGTCGAGATCGGGGTAGTACTCGCTGATCACGGTGGTCGGGTGGACGCCGGAGGCGACGCTCCGGCGCCAGGACGCGGCCACGCGCGCGGGCACGCCGCGGAGATCCACGTCGGGACGCTCCAGCAGCTCGGCCCGGGCCGATGCGAGGCGCGACCGACGATCGGCCACTCCACCCAAAGGTGCAACACCCCCCTCGTGCGCCCCTCCTCCACATCATGCGTCCCCGGTCAAGGGGCCGGGGTGTCCGACATTGGGACAGGTCCCCCGCCGGGCGCCTGCTTACGGTGGCCGGAGGTCTCGTACCAGCAGCGACAAGAGGTCCCGCATGACGACGGCAGAGCAGGTAGAGCAGGTTCAGGACGCAGGCCACTTCGACGTCCTCATCGTCGGCGCCGGGGTCTCCGGGATCGGCGCCGCCCGCCACCTGCAGGAGCAGTCTCCGAACCGGAGCTTCGTCATCCTCGAGGCGCAGGACGACCGCGGCGGCACCTGGTGGACCAACCGCTTCCCGGGCATCCGCTCCGACAGCGACCTGTTCACCTACGGCTACCGCTTCAAGCCCTGGCGGGGCCCGTCGATCGCGGCAGGCGGGGCCATCCTCGAGTACCTCGACGAGGTCATCGAGGAGGGCGACCTCACGCCCCACATCCGCTACCACCACCGCGTCGGCGGGGTGTCCTGGTCGACCGAGGACCGCCGCTGGACCGTCGACGTCACCCGCGCCGACACCGGCGAGCGGCTGCGCTTCACCGCCGACTTCCTGTGGATGTGCCAGGGCTACTACAACCACGAGAAGCCCTACCAGCCGCGGTGGGAAGGCATGGACCGGTTCCGGGGTCGGATCGTGCACCCCCAGCAGTGGCCCGACGACCTCGACTACACCGACAAGCGCGTCGTCGTGATCGGCTCGGGCGCCACCGCGGCGACGTTGGTGCCCGCGATGGCGAAGACGGCGGCGCACGTGACGATGCTGCAGCGCTCGCCGTCCTACTTCGTCGCCGCGCCGACGACCCACGAGCTCGCCGCCATGCTGGCGCCGCTGGACCTCCCGCCGGAGTGGACGTACGAGATCCTGCGTCGCCAGTACCTCACGCAGTACCACTGGCTGGCCAACACCTCGCTGACCGCGCCCGACGAGGTGCACGCGTTCCTCATGGAGGGCATCCGGCCCCTGCTGCCCGAGGGCTACGACATCGAGAAGCACTTCACCCCGCACTACCGCCCGTGGCAGCAGCGCATCGCGATCGTCCCCGACGGCGACTTCTTCGCCGCCATCCGGGAGGGCAAGGCCTCGATCGCCACCGACACGATCGCGGAGTTCACCGAGCACGGCATCCGCCTCGGCTCCGGCGAGGAGCTCGAAGCCGACGTCGTGGTCACCGCGACCGGGTTCAACCTCTCCGTGTTCGGCGAGATCCCGTTCACCGTCGACGGCGAGGCGGTCGACTTCGCCGAGCGCGTCACCTGGCGCGGCCTGATGATCAGCGGCGTGCCGAACATGGCCTACACGTTCGGCTACTTCCGCCACAGCTGGACGCTCCGCGTGGACCTGGTCAGCGATCTCGTGCTGCGGCTGCTGGAGAACATGGCGCTCAAGGACGCGACGATGGTGACGCCGACGCTGCGCCCCGAGGACGCCGACATGGAGATCAAGCCGTGGTCGGACCCGGAGAACTTCAACGCGGGCTACGTCATGCGCTCCCAACACGTGCTGTTCAAGCAGGGCGACCGCGAGCCGTGGACGCACATGCAGGAGCACGACGAGGAGCAGGAGCTCCTGCCCAAGGCCGACCTGGACGACGGGTCGCTCGTCTACCGCTGAGAACGAGGAGGCACCCGTGCCACTGCAAGCCGTCCGCACCGGAGTGAGCCTGAACTACGAGGTGAGCGGGGAGGGAGAACCGCTGCTGCTCGCGATGGGCACGTCGGGCAACATCGGGCTGTGGGCAGGCCTGGTGGAGCGGCTCGCCGAGCGCTACCGGGTCATCGCGTTCGACAACCGCGGGCTCGGCGGCAGCGAGCGCGGCACGGGCCCGATCAGCGTGGCGTCCATGGCCGAGGACACGGCGGCGTTCCTCGAAGCCCTCGACGTGCCGAAAGCGCACATCGTCGGCTGGTCGCTCGGCTCGGCCGTCGCCCAGGAGCTGGCGCTGGCCCACCCTGAGCGGCTCGCCTCCGCCGTGATGTACGCGACGTGGGGCCGGTGCAACGGCTTCCAGCGCTCGATCCTGTCGGCCCTGCGGCTGCCCTACGTCGTCCGGGACATGGACGCCGCGCTGGCCACGTCCGGGCTCGCGTTCTCCCCGCAGCTGCTCGACCACCCGGACCTGCCCCAGATGATCGAAACGATGCTGCCCGCGTTCCCGCAGAACGAGGAGCAGATGCAGGTCACCGTCGAGCAGTGGGACGCCGACCTGGTGCACGACACGCTCGACCGGCTCGGCGCGATCACGGTGCCGACGCTGGTGGTGGTCGGCGAGCAGGACCTGCTGACGCCGCCCGACCAGGCCAAGGCGGTCGCCGACGCCATCCCCGGGGCCCGCTACGAGCTGGTGACGGGGCCGGGGTCGAGCCACTGCCTGCACATCGAGCGGCCCGACGACCTGCTGAAGATCGTCGACGGCTTCCTCGACGAGCACCGCATCGGCTGAGCCGGGTTGCCCGACGTTCACTAGCGTTCCGTGCCATGGCGGTGGTGCTGGTGCACGGGAACCCGGAGACCGACGCGGTCTGGTCGCCGTTGGTCGCCGCGTTGGCCAGGACGGACGTGGTGCGGCTGTCCCCGCCGGGGTGGGGTGCTCCGGTGCCCGCCGGGTGGGGCGCCACGGTCGAGGAGTACCGGCGGTGGCTGGTGGGGGAGTTGGAGGCGATCGGGGAGCCGGTCGATCTCGTCGGCCACGACTGGGGCGGCGGGCACGCCGTGAACGTCGCCACCACCCGCCCTGATCTGCTGCGGAGCTGGGTGTCGGACCTGCTGGGTTGCTTCGACCCGGACTACGAGTGGCATCCGCTCGCCCAGGGCTGGCAGACGCCGGGGAAGGGTGAGGAGATGGTCGCGGCGATGGTGGCGGACCCGTCGTCGCGGCTGGAGGACATGGCGGCTCGGGGCCTGGACCGGGCGGTGGGGGAGCGGATGGCGCGGGGCTACGACGCGACGATGGCCCGCTGCATCCTCGGCTTGTACCGCGACGCGGCGCAGCCCGCCATGGCGCGGCTCGGCGCGAACCTGCCCGCCGCCGCGGCGCGACCGGGCTTGGCGGTGGTGGCGTCCGAGGACCGCAACGTCGGTACCGAGGAGATGCGCCGCCGGGCCGCCGCGCGCGCAGGCGCTCGGGTCGTGGTGCTGGAAGGCCTGGGGCACTGGTGGATGGTGCAGGACCCGAAGCGGGCGGCGGCCGTGCTCGAGGAGTTCTGGTCGTCGCTGTCGAGCTGACCGGTACGGGGGCGAGTACAACTGCGGAGATGACCAGCACTGACTTCATCACCTCGTGGCGCCAGGTCGAGCAGATCGGTGCCACCGAGGCCGGTGGCGTGGAACGCCAGGCCGCCACCGAAGAGGACCGGCAGCTGCGCGACTGGTTCCGCGGCTTCGCCGACCAGCGCGGCTGGCGCACGGTGGTGGACGGGATCGGCAACCTCTACGCGCTGGTCGACCTCACCCCGGGTGCCCCGTACGTCCTGGTGGGCAGCCATCTGGACTCCC
>Ga0207708_10003829_pt1 | contig 11088 bp, 7 predicted proteins | sample KBSK5101metaG_FD_184340 | JGI IMG/M metagenome (GOLD analysis project Ga0207708, IMG submission 184340) | Corn, switchgrass and miscanthus rhizosphere microbial communities from Kellogg Biological Station, Michigan, USA - KBS K5-10-1 metaG... | ecosystem: Host-associated > Plants > Roots >...
TGAGCAGGTAGGCGGTCAGGATCCAGGCCACGCCGCTCTCGGAGGCCGATAGGTCGTGCTGGATGGCCGGCAGCGCCGGCGCGACGAGCGACTGCAGCAGCGAGAAGGCCAGCGCGGACAGCGCGAGGACCGCGAGGGTCACGTTGGGGTGCTGGCGCTCGGGCTCGGTGCTCATGAGGGAAGGCGGAATGCCCGTTCCGGGCGACGCGGCTACGATAGCGGAATGGCCGTTCCGGCACAGGCCGACACGACCGCCAGCCAGGCCCCCTGGGCCACGCTCGACGCGGTGACAAAGCGCGCGCGCCTGGTCGCCGCCGCCGAGACCGTCTTTGCCCGTGACGGCCTCGACGCCCCGGTGCCGGCCATCGCCGCCGAGGCCGGAGTCGGCGTCGGCAGCATCTACCGCGCCTTCGCGTCCAAGGACGACCTCGTCGCCGCCCTCGCGGTGCAGCGCCTGCGGTGGTTCACGGACCGGGCACGCGCGGCTGCCGACGCCGCCGATCCCGGCTCTGCCCTCGAGCGCCTCCTGCAGGCGGTCGTGGCCCGCAGCGCCGGCGACGACGTCCTCGCCGGCGCGCTGCAGTCGGCGATCGAGCGCCCCGATCTCGCGCCGGCGCGGTCGGCCGCGGTGCAGGCCTGCGAGCACCTGCTGCGCCGGGTCGCCGAGCAGGGCACGTTCCGCGCCGACCTCACGCCGAGCGACATCCGCCTGGTGCTCGCCGGCGTGCGCGCCGCCGAGACCGCGGAGCGGGGCACCGGCGCCCGCATGCTCGACCTCGCCCTGGGCGGCCTGCGGCGCCGATGAGCGCGGGCACGCGCGACCGCATCGAGGCCCACGTCTGGCGCATCAGCGCCGTCGTGATCGTCGGGTCGATCATGTCGATCCTCGACACGACGATCGTCAACGTCGCGCTGGCCACGCTGGCGCGCGAGCTGCACAGCACGATCGCGGAGATCCAGTGGGTCGTGACCGGCTACATGCTCGCGCTGGGCGCGGTGATCCCGGTCACCGGGTGGGCCGCCCGGCGCTACGGCGCCAAGCGCGTGTACCTGGTCTCGCTCGTGCTGTTCGTGCTCGGCTCGGCCCTGTGCGGGATCGCGACCTCGACCACCGAGCTGATCGTCTTCCGCGTGCTCCAGGGCCTGGGCGGCGGCATGATCCTGCCCATCGGCCAGCTCATGATGGCCGAGGCCGCGGGGCCGGAGCGCATGGGCCGGGTCATGAGCGTGGTCGCCGTGCCGGCCATGCTCGCGCCGATCTTCGGCCCGGCCATCGGCGGGCTCATCCTCGACAACGCGAGCTGGCAGTGGATCTTCTTCATCAACGTCCCCATCGGCGTCATCGCGTTCATCGCCGCGCTGCGTTCCCTGCCCAGCGTCGCGCCCGCGCCCACGCACAAGCTCGACGTGCGTGGGCTCGTACTCATGTCGACCGGCGTGCCGCTGCTGATCTACGGCCTCTCGGAGGTCGGGATCACCGGCAAGGTCACCTTCACCAGGGTGATCCTCCCCTGCGTCGCCGGCCTGGCCCTGATCGGGGCCTTCGCCTACCACGCCCTGCGCACGAAGTACCCGCTGCTCGACGTGCGCCTGTACCGACGACCGACCTTCTCGGCTGCCTCGATCGCCATGTTCTGCCTGGCCGCGGCGCTGTTCGGGGGCATGATCATCATCCCGCTCTACTGGCAGGAGATCCGCCACGAGAGCGTGGTCGACACCGGCCTGCTGACCGCCCCGCAGGGGCTCGGCGCGGCCCTGGCCATGCCGTTCGCCGGCCGGCTGGCCGACCGCTACGGCGGCGGCCCGATCGCGCTCGTCGGTGTCACCCTGACCGCGCTGCTGACCATCCCCTTCGGGCTGATCGGCACCGACACGTCGGTGGTCGAGCTGTCCTTCGCCATGTTCATCCGCGGCATCGGCATCGGCCTGGCCTTCATGCCGGCGATGACGGCGGCCTTCGCCTCGCTGCAGCGCTCCGAGCTCTCGCACGCGACCCCGCAGCTCAACGTGCTCCAGCGCGTCGGCGGGTCGATCGGCACCGCAGTGCTTGCGGTGGTGCTGGAACGCGCGCTGGTCGGCGCGACCACGCCCGCCGAGGCCGCGAGCGCGTACGGCACGACCTTCTGGTGGGCGGCCGGCATCACGGCGCTGGCCATCGTGCCCTGCATCGTGCTGGCGCGGGCCGAGCGGGCGGCACGGCGCGAGCGCGGCAGCCCCGACCCCGGCGTGACCGAGGAGGCTGTCGCCGAGAGCCTGGCCTGAACGCGGAAACGGCGCCCGGTTGGGGCGCCGCTTCCCTCGGTGAGCCGCCGAGAAGACGGCCGGCCGCGCGCTCAGCTGGAGGCGACGCCGGTAAACGCCGCGGTAAAACGCCCGGTTCAGCGCAGCGTTGCGGCGCGCGTAGCCCAGCTCTCCATGCCCAGCGCGCGGTAGCCGGCGACGGCATCGTCGAGGTGGGCCCCGGCCCGGTCCGCGTCGCCGCGCCGCAGCAGCGCCGCGCCCAGGTCGTGCTGGGCGTGGGCGAGCCAGGGCCGCCCGCCCATGCGGCGCTCGAGCGCGATCGCCGCCTCGAGGTGGCGCTCGGCGTCGTCGTGGCGCCCGAGCGCGCTGGCGAGCACGCCGAGGCCCCGTGCCAGGGCGCCGAACACGCCCTCGACCGGCGCCACCGCGTACGTGTGCGCGAACGGCTCGAGCAGCCGGTAGACGATGGCCGCCGCGTCGGCGTCGCCCACCCCCGCGACCGGGGCCGCGAGCAGCGCCATGCTGAACATCCACTCGGCGTCGCGGTACTCCTCGGCGAGGTCGTGGCGCAGGACGTCGCCCAGCGCGGCGCGCGCATCGTCGGCGTGCCCGAGCTCGGCCTCGACGTGGGCCAGGGCGCAGCGGAAGCGCAGCAGCGCCGGGTACTCGTGCACCGAGCGGCGGATGTTGTCGGCGACCTCGGCCAGCCGGCCCTGCTCGCGGCGCAGCAGGAACAGCGCGACGCGCTGGGAGACGGCCGCGTTCCAGCTCTGCGCGAACCGCCCCAGCGCCGCGGTTTCCTCGATCAGCGCCCCGGCGTCGTCGAAGCGCCCCTCCATCAGCGCGAGCATGGTGCGGCCGGTTCCGACGTGCCAGCGCTGGGCGGGCTGGCGCAGCTCGTCGGCGAGGGCGTCCAGGGTGTTGAGCTCGAGGTCGACGGCGCTGCGGTCCCCGAGCATCCAGAAGAAATGCAGGCGGTGGTCGTGGGCGGCGAACACGCGCTCGCGATCCCCGATCTCCTGCCCCAGCGCGATCAGCTGCTCCGACGCGGGGATGCCGGCGCCCCGGGCCAGCTCGTCGGGGCCCTCGATGGCGATCCACCGGCCCTCGAGCGCGACGGCCAGGATCTCCCGGTCGCCGAGGCGGCGGGCGATGGCGACCGCCTCGTCGGCGGCGGCGATGCGCCGGTCGCGCAGCGCGTCGTCGCGGCGGGCTGCGGCCAGGCGCGCGAGCAGCGCAGCGCGCTCGCGGCTGTCCTCGGTACCCACCGCGGCCAGCGCGCGCTCGAGCACCGGCACGTAGGCCCCGTCGATGCTGGCCCGCTCCCACCCGAACCGCCCGCCGTAGGACAAGGCCGCGCGCGCGAGCTGGTCGGGCCGGTCCGCCGCCTCGGCCAGGTCAGCCGCGCGCCGCAGCGCCGTGCGCGCCTCGGGGCCTTCGCCGGCACGGCTGAGCGCGTCGCCGAGCGCAAGCAGCAACTCGCAGGTTTCCTCGGGGTCGTCCGAGCGCGCGTCCTCGCGCAGCGCGAGCGCGCCGCGGTAGTGCTCGGCCGCCTCCTCGTAGCCAGACTGCGCCGCGGCGCGGTCGCCGGCGCGGCGGGCATAGTCGATCGCCTTGGGGGCGAGCGTCGGGCCGGCCGCGCGGTGGTGGTACGCCAGCTCGGCCAGGTGCGGGCCCGGGTTGCCGGCGTACACGTCCTCGAGCGCCTCGGCCACCGCGCGGTGCAGGCGCAGCCGGCGCGGCGCGGGGAGGTCCTCGTAGAGCGCGTCGCGGACGAGGATGTGGGAGAACCGCAGCCGCCCGCGCGCCTCGGGCACGGCGCCGACGAGCCCGGCCTCGGCCGCCTCGTCCAGAGCAGCGAACACGTCGTCCTCGTCCCGCCCGGCGACGGTGCCGATGACGTCGGGGTCGAACTCGCGTCCGACCACGGACGCCAGCGCGAGCAGCTCGCGGCAGGCGGCGGACTGGCGCTGCAGGCGCCGGCCGATGGCCTCGATGACGCCGCGCGGGATCGGCAATCGGTCCGGCGCGGCCCCGCCCGACGCCAATAGCCTTGCGATCTCCACCGCGAACAGCGGGTTGCCCTGGGTCTCGGCGTGGATCTCGGCGGCCAGGTCGGCGGTGGCAGCGTCGCCCAGGGTCAACGTCAACAGGCGCGCGGTGTCGGCCCCGCTCAGCCCTCGCAGCGCGACCGCCGCGGTGGCGGGCTCGCGCGCGACGTCGGCCAGGGTTGCGGCCAGCTCGCGGCCGACCTCGGTGTCGCGGTAGCACGCGACCACGAGCAGGGGCGCGCCGCCGAGCTGCGCGGCGACGAAGCGCAGGAGCAACAGCGAGGGCGCGTCAGCGGCGTGCAGGTCGTCGAGTCCGATGACGAGCGGGCGCGCGGCGCCGGCTTGGCATAGGAAGGTGGCGACCGCCTCGAGCAGCCGGAAGCGGTCGGTCTCGGCCGGCGCGTCGACCAGGTCGGCCAACTCGGGCAGGAGCGTCGCGAGCTGGGCGCCGTCGCCACCGAGTTGGGCGCGCAGCGCGTCGCGGTCGACGTCGCGCACGTAGGCGCGCAGCGCCTGCACCCACGGCCAGTACGCCGGCGCGCCGCCGGCCTCCCAGCAGCGCCCGACGCAGACGCGCGCCCCGCGGTCCCGCGCATGGTGCGCGAGCTCGTCGGCCAGGCGGCTCTTGCCGATCCCGGGCTCGCCGGCGACGAGCACGAGCCGCCCGCGACCGGCGACCGCGTCGTCGAGCGCGCCGAGCAGCACGCCGAGCTCGCGCTCGCGGCCGACGAACCCGCCGGACGTTGGGGCGGTCGCCGCCGCCGGCGCGTCGAGCCCGGCGTCCTGACGGAGGATCGCCTGCTCGAGCTCGCGCAGCTCGCGGCTGGGCTCGATCCCGAGCTCGTCCACGAGCGTGCGGCGCGCGTCCTGGTAGGCGCTGAGCGCCTCGGCCTGGCGGCCCGAGCGGTACAGCGCGCGCATGAGCTGGCCGCGCAGGCGCTCGCGCAGCGGGTGCTCGGCGATCAGCTCCTCGAGCTCGGGCACGACATCGCCGCGCCCGAGCGCGAGGTCGGCCTCGATGCGATCCGAGGCCGCCTCCAGGCGCAGCTGCTCGAGCCGCTCGGCCGGCGCCTGTGCGAACGGGACGAGCGCGAGGTCGGCCAGGGCCGGCCCGCGCCACAGCGCCAGGGCAGCGCGGAAGGCCTCCGCCGCCCTGGCGGGCGTGCCCGCGGCGAGCGCGGCGTTGCCCTCGTCGACGTGGCGCTGGAAGCGGTCGAGGTCGCGCGCGTCGGGCTCGACCTGCAGGAGGTAGCCGGGCGCGCGGGTGACGAGCACGTCGGGCGCGAGCACCTTGCGCAGGGCGGACACGTAGACCTGGACGAGCTTGGTCGCGGTGGCGGGAGGCCGCTCGCCCCACAGCTCGTCGACGATCCGGTCGCGCGACACGACCTCGTTCGGGCTCAGCAGCAGCAGCGCCAGCAGCGCGCGCTGCTGGGGCGGGCCGAGCGGGAGGGGCGCGCCGTCGACCAACGCCTCGAGCGGCCCCAGCAACCGGAACTCCACCACCTCGCGTCGAGCCTAACCGAGCTCTCGCTGGATGCGCAGGAGATCGGTGCGATAGGACGCGGCCTTCTTGGCCAGCTTCGGGTCCTGCTCGGCCAGCTCCATCGTGCCCTCGATCGCCCGCGTCATCTCCTCCTTGCGGCGTTCGGCGGCGGTGTGCGTCCACAGCGCGCGCAGGTGGGCCAGCGACGCGCGGTACTCGGCCGATGGCTGCTCGGTCTGGTAGCGCAGCACCGAGGTCAGCGTCTCGAGGTAGTTGGCCAGCCGTGGGCGCAGCTTGACCGCGCCGTTGGCGGCCGTGATGGCGCTGTCGTAGTCGCCCAGCCGCAGCTCGGTCACGGCCAGGTTGTTCAGCATCAGCGGCTGCTCGAAGCCCAGCGCGTAGGCCTTGCGGTAGTCGTCGCGCGCCTGGGTCGAGCCGTGCGCCCCGCGCGGGTCGGTGAACCCGAGCACGTCGTTGGCGATCGCCCGGCCGGCGTACGCGGCACCGTAGTCGGGCCGCAGCGTGATCGCCCGGTTGAAGTCGCCCACCGACTGTTGCATGAGCGCACGCGCCTTGGGATCGCGCTCGGCCCCGCCGGAGATCTCGGCGAACGCGGCCCGCCGCACCTCCTGGCCGCGCAGGTAGGCCGCGATCGCCTGCGGCGACGGCGAGGGGAGGGCCATCGAGGAGACCACGATGCCCCACACCGTCACGATGACGGTGACCACGACCCCGGTCCCGAACAGCACCTTGCGCGCCGGCCGGGACCCGACCGCGAGCGTGAGGCCCATGAGGAACACGCCGATGGCCAGGACGGCGATGACCGCGAGCAGCGAGTCGATCTTCTCGGTCACCTTCTGTTTGCGCTGGTCGTAGGCGTTGGCGAACTCGAACGCCTCCCGGTAGCCGCGCCGCTGCTGCTGCTTGAAGCGCTCGGCCACCGCCGAGGTGTCGCGCAGGACGGAGTGCTCGGGGCCGAGCTGGGAGGCCTCCTCGGCGCCGCGCGCGGCCTCGAGCGCGCTGCGGCGCTCGACCTGCAGGTCGATGCTGCCGCGGTCGCGGCGGCCCAGCGCGTCGGCGTTGGCGTGCTGCTCGGCGGCGGTGTTCTCGGCCTGCTGCTCGGCGCTGATCCGGCCCGCGGCGCGCGAGCGCTCGTCGAGCATGCGCACGCTCTGCACCTGGACCAGGCGCGTGGTCGCCTCGTGGTCGTCGGAGGCGCGCTCGGCGAGGACGCCGAAGATCCCGCCGATCACGGTGGCGACCATGATCAGGATCGCGACCGCCTGCTTCGTGCGCGGCGACGCGCCGGCGTCGGGGCCGTCGTTGCTCACGTGCCGAATCCGACGTTGAGCATCAGGATCGCGCTGACCACGAGCCCGGCCACCCCGACGGCGAGGAACAGCCGGTACCACCCCGACGCCAGGACCTCGGCGCAGGTGAGCAGCAGCGCGACGATGAGCGCGGCGACGCCGAGCTCGCGCAGGTCGTCGGCCCGCTGGTTGAGCCGCGCGTTGTCCGCGAGCTCGGGCTTGGGGTCGAGGTCGCGCCGGGCCTCGGCGGTCTCGATCAGCAGTGCGCGCGCCTTGGCGAACGCGGCCTGCGTCAGGCCGTTCGCGAGGACGTCGGGTTCGATGCGCTCGCGGATGACCGTGGCCATGGCCTGGTAGCCGGCGGCCAGCGCGGCGGCGCGGCGGCGCGTCGCGGGCGGCGTTCCCTTGGCCCGGGCCGTGGCCGCGAGCGCCCGGGCCCGGCGCTCGTCGACGCGCACGCGGACCAGGGTGATGCGGCTGTCGTTGAGGTTGGCGTCGATCTCGTCGATCGCGCCCTGGCGCTCGCGGTCCTGGACGTCGGCCGCGTTGATCGCGTCGATGGCGGCGCGGTTGTCCGAGTCCGACCGCCACGTGGCGATCCCGGCGAGCACGCTGGCGACGGCGATGAGGATCGCGATCAGCAGCCGCGTGCGCGACCCCGGGCCGCCGGAGCGCCGCGGCTCGGGCTGCGCCGGTGCCTCGTCGGTGGTGGTCGTGCTCGCCATCCGAAAGGCGAACTGTCGCCCATTCGCGCCCGCTGTGGGTGACCGAATGGGATGCTTTTCCGGATGAGGTCCCTCCTGGTCGCGGCGACGGTCATGCTCGCCTTCGCCGTCCCCGCCGCGGCCTACGACGTCCCCCTCGATCCCCACAGCCCGTGGCCCAAGTTCCGGCGCGACGCGCGGCAGACAGGGCTTGGCGGCGTGCGTCCGCACCGCAGCGGGCTGCGGCCGTGGGCCTTCCGTACCCGGCGCGGCGTGTTCAGCTCGCCGGTGATCTCCGGCGACGGCACGGTCTACGTGGGCTCGGCCGACCAGCGCTTCTACGCCATCTCCCGCACCGGGCGGCTGCGCTGGTCGGTGCCGACGGGCCAGATCATCGACTCCGCCGCGCTGCTCGACGACCGCGGGCGCGTCTACTTCGGCTCCGGCGACGGGCACCTGTACGCGCGCGACGCGCGCACCGGGGCCCCCGTGTGGTCGTTCGCCGCCGCGCCGCCCGACACCACCGGCGCGTTCATCAACTGGTTCGAGGGCAACGTGGCCATCCAGGGCGACGGCACGCTGATCGCCCCCAACGACAACTTCCGCATCTACGCCGTCGACCGCGACAGCGGGCAGGAGCGCGCGAGCTTCACCACGCGCGACCAGACCTGGGCGTTGCCCGCGGTCGACGTGCCCACCGGGCGCGTCGTCGCCGGCAACAACTACTTCCTCGGCGGCGCGCCGAACGTGTTCGGGCTCGGCGCCGCCGACCTGGCCCAGCAGTGGGACGCCGAGGTCGACGGCAGCGTGGTCGCCAGCCCGCTGCTGACCAAGGGCGGCCTGGCCATCGCCGGCGGCTTCGACGGCTACGTGCACGCCTACGACGCCGCCGACGGCCACGAGGTGTGGACCTTCGCCACGCGCGATCACATCTACGCGAGCGCGGCGCAGCTGCCCGACGGCACCGTCGTCGTGCCCAGCGCCGACGGCACCATCTACGCGCTCGACCCGGCCACGGGCGCGCTGCGCTGGCGCTACGACACGCTGAACCCGATCCGCTCCTCGCCCGCGGCCGACGCCGCCGGCAACGTCTACGTGGGCTCGGGCGACGGGCGGCTGATCGTGCTCGACCGGAAGGGGAGGCTGCGGTGGGCGATGAGGCTCACCAGGGGCGAGCGCGCGACCCTGAACGCGTCGCCGGCGCTGGGCCCGGACGCGATCGCCATCGCCGACTCCGAGGGCACCGTGTTCGGCGTTCCCTACGACTGGTGCCTGCGCGCGCGCACCGACCGGCGCTGCCAGCCCGGGGCCCCGCTGCCCCGCGACCAGGCCCGCGTGCTGTGGACGAGCCCATTCGGGATCACCAGCGAGCACGCGCCGCGCACGATCGACGCCAACCAGCCGCTGGCGTTCTCGCTCGACGTGCGGGCGGCCAACCGGACGCGGCTGGCCCTGATCGACGCCCGCAGCGTGCGCGTGCAGGCCAACCCGCCCGCGCGCCTGCGCACCGACGTCTCCGGCGATCGCCGCTACCTGGTGGTCACGCCGCGCACGCCGCTTGCCCGCAGCCAGTCCATCGCGATCAGCGGCCGTTACCTGGTCGACCCGCAGCGCAAGGGGCTGGCCATGACCGGCGGCACGCCCGCGGGGCGCTTCCGGTCCCGCTTCCGCTTCCGGGCCGGGCACGGGAGCGCCGACAGCATCCCGCTCCCCGTGCCGTCCAAGGTCGGCGACCCGTCCGGCGTGTGGCTGCTCAACCGGCTCGCGCTGCCGCTGCCCAGCCTGCTGCCGAGCTACAACCAGATCGGGTTCGACAGCCTCGACTTCCTCGTCGGGCTGGTGGGCCGCGAGCGCGGGGGCCGCGCGGTGGCTTGGCTCGTCGGCGCCAACGACCCCTCCACGACGTATCTCGTCCCGTTCACGCTCGACGTCCGCGAAGGGCTGCTCGACCTCGAAAACGACGGCGGCGCCTCGGTCGTGCTCAACGGCTTCACGATCGGGCTGGCGAACTGGAGCATCCGGGCGCGGGTGGGGGCGCGCGGCGCGGTTCCCGTCCCGCCGACGACCGCGCTCACGGTGGACTGCGGCAAGATCGGCTTCTACGGGCCGTTCCTGGAGCAGCTCGGCCTGTGCGCGCCGGGGCTGCCCATGCGCGTGTTCGGCGGCGCGCAGATGCGGCCCTACCGCGGCGGCGTCCAGCACGCCCCGCCGCCCGTGGGCGACGTGACGTTCGCGCGCGAGGGCGACGACCTCGTCGCCCACATCGCCGGCTCGACCGTCAGCGCGGCCGCGCACAGCGTCGCCGTGCTGGCCCTCGACGCCCGCACGGGCGCGCCGGTTCCGCTCGCCTACGGCACCGACACGACGCGCACCACCGACGCCTCCGGGAACGTCGACAGCGTGCGCGTTCCGCTCGGCGGCCACACCGAGAAATTGCGTGCCGTGCTCATGGTCGACGCCTATCCGGCAGCGCGCGGCGCGGTGGGCTGAGGCGGTGTAGGTTTGCGCCCATGGCCATTGCCGTGCGCATCTCGCCCAAGCAGTGCACTCGTGAGGACTACGAGAGGATCATGGCCGAGCTCGCGCAGGACGGGCACAGCGACCCCGAGGGGCGCATGACCCACACGAGCTTCGGCGACGACGAGGTCGAGATCTTCGAGACCTGGGAGTCGCACGACCACTTCGAGCCCTACCACGACCGCATGGTCACGGCCATGCAGGCGGCCGGTTGCGACGCCGGGCTGGTCGTGAGCACCGACCCGGTCCACCGCCACGTGGATTGAGGCGGCGCGGGCGCGCTAGCCGCCCCGCTTGCCCACCACCCGGAAGGTCAGCGCCCGCGCGGGCACGCGGGTGCCGTCGGCGCCCGTCGCGACCAGCGTCGCGCGGTACGGGCCCGGCTGGAGCGCGCGCCGGCCGAGGCGGCCCGAGAACGGCACCGTGGTGGCGCCCGCGCCGGCGTTGCGGGTCAGGGCGCCGGCGGGGCGCAGCCGCGTGCAGCGACGGCCGCGGCGGCAGCCGCGCCGGCGGACCGTCCGCGCGAGCTCGATGCGCGCCGCGGCGGGCGCGCTGAGGGCGAAGCTGAACGCGGTGCCGGTCGCGACCCGGCGCGGGCGTGCCGCGCGCACCGCCGTCCGCGTCCGCCCGACCGCGAAGCGGCGGCGCGACAGCCCGAAGCGCAGCACGCGCACCGGGCCGTCGGCCGCGGCCGCGCCGGGGGAGGCCCCGGCGCCTACTCTCGGGACATGGGGCTGCGCGTCGCCGATCTGGACGTCCGCACGCTGGGCGCGGGCCCG
>Ga0207708_10003830_pt1 | contig 11087 bp, 8 predicted proteins | sample KBSK5101metaG_FD_184340 | JGI IMG/M metagenome (GOLD analysis project Ga0207708, IMG submission 184340) | Corn, switchgrass and miscanthus rhizosphere microbial communities from Kellogg Biological Station, Michigan, USA - KBS K5-10-1 metaG... | ecosystem: Host-associated > Plants > Roots >...
TGGTGTGCTCCTTGGTGATGGAAACACGCTTTGCCTTGCCAAGCATGGCGACGGTGACGTTCTCCAGCTTGATACCGAGGTCCTCGCTGATTACCTGGCTGTTGCTGAGCACCCCGATGTCTTCCAACATGGCCTTGCGGCGATCGCCGAAGCCTGGCGCCTTCACCGCTGCGACCTTAAGACCGCCGCGCAGCTTGTTGACGACGAGCGTGGCGAGCGCCTCACCCTCGACTTCTTCGGCGATGATGAGCAGCGGCTTGCCGGCCTGAGCCACGGCTTCGAGCACGGGCAGTAACGACTGGAGGCCCGCAAGCTTCTTCTCGTGGATGAGGATATAGGGCTCCTCGAGCTCCACCGTCATCTTGTCGACATTGGTGATGAAGTAGGCCGAAAGGTAGCCGCGGTCGAATTGCATACCCTCGACGACCTCCAGCTCGCTATCGAGGCTCTTCGCTTCCTCGACCGTGATCACCCCCTCGTTGCCGACCTTTTGCATGGCCTTGGCAATCATGTTGCCTATCGCCTTGTCCCCGTTGGCGGCCACGGTGCCCACCTGGGCGATCTCGGCGGTGTCCTTGACCTTCTTCGACCTCTTCTGGATCTCTGCGACCACCTGCGCCACGGCCTTGTCAATGCCACGCTTCAGGTCCATCGGGTTCATGCCGGCCGCGACCGACTTCATGCCCTCGCGGAGGATCGCGTGGGCCAGAACCGTGGCGGTGGTGGTGCCGTCACCGGCCATGTCGTTGGTCTTCTGGGCGACCTCGCGCACCATCTGCGCACCCATGTTCTCGAACCTGTCCTCGATCTCGATCTCCTTGGCGACCGTGACGCCGTCCTTGGTCGAGCGCGGCGCGCCGTACGATTTCTCGAGAATGACGTTACGGCCCTTGGGCCCGAGCGTGATCCTCACGGCGTTGGCGAGGATGTCGACGCCCCGCAGCATGCCCTCGCGGGCGTCGCCGGAAAAGCGAACTTCTTTGGCAGTCATTTGGGTCTCCAGACCGTGTTTGAGCGAAGCCGTTTTTCGCGGGATGCGATGGGCGAAGAGTTTTAGTTCGCAAGCACGCGATGATGCCGTCCCCCAAGGACGGGCAAGTCCCGTGCGGCCATCGAGGCAGCATGACCCACTGTTGTGCCGAACGGTTGATCAACCGAGGCCGGTGCTGGCCATCACTCCGGCGCGCGCCGCTCGCCTGCGTTCAGCGTTCGACCGGTCTCCGGGATGGCAACCTCGCCGTGCCCTTGAGACAAGAGGCGCTTGGCGAGAGTGGCATCCTCGACAGAATCGAAACGAATCTGGATGGCTGTATGGCCCCAATCAATCCAGCGTCCGGGATGCCAATCGCCGATCTGCCGATCGCTCATAAGCACGTTGAGACGCTTTGCCAGGCTATCGACGCCAAACATTCCGTTCTCGATCGGAAACGTCACTGTGCATTCAGGGGTGGCGGACATGGCGAGGTGCCTCTTGGCATCGTTCCACAATAGGCTGTCGTCCCAAGGCGTCGATAGCTTCGGAAAGTACTCAGATCGACTGTGGGGAGCTTGCTGACACTCCGCTGCTGGGGGCCGGTCCCCTCCAGTTAGCGAGCAGATAAACCCCGGCGAGCGCCGCGGGGGTTGAGGTCGCCGCGATCAGCGTCACTCGCTAATGACGAGGCACGATCGCGTTGTCGTTTGGATCGACGATCGCTACTGCACTGTCACGGCCTGCGATGATGTACCAATAGCGTTCCATCTGAGGGAGCCGCCGCAACACGTCTTCAGGAAGTCGAACCCGAATCCTGCCTACACTCTGTTGCCATCGGGGAGCCCTCCTTCTTGCGCCATGCCGTTTCTGCACAACAAGCCTTCGCTGATTCGGTGGGTGCGTTCGACGGCGGAGTAATCGGCTCGGACGCCAGGGTGTTGCTGTTGGCCGCCACCGACAAGGCCATCGCGCTCATCGACGGCTTTGCCGCCGAGCAGACGCGCTTCATCTTTGCCAACGTGGCGAACGATGGGGCCACCAACGTGCGTGTGCACCCGCGCTCGGTGCCGAGTTGCCGCTGGGCGTCGAGTTGCTGGCATTCCCCGGAACGTGGAGGGCCGCGCCGATAGCCCGATGGCGCACTAGCGTGCGAAAAGCGGGCTTGCGCTTCTCCCTCCTTGATCTCGGTGACATCGTCGATCGTCAGCAGGATCTTCCGCGTCGCCGAAGGCTCCTCCCGAAACTCGCGAGCGCTCATCGAGAGCGCGCCGTCCCACGCCGGTAACTCGAACTCGACCTCATGATCGCTGCTGGTGGCGCCTCGGGTCCGGATCGAGGCCGTGTGGAGCGCTGGCACATCGAGATGATCGCAGCCGACAGGCATCGCCCGATCAGCTCCGCGGCTCGACCGAAAAGACGCGATGGAATGAGCCTGACGCAGAGACGACGCGCAGGTTCTCGTCGAGTACGACCAGCGGCTAGCGAATCGCGGCGCTGATGCTGTCGAGGTAGGTGCCCAAGGCCTTAAACTGGCGCTCGGCGGTCTTTATCTCAGAAACGTCGATAAACGTGATGACCACGCCTTTGATTCCGCCTCCGTCGCTGCGGCAGGGCAGTATCGCGCGAATGAACCAGCCGCCGTCGTCGGCTCTTACCTCGCGTCTGACGGGCGTGTGGCTCGCTAGCACCGCCCGTGCATCCGGCAGGAGATCGCCGTCTTCGAACCGGCGCGAGAGGTCGGCAAGCGGCCGGCCGAGGTCGGAGGTGATGATCGAGAACAGCGACCTCGCGGCCGGCGTGAAGAAGCGGACATTCAGGTCGGCGTCCAGGAAGAGTGTCGCCAGGTCAGTGCTGTCGAGGATGTTCTGGAGGTCCCTGGACGTGACGCGCTGTTGCTCGATCGTGGCCTGAAGCCGGCTGTTGAGGGCCTCGAGCTCCTCGTTGCGAGACCGCAAATCGTCGTCCGACATTTCCGGCTCCTCTTTCGCAGATTGGAATTCGTTGTTGACGTATTTGCTCCGATCGACCAGCCATTGACCTTGACATGGCCCGCGACGGGACGCCCCAACGAGCCACCTAGGATGACCTCGGGTATCCTCGTTTGGCACAAATCGTCAGATAGCGGCTCACTGGCTCGAAGTGTAGAGACCCTCGTGCAGGGGAACGCACGCTGCGCAGCGCGCATTGTATCACAGCCAGGGCAGCAACTGACGTATCCCCTCTCGGCGTGGGAAGTCGGAAACGGCGCGCTGAAAGGATCGTCCAAGCCAGTAAGCTTGGGCGCTGCCGTCCTACGAGATGTCTGAGGTGACCCCGCGAGTCGGACAGAGTTGGGCTGGCTCGCCGTCGGACATCGCGAGATGCCTTTTTCATACCGTTCCACAATACCTCGTCGTTCCAAGAGATCGAATAGTTTCGGGGCCGCAGTTGCCGAACGTTCAGGTCGTCTGCGAGCGGCCCGCTCCGCCAGACTGGATCGCCGGCTCTTTTTGACGACGTAGCATCGTGGATCCGGTCCGAGAGAAGTTTGCTGACTCTCGTCTGCGAGGTGTCAGAGCAGATCATTGAGAACGCCGGACCGCCTCGTCTGTTACGACCCAAGTATCTGACTCTCCCGAAGGCGCTCAAACAGGAACAGGACCGGCAGTCCGAGGATCGCGAAATAGTCGCCTTCAATCCGATCGAAAAGCTGTATGCCAGGCCCGTCGAGCTGATAGGGGACAACCGATTGGCAGACTTGCGGACCGGACGCAGCAAGGTACCGACCCAAAAACTCTGGCGAGAACGCTCGCATTGTCAGATGAGCTGACTCTATGTGGGACCAGATGACTTGCCCTCCTTCGGCCAGTGCAACTGCCGAGTGGACCTGATGGGTCCTGCCACGGAGCGCGAGCAATCGATCGCGGACAGCGTCGCGGCCTGCCAGCTTGTCGAGTATCTTGCCGTCGAGTGACAGGACTTGATCCGCGCCGATGACCAGCGCTGCGGGGACCCGCGCACTTACCTCCTCGGCCTTCGCCCGTGCGAGTAGCTCGGCGACATCACTCGGGTCCGTCTCCGCGTTGGCGTTGCAGAGCGCTTCATGGATCGCCGCCTCGTCTACGTCCGGCCGTATGATATGAAACGCAAGCCCCGCGGCCGTGAGCAGCTTCTGCTGACCCTCGCCCTGCGATGCGAGCACCACATCTCGGCGGCTCGAGCCCTCCATGAGGCTTGCAGAAATGTCCACCATTGTGTGCTCCTGCCGGCTGTCAGCTGCTCATGCGCTTCCCATTGGAAATCTGCCAGATCGGGCGTCAGTTGGCGCGCCACTACCGCCGCGTCTCAAGTCTCGCAACCTGGCATCATGCCGGTTTGCTCAGCCAGCGGCCAACGCCGTGCGGATCAGCGCAGGAAGGGACTTCGAGCCGGTCTTCCTCATGATGGCCGCGCGATGGTTGTCGACCGTGCGCTGGCTGATGCCCAGGTCGGCGGCGATATTCTTGCTGGGATGGCCAGCCAGGACGAGGTCCAAGATCTGCCGCTGGCGCCCCGTCAGGCTGGCGACTCGTATCGCAGCCGCTTCCCGCCATGCAGACAGCTTGGCGGTGTCCCGCCTCTGATCGAGTGCGCGCCTGACGCTGGCCACCAGATCTTCGTGGCCGACCGGCTTCTCGATGAAATCCACGGCTCCAGCCTTCATCGCTTGAACGGCCATCGGCACGGCGCCATTGCCGGTGATGACAATGGCTGGTAGTTCGTGGCCAGCAGCTCTGAGGCGCTCGATCAGCTCGACACCACTCATACCGGGCATCAGCGCATCGACGAGAACGCATCCTTCGCAGCCTGGGCGATAGGCCTCGAAGAAGGCCGGCCCGTCAGCGAAGGCCTCCACCGAATACCCGTTCTCGCGCAGCAGATCGCGCATCGCCTCTCGGACCGCGCGGTCATCGTCGACCACGAATACGGTGGACGCCGCCTCCCCTTCCAGAAGGAGCGGCAGCTGCCGCGCGCGCTCTGGCGCGGCGGCTGGGGCCTTGGCAAGGATGTGCTGGACGTGGTGCGTCAGCTCTTTGGCCCGCACCGGCTTGTATAGATGCACGCAACCGTCCCCGGCAATTTCGCGCAGGGTATCGGTCGAGATGTCACCGGTCAGGACAATGGCCGGGATGTCGTTCTGGAGCTGCTTCCTCAGGCTTGCGATGATTTCGAGCCCGTTGATGCCGTCCGGCAGGTTGTAGTCGGCGATGACCAGGTCCGGGATGGACGACCTTTGCACCACCAACTCCAACGCCTTGCGCCCATCGGCGGCCACCAAAGTGTGATGACCGTCGTCGTCGAAAAGCAGCTGAAGCAACTCACGTACCGCTGGATCGTCTTCGATGACCAGGATTGTACCGCGGGACGGCAGCCTCTCCTGTGTCGTGTTCTCGACCTGCAGCGGGAGGAGAGCCACCTCGGCTCGCCCCAACGGCACCTCGACGGTGAAGCCCGATCCCGCCCCCACACGAGAGCGGACCTGTATGCTGTGGCCGAGCAAATCCGCAAGGCGCTGCGCAATAGCGAGACCCAGGCCCATCCCCTTGCTTCGTTCGCGCGCGGGGTTGTCGAGCTGATGGAATTCTTCGAAGATCGCATCGAGCTCAAATTCTGGAATACCGGGACCGGTGTCCCAGACCTCGATGCGGAGCTTGTCGCCCCGGCGGCGGCAGCCAAGGAGGAGTTTGCCCTTGTCGGTGTATTTCACCGCGTTCGACAGCAGATTGCGAATGATCTGTTCGAGAAGACGGGGATCGCTGCGTATGGTCAGGCTGCTCGGGACCACGCGCCAGTCGAGACCATTGGTCGTGGTGTGATACGTGAACTCGGTCTTCAGCTCGTCGAGCAAGCCCTTGATCGGAAACTCTGTGATCGCTGGGCGGACAATTCCAGCCTCCAGTTGATTGATATCGAGCAGCTTGTCGAGCATGCTCGCCATTGTGCTCACCGTGTCGTCGAGCCTGTGCACGAGTTTGAGCGTTGCCTCGTCGTGAACCCGTTTCTCCAGCATCCCCTGCAGCAAGGTGATGGTCTGTAAGGGATGCCTCAGATCATGACTGGCGGCAGCGAGAAAGCGCGATTTGCCGATGTTGGCCCGTTCCGCCTCCGACTTGGCGGCCTCCAGCGCCTTGCCCTCACGCTTGATCTCGGTGACGTCATCGATCGCCACCAGGACCTTCCGCCCCGCTGAAGGGTCCTCTCGAAGCACGCGAGCGCTCATCGAGAACGTCCGCAGTCCCAAGCCCGGCAACTCGAGCTCGACCTCGTGATCGCTGATGGTGGCGCCTTCCGCCTGGATCGAGGCCAGGAATTCCCGGAGAGCGGGCACATCGAGATGATCACCCGTGGCCAGTAGGTGTCGCCCGACGAGTTCTCCGGGCTCGGCCGAAAAGACGCGATGGAATGAGCTCGACGCGGAGATGACGCGCAGCTCCTCGTCGAGGACCACCAGCGGCTGGCGAACGGTGGCGATGATGCTGTCGAGATAGGCCCGCGCGGCCTCGATTTCCTGCTCCGCAGCCTTGATCTCGGAAATGCCGGCAAACGTGATGACCACCCCCTCGATGCCCCTTTCGTCGCTCCGGTAGGGCAGCCCCCTCGCATGAACCAGCCCCCGTCGTGGGCTCTTACTTCCCGCCTGACCGGCGCCTGCGTCACCAGCACCGCCCGTGCATCAGCCAGGAGACCGTCGTCGTCGAACCGCCGCGTCAGGTCGGCAAGCGGCCGGCCGACGTCGGAGGCGATGACGTTGAACAGGGACTTTGCGGCCGGCGTGAAGAAACGGATGTTCAGGTCGACATCCAGGAAGAGTGTCGCCACGTCGGTGCTGTTGAGAATGTTCTGCAGATCGTTCGCCGTGGCGCGCTGCTGCTCAACCGTCTCCTGCAGCTGACTGTTGAGAGCTGTGAGCTCCTCGTTGAGAGACTGCAGCTCCTCCTTCGAGGTTTCCAGCTCCTCGTTCGTGGATTGGAATTCCTCGTTGACGGACATGGCTTCTTCATTGATCGCCTTCTGCTCCTCGTTGGCGATCTCGAGGTCGCGAATAGCGCTCTGGAGGTCCTCGCGCGTCGCTTCCAGCTCCTGCTCGAGCTGAGCGACTCGCGACACATCAGCCGCTGATTCAACAGGCCCGACGGGTGCGACCTCTGCTGCAGGAACCTCAATGAAGCTGACAAGGAACAGTCCCTCGCCGGCGCTCTCGACCGGTCGGGCAGAGATGCCGACACCGACCGAGGACCCATTACGCTTCACTCGCGCCCCAGTGAGGGTGACAGGCGTACGATCCTCCTTGGCGCGCTCGATCGCCGACCTGAGTTTCGCGCGCAACCCCTCACGCGCCATGGCAAGCACGTCCCGGGTGCCCTCGCCTGCAGCGACTTTCAGATAGCGGTCCACCGATCCGAAGTAGTAAAGGCCCTCGTGCTTGCCGTTGATCAGGACGGAGGCTGGAGCGTATGCCTCGAGCAACGCTCGCTGCGAAAGCTCGCCAAACCCGGGCCGTCGCTGCCTCGTTTGCTGCGGGATGCTGCTGGCAGGCAAGCGGCCGGTATCGCGGGTCCCTCCCGGGAATTCGACCTCGCCCGGACGACTGGCCCCGATGTGCCTGTAGATCCGGTGCTTCTTGCTGACCGGCTCGAAGCGGTTCGAAACGCTGCCGACCGTCTCTGAGGAACCGAGAAACAGCACACCTTCCGGGCGCAACGCGAAGTGGAAGAGGGACAGTATCTTCCCCTGCGCCTCCGGGCTCAGGTAGATCAGCACATTGCGGCAGGAGATAAGGTCGAGGCGGGAGAACGGCGCGTCCGCCAGCAGGCTCTGGCCCGTGAACACGACCGCTTCACGAAGCTCGCGCACAACCTGATAGCTGTGGTCCTCTTTCGTGAAGAAGCGAGTGAGCCGCGCCGGTGCAACGTCGGCCGCGATTGATTCGGGATAGATGCCGTTGCGGGCGAACGCCACGCAGTCTGTGTCGACGTCGGAGGCGAACACCTGCAGCTTGACATTGCGCTTCGCGGCCGCGATCTGCTCGAGAAAGAGCATGGTGATGGAATAGGCCTCTTCGCCGGTGCTGCAGCCGGGTACCCAGATGCGCAGAGGTCGATCCAGGGGTTGCCGCTGCACAAGCTCCGGAATGATTTTCTCCCCCAGCTCATCGAAGGCGGCCGGGTCGCGGAAGAAGTGCGTGACGTTGATGAGGAGGTCCTTGGCGAGCAGCTCACGCTCACGCGCGTCCTTGCGCAGGACCTGCAGATAGGCCGCGCTGTCATCGAGACCGGCCATCGCCATGCGTCGCTCGATCCGGCGCTGAAGCGTTCCCCGCTTGTAGAGCGAGAAATCATGCGAGGTCTTGGCGGCCAATAGATCGATGATGCCCGCGAACGCCTCCTGGACGTTATCCGGGGCCAACAAAGCCTTGCTTGCATCCTGGACGTATGTCTGACGACAGTACCGAACGAGCGCTTGCGGCATCTTTGCCAGCGTCAATACCAGGTCTGCACCGCCGGTGCCGATGGCGCTGCGCGGCATGCCGTCGAAGGCCGCCTCCTGCGGGTCCTGCACGATGACCAGCCCGCCTTTCTCTTTCACCGCCTTCAATCCGAGGCTGCCGTCGGTGCCGGTTCCGGAGAGGATCGCGCAGATCGCACGCTCACCGCATTCCTCGGCCAGCGAGCGCAGGAAGAAGTCGAGAGGCATGCGTACGCCATGCCGCTCCAGGGGCTTGGACAGCCGAAGGTTCCCGTCCTTGATGGCCAAATAGGCCCCCGGAGGAATCAGATATGCATGGTCGCGTTCAAGCTGCATCCCATCTACAGCCTGCAGAACCTTCATCGGCGTGTTGCCGGTCAGCAGATCGACCATCAGGCTCTCGTGCTTCGGATCCAGATGCTGGATCAGCACGAAGGCCATGCCATTGTTTGCCGGCAAGGCATCAAGGAACTTCCTGAAGGTGTCGAGAGCACCGGCCGACGCCCCCAATGCGACGACCGGGAAATCAGCACTTCTATGCGCTGCCGACACGTGACCACGAGGCTGCGGCCGGGCCTGGCCGGCCTGTCGCGCACTGCGTCCTGTCATTGTCTTGGCTTTCGTGAGCCCGGGTTCCCATCGAGAGAACACGCGCAGCAAGAATTTACCCTATCACGACAGCTCGATGGGCGCGACTCTGAGCATCGCCCGGCTGAGGCGACCGACCGCTTCCACCCGCGAAGCAAGCCCACCTTTCTGAACGGCCTACGCCGGTCGGCGACCATAGCGTTCGCGTGCAGGCGCCCACGCCTTTCCAGCCCGGCCGGTCGCCATTTTTGCGGTGGTTACGTCGCGCTTGTGGATCGGGCACGCCCAATGGTCGATCTGAGCAGATTCCGAGCCTTCATCCTCAGTCTCTCGACCGGCTAGCGTTTCACCATCACCTTGCCGACCGACCGCGATCTTTCGACGATGTCTACGCTAGAGCCTAGTGCCTACGAAGCAAGGACGACCTTGAAAGCGGGTCCAAGTCCTGGTGCGTCATCAACAGAGAGTATCATGCACAAGATCCATGAACAGCGTTTGAGACTGAGCCGCGTGACAGCGGTGTTCGAAGATCGCGCGTTGTCTTTCATTTTGGCGAAGGGCGCGACGCTGGAGGACCTTTCGGATCGCCTTGCCGATCTCGGTCGGCACAACGGATGCCCGGTCGCAGTCACTGTCAAATTTGGCACTGTCAAATTTGGTGCGTCGTCGCGCAAGGGGGGCACTCGCCGGATGCGTCGACCGGGCTTGGGTGAGGCGTCTCGGGACCTGGCATGGAGACGGCTTGCGTAACCGCATAGATGGCGGGAACTCGGAGCGCGGAAATGTGGAATACCATCCGGCACGAGCTGCGAGAACCGCCTCGGTTGTCGCTAGTTGTCGGCACTCGGTGTGGCAGTCGCAGTGGTCATTGCCGCCGCACTATGCTCTTGCATAGCCACATGTAGCCGGCCAAGTTGGAACGCGCCGCGTAACACTGGCGAATTCTCTCCGCAACAATTTCGACCATATCGGCGATCTCATCAGATCGTCTTCCGCAATCAAACCTTGAGCGGACGCGCAATCCTCCTCGGTCGTGCTGGCTGCAGGCCGTAACGGACCACCGGCTCTCGAACGCGCGCGGCCCAGCGCGGAAAACGGCCGGAAGACGCCGCGCCAACCGGCGGTGATGCGCGGCGCATGCGCTCCTCCTCGCTCTGCGGTTGTCCAGCGGGGACCTTCTCGCCGATGGACGGCGAAGCCGTCGCGGCAGCGATCGAGCCAGCCGGCGCCTGCTTTTCCGCGATCTTGGCGATGAGGCCATTCGGCAGACAGCGGCCATCGACGGCCAAACTCTGCAAGGTACGGCGCAGCCTATACCTTGATGGCTTTGCAGCATTGCCAGGAGGACGATGTCGGGCTGCTCGACGGACAGCGTGGCGTTGACGCGATCGGTAAAGACCTTCATGAACCGGCGGACCGTTGCGGACCATACGCCATCGATGGTTCCGCGGTAGCAGCCGGCACGCTTCAGCTGGAATTGAATCTCTCGCGTGAGCCGCGCACGGTCGAGAGGATATCCAGCGGAGAGCGGGTATGCTATCCGCGGCGCCGCGTCAGCGATATTCAGTACTTTGGACGGGATAACCGCGGTGGTCGCGGACGGTGGCAAGGCAACCGGTGCCGCGGCAGCATCCTCGGCTGGGGTCTGTGCCGCCGATGTTGGCGCACGGAGGCTCGCGTCTGCAGCGATCTTCGGCGGAGAGGCGCCCGTATTTTTGCCGGACCAGACATAGGTGACGACGGACACGCCGGCTAGCACCAGGAGAGTACCACTCGACTTTCTCATCTTCTTACAATGGCCCCCTGTGGCCGACCGCCGTTGAGTCGCGGAAGAAATGACTCGGGACACCCGCAACTAGGGACAGCCCTTAGACCTCTGCCTTCCGCTCGGGAAATCCGCGCCCGATCCGTGCAGGCAGGGCGCGAACGCCTTGAGCTATTTGCTCCATGTAGATGTAGAGAACAGGCGTCATGTAGAGTGTCAGCGCCTGGGACACGAGCAGGCCGCCAACCACCGCCACGCCGAGTGGTTGGCGAAGCT
>Ga0207708_10003833_pt1 | contig 11084 bp, 5 predicted proteins | sample KBSK5101metaG_FD_184340 | JGI IMG/M metagenome (GOLD analysis project Ga0207708, IMG submission 184340) | Corn, switchgrass and miscanthus rhizosphere microbial communities from Kellogg Biological Station, Michigan, USA - KBS K5-10-1 metaG... | ecosystem: Host-associated > Plants > Roots >...
TCAGCGAATCGTTACCTGCGCACATGGTCCACGGCGCGCAAGCCGCTGCAATCGTTACTGCGAAGTGACGATGCGACAAGTGTTCCGCAAGCATGGGTGAGGCCGAAGGTTGCGGGGCGCGATTTCCTGATGCCGTGGAACATCGCGAAGGAGTTCTGGCCACTACTGGACAAGCCTGCCGAAGAGCGTCCGCTCTTTCCGTTCAATGCCGAGCCGATTGAAGAGTTTGTCGCGAAGTACAAAGGCGCGCGCGACGTGCCGTTGTTTCAATCGAGGCTTGTCGTGCCGGTTATCTACATCAATAACCTGCCTGAGTATCTGAAAGAAGGCAGTCCGTTCCTCCGTTACTTGCGCGAGACGAAGGTCCCGTTTGCGATACTCATAAACTACGGCGCGGCGAAGCTCGAGCCTGCCGAATGGCAACTACTCAATGGCGAATTGAAGGACCAGTTTCTGGGTTTGATTTCCGGTGAGAGTGTCGGCTACGTGTGGGACTTCGCGCCGGCGGAGCTGAAGATCACGCCGTCGATGTCGCGCCGTGAGCTGCTCGAAGCGCACCGTCAGTTTTACTCGAACGCGATCGCGCGGAAGTGGCGCGAGACGTTTCAAACCGAAACTGGACCGCTGTGGGACAAGATGATTCCCGCGCAGTCAACGTCGAGCACCTCATTTGCGCATGCGTTGACGCAGTGGGGGGTGAATCTCGTCGGCATGGAGACAGCCGCCGTGATGCCGATGACCGGAATGCGCATCGCGTTCACGCGCGGTGCGGCGCGACAATTCGGCGGTGCGTTTCTTTATTACCACGCGCCAAACTTCGGCGATACAGCCACCACGTTCACGAAGCAGCAAAACTTCGCGGGCCCGGATTTCTTTTACCACTCGCGTTATGGTCCAACGATGGGGCCGTCGCTTTCGTGGTACCGGAAGAGTTATTACCTCTATTACATGGCCGGGGCTTCTGCGATCTATCTCGAGCAGGGACAGGATCAGTTTTTCAAACCCGGTCCGGGCGAGCATCCGTTTCAACTGAATCCGCTCGGCCGGATCACGGATGAGTTCGTTCGCTTTGCGGAAAAGCATCCGGATCGTGGCACTCCGTACACGCCCCTTGCGTTTCTTCTCGATCCGGCTCACGGGTTTGAGATGACTGATTATCCGCAGTGGCCGTTTGAAGTCTCGCAGGTTGATCGTGGCAACCGAGCGCTGCGAGAGTTGTTTGGGGTTGCGTACTATCCGGGGCTCGTGGTCGAAGGTGAGCCCGCGATCGCGGATCGACAGCCGTTTGTGCCCGGTGTTTTTGGCGACATTTTCGATGTGGTGACGGCGGCTGACGTCCAGCAATCGCGATCCCGGATTCAAACACTGTTGCCGTCGTATCGTGCGGTTGTGGTTGGCGGGCGGATCGAGTGGTCCGACGAGTGGATCAAGCGGATACAAGATTACGTTCGCAACGGTGGCACGCTTGTGCTCAATGCGGCGCAGATCAAGAAACTGCCCGAACAGTTTTTAGGTGTACGACTGTTGAATGAGACGGGCGAGGCGCATAACGCTCATTGTCTTGCGCCCGGTGAAGAGCCGCAGGATTTGAAGAGTCAGATCTTCCGGTACGAACGGATCGAGCTCAAAGGCGCGACACCGTTGATTACCATCCCCGAAGGTGATCCTTTAGTGACCGTTAACAAGGTTGGGAAGGGGAGCGTTGTCTTCGTCGCGGTGCCGGATCTGTTGGGTGAAGATGAGCGAATGACGCCTTTGGCGGCGCATTTGTTGACTCACGTTTTTGCCGATGCGGCGCCGTTGAAGATTACCGGTGACGTTGAATATCTGATCAATCGCACGGCGAATAGTTGGCTCGTGACGCTGTTGAATAACAACGGCGTGTTCAAGACGCAGCAGGGAATGGCGCAGGTGGATCGCAGTGCTTATGTCAACGTGACGATCTCGGGTAAGCAGATTCAACGCGCAAGCGAATGGACTACTGACACTTCACTAAAACCAAACAACAACACCGTAACCATTCAATTAGCACCGGGTGGTGTTGCCATTGTAGAAATACTGTAGGGGCGGCCCTCCGTGGCCGCCCGGCGTAGAATTGATCTCTTTGTCAAATGACTCGATCGATTTCTGTTGCCAAGATCGCGTTCCACGCCGGGCGGCCACGGAGTGCCGCCCCTACAGTAGACACCCGTGAAACGCCTGAGGCTAGACGTTAATTGTGCTGCCGTCAAATTTCGTCAGCGTGAAGCCATTGAATACTTCGTTGTAACAAGCTCGCTGTTCCTGGAGGATGCCGATTGCGATTGCTTCGCCGAGTTTGTGTGACTCGGTTGCGTCGGAACGCCAGTGGACGCCCGCAATGTTTCGACCAAGCCCGACGTTGGAAGCGATCTTGTTGAGTTCACCACCAACCGTCAGATCTCCAGCATCAGAACCAGCATAAGGCACGAGGTTCAGTCCATCATCACTGGGCTGCACTGGCGTGAGTCCGATGTCTACCAGTCGCGTGGTTTCCTTGAACCATGCTTTGAGAATCGTGACGCACGCGCCTGCGACGGTTGCGTGCCCTGCGCCGTAAGCGGGATGAGTCGGCGAACCTTCCGGAAAGGCCATCGGCAACAAAGCATTACCCGCCGGCATGAAGCCCTTCAGACGATTCGAATCGTTGAACGAGTTGAGTATCTCGGGATGCACCGGATAACCCGCGCCCGCGTAGAGCGTGCGATCGACACGTTCCGCCATCACTTCCGGCCGCAGACGTCGATGCACAAACCACTTCTGATACCAAACGGCTTTCAGCGCCCTCGTTGACACTTCACACAAAAGCGTTGCGATGTGTGGACCACCAAAAGTCCCGAATCCAATCTGGTTCGGACTTCCGTTATACGGGTTGCCGTCATCGAGAGGCGCGCCGGCGCCGGCGAGGATCAGAAACGCGTGGAAGTAGGCCTGGAACAAAACGTCGATGTGAACCCACTGTCCAAGGTCACGACCGTTGCGAATGTATCTCGGCACTAGGTCGAAAGCATTCGGTCCTTGTGCGATTCCTCTTTGAACTGCGAGCCAGGTGTTGAAGTCAGTCATGTAATCAACGCCGGCCACGGTTGTCGTGATCTTCTGTTCGAGCTTGTTCGCACCGAAGTTGCAGTCCTGATAAAAGAACTGCGAGATGTACGGTCCGAGTTTGTCGCCCGGTGTAAGACCACGAAAGAGAGTTGCCGTGGTAACTACGCCGCCGTTTTTTGAACCGTTGAAGTCGGCGCCGTACAACGTCAAATCCGCGGCGGCTGCATTTGCGATTGGATTTGCGGCGTACTGTGCGTAAGGCACATCTCGGAGTAGTGCCATCCAGTAATTCTCTGAGATCTCGGCGGCTTGTGCGCGGCTGGCGAATGCAGGCGCCGGCGGTTGCACGAGAGCGTGTGCGTCCGGTCCCTGAAGATCGAAAGCTAAACCTGCTTGCGGGTTGGTCAAACCGGTGGTGCCGCCAAGAGGGATAGCATCGAAGTCTGCCGGACGTCCACTGTTTATCGCGGTGAGCAACGCGTTGTAAGCGCTCAAGACCACGGTGCCGTCGTTGTTGTGCGGCAAGCCTTTCGAGAAGTTGCCGATTTTGTTTGGATAGAGTTCTTCATCGTCGTTGTCAGGGTGTTGCAGGTTCGGCGGTGTGGTTTGTAAGCCTGCGTTGGCAGTGTCGCGACGGAGTTTGGCGCAGGCATTTGCGCGTTGATTCGATCCGGTAGCCGCTTGAGTTTGAGTTTGAGAGACGCCGATAACTCCTGCAGCAATGGTTGCGGCGCCTACTTGATTTAGAAATGTACGTCTACTGGCTTTCACGAGAGGACCTCCTGGGTAAGTTTGGGAGTCGGTGAAGGCGTATTCTTACCACAGGTGTTCGATAGGAAGGAAGGGAAAAGCCACGGATTTTACGGACTGGATCCGGATTTTATCCGTAAGATCCGTGGCTAAAACGGTTACGGCTTTTTAGGCCCTTTACCCTTACCACCGCCCGGCGCTGGTTGGCTTTGCGCCGGACGATCAGGCTTCTGCGGCTTTTGCTGCCGCTCCTGTTGCTGCGGCTGCGCCCGAGTTGGCGCCGCTGGTCGCGGCTGTGGTTGCGCGCGTGGGGCTTGTTGTTGACGGACGGGCGGCGCTGGTTGGCTCCGCACCGGTGCTGACTCACGACGCATCTGCGGTTGTGGCCGCTGCTGCGGAACATCTATGCGTCGTTGCTCCTGTCGCTGTCGTCCGGGTGATGCGACTCTTTCGCCCTGCGGCTGTTGCTGTCGCACGGGCCGCGCTGCACGTTCAGCCTGCGGCGCACTTTGCGCACGTTCCGCTCGCCGTTGTGCGTTCTGTTCTTGTCGCTGCTGTTGCTCCATGCGACGTTGTTCACGTTGTGCGCTACCGTTGCCAGGCTGCGGTTGAACCTGCTGTTGAGGAGCAACTGGTTGTGACGAGGTTTGCGCGGTTTGCGGTGCACCGCGTCCTTGTCGCTCGTCCCTCACTTTGAACTTCTGACCTTTTGCACGATCGGGAGCAGTATTCACGCGCAGATCGCGGGCCAGATTCGGACGGAAGCGTGGCGCTACCGGTGTGGTGCTCGAGATGACAGCCGTGTCGTTGAGCTTGCGAGCGATTCCCGGAGGAACGTCGATCTTTCCACGACCCCAGGCTGATCGCACCGCTGCATTTCGCAAAGGTGTCACCAGCAATGGATCCAGCACAGGATTCGCCGAAGCGAGCATGTTTCGATCCGCCCTGCGCACGCGTCTCCAGTCGAAGTCGCCGCGATTGAAGTCGTCGACACTCACCACCGTCACTGCATTAGGCACGTTAAGGTTCACAACGCGCTGATACAGATTGTCACGTGTTAAGTATTGAGGTTGCCAGTTTGTGTTGTAGTAGTGCGGCACGTACACGTCGCCTGGTGCCAGCGGCACCCAGCCAATGTCGTTTCCGCCAAACGGCACAAACGCCACGAGAGCGGGCGAGTAAGCTGGAGTCGTGTTGACTGACTCAGGCACCCAGTACCAGCGATCGCCTACAAACGCCCAGCGACCGTAGTGATAAGGAGCGTAACCCCAGGGTTCACTCGAAACCCATGTTGGACCATACGGGTAATCGTTGTACCAGTAACCCGTTTGATATGGCGACCAACCAGCATCGACTCTTGGCGCCCAGCAATTTCCGTAGCCGTTTACATTTTGCCAGTCGCCGTAATAGTCGAGATCAGAGAGGCCGGGAATGTATGAGTTCGCATACTGGTAACTGACAGTTCGGCGATACGGATCAAAGTAATATGGATCGTTCAGATAAGTGTTGTAGTCGCGATAACGGCCATCGTAGTAACGCGGATACTGGTAACCGTAATAGTCGTCGACCAGATAACCCGCGTCGCGCCCGTTGACCTGCGACAGAACTGCGTCCGCGGCAGTCGAGCCGACGAGTGTCAGCAATTCACCTTTACTGATCTGGCCGCTGCCTCCGAGGCCCACAACTTGTGCGAGACCACTCAGCACGGAAACAAGCACTTGTCCGTTGTCGATGCCGACGTTGTAAAGACCTGGTTGTTGAAAATCGACTGCGCCGTACGGCGTCGCCACTTCAAACAAGTCGCCGGAGTTCAGATAGCCGACGTCGAACACGGCTGATCCGTCGCGCAACGCGAGCTGTGTGCGCTGATCATTTAACGCAAGCACGTCGAGTGATGTGTTTGGATTGAGCCGGGCGAAATTTCGTCCGGTAAATGCCAGACTCGCACGCGATTTGTCGCGCGTGTAGATGCGATCGCCGACTGAGAACGGCTGGTTCTCGGTTGCCGCGATCCACTGATCGTTTTGAGCGTTAACGGCCTCGCTGTTGTTGAGTGCTACCTCGCCCTCGACTCGCTGAATGCGCGCCGCATTCGGGATCGCTTCGGCTGATGCGGTTTGCTCGTGTCTCATCCACAAACCCACGCCAACGCCCGCCGCGACGGCACACACCAGAGCAACAATTGCGAGGTGTGGCCACACTTTTAGATTGTTCATAAGCCCCCCTCAAGTGTTTTTCACGGAGATTTTTGGCAAGGACCGTGCCCACTGCGGGGCTGTGACTGAATCACCATCGCATCGCAACACAGGCCACGGATCAAGACGGATTGAGGGAGCGGATTGGGCTTTATCTGTGTTGATCTGTGTGCAGCTCATAACCCATATGGTTAATCCGTGATTGAAATCGTCTCGGAAAGGTACATAGAAGGTCAGTAATTTCCCTGATTTCAAAGTGGAATAACAGTTGCGAAATGCCACCGCGTCGACTCTCTCTCCGCTTTGACAGTACTGAAAGGAACATTGAAGAAGGTGAAATACTTAAAAGGAATAGGATTGTCTTTGGCGATAAGCGCGATGCTGGTTGGCGCGAGCGATATCGCCAGTGCCCAGGGCCGCCGCGGACGTGGCGAAGAGCGGAGTCAGGAGAATCAGGCCGAGCGCGAGCAACGTCAGCAGCAACGCCAACAGGAACAACAAAACCGCCAGCAGGCTCGCCAACAGGATCAGCAGCAGCGGCAGCAGGAGCAACAACAACGCTGGGAACAGCGTCGTCAGGAACAACAGCAAAACAGTCAGGAACGGCAGCAGCGTTGGGAACAGCAGCGCCAGCAACAGCGCAACAACGATCAGCAGCGGCAGCAGCAGATCCAGCAGTCGCGCGAACGTGAAGATCGTTGGCAGCAGCAACGACAGGAACAACAGCGCCAGTCGCAGGAACGCGATCAGCGTTGGCAGCAACAGCGCCAACAGCAGCAGCAGAACCGCGATTGGGAGCAGCAGCGACAACGCCAGCAGCAACAGCAACTCGAACAGCAACGTCGTCAGCAGCAGCAATGGGAACGGGATCGTGATCAGAATCGTGATCGCAATCGAGACTGGGACGGACGTCTCGACAATAACAACCGCGACAACAACAACTGGCGTCAGAACCGTAACTGGCAGCAGGAACAGCAACAGCGCGCCGACCGCTATCGTCAGGATTGGCAGCGCCGGCAGAATTTCCTGAACCAGCGCCAGCGTTTGCTCGAGCAGCAACGCCGTCTGAATCAGTTGCGCTATCAGCAGCGTTATCTCGAACAGATACGCCGCGATCAGCTAAGACTGCAGCAGTGGCGCTATAACGACTATGGTCCGTACAACTATCGCTACAGCAGAGGCGGCACTTACTACGAGACCAACAGGTATGGCGCAGACATGTTGCAGCGCGCGATTCGTGATGGTTACGAAGAGGGCTTTTATGCCGGACAGGCGGATCGCCAGGATGGTTGGGGCTTCAATCCTAACGAGGCTTACGGCTACCAGGATGCGAGCTACGGCTACGATGGCTATTACGTCGGGCTGGAGGATTATCAGTATTACTTCCGTGAAGGTTTCCGACGTGGCTATGAGGACGGTTACTACAGCCGCTCACGCTACGGAAGCTACTCGAACGGCGGTTACAGCATTCTCGGCACAATCCTCGAACAGATTCTTGGATTGCAGTTGCTGAACTAAGAACTACTGGGAGAATAGGTCCTATAAGTCCTATAGGACCTATACTCCTGGAAGTTTCAGCGCAAATCCTTTGCGTCGAATAGTTTTCACGCAGCTAGTGTCAATGCCCTGAGTAGATCCGCGTTCGACAAACTCCGCGGTGAGGCGGAGGATGCAGTCGATATTCTCCAGTCCACCCAGTCCGTGAGCTCCATGCGGTACGACGATATGAAGACTGTTCTTGAGAGCCTTTGCAACAGCATCTCCATTCGACGGCGGAGTCACAGGATCCAATTCACCAGTCAAAATCAAAACCGGCACGTCTGATCGAACGGGATCGGCGTAGTCCTTTGCGATAGTCGCACGCGGCCAGAGCGCGCAAGCTTCTCGTTGCTGGCGCAGTCGATAATCGCCGAGGAAAGTGTTTGCCGCCATGCGTTCACCTTCGCCCGGCTTGATCCACGGCAAGTCTTCGGCACAGGTGACGGACAGGTACATACCATTGAAGCCAGTGGCGACGAGGAGTTTGCGAAATCTGAGTGCAGCCTCCGTCAACGGAACAAAATTGCCTTGCGCGGCCAGATGTATGATGAGGGGAACGCGTGACGCACCGACAGGGTTGTACAGCATGTACCGGATCGCTTCCGCGGCCAGATCGCGAGACAGCTTCACCTTGACGCGCTCGCTCGAGTTCGGTTTTTGCACCTCGACCTCGACTGGTCCTTTGATGAGTTGGGCCAGCAGAGACTTCGATTCATCTTTCAGATTCGGAAAAGCAGCATTGCACGCTTCATCCGCCGCGCATTCGGCCAGAATCCCCTGCAGTGCTCGTTCATTACCGAGCGGAAAATCGAGGGGCATATATTCGTTTGGCGGTGCCACACCCTGAAGCGTCGCGGTGCGGACGCGCTTCGGATAACGCTTGAGATAAGTCAGTGCCGCTCGCGTTCCGTAAGAGCCGCCGAAAAGATTCAGCTGTTCGTAGCCGAGTGCGGCGCGCACTTCATCCATGTCGTCTATGGCAATGTCGGTTGTGTAGAGTGTTAGATCTGCCTTTGCTTCGAGCTGCGGGCGGCATTTGCGAATGTCTTCGACCGGGAAGAAGTAACCAAGATAACTCTGCAGATCGTCCGGGTTGTACATCGGGCAATCAAGCCCGTTCGACTTGCCGGTGCCACGCTGATCGACAAACAACATATCGCGATGCTCGCGGATTCGGTTGAATACGTCCGCGAGACCAGCGGCGTCTTCCGTGGCGGCCGAACCTGGACCACCGGAGAAATAGACCCACGGATCGGGTTCACGTTTGTCGCCCGTCGCCGGTAGGACGAGAATGTTGAGACTGATCATCCGTCCCTTTTTCGTGGCGCGATTTTCGTAGACCTCGAGCGTGCCACACTTCGCCGGACCCTTCACTCCCGGAGGCTGGCAATCGTTAAGGACTACTCGCTTCTGTGAATGAAGACTGACGACGACTGCCGCCAGTATGAGTATTATCTTTTTCATGGCGTTAGCATATCCACAGATTACACAGATTTTCAAATAAATCTGCGTAATCTGTGGATGGTCCTTTTGCCTATGGTTTTGCGCGTTGTAGTTGGAAAACGTATCATCCGCCGGAGTCCTTACAGATGAGTTCTGTGGATCCAGAACGTCAGCTGCTGCATTACCGCCTTATCAACAAAGTTGGTGAGGGTGGTATGGGCCAGGTCTACCGGGCGGAGGACACGAAACTCGGACGCTTCGTTGCCCTCAAGCTGCTCACACCCGATGCCACGCGCGATCAGACCGCGAAACGCCGGCTACTCGCAGAAGCACAGTCGGCCTCAGTTCTGAATCACCCAAACATCGTCACGATTCACGCGATCGAAGAAGCCGATGGCGTCGACTTCATCGTCATGGAGTTTGTCGAAGGCGAGACCTTGACGTCGTATCTCGCCGCCAACGGCGCTTTGCAACTGACGTCGCTGCTGGATATCGGCATTCAGATAGCCGACGCGCTCGAGGCTGCACATTCGGTCGGACTCATTCATCGCGACATCAAGCCGGCCAACATCCTGATCACGCCGAAAGGTATTCCGAAAGTTACCGACTTCGGTCTCGCGAAGATGGTGCGACTCAATACGGACGAGATCGATCGTGAAGCATTGACTCTCGCGGTAAATCTTACCGGACCCGGAATCGTTCTCGGCACGGCCGCCTACATGTCGCCCGAGCAAACACGCGGCGAGGCGCTCGACGTTCGTTCCGAGATCTTTTCGCTCGGCAGTCTTCTTTACGAGGCTGCAACCAGAACGCGTGCATTCAGTGGTCCCAGCGTGCTCTCGATCATGCACGCGATCGCCGCGATCGATCCGCCACCACCGAGCAAGTTGCGACCCGAGCTGCCTCGTGAATTCGATCTCATCATCGAGCGTGCCACGGCGAAAGATAAGACACGGCGTTACAACTCCTGTAGCGAAATGGCCGATGCACTCCGCAGTCTGCGAGCCTCGATAACGGGCACCTGGTCGGGTATTCCGATTGTTTACGATCCGGATCTGATCGATCGATCGGCGCCGTCGTTTGTTGGTCGCGAGCTGGAGATGAAGAAGCTCGAAGGTCTCCTGCAACAAGTGATCGACGGGACAGGGCGAATCGTTTTTATCACCGGCGAGCCGGGCATCGGCAAGACCTCGCTGTCCGACGAGTTTCTGCGCCGCGCGCGAAAGCAGCTTGTCGCACCACTGATTTCTCGTGGTCGCTGCGTCGAACAATACGGCACGGGCGAAGCCTATCTGCCTTTTCTCGATGCGATGGGCGAACTGCTTCAGGGACCAGGTCGCGAACGTATCGCAGCCATACTACGCACTTTCGCGCCAACTTGGTGCATGGAACTGCCCACTGCATTTGTTTCCAGTGGATCTTTGGAGAAGCTACAACAGGAGACTATCGGCGCCACCAAGGAGCGAATGATGCGCGAGATGGGCGATGTGCTCGGGGTGCTCGCGACTGCGTCACCGGTCGTGTTGTTGCTTGAAGATCTGCATTGGGCCGATCCGTCGAGCGTCGATTTGCTCCGCCACCTTTCGCAGCGGATCAGCACGCAGCGTCTTCTGCTTGCCGGGACCTACCGTCCCGAAGACGTTGAGCGCAGCGGTCACCCTTTGAAGAGTTATAAAGCAGAAATGCAGGCGCACAATCTCTGCGAAGAAGTGGCGCTGAATTTGTGGGGTCGCGATCACGTGGCCGAGTATATCGACGTGACATTCTCGCCGAACGATTTTCCCGGTGAACTCACCGCGCTGATACATGAAAAGACTGAGGGGCATCCACTCTTTGCCGCAAATCTTTTGCAGTACCTCGGCGAGTGTGGCGACCTCGCAAAAGTTAATGGACGCTGGTCTCTGCTGCGACCACTGTCGGAAATGGATCTCGCGGCGCCTGAGAGCGTGCGCGCGATGATCAGTAAAAAGATCGATGCGCTTGAAGAAGAAGAACGACGGCGCGCGCGACAAGAGCGACTTCGACAAGGTCGCGTACACGCTCTCGCTCGAGGGTGATGCGTTCCAGTTCATGGACTTCCTCGACCTGATC
>Ga0207708_10003842_pt1 | contig 11067 bp, 8 predicted proteins | sample KBSK5101metaG_FD_184340 | JGI IMG/M metagenome (GOLD analysis project Ga0207708, IMG submission 184340) | Corn, switchgrass and miscanthus rhizosphere microbial communities from Kellogg Biological Station, Michigan, USA - KBS K5-10-1 metaG... | ecosystem: Host-associated > Plants > Roots >...
CGCCGACGATCAACGCGGTGGTGGTGACGCGGCGGTCGCTGCAGGCGCGGCCGACGAGCGCGGCGGCGTCGGCGCGGCCGCCGGCAGCGGCGACCATGATCACCTGGTCGGCGCTGTCCACGGCTTCGCGGATGCGGGTCCGCCGTCCGTCGAACGTGGTCAGCCACCCCTCGTCAGCGTCGGGACCGGCCGCGCCGACGTCCTCGGGCGACTTGAGGAACGTCGCGTGATTCCAGCGATCTTCCGCGAGCCGCGCGACGAACGGCTCGCTCGCCGGGTCGAGCGCGATGACGCTGGTCGCGCGCACGCGCGCGTTCGGTTCCTGGATGCGGAACCGCAGCGCCGCGGCGGTGGTCATGCGGGCAGATTCGCTGAGCACGGCCGTCCCAGCGTCAGACCGAGGCGTGGGCGACCGACGGGCGCGCGATCATCGCCTCGCGCGCGCCGTCCTTGAAGGGCTGGTCCGGCGGCAGCACGATCGCCGCCGACCGCACGCGCTGGTGCTCGCCGGCGACGCCGGGCGGCGCGATCCCCTTGTCGACGAGCGCCTTGACCGCCTTGAGCAGCCGGTGCCGGGCCATGATGATGCCGTTGTCGGTGGACACCAGGTTTTCCTTCGTGCGATCGACGACCGGCCCCATGCTCTCCTGCAGCGAGGCGTCCTGCATGCCGATGCCCTCGACGCCGCTGAACGTCCGGCCGGCTTTCTGCGCGGCCCGATCGATCAGGTAGTCGTTGTCCTTGTTGGCGAGCGGACGGTAGGTGCCCGGCTCGACCTTGACGTGGATGCCCTTGCCGTCGCGCATCGCCGCCAGTTCCGCGGCGGTCAGCTCGCGGATCGGGTGGTAGTCGAAGCTCCACGTCCAGCAGGTGTCGTCGTCGATCGGGATCCAGAAATGGCCGTGCACCGAGTGATTGCCGCGCGGCGCGATCATCGTGAAGGACGGCATGACCCACTGCGTGATGCGCCAGTAGTACTTGCCGTCCTCGGCGTTGCGGCGCGCGCCGATATAGAGCCCGCCGGGGCTCTCGACCACCTCGAACACCGGCCGCGAGTCGCTCAAGTTGTACTGATTGCCCTTGGCCCCCTTGAACAGCGGATCCGAGTTCAGGTCGCCGCGGTGGAGGAACGACACGTGGCTCGAGTCGATCCCCCCCTCCATGGCCTGCAGCCAGTTCGACTCCTGCAGGCGCTTGGACGTGTAGGTGTGGCCTGCCGGCACGGTGATGAACTCCCACTCGGGCTCCGGCGGCTGGCTGGCCGGGTCGCCCATGTAGGTCCAGAGCACGCCGCCTTTCTCGATCAGCGGGTACGACTTCAGCTTGATCTTGCCGGCGAAGCCGGAGGCCTCGGGCTCGGAGGGGACCTCGATGCACTGCCCGGTCTGATCGTACTTCCAGCCGTGGTACGGGCAGCGGAGGCCGCACTCCTCGTTGCGCGCGAACCACAGCGAGACGCCGCGGTGCGCGCAGAACTCGTCCATCAGCCCGTAGCGTCCGTTGCTGTCGCGGAAGGCGATCAGTCGTTCGGAGAGCAGCTTCACCCGCACCGGCGGGCAGTCGTTCTCGGGCAGTTCCCCGGCCAGCAACGCCGGGACCCAGTAGCTGCGGAACAGACGGCCCCCGGGCGTCCCCGGGCCGGTCTGGGTCAGCAGGTCGTTCTGTTCTTTCCTGAGCATCGGCCCGTCTCCGTGTTCAATGGTCTGACCTATGGGGGATTCAGTATACTGACAGGCGGTGGATTTTTCAGCAGACGCTACCACCGGGATCGGCAGCGGTCAAACCCCGCGACAGGGCGCGGCGCGGATCCGCGTGTGCGGCGTCGGCGACGTTGCCCCCGGCGAGGCGCTCAAGGTCGAGACGCACGGCCTGACGCTCGCGGTGTTCAATCTCGACGGCGAGTTCCACGTCACCGACGACCAGTGCACGCACGGTCCGGGCTCGCTGTCCGAGGGGTTCGTCGACGGCGACTGCGTCGAGTGCAACTTTCACCAGGGGGTCTTCAACATCAAGACCGGCGCGGTCGTGCAGCCGCCCTGCGTCGTCCCGATCCGGACCTACCCCGTCGTGGTCGAGGGTGGCGACGTGTACATCGAGCACGACCCCGACGCCGGTGACGTCAAATCCTGAACGACTCGAGCGTCTCCGGCGCAAACAGCTCATCGGGCGCCAGGCGGCGGCGCGACAGGCCCTGCTCGTACGAGTAGCGCAGGAAGGTCGCCAGCGTGGCCACGTTGGGCGCCAGCCCGTAGGGCCAGAAGTCGTCCCCCATCTCGCGGCGCGCCTCCTCGACATGCGCCGGCAGCCACGGCAGCATCGTCTTCAGCGCCGCGGTCTGGCCGAGGTCGTCGTAGGCATGCCGCTGCGCCGCGGTGAAGGCCTTGGCCAGCGACTGCGCGATCCAGCGATGCCGCTGATAGACGTGGCGCCGGATCACAATCGTATGCATGATGGGGAAGATGCGCGTGCGCCGGAAATAGTCGCGCTCGACCGCGGGAAAGTCCTCGAAGAGGCGCCGCACCCGGCCGTCGCCGTTGCGGAACGACGAGGGCGTCCGCGCCGTATAGAGCGCGTCGATCTCGCCGGCGGCGAGCATCGCCGACAGCGTCCGGTCCGGGGGAATGCGATCGACCCGGATCCCGGCCGGCAGCGCGAGCGTCAATTTCTCGGGCCGGCCCGCCTCCTCGAGGCCGCCGGTCGCATAGGTGACGCTCTCGACGGCGACGCCGTGCTCGTCGGACAGGATGCCGCGGATCCAGACCGGCGCGGTCATCTGGTACTCGGGCGTGCCGACGGTGCGTCCGGCCAGGTCCTCCGGCCGGGCGATACCGGCCCCGGCGTGCACGTAGATGCACGAGTGGCGGAAGAAGCGCGACGGGAAGACGGGGATCGCCACGAACGGCGGGTCGTCGGCGAACAGCGAGACGACGTACGAGGAGAGCGACATCTCCGCGACGTCGAACTCGTGGTGCCGCAGCATGCGGAAGAACGTCTCCTCGACGGGAAGGTCGAGGCAGGTGAGATCGATGCCATCCGGCCGCACGCGGCCGTCGAAGAGCGCGCGGGTGCGGTCGTAGCTCCAGCACGCGAGCGTGAGCGCCAGGTTCGACACGGGGGTACTGTACACAGATGATCATCGATGCGCACGGCCACTACACGACGGTTCCCCCGGGCATGCGCGTGTTCCGCGCCCTCCAGATCTCCAACATGGGGCGGCCCGCCAAGGGCGTGGTCAATATCAGCGACGACGAGATCCGCAGTTCGCTCGAGAAGGGACAGATCAAGCTGCTCGACGAGCGCGGCATCGACGTCATGCTGTTCTCGCCGATGGCGTCGGCGATGGGGCACCACTTCGGCAGCGCCAGGATCAGCCGGCACTGGACCGAAGTCAGCAACGACCTGATCCACCGCGCCTGCACGCTGTACCCGGATCGCTTCGTCGGCGTCTGCGCGCTGCCGCAGTCGCCCGGCGTGCCGCTGAAGGACAGCTGCGAAGAGCTCGAGCGCTGCGTGAAGGAGTTGGGCTTCATCGGCTGCAACGTCAACCCGGATCCCTCGGGCGGCTACTGGACCGATCCGCCCCTCGGCGACGAGTGGTGGTATCCGCTCTACGAAAAGCTGGTCGAGCTGAACGCGACCGCGATGGTCCATGCCTCGGCGACGTGCAATCCGGCGTTCCATACCACCGGCTCGCACTACCTCAACGTCGACGCCACGGCGTTCATGCAGCTGCTCGAGTCGCGCGTGTTCAAGGATTTCCCGACGCTGAAGCTGGTCATCTCGCACGGCGGCGGCAACGTGCCCTACCAGGCGGCGCGCTATCGCGCGCTGTGCCTGATGAACAAGTGGGAGCCGTTCGAGGCGTTCGTCAAGCGGCTGTATTTCGACACGACGGTCTACAACCAGGACGCGATGCAGCTGCTGGTCAAGGTCGCCGGCGTCGACAACGTGATGTTCGCCTCCGAGATGCTCGGCGGCGTGACGACGAAGGATCCGCTGACCGGCCGGATGTTCGACGACAACAAGCCGTGCCTCGACGCGCTGGACTGGCTGACCGATGACGACCGCCGCAAGATCTTCGACGGCAACGTCCGGAAGGCCTACCCGCTGCTCGACGCGGCGCTGGAGCGGCGCGCCGCCGCCGCGTCACGTTGACACTGTTCGGATCGACGGCGTACATTCATAGGTTCCCACCGAGGCTCTGAGGAGAGTGCGAGTGCCCGAAAAAGTGCTGGCCGCGTTGAAGACGGCGGCGTCGACCACTGAACTACGCGAGCTGGACCTTCCGGACATGCCCCCTGACGCGGCGTTGATGAAAGTGGAGATCGCCGGCGTCTGCGGCACCGACGTCAGCCAGTACAAGCTGCCGCTGCGCGCCGGCCCGCTGATCATGGGGCACGAGAACGTCGGCTACCTCGCACGCGTCGGCAGCGAGTTCGCCAGGCGCCAGGGCGTCAAGGAAGGCGACCTGATGTTCCTCGAGCACTACCTGCCCTGCGGCCACTGCGAGTGGGACCACATCGGAGAATACCGCCACTGCGCCGCCACCGAGTGGTTCTACGATCCCACGGCGATCCGCTACGGCTACACCTCGACCGACATCCCGCCGTCTTTGTGGGGCGGCTTCAGTCATTATCTCTACCTGCCGCTGAACGCCGTGCTGCACCGGGTGCCGGCCGGCCTGACGCCCGAGCAAGCCGGGCTGGCGACGCCGATGTCGAACGGCATCCAGTGGGCGCTGATCGACGGCGGCGTCGGCTTCGGCAGCACCGTCCTCATCCAGGGCCCCGGCCAGCAGGGGCTGTGCTGCGTGATGGCGGCGCGGCATGCCGGCGCCGAGACGATCATCATCACCGGCACGGCGCGCGATGCCCGGCGCCTCGAGGTGGCGAAAGCGCTTGGCGCCGACGTCACCGTCGACATCAGCCAGGAGGATCCGCTCGCGCGCGTGCAGCAGGCGACCAACGGCCGCGGCGTGGACGTGGTGATCGACTGCACCGTCGGCGCCGGCCCCGAGCCGGTGCTGCTCGGCATCGAGGCGACCAAGCGCCGCGCCGGCACCATGGTGGTGCAGGGCGAGGGCAACCAGAAGTTTCCTGACTTCCCGATCGGCCGGCTGACACGAAAGGGCATGACGCTGAAGAGCGCGCGCGGCCATTCCTACCGCTCGGTCGAGATGGCGCTGCAGCTGCTCGGTACGAAGCGCTTCCCGCTCGATCTGATCACCACGCACCGCTTCGGCCTCAACGAAGTCGACTACGCCATCAAGTCGGTCGGCGGCCACGGCGCGCCCGGCGCCATCCACGTCTCGGTAATGCCGTGGAGCATGACGACGTAGTCCCGCAGCTGGTCGATGCGATCCGCATGCTGACGCAGGCGGAGCTCGTCGACTACAGCGGCCACGGCAGCGTCCGCCGCGACGAGGCGTCGTTCTACATCAACTCGGGCGCCTCGATCCGTTCCGCGCTCACCGCCGCCGACATCGTTGCCATCGACTTCGACGGCGCGCTGCGCGAGGGGACGGCGAAGCCGCCGCTCGAATTCCCCCTGCACGCCGAGATCTACCGCGCGCGCCCCGACGTGCGCGTGGTGCTGCACACGCACCCGCGATGGTCGACGCTGCTGACCATGGTCGGCGCGCCGTTCCGCCCCGTCTTTCCCCAGGGCGCTCTGCTCGGCGACGTGCCGGTGCTGGATTCGCCGCTGTCGATCAACACGCGGGCGATGGGCGAGCGGGTCGCGGCCGCCCTCGGATCCGGGCCGGCCCTGCTCCTGAAGTCGCACGGCGCCGTCGTGGCCGGCGGCGACGTCGTCGAGTGCTTCGCGCTCGCCATCTACCTCGAGGAGAACGCCTGCCGGCAGTACATGGCCATGCAGATCGGGTCCCCCTACGTCTTCAGCGACGCCGAGCGGGAGGCCTGCCGGGCCCGGCTCGGTACTCCCGCGCTGTTCCGGAAGGCCTGGGATCATTACCGGGTAAAGCTCGACGGTCAGGGCATAAAGCCCTGACCCACAGACAGGCTGTGACCTTTGGTCGGACCATTTCCCGAGAATTCCCGCCAGGTTTCGGGTAAACTGCCCGCGACGAGCTACTGTCTGGAAACGGAGTCGACGGCATGTACAAGCGTGCTCTGGCCATACCGATCGCGGTCTTCACCCTGACCCTGGGGGCTTCCACTGGCAAAACGGCGGTGTCGGCGGACGTGGCGATGCCGCTCCTCGAATCGATGGAAACCGACGACTTCTGCCTGATGCCGCCGACGCTCGAGCAGAAGGCGGAATACCGGGAGATGCTGGCCGCCTACCAGACGCGGCAGGGGGCCGCGGCGGCCGCCGCCACCAACAAGGACGAGTCGCGCGGCGCGCCTCCGGGCTGGCCCGGCAAGAACACCATCGGCGGCAACATCCCGCCGACCGCCGCGGTGGCGGATCCCTGGCCGACCTTCGACGGCATCGCCGTCGACGGCGAGAACGGCATCGTCGCGATGAGCGACGAGAACCGCCACGGCCTGCTGATCTACAACACGTCGTCAGGCGGCGCCTCGCCCAAGGTCACGGCCCCGCGCGGCTGGGTGATCGGACCGAGCGTGAAGCTCGGGTTCGTCGCCGGCGTGACGGTCAACCCGAAGAAGCGCGAGGTCATCGTCACCAACAACGACGGCGGCGGCGTGGAAGTGTTCTCCTACGACGCCAACGGCGACACCAGGCCGATCCGCTCGCTGACGGTGCCGCATCAGTCCTGGGGGCTGTCGCTCGATCCGGACAGCAACGAGCTGGCGGTGACCAGCCAGCAGTATCAGGGCATCTCGATCTATTCCGCTGACGACTCGGGCGTGGTCCGCCCGCGGCGCACCATCCGCGGCATGGCGACGCTCCTCGAGGATCCGCATGGCGTCTTCCTGCACAGCGGGCGTGACGAGGTCTTCGCCGCCAACCATGGCAACTGGACCGAGATGCGCTCGTACGCGGGCGACGAGCCCGCGTTTCCCGGCAAGTACATCCCGGGCCGTTTCCAGCCCTCGTCGATCCGGGTCTACAAGGCGTCGGCCAGCGGCGACGTGCCGCCGGTCCGCACGCTGCAGGGGAACAAGACGCAGCTGGCGTGGCCGATGGGGATCACCGTCGACAAGCCGCGCAACGAGCTGCTGGTGGCCAACTACGCCAGCAACTCGATCCTGTTCTTCCCGGTGACGGCGAGCGGCGACGTCGCGCCGGCGCGCTACATCGGGGGTCCGCACACCGGGATCGTCGGACCCGTCGGCGTCGCGGTGGACACGAAGAACAACGAGATCTGGGTCGCCAACTACGGCGACCACAGCGCGGTCGTGTTCGACCGGATGGCCTCCGGCGACGTCAAGCCGAAGCGCGTCATCCGCAACGCGCCGGAAGGGACGCCGACCACCGGCTTCACCAACGCCGCGTCGGCCGCCTACGATCCGAAGCGTGAAGAAGTGCTCGTGCCCAACTGCGTCAGCGTGCCGCGCATCTCGACCTTCGCGCGCTATGCCAGCGGCAACGTCGCGCCGGATCGCACGATCGAAGGGCAGCAGACGCACCTGAGCCGCACGATGCACGGCCTGGCCTTCGATCCGATCCACGACGAGATCATCGTGCCGGTGGCGCTGTCGGGGGCGATCCTGGTGTTCAAGGGAGACGCGCGCGGCAACCAGATGCCGGTCCGCATCATCCAGGGCACGCACACCGGGCTGATCCGGCCGCAGACGGTCGAAGTGGATCCGGTCAACGGCGAGATCGTCGCCGCCGACTCGAGCTCGCGCGCGATTCTCGTCTTCGATCGCCTGGCCAACGGCGACGCCACGCCCAAGCGCAAGATCGGCGGCCTGAAGACCGACTTCCGCGATCTCGTCGGCATCGCGGTGGATCCGGTGGCCAACGTCATCGTCGCCGCCAACCGCTCGGCCGGCGGTCCCAACGGCCTCTATATCTTCGACCGCCTCGCCGATGGCGACGTGGCGCCGCTGCGCCACATCGGCGGCGTCAACAGCGGCGTCCTCGGCCGCTTCCGCCAGCTCAAGGTCGACCCCGAGCGCGGCATGATCTACGTCGCGGTGCAGGCCTTCCGCCGGCAGCAGGCGACGCCGCAGAAGGAAGCCGACCTCTACACCAACGAAAAGGCGCTGGCCGCGCTGCGCGAGCAGGCGAAGAAGGAAGAGAAGGACGATGACGACGTCGATTCGGAGGGGGGCGGCGATACCGCCGGCTTCATCGGCGTCTGGTCGGTGAACGACGACGGCAACGTGCCGCCGCGGATGATGATTCGCGGGCCGGCGACCCGCGCCGGCGGCTTCGGCGGCGTGGCGATCAACCCGAAGGACGGCGAGGTCTACGGCGTCGGCAGCAATGCCGTGATGACCTACCTCGTGCCGAAGTTCTTCGTGAAGCCGCCGCGCTCGACGCAGCAGGGCGGCCAGTAGGACGGATTCTTAAATCCGGCAAGTGACGGGCGCGTCGAACGGTCGACGCGCCCTTTTTTTCGCGGGCCTTCAGTTCGGGCAGGTGAATCCGCGATCGAGATACGCGTCGACGCGGTTCCTGGCGATCGCCGCGAGCAGATCGTTGACAGCGGTCAGGTGCTGTTGCCGAAGTGCTCTCAGCGCATCCACCAACTGAGGTGTCCCACCGACGTTCCCCAGATACTGATCGCCGGCAGGAAACGCCAGCCAGTCGTTCCCCGGAAAAGCGATGCCAGCCCGTGCCGTGGTGGGAGTCGCGTTGTTCTTGAGTGGAAAGTACGACGCCCGCGGTTCGGTCGCCGCCGCCGCAGCCAGGCCATTGATGAAGCGGTTCTTGGACACGGCAGGTTGCAGAAACAGCATCGAATTATTCGTTGGCGACCTGGCGAAATCGATTTGCGTGAATCCGGCGAACTGCCCGCTGAACAGCGCGGTGTCGATCGTCCCGAGCCGTTCGAAGAACTGGCGGGCTTCATCGCCGCTCAGCGTTCCCGAAAAGGTGACGACCGCGTAGTCGAGCGCAAACGCATAGGCCTTGGGGTTGTCGGGGCTGAAATGGACGGTGCCGCCCTGATTCAGCACATAGCCCAGCGCATTGTCGAGTACGTTGACGTCGGCAGCGCTGACGGCGCCCGGCCCGGAATCCTGGACCGTGAAGACGTACGATGGATTGGTCTCTCCCTCGAATCCGCCGGCCGCGACCACGAAACGGGTGTTGGTCTGGGTTCTCACCGATGTGATGGCGCCATGCGCCGTCAGGGTATCGATCACGCCGTCGACGATGCGGCATTCCGAGAGAAGACGCTCGCTCCATCGTGCCAGCCGGCTATAGCCGATGCTGCGCAGCAGCGCGAGATTGTCCGCGCCGATGACATCCCGGTTGGGAATCGGCTCGACCGACATATGGGTGGTGGCCGAAAGCGTCTGAACCGTGGTGAGAAGGACGATGGCGACGAGCCGCCCGAAGGTGTGCCTCGCCCGACGGTGGTGGTCTACGCGCGGCATCAGGGACCTCCAATCAGAAGGGTGCGCAATTGTAGTGCACCCGGCAACGCGCTGCTACGCACCGGTCGTTCCCACGTCGCTCACCTCCGTGTACTGCCCCGGTACGGGCTCGCCCGCCGCAAGCGCGGCCTTGACCTCACGCGCGTGGCGGCACTGGCCGCGGTACTCGAACCCCGGACAGCTGCACGTCACGTCCGCGTCGACGACCGCGATCTCGTAGTCGACGCCGTCATGAGATGCGCTCGAGATGCGAAAACGGCGGGCCGACGGGCCCGAGAGCACCTTGACCAGCGCTTCGAGCGCGCGCGCGAGCGCCTGAACCTCCCGCGCGCCGCGTATGGCTGGCGGACGATGCGGATCGGCGCGGTGCGCGGCCCGGAACTCGTCAGAGGCGCGGCGCAGCAGCTCTGCGATCAGCGCTTCGTCATCGTTGTGTCCTGCCGCGACGCCGATGCCGGCCGAGATCGAGTGAAGCACGCGCTGCAGCTCGTCGAGCACGTCGCCACCCGACTCGGGGACAAGCGCGCCGCCTTCGACGATCGCGTTGACGAGCGCCGCCTTCGTCTGGAGGACGGCCTGGACGAAGTCGTCGATGGTGTCCCGCGCGACGACGTAGGTGACGTTGACCGTCCGCGTCTGACCGATCCGGTAGGCGCGGTCTTCGGCCTGCCAGTGATTGGTCGGCACCCAGTCGAGATCGTTGAACACCACCTGGGTGGCCGCGGTCAGGTTGAATCCCGTTCCGCCAGCGATGATGTTCGCGACGAAGACACGGGCATCGGCGTCCTTCTGGAAGCGGTCGACCAGCGGCTGCCGCGCCGCGGCCGCCGTCTTGCCGGTCAGGACGACCGCGGTGTCGCCGAGCTCTCTGGCGAGCCTTCGAATCGGATCGTCGAAGCACGAAAAGACGATCACCTTTTCACCCTGATCGATCGCACCCCTGACGAGGTCGAGAGTGGCCGTGGTCTTGGCGACAGCGAGCGCCTGGCGTGCCTCGACCAGGAAAGCGAGGAGCTTGCCGCGGCGCCGAAACTCGACATCCCGCGACGCCACGGGCCTGGCGTCCTTCCCGGCGAGGAGTTCGAAGACCTTCATGATCGCCCGCGCTCCGGTGCCCGACGGCACGTCGACCGGCAGCCACGTCCGCAGTTTCGGCGGCAGCGCGAGCACGTCGTCCTTCGAGCGCCGCAGCATGACGCCGTGCAGCTGCACCGTCAGCTCTTCGATGTTCGAGGCGCCGCCAGTCTTCCAGCCGTACTCCCCCTTCTCAGCCGCGCAGTAGCGTTTCGCGAAGGAGAGAAAGCTGCGGCCGAGTGGATGGGCCGCCAGCTGCAACAGCACGAAGAGATCTCGAGGCCTGCTGGTGAGCGGTGTTCCGGTCAACAGCTGCACGGCGAGGGCGGGGGTGACCGCGGCAGCAGCGGCCGTCAACTGGCGCGACAGCTTGCTCCGCGCGCTGGTGTGGTTCTTCAGGTAGTGTGCTTCGTCGAACACGAGCGCGGCCCACGGCACGCGCAGCAGATCGTCGACGTGCCGCCCGAGGATGTCGTAGTTGACGATGACCCACTCGGCCGTCGGCGATATCGGC
>Ga0207708_10003845_pt1 | contig 11063 bp, 8 predicted proteins | sample KBSK5101metaG_FD_184340 | JGI IMG/M metagenome (GOLD analysis project Ga0207708, IMG submission 184340) | Corn, switchgrass and miscanthus rhizosphere microbial communities from Kellogg Biological Station, Michigan, USA - KBS K5-10-1 metaG... | ecosystem: Host-associated > Plants > Roots >...
GCAGGGCACGCAGGGTGCGCAGGGTGCCAAAGGCGACCGTGGGCTGACCGGAGAAACGGGAGCGCAGGGCGCCAAGGGTGAGACCGGACCTCAGGGTCCGCAGGGACCTCAGGGTCCGCAGGGACCTCAGGGTGCCACCGGCGACCGCGGGCTGACCGGAGAAACGGGCGCGCAGGGCGCCAAGGGTGAGACCGGACCGCAGGGACCGCAGGGTCCGCAGGGCGCTGACGGCAAGACCGGTCCGAAGGGCGGCCTGCTGGTCGAGGACGCAGACGGACGCGAGGTCGGCGTGCTCGTCAGCGTGCTCGAAGGATATGTGGTGCGTCCCGCGGGCGACGACATGGTGATCTTCATCGCGCCGAAGTCAGGCTTCGCGCCGACGATGTCGATCTTCTTCCACGCCGAACCGAACTGCGGCGGCCCGCGCCTGATGATGACGGGCGGTGGCCAGGGACTCGCCTACTCCGCGCTCGTGCACGGCAACGCGCTCTTCTACACGAAGTCACTCGACGTCTACAACACGACGGAGCTTGCGTCGGCCGAGATCGTCGACGCAGGACAGGACGCCACGCTGCCCGGCACCTGCGTCGCGTACGAGTCGGCCAGGGTCGTCGGTCCGGTGACGACGGTCGTCGACCCGGCGCTCGGCGCGCTGCGTGCGCCGTTCCGCATCCGCTGAGGGCCGGTCGTCTGTTTCGATCTAGCCAGCGGTTCGTGAAGCCGACATAATCCGCCGCATGACGCGACGGATTATCGGCTTCGCGGCGCTCGGCGCGCTGGCCCTGGCCTCGCAACTCGCCGCACAGACCAGGTCCCTTGGCGCTGCGACTTCGCGCGATGTCGCGGCCGGCCAGCAAATCTTCGATGCCCAGTGCGCCTGGTGCCACGGCGCCGGCGGCACGGGCGGCACCGGGCCGGATCTGCGGCGCCCGACGCTGCGGCACGCAACCACCGACGCCTCCCTCACCACCATCGTCCGCAACGGCATCCCCGGCACCGAGATGCCGTCGTTCACGGCCGCCCTCACCGACACGATGGCGTGGCAGACGGCGGCCTACGTCCGCTCGCTGGGTCGCACGCGAAGCGTGCCGGTGGCCGGCGACGCCGCGCGTGGCGCGCGGCTCTACGAGTCGTCGGGCTGCGGCGGCTGCCACGTGGTCGGCGGCCGCGGCGGCGTGCTCGGCCCCGAGCTGACCAGCATCGGCGCGCAGCGCGGCGCGCCGTACCTGCGCGACGCGCTCGTCAAGCCGGCGGCCGCGCATCCGCCCGGCTACATGGTGGTGCGCGCCGTTCCCGCAAGCGGCGCCGAGGTGCGCGGCATCCGCGTCAACGAAGACGTCTTCTACGTGCACATCCGCGATGCCGGCGGGACGCTGCACACGATCGACAAGGCGCAGCTCGCGCGGCTCGATCGCGAGCTGGACGGCACGCTGATGCCGTCGTACGAGTCGCGTCTCTCCGCCGCCGAGATCGACGACGTGGTCGCCTGGCTGGCGACGCTGCGAGGGGCGAAATGACAAGCATGCCGAGGGCAGCCCTAAGGGGCCTCGCTACGAGCGTCGCGGCGCTAGCGATGACGAGCCTGGCCGCGCAGCAGAACGGCGACTGGCCGATGTATTCCGGCGCCTACCACTCGCACCGCTTCTCGCCGCTGCGGCAGATCACGCCGGAGAACGTCGGCCGGCTGCGGCCGCGGTGGGTGTATCAACCGCCGGGCACCGGCTCGGTCGAGTGCACGCCGGTGGTGGTCAACGGCGTGATGTACGTCACGTCGGGACCGACGTCGGTGAGCGCCCTCGACCTCACCAGCGGCAAGCCAATCTGGGAATGGAACCGGCCGATTGCCGCGAGCGTGCTGAACCTCGGCTTCCCGCGCGTCAACCGCGGCGTCGCCATCCAGGACAACACGGTCTACGTCGGCACGCTCGACGGCTACCTCGTCGCGCTCGACGCGCGGGCCGGGATCGAGCGGTGGGCAGTGCACGTCGGCGACAACCCGACCGGCCACGCGATCACCGCCGCGCCGCTCGTCGTCGGCGACAAGGTGATTGTCGGCATCAGCGGCGGCGAAGCCGGTATCCGCGGGTTCCTGGACGCCTACGATGCGAAGAGCGGCAAGCAGCTGTGGCGCTTCTGGACCGTGCCGTCGCCCGGCGAGCCGGGCAGCGACACATGGCCCGCCGACAGCTGGGTGCACGGCGGCGGCGCGACCTGGCTCACCGGGTCTTACGACCCGGCGCTGAAGCTGCTCTACTGGGGCACCGGCAACCCGGGACCGGACTGGAACGGCGACTCGCGCAAGGGCGACAACCTCTATACCTCGTCGCTGGTCGCGATCGACCTCGAGACCGGCAAGGCGCGCTGGCATTTCCAGTTCACGCCGCACGACGTGCACGACTGGGACGCCAACCAGATCCCGGTGCTGGTCGACGCGGAGATCGGCGGCCGCATGCGGCAGCTGGTCGTTACCGCGAACCGCAACGGCTTCTACTACGCGCCGATCGCGCGACCGGCGAGTTTCTCGTCGGCGCGCCGTACGCGAAGCAGACCTGGGCAAAGGGGCTCGACGAGCGCGGCCGGCCGATTGAAATCGCCGGCATGGCGCCGTCGGAGAAAGGAACACTGGTCTACCCGAGCCTGCAGGGATCGACCAACTGGTCGAGCCCGTCGTACAGCCCCGACACCAGCCTGCTCTACGTGCCGGTGCGCGAGATGGGCTCGATCTACTTCAAGACCGGCGTCGAGTACCGGCCCGGCACCTACTACACCGGCGGCAGCGAGAAACGGCTGGACGAGGAATCATGGGGCGCGGTGCGCGCGATCGACGTCAAGAGCGGGAAGACGGCGTGGGATTTCAGGCTGCCGTCGCCGCCGTGGGCGGGCGTCATGTCCACCGCGGGCGGGCTGGTGTTCGGCGGCTCGAACGAGGGGAATTTCTTCGCGCTCGATGCGAAGAGCGGGAAGCCGCTGTGGCAGTTCCAGACCGGCGGTCAGATCCGATCGGGCCCGATGTCGTACCTCGCCGGCGACAAGCAGCACGTCGTCGTCGCCGGCGGGCACGCGATCTTCGTCTTTGCGATTGAGTAGGTGCTGGTTGCTCACGTAACGAGCAACCAGCACCTCGCGAGTCGTTAGAAGCCGAACCTCACGCTGAACTGCAGCGCGCGCGGCTGACCGTTGCCGCCGTTGAGCGCGGTCAGGGTCATGAAGTCCGACAGCCGCTGATCGGTAACCTGCCCGTAGTTCGCCGCGCCCGCGCCCGGGTTGGCGAAGTTCGCGGTGTTCATCAGGTTGAACAGCTCGACGTTGATGTCGATCGTGTCCTGCCGGAGCGGCTTCAGCCGGTACGCGAACTTCAGGTCGGCCTGCTTGAACGACGGGCCGAACGCGCCGTTGCGGCGGCCGTCGAAGTCGGCACAGAAGGCGTTGACGCCCGCGCCGCAGTAGTGGCCGGCCGGCAGCCGATCGAAGAACAGCCCGTTCCGGTCCGCATCCACCGCCGAGTTGATCAGCGTCAGGGGCGACCCGGTCATGTAGCGGAAGATTCCGCTGACCGTCAAGCCGGCGGTGTGCGGAATCTCATACCGCCCGTTGAAGACGATGTTGTGGCGGCGATCGGCGTTGAGCGGCCCGTAGTTCAGGTCGAGCCGCGGGTCGCCGAGCAGCTGCGTCATGTTCTGGTGGGTCTGGTCGGCTTCCGAATTGCCGCGCGCAGATCCGGTCGCATAGGAGATCCGGCCCGCCCAGTGGTTGCTGTACCGCTTCTCGAGCGAGAAGTTGAGGCCGTCGAACTGTGACGAGCCGTCGTTGGTGCGGGTCAGCAGCTGGTTGAGGAACGGCGAGATGCCGAGCTGGCCGGCGATGCCGTTCAGATCGGTGTAGTTGATCCGTCCCGCACGGGTGGTATCGACCCGCAGTCCCGGGTTGAGGTCGAACGTGATCAGCTGGTTGCGATTCCAGCTGTGGATGAAGTCGGCGGTCACCGCCATCGAGCCGCCGACCTGCTTCTCGTAGCCGAGCGAGATCTGGTGCACTTCGGGCACGACGCGATCCGGGTTGTCGATGTAGGTCAGGCCGGTGTTGCGCCCCATCGATCCCGGCGGGAACAGCGCGTTGATCACCGCCCGGTTGACGACCGGCCCGTTGACCAGCATCGGATCGGTCGGGAACTGGCCGCGGCTCGGTCCCGGGTCGACGCTGCTCTGCGGGAACTGCGCGGTGAACGACGAGCTGTAGACGCCGGTCGAGACGAACGGCGTCGTCGTCTGCAGCGTCACCTTGTCGTAGAAGATGCCGTAGCCGCCGCGAATCAGCGACGACGTGCTGCCACCCGGCTTCCAGGCGAACCCGAGCCGCGGCGCGATGTTGTTCTTGTCGACGGCGTGGGCGCCGCCGCTGAACATCGGGTTGAACGCGTTGGTGATCGGCGTGATCTCGATGTCGTAGCGGACGCCGAGGTTCAGCGTCAGGTCGCCGCGGTGCCACTTGTCCTGCACGAACAGCACGCCGACGTCGGTCGGCATCAGGATGTCGCTGGCCGCCGGCACCCTGATGAAGAGCCGCTCCGGATAGGTTGCCGGATCGGCGCGGTTGAAGGCGCGGTCGGTCGAGAACGAGAAGCGCCCGTTCATGTCGGTCTGGTCCGGCAGGTTGATCGTCGAGTAGATGAACTGGCCGCCGAGCTTCAAGTCGTGGTCGCCGCCCATCTTCTGCGGCAGGAACCACGAGAACGCGTCGCTGACCTCGTAGGCGTTGTCGATCCGGAACTGGGCGCCGTTGCGGGTGCCGTCGGTGAAGGTCAGGAGCGAGAGCGTCGGCGGCAGCTCTGTCATCGGCACGCCGGCCTGCACCTCTTTGGCGGTGAAGCCGTTCTTCTCGTGCGTGTAGCCGACCCGCAGTTCGTTGACCCGCGTGTTGCCGAGCACGGTGTTCCAGCGGCCGCCGGCGAGGCGATCGACGTCGTATTCCTGATCCCTCGACGCCAGCGTCCAGCGCCCGGCGACGCGGTCGTAGGTCGGCGACACTTCCTGCAGGAACCGGCCGGTCCACGTGTTGTTCTTGTTCAACTGGTGGTCGAACCGGATCATGTGGTTCCAGAGATACATCGTCTGGGTATTCGAGTAGTTCAGCTCGGGGCGCGCCGCGAACGTGTTGCTGCGCCCTTCCGCGTAGACCAGGCGATCGAGGCTGTAGAAGAAGTGCGCCTTGTCCTTCTTGATCGGCCCGCCGAGCGTGCCGCCCCAGTCCTTCTGCTCGGTATGCGGCTTGTTCAGGTTGCTCTGGGCGACGAAGAAGTCGCGCTCGGTCATCTTGTCGTTGGTATAGCTGCCGAACAGCGATCCGTGGAAGATGTTGCCGCCCTGCTTCGTGATCGCGTTGACGATCGCACCGGCGGTGCGTCCGAACTCGGCGTCGTACTGGTTGGTCAACACCTGGAACTCCTGCACCGTTTCCAGCGCGGGACGCACCTGGCTGCCGCACGAGCTGCCGAGATAGTCGTCGTTGTTGCCGCCGCCGTCGATCGAGAAGTTGCCGCTGCGGTTGCTGCCGCCGCCGACAATCAGCGACTCGCACGCAAACGACGCCGTCGACGACGCCACCTGGATGCCCGGCGTCAGGCCGACCGCGAACATCCAGTTCTTGTTCATGATCGGCAGCGCCGCGATCTCCTGCTGGCCGATGTTGGCGCCAATCTGCTTCGAGGTGATGTCGACCAGCGGCGAGGTGCCGGAGACGGTGACGCTCTCCTCGATGCCGCCGACCGCGAGCTTGATGTCGAGCGTCGCGGTGTTGCCGATCGTCAGCACGATGTCCGGCTGCTCGTACTTCTTGAACCCGCTCAGGTCCGCGGTGATCTTGTAGGGGCCCGGGATGATGCCGGTGACGAAGTAAGAGCCGTCGGCGTTGCTGACGACCTGGCGGAACATCCCGCTGCCCTGGTGCGTGACGGTCACCGTGACGCCCGGCAGCGCGCCGCCCGATTCGTCGACGACGTGGCCTTGCACGGCGGAGTTCTGACCTTGAGCGAGGGCGGGAACCGGTGCGAACGCGAGGAGCCCGGCGAACACGGCAACTACGAGTCTACGCATGATCTTCTCCTCCAATCCCGAGGGGAGACTGCCGACCGCCCGAAGGCGGGAGTTGTGACAACGGCTAGTCGAGAGGCGCGTAGGGCGCGTTTCCGCTTAGAGCGAAGGCGGTCCTATGTGTCGTCGTGAATACTCCTGTGCCGGGGTCGTGTCAAGGAAAACGGACGAGTGGAAGCGCCGGGAGGTGCGCAAGACCGACCGATCAACAAGAAACCGGATCGGTGCCGTGGCACGCCGCTTGGAAAGCCTCTCACGCGATGGCTAAACTCATCGTCCGCCGTGGGATGCGCCCGGAGTATTACGGTTTTCTCACCATGACCGCCATCGCGAACGGCGACGAGGTCATCGTCGATCGGCGCCGCCAAACCGCCTCGGATCGCGTCGAAACGGTTCATCCAGGCATCCCGGACCGACGCGGGCCCCGCTCCGAGCGCTGGATCGACGACGACGTCATCGTGGTCGACGGGCCACAACCCTCAGCGGAATTCTCCCTGGGCGGCGACTAAAGTTCCCCCAGCCAGCCGTCCGAAACGCCTGAGAGATCGGCCTATGCATACGTGAACGCCGGAGGACTGTACATGGCTCAGCAGAAGGACCGCGACCAGGATCGGGCGACCGAACGGCAGAACGCCGGCTATGACGAAGCGGCGCGCGGAGGTAAGGGCGTGCCGAAGAGCGACGTCGGCATCCCGCCCAACCCGGGCGACAGCGTCGGCGGGGACGAGTTCGACCGCGCCGCGCGCGAGGCGGCGAACGACGTGCGCCGGCAGGACAGCTCGGCGGATTAGCGCGGAATTACAGGATTGTCGAAACCGACCTCGCCGCCCAGTCGATGACGCGCGTCGGCAGGATGCCGAGATAGAAGAGAAGAATCGCCGAGACGATCAGCGCCATGCCGGCGGCGCGCGGCACCGGCGGGAACCGCGCCTGCGCCTCGTTCGACGTCATGTACATCATGACGATGATGCGCAGGTAGAAGAAGACGGAGACGACGCTGGTCAGCACGCCGATGATGGCGAGGCGCGTGTAGCCGGCGCTGATCGCGGCGGTGAACACGTACCATTTCGCCACGAACCCGGCGAGCGGCGGGAAACCGCCGAGCGAGAGCAGGAAGATCGTCATCAGCGTCGCCAGCGCCGGATGCTGATACCACAGGCCGGCGTAGTCGCGGATCTGGTCGTTCGGCTGGTCGGCGTTGTCGAGCACCGCGATCACCCCGAAGGCGCCGATGTTGGTGATCGCATAGGTCAGCAGGTAGAAGAGCACCGACTGCTTCGCGACGTCGCTCGCCGACACCAGCGCGACCAGCAGGTAGCCGCCGTGGGCGATGCTCGAATACGCGAGCATCCGCTTGACGTTGGTCTGCGCCACGCCGACCACCGTCCCCAGGATCATCGTCGCCGCCGCGACGACCCAGACGACGTCGCTCCAGCTGCCGCGCAACGGCTCGAACGCGGAGAGAAACACGCGGGTGAAGGCCGCGAACGCGGCCGCCTTCACGCCGGTCGACATGAACGCGGTGACCGCCGGCGGCGCGCCCTCGTAGGCGTCGGGCGTCCACATGTGGAACGGCACGGCCGACACCTTGAACGCGAAGCCGACGAGCACCAGGCCGAGAGCGAGCAACTGCATCGGCGTCGGCGAGATCGACTGGGCGGCCATCAGGCCGCCGATCCGATCGAGCCGCGTGCTGCCGGTGATGCCGTAGGTGAAGGCGATGCCGTAGAGGAAGAAGGCGCTGGCGAGCGCCCCCAGCAGGAAGTACTTCAGCGCGGCCTCGGTCGATCGCGCCGAGTCGCGCCGGATGCCGGTCAGGACGTACACGGCCAGCGACAGCACCTCGAGCGCGAGGAAAATCAACAGCAGATCGGTCGCCGTCGCCATCAGCATCATGCCGGCGAGGCCGAAGAGCATCAGCGCGTAGTACTCGCCGCGCGGCAGGCGCTCGCGCTCGATCGTCGGGCCCGAGATCGCCAGCGACAGCATGCCGACGACGACGAGGATGAGGGTGACGAACAGCCCGAAGTTGTCGGCCGAGACGACGCCGAAGCTGACCGCGTTGCGATCCCACAGCAGCCACGACGCGATCGCGGCGCCGACGAGCCCGACGATGCCGAGGCCGGCAATCGGCATCCGCTCGCCCGGATCCCTGAACGCCTCCGCCACCATCGCCGCCAGCCCCGCCGCGGTGACGCACGCCATCGGCACGATCGCGTTGAACGACGACATCATCGGCGCGCGCCCGTCGTCGGTTCGGCCGCCGGCGCCGCCTGCGCGGTGACGCGCGAGGGCGCGCCGCGGCTCACCTGGTTCAGCATCCGGTCGACCGACGGCTCAATCGGCCGCAGGAAGAGGTTGGGGACAACGCCCATCGCCACGGCGATCGCGATGATCGGCACGATCACCGCCCACTCGCGCGCACCGAGGTCGGCCAGCCCCGCGTTCTTCTCGTTGTCGACCGGCCCGTAGTTCACGCGCTGGAACATCCACAGCATGTAGGCGGCCGACAGGATGACGCCGGTCGCCGCGAACGCGGCCATCCGCGGATCCCAGCGGAACGCGCCCAGCAGGATCAGGAACTCGCCGACGAAGCCGTTCAGGCCCGGCAGGCCGATCGACGACAGCGTCACGATCAGGAAGGCCGCGACCAGGCGCGGCATCACCTTCTTCAAGCCGCCGAATTCGGCGATGACGCGCGTGTGCCGCCGGTCCGACAGCATGCCGACGATGAGGAACAGGCCGCCGGTGCTGACGCCGTGGTTGAGCATCTGGTAGACCGCGCCCTGCACGCCCTGCGTGTTCATCGCACAGATGCCGAGCACGACGAAGCCGAGATGGCTGACGCTCGAGTAGGCCACCAGCTTCTTCATGTCGGGCTGCACCATCGCGACCAGCGCGCCGTAGATGATGCCGATGACGGCGAGCGTGGCGATGTAGGGCGCGAAGAACGCCGCCGCCAGCGGAAACAGCGGAAACGCGAACCGCACCAGGCCGTAGGTGCCCATCTTCAGCATCACCCCCGCGAGGATCACCGATCCGGCGGTGGGCGCTTCGACGTGCGCGTCCGGCAGCCAGGTGTGGAACGGGAAGAGCGGCACCTTCACGGCGAACGCGACGGCAAAGGCGAGGAAGAACCAGAACTGCAGGTGCGAGTCGACGTTGATGGCGTAGAGCTTGAGCAGGTCGAAGCTGTACTGGCCTCCGTGGCCGGATGCGTACAGCGCGGCCATGCCGAGAATCGCCAGCAGCATCAGCACGCTGGCGGTCATGGTGTAGAGGATGAACTTGACCGCCGCGTAGATGCGCCGCTCGTAGCCCCAGATGCCGATCAGGAAATACATCGGCACCAGCATGGCGTCCCAGAACACGTAGAAAAGAAAGAGGTCGAGCGACACGAAGACGCCCATCATCGCGCTTTCGAGCAGCAGCACGAAGATGCTGAACGCCCTGGTCTTCTTGTGCACCGATCCCCACGAGCTCAGGAGCGCCAGCGGGGTGAGGAACCCGGTGAGGACGAGCAGCAGCAGGCTGATGCCGTCGACGCCGACGAAGTAGTCGATGCCGAACGCCGGAATCCACGCGTAGCGCTCGACGAACTGGAAGTCGCCCGAGGCCGGGTTGAAGCGGCTCCACAACAGCAGCGTCTCGGCAAAGACCAGCAGCGAGACCGTGAGGGCGACCTTGCGGGCGACCGGCGCGCTCTCCTCTTCGTCGCCGGGGACGAAGAGCAGTACGAGGGCGCCAACGAGCGGCAGCGCGACGATCGAAGTCAGAATCGGAAAGTGCATCACAGAGACTCAGAGGTCACTGAGACACGGAGCACGGAGGCACCGAGGCACGGAGGCGTTAACGCCACAGGTAATACCCCAGGATGAAGACGACGCCGAGCAGCAGCGAGGCCGCGTAGGTGCGCACCGAACCGCTCTGCAGGCGGCGGAACAGCTCGCCGCTGCCGCCGACCGTTTCCGCGACGCCGTTGACGGCGCCGTCGATCAGGCGCACGTCGACCACCTTCCACAGCCCATCCTCTGAGGCGATCCGGATCGGCTGGACGATGGCGGCGTCGTAGATCTCGTCGACGTAGTACTTGTGCTCGAGCAGCCGGTGGACGCCGGCCGCGCTCGCGGCGGCGCGATCCGCGGCGGCGCGGTTCTTGAGGAAGAAGTACACCGCGACGGCGATGCCGATCGCCGCGACCGCGATCGACACCATCATCAACAGCCCCTCCGATCCGTGATCGGCCGCCGCCTCCGCCTCGTGAACGCCAAAGCTCGGCGCGAGGAAATGCTCGAACCAGTTGCCGCCGCCGAGAATCGCCGGCAGGCCGACATAGCCGGCGAGGATCGATCCCGCGGCGAGCACCACCAACGCGAGCGCCATTGCCGGCGGCGCATCGTGTAAATGGCCGCCGTGATGGTGATCGACATGGGGCCCGACCGCCGCATGCGAAGGCCCGGCCTGTGGGGCCGAAGCGGAACGCGAAGGCCCATGAAACGCCAGGAAGACGAGGCGGAACATGTAGATCGCGGTCAGGAGCGAGGTGACGAGCCCCACGACCCACAGCAGCACATGACCGCTGGCGAACGTGCGATAGAGGATCTCGTCTTTGCTGAAAAAGCCGGCGAGGCCGGGGACACCGGCAATGGCCAGCGCGCCGATGAGGAACGTCCAGTAGGTGATCGGCAGATCGCGCTTCAGCCCACCCATCCGCCGCAGATCCTGCTCGCCGGCGAGCGCGTGGATCACGGCCCCGGATCCGAGGAACAGCAGCGCCTTGAAGAACGCATGCGTGTAGAGGTGGAAGATACCGGCCGAGTAGGCGCCGACCCCCATCGCCAGGAACATGTAGCCGAGCTGCGACACCGTCGAATACGCGAGCACGCGCTTGATGTCGTTCTGCACCAGCCCGATGGTGCCGGCCATCAGCGCGGTGAGGACGCCGATGACGGCGACAATCGTCAGCGTCTCCGGCGC
>Ga0207708_10003846_pt1 | contig 11062 bp, 9 predicted proteins | sample KBSK5101metaG_FD_184340 | JGI IMG/M metagenome (GOLD analysis project Ga0207708, IMG submission 184340) | Corn, switchgrass and miscanthus rhizosphere microbial communities from Kellogg Biological Station, Michigan, USA - KBS K5-10-1 metaG... | ecosystem: Host-associated > Plants > Roots >...
GTCGCCGCTTTTCGTCGTCGGCTACTGGCTCCGCCGCGACTTGGCGGACTCTAAAGACCAAAGCGGTGACAGGTCACGGCACTCCAAGACTCTGGACTCCCTCGCGCCAATGTTAACCCAGATGACCGCCCGCCGCTAACAGCCTCTCCACGTACTTGGCAATCACGTCAACCTCAAGATTTACGGCATCTCCGGGCCTTAACTGCGAAAGATTGGTGACTTCCCACGTCTTCGGAATTATAGCCACTTCAAAGAAATCATTCGTCAACTCGGCGATAGTTAGACTTATCCCTTCAACCGCAATGGAGCCCTTAAAGACGAGATACTGGCGCATTTCTGCGGGATACGCGATACGGACTGTCCACGACTCCCCCAGATCCTCCACACTCAAGAAATCGCCGCGCGCGTCTACATGACCCTGGACAATGTGCCCACCCAAGCGGGTTGCGGGCGTGACCGAACGTTCGAGATTGACTGCCCTTCCTGGTTCGAGACTTCCGATGGTCGAGCGAATTAACGTCTCGTGCGAAACGTCAGCAGCGAACGAATCGGGTTGAACTTCGAGCGCCGTCAAACAAACGCCATTAACCGCGATCGAGTCGCCATTTTTTGTTCCTTCGGTGACAAGGTGCGCCCCGATTACGATGCGCGCGTTCTCCCCGCGTCGTTCAACAGCGCGCACGTTGCCGAGTTCTTCGATGATTCCTGTAAACATGATCTGGAGAAGTCTGCTTATTCAGTACCGGGATATCGAATCGCCCACACAACATATTCAGTACCATTCGCGGTAGCGGATGGTACTGACTCAACATCCAAGCTTGCAGTCACGTTGAGTCTGGGCCATCCGCTACCGCGAATGGTACTGAATGGTCTCGCTGCCGCGCCTCTATGATTTTCATCATCTCCGCGAAAACGTCGTCGATCGATTTGCCGGTTGATTCGATCACAATCGCATCAGCTGCGCACTTCAGTGGTGAATCGGCACGCGTTGAGTCGCGCCGGTCTCGCTCAACTAAGTCAACAAGTATTTCCTCGTAATCAGCCGTGCCATCAACTTCTCGCCATTCATTGAATCTTCTTCGTGCACGCTCTTCCGCATCCGCAGTCAGGAAAAACTTTACGTGCGCCTGGGGAAACACCACCGTGCCGATGTCGCGGCCATTCATTACTGAGCCACGTTTGGCGATTTCACGCTGGCGCGCAACCATCGCACGTCGTACTCCAGGTATCGTCGAGACTACGGATGAAACATCCGTGACTTGCTCAGTACGAATTAGCTCACTTACATTACGTCCGTCCAACAACACTCTCAATGAGTCGGGATCGCCTTCAAGGTCGATGTCGAGGTTCTCGGCAAGTTTTGTAACCCGGTCGCCATCGGAAGGATCTAAGCTTCGCTCAATCACGGCCAGAGCGACAGCCCGATACATCGAGCCAGTATCGACGTACAAGAGATTCAAAGCGCGCGCGAGTAAACGGCCCAGTGTTGATTTGCCGGAAGCGGACGGACCGTCGATAGCGATGATTAGGGGTGTCACTTCTTTTTTGAGATCTGAAATCTGAGATTTGGCGTTTGGTCTTTGGTCTTTGGCCTTTGGTTTTTGAAGCTATTATCTCTTGCGGATGCTCAACTACAGAACGGGAGCGAAGCGACCGATTTCAAGTAGCGGAGCGTTCATTTTACGTTGAAATCGGTCGCTTCGCTCCCGTTCTGTAGTTGAGTTGGCCCACACAAACCGATTTCAAGTAGCGGTGCATTAATTGTACGTTGAAATCGGTCGCTTCGCTCCCGTTCTGTAGTTGAGTTCCTACGCAAACGCCGCAAACACTTCGTTCGACATCAATGCTCCCGCGCGAGTCAATCTCCATTGATCGCCATGAATCTCTAACAGTCCGGCTTCGACAAAGCGTGCCAGCTCTTCTTCGTGTTCGGCGTTTAGGTCAACTCCAAACAAATCTTTATAGCGCCTTGTGTCCAGACCACGCATCAGACGCATCCCGAGAAACACCGCCTCTGATCGCAGATCACTCGCGCTTAAGAGTTGCTGCTCCACTATCGGTGAGCCTTCACTTTCAATTGCCGCTAGATATCGTTTGATGTCGCGTTCGTTGGACCAGCGACGCTCGTGCCCGTCGTACGAATGCGCCGAACAGCCGAAACCGAAGTAGGGCGCGCCGGTCCAATACTTCGTGTTGTGCCGCGAAGCGAAACCCGTCAAACACAAGTTCGAGATCTCATAATGTTCGTATCCGACCAGCGACGCGCGCTCGAGCATCCACTCGTACATCGCTGCGGCCAGATCTTCATCGGGCTTTGGCTGCATCCCACGACGAATATGTTCAGCCAATGGTGTGCCTTCGTGCACTTCCAACAGATAAAACGAAAGATGTTCAGGTCGCAGAGCCAATGCTTCGTCGACATTTTGTTGCCAACGGGCAAGCGTCTGTCCCGGAAGTCCGGCGATTAAGTCGAAGCTGATGTTGTCGAATCCCGCATTGCGCAGATCTGAAAACGTCTTGAGCGTGTCCGCAGTGGTGTGGGATCGGCCCAGCCGCGCTAGCTCGCTGTCGTCGAATGTTTGCGCACCGAAACTCGCGCGGTTGATACCTAGATTGCGAAAGCCTGCCAGCACCTCCGGAGCAACGGTGCCTGGGTTCATCTCCATCGTCATTTCAATATGCTCATCAACAGTAAACCTGCCCTTCACAGCCGCGAGAAGTGATTCGAGCTGATCTGGCTTGAGGAGCGATGGCGTTCCGCCGCCGAAATAGATCGTGTCGATCCGCGGTTGATCGGCAACAACACTGCTGGTCGAGATCTCTTTAGCCACGGCCTGCACATACTGTTGCGCCAGTGCATCTTCATGAAGTCCCGTCGCGAAATCGCAGTAAGAGCAACGCGAACGACAGAATGGGATGTGAATGTAAACACCGGCCATGTTCATAGAGTTTGGAATCATAACACGCAGGAACCTCCCTGGAGTGCGGCGGCCCGGCGCCGCTTTGTTACGTCCGCTGTAGCACACAACTCACGCAGTAACAAAGCGGCGCCGGGCCGCCGCACTCCAGGGAGATTTGTCGTTGGCTGAGCTACTGTTGTATGTTGAACTACGAACCAGTCTCCTTCTGAAAACACGCTACTGATGTCCGTCGCTTTATGTTAAGAGTGCTTACACGTCAACCTTCAAGCCAGTGGTTCAGGTTGCTGCTCTTCGCCTCGGCGATCGGCATCTTTTCGGCAAATGAAATCATCCTGGCTCAGTCAGGTCGTCGTCCTAAGACAACTGCTGCCACTCCTTCACCGCAAGTCAGTGAGCCAGTTGACTCGAAGACGGTCGCGCAAGAACAGATTTTATATGTGATTATTGGCGGGCACGACATCGATCCCGATACCAAAGAAAGCTGGTCCACTCAAGTCAGTACTGTGGTCAAAGCTTGTACTGCAAGACTAAAGGAACCGCCTCAAATACCCTTTGAAATAAAGAACGGCGGGAAGATGACCAAAACCGAAGCCATTGAACGAGCGAAGCGTGAAACTGACGCTTACGTACTGTGGTTTGGGTACAGAACACAACTGATCGGCTTGGAGTACCAGATGATGTATATGGATTACGTGGTCCTTAAGCCGAAGTCTGCCAGCACACTCACCGAGGGACGCATTGACTTTCGCACATCAAAACAGTCTGCCGATCCCGGAGGTGTCCTTCGTCTTCCGCGGGGTCAAACGCGAAGTCGGAGCCAGGGACACATTTTGGAAAATGGTGGCCGTGAAATGGCTGACCGCGTCAGGAACAAGCTTTAATACTTGCTAGCACTCCTCGGCACTTGATCCGAGCTTCAAATTTCTTCACTTCCATTCCAATCTGAACGTGGGGTGTATCGTTTCACTTCCCGTTGTTCGTTTTCAAATCGCAACATTCGCCTTAAGTTCGTGGATCCCGATGGATTTACGAAGTCGGAACTTGGCACGAATGTTGAATTGAGGGAGAGCAGGAACTGGCCGGAGAGACGAGGTCGTCTCTGGCTCCGGTCGAGTCATAACCATTCGAATACGGGAGGGATAGTTTATGGCAGATGACAAGATGAAGAATGACGATCTCAATCCAGGTGGAAGCAAGCAAGCCGGACAACCGGGCCAAGGTGGTCAGGGTGGACAACAGCCGGGTCAGCAGACACCAGGAAGAAATCCAAACGAAGAGCAGACGGGTCAAAAAGGCGGCCAGGGAGCTGGACGTGGCCTTGAAGACGATGAACTAGGCCAGGGAAACCGCGGCACCAATATCGGTGACAAGGGCCGCAGCGAACAAAACCGCTAATTCAATTTCAACATTTTCTGCTTTCGCACGACGGGCATCGCTCGTCGTGCTTTTTTATGTCACCGAATCCGCTTCACACTTCCTCCGCCGCTGATCTTCGTCCCACTTGATCGCGCTACACGTTCAGCGTCTATCATCACACGGAGCATGTTTCCGCCAAGCACCTTTAGAATGTCGCGTTCGCTGTACCCACGCTTCAGCAATTCATAGGTGATGTTCGGAAGCATCGAGACATCCTGCGCACCTTCAGGCAGGTCAGTGGCGCCATCGAAGTCCGCGCCGATTCCCACGTGATCGATGCCGGCGATTTTGACGATGTGATCGAAATGATCGATCAGTTTTGAAATCGGCAGAGGTGTCAGCGGATGTGACGCGTCTAACTTACTGCTCTCTTCTGCTAACCGTTCAGGATCATCTTTGTACTTAAGGCTTAAGGCATCTTGCTGGGCTTTTAACTCTGCTTCTCGTGAATTGCTCCGCGGTGAGAACGTAGTCGTGTCAACGAACACGCTGTAGAAGTTCACGTTCACCACTCCGCCATTCTTGGCGATACGTCGCAAGAGATCGTCCGGTATATTTCTGGGCACATTGCTTAACGCACGCGCCGAGGAATGCGACGCGATGATCGGCGCGGTTGAAACATCCAGCGCATCACTCATCGTGTCGTCTGAAACGTGCGACACATCGACCAACATTCCCAGCCGATTCATTTCACGAACTACTTCCCTGCCGAAGTCCGTTAAGCCGTTGTGTTTCTTTTCGCCCCGGCCCGCGTCAGCCCAATCGTTTGTGTTGTTCCAGGTAAGTGTCATGTAACGAACGCCAAGACGATGAAATTCACGCAGCGTCGCCAAAGAGTTTTCAATCGCGTGACCACCTTCGATGCCCATCAAACAGGCAATCTTGCGCTGTCTCTTAGCCAGCCGGATGTCGGCTGCCGTAGTTGCAAGCATCAGGTCGCGCGGATGTCGCTCAACCGCGCGATAAACAGCATCGATCATATCGAGTGTGCGTCGCGCTGAGCCTCCGTTCGCGACGTACCACGGACGGATGTAGAGTGAAAAGAATTCGCCTGTCAGGCCACCCTGCTTCATCCTTTGTATGTTAGTCCGATAGGGGAATGGCGGATCACCGGCGAGATCAAAGTCGTAGTTAGTCATGCCCGTCGTGATGTCGTTGTGAGTATCGATAACGATGGCGCGACGATGAATAGCGAGAGCTCGTTGCCAGAGTCGTTCGTCACGGGGTGGATTCTGCGCAAACGAATTCCCAACTTCTGTGCGTTTAGTGGCACTGCTTTCCCGGACCAGCGATGAACTAACCACCAGTCCGCAGACAATTAAAATGACCGAGAATCGTCTCATTAGGGGTGCCTTTCAGATAGAGTTTTGGTTGTTACGTAACGGAAGCTCTGATCCAATGATCGACCTATTCAGTACCGTGCGCGGTAGCGGACGGCCACCACTCAGCCGGAGATATTAGTAGCAAGTGTATGCGCATGACGTTGAGTCTTGGCCATCTGCTACCGCGCACGGTACTGAATAGGACCATTGCTGAACTAACCGCTCCTGCGTCGTACCGCGATTGACAATAAGACTAGCATGCCAGAGGGGAGCCAGATCCACTTAAGTTCGCTTAGCATAACTCGCAATCCCCATTGACTAAGAAACGCATCTATCCCAATCGGCGAAACTTCAATCGGTCGCCAGGGAAAGAAGTAACGATCGTTGCTGAATGGAGCGAACAGCGCGACTCCCAGCCCGCCATTCGTCAAGGCGTCGAGCAATGCGTGCGAAGCGGTCACGACAAAAAAGTAACCCACCAACAATAGCCAGTGAGTTGAGAAAAAAGGCACGTCGCGGAAGAAGACCAGAACAACGAGAACACCCAACACGAGTGCAAATGAGAAAGAATGCGTGATGCCGCGATGTCCGAGCATCTCGTCGTAACGCACACCGAACGCGAAACTCACCACATCGATATCAGGCAATGCTGCGCAGACAGCCGACGCTACCCAGAACTTCATTGGCATTCCCGGCGGCGCAACCGCTTTGCCAACAGCGAGTGCGGCAATGCTGTGCGAAAAGATCGTGGGCATGGATGAACTATATCACTGGCCGTAATTCGCCTCGGGTCGAATGGAGTAAAGCATATTGCCACGCTCAACGACGGTCCAACAACTTACAAGATCCAGCACCTCTTCATACTCCGCAACGTCCAAAAGAACTGAGCTCAACTTTAAGCGGAACGACTCAAGCCCAAATCAGTCGTTCCAGTGAAGGTTGAGCACTGATGATCATGCACGTCGAATTCTGACTCGCTTCAGTCATAGCCTCGCAGCTGCCGAGAGGTGGTACACGCAAAGTAAATGTGGCGAGCCACGTTACGAGACGAGCCGTTTCAGGCTATCATCAGCCCGTTATGTCGATCCTAATTGCTGAAGACAACATGGCCCAGCGCCACTACCTGAAAGAAATTCTCGAAAAAGAGTTTCCTGATCACAGTCCCGTATTTGAAGCTAGTGACGGCGAAGAGACGGTCAAGCTCGCGCTTGAACAGAAACCGGACGTCTGTATTCTTGATATTCAAATGCCGAAGCTCTCCGGCGTGAAGGCCGCCCGCGCGATCTGGCGCGACTTCCCCGAGGCGCGCATCATCTTCTGGACCCAATTCCCGCACGAGATCTACATCAACGAAATTCGAAAGATCGTGAAAGCTGTCGATCCACCTCCCGCGTACGGGTTCATTCACAAGAACAACCCTGAATCGCGATTTCTTCGTTTCGTCGGCGCGGTTCTCGAAGACGGCGCAGACATGATCGATCCCGCGTTCAAAGATTCATTCAAGCGTCCGCTGCTGACGGAGTTTGAAGCGGAGGCTCTCTACTATCTCGCGCTCGGTCTATCAAACTGGGCCATCGCGCGCAAATGCAGCTTGTCTTTGCGTGGCGTTGAGAGTCGCCTGGCAACACTGTATGAGAAGTTGTTCGTCGCGGTGGGCGAAGGAACAGAACAGGAAGCATACGAAAAACTTGCGTACAACATTCGCACGCGGGCGTTCTTCGAAGCGCTGCGTCGTGGTTTGCTGAACAGCGATGAATTAGAAAAAGCCTCTCAGGATCTGGAAGGGTGGCTGGCGAAAGACCAAAAGCGTTATGCGGATGAACAGAAACGCGAAGCAACAACGAAGAAAAGGTGACCCTGGGAGGAAAGCCAGTTGACAAGATTACAGAATTACATGATTAGACATTGAAATGGTTCAGCCACATTTTTAACGAGTACTCAAACACCACCGATTTCATATCGGTGGTTCTTTAACTTTGACCTACAAGTTGACACGCCATTCAATCAGAAAGCACCGACGTGAAGTCGGTGGTGTATTTATCTTTGTTGCTTGTTCGTTGTTCTTGCTCGCCACACTCGTCTCCGACTCACAACCATCGCTCGCAGGGTTCAATTCTCCTCAAGATCCGATTCAACCATCAGCATCACCTTCACCATCGCCCTCTCCATCGCCTTCGCCATCACCAACTCCGATAACGGGCTTGCATCAATGGGGCGCTGTAACACTCTTTCATGGACTGCCGTCCGATCGCGTTCATAGCATCAGACAAACCTCCGACGGAACGATGTGGTTTGGCACCGAAGCTGGGTTAGCGAGATTCGATGGTCGCCGTACACAGACAGTAAACGATCCGGCGCTGCCAACCGGACGCGTGCTCTCGCTCGAAACTGATCAGGATGGAGCGCTGTGGATTGGCACTGAAAGCGGCGCAGCTCGTCTGATGAACGGATCATTTCAAACCATCGGGCAGACGATCGGACAAAGTATCTCTTCAATCATTGCCCCTGAAGCCAAACGTGTTCTGATAGCGACTGAACAAGGCCAGATCTTCGAATGTCGTACGGGGCAGGAAAATACGATAGATGTCCAGACGTTGTTATCGACACCTTTGCAGAGTGCTGATCGAGATCGACCTGGACCACTCCAGCTCACCAGCCTCGCGTTTACGAACAACAAACTCTACGTGGGCACACAAAGCCGCGGCGTGTTGTTGATTGAAAACGGATCCGCTCAGACAGTGACTACGAAGCCACTTACGTATTTTGTGAATGCGGTTTCCACTGACAGCAACGGAAAGCTCTGGGCCGGTGCACGCGCACGAAAAGAAGAACCAGCCGCGTTGAAAGAAGACGATCGCTCGACGCTGGTCAGAACCGACGCGCCAACCGGACCAGTGATGACGATTCGCACGATTGGTAACGAAGTGTGGCTTGGTACAGATGGCCGCGGTGTATTCCGCGTCTCCGGTAACAAAGTACAACGCCTCACGTTTGATGGAACCGCAGGAGGTTTACGCTCAGATCACATCTATTCAATCTTTCCGGATAGCGAAGGCGTGATCTGGTTCGGCACCGATCGAGGTGTTTGTCGGTTCGATCCGCAGTCGCCGCGGAGCGAAAATGTAGGCGACAACCCACTAACGAACTTCGTCCGAACTCTGTATCTCACGACGAACGGAGTCTTACTCGCAGGTACGAATCGCGGACTGTTTGTTTACAACCAATCAAATGAATCGTGGGCTGCCGTCGGCAACATTCCTCGATCCGTGATCTACTCAATCGCGCAGGACAAGCGCAGCCGCTTGTTGGTCGGCTCAGCCAGCGGACTCTACATAACAGACCACCAACTCGACGAGAGTGCAGGCGAAGAAATTACGTTTGGTCGCCTCGAAGCTGCTTCTGGCGAAGCCGACGCTTTCGGAAGCATTCGATCAGTCACCGAGTGGAAAGGCAGCACCTATTTCGCCACGTTTGGACGCGGGGTGCAGCGCTTCGACAATGGACCGACACCATTGATCTGGCCACCGAATGCCGGTGAACAGCGCAAAGTGATCAGTCTTTTTGCTGACGGCGACGCACGATTGTTGATTGGGACCGTAACTGAAGGAGTGTTTGCGTTCGACGGCAATCAAGCCAAATCAGAACCAGCTTTCGAAAAAATAAAAGGTGTTCCCGTCCGTGCGATAGAGCGCACGAACGACGGTACGCTTTGGTTTGCCACTGGCCGTGGTCTAAGTATCTGCAAACAAGGAACTGACTGCGTTAGCGTCGCGGGCCGACTCGACGTAAGAAGCGTGACGGCAAATCGCAACACCGATCAAATCGAAGTCTGGTGTGCGACTGGTGGCGGACTCTTAAAAGTTCGACTTGATGAGGCGTTTGGGCCAATCGTTTCGCAACTTGATGTCGAGCAGGGCTTGCCGTCTCAGAATGTATTTGCGGTGTTACCACAAAAACAACCTGACGGACGCGAGCTAATAATAATTGCGACGAATCGAGGTGTCGCACGTTATCAACCCGGCACTTCAGAGCCGCACCTTTCTGTCACCCGCGTCGTAAGCAAACGCGTTCATGCACCCGCGGAACTTCAAGCGGGATTAGCACTCGAGTATCCGCAAAACAGTTTGCTCGTCGATGTAACCGCTGTAAGTAGCCGCACGTTTCCGGAACAGTTTCAGTATGCGTTTACCTTGACTGACAGCTCGAACCAGATCATCAAACAGAAATTGTCGCGCGAGTCACAATTCACGATGGAAGCTTTGAAGCCAGGTCAATACAAGGTAACGGCTCGTGGTTTTACAAAAGATCTCGTTGCCTCGGCACCGCTGAGCTTCACATTCAGTGTTGCCCGGGCTCCCTTTCCCTGGACGTCGACGGCGCTCGCGATACTTCTGGGCCTGGCCTTGTTAGCGCTTGGGTGGGCCATCATGGAACGCAGACGAATCGCCGCAACAAGTGCCGCCCTCGTAGACGCAAACCGCGACCTTGCAGATGCCCGCTTGAATTTGGCAAATGAAGCAGAGCGAGAACGACGGCGAATCGCGCGTGATCTGCACGATCAAACGCTGGCTGATTTGCGACACCTCGCACTACTCACCGATCAATTGAAGACGAACGGCGGCGGCGAAAAACAACCGCAGACGGCAACGCTACGCACTGAGATTGAGAGTATCTCGCAGGAGGTGCGGCGCATCTGCGAAGATCTCAGTCCGTCAGTTTTACAGAACGTTGGTTTTGCAGCCGCTCTGGAGTTTGCTTTAGCGCATGCTGTGCAGGACGCACCCGCGGCGAGGCGGTTTGTTTATCAGTTTCATTGTGACGAGTCGATTGAGGATCGCAGCGACCTGAGTCCGAGTGTGCAAATGCAAATCTATCGAATCGTGCAGGAGGCGGTGAACAACATCTGGCGTCATGCGGAGGCGACGGAAGTTAAGATGGCCGTTACTTCTCCGGCGGATGGTGATTTCGTTTTGCAGTTGGAAGACAACGGCCGCGCGTTCGACATGAACCATAAGAACGCTGACGGGCGTGGACTGGCGAACATGCGTGCACGCGCGGGACTGATCGACGCGCAGATCTCGTGGCAGCCGCGTGAGGCCGGCGGAACGATCTTTACGTTGACACGAGAAGCTAGTTTGCAACGCTCAAAATCATCAGCGCTCACTTCTGACTGAATAACTCAAGCAACCTACATTGCAGGTGAGGAAGGGTGGTTTACCCCCGCTCAAAATGCATAACAAAGCTCCAAGAAAGTCGGATGTTATGGACCTTGAGCGGGGGTAAACCACCCTTCCTGACCTGCATTTATCCAAACTTGAGTTATTCAATCGAAGCTTGAACATTGATGTTCGGCACCTTGAACTGTGAGAATGAAAGTTGAATGTTATCGGCATGAGCGACTCA
>Ga0207708_10003848_pt1 | contig 11055 bp, 8 predicted proteins | sample KBSK5101metaG_FD_184340 | JGI IMG/M metagenome (GOLD analysis project Ga0207708, IMG submission 184340) | Corn, switchgrass and miscanthus rhizosphere microbial communities from Kellogg Biological Station, Michigan, USA - KBS K5-10-1 metaG... | ecosystem: Host-associated > Plants > Roots >...
AGGTGAAGGGGAGGGGCAGATGCACATTCTCTGGTCACTCATCATAGGGTTGGTGGTCGGTGCTCTGGCGAAGCTGTTCATGCCGGGCAAGGATCCGGGCGGCGTCATCATCACGATGCTGCTTGGTATCGCGGGCTCGCTCGTGGCCGGGTTCGTCGGTCGTTCGCTCGGCTGGTATCACTCGGGAACGAGTGGCCCCGGCATCATCGCGTCAATTATTGGCGCCATGGTCCTGCTCGGGGTTTACCGGCTGCTGCTGCGCCGCAGGCGCACCGTCTAGGGCCCAGCCGATAAGGGCAGTCGCCGCGCTTTGCGCGGGGCGGCTGATCCAGGCCCAGGTCGGCGCCGCGCCCCTCGGGGCGCGGCCGTTTGACCATCCGGGTCGGTTCACCCATTTTCCGCGTCTTTCCGTGGCGCGACGGGCGGGTTCGGTCTAGAGTGCGCGTCGACCGGAGCCCCTCGGGTGAAGCCGACGGACGTCAAAAACCCCAGTTACTTCCACAAGGTGGTTGATTGCCAGTGGGCGTGCCCGGCGCACACGAATGTGCCCGAGTACATCCGGATGATCGCCCAGGGGCAGTACACCGAGGCGTATCTCCTCAACCGCGACAGCAACGTGTTTCCGGGCATTCTCGGGCGCACCTGCGATCGCCCGTGCGAGCCCGCGTGTCGCCGCACGCGTATCGATGAGAAGCCGGTCGCGATCTGCCGGCTGAAGCGCGTTGCGTCCGATCTGCGCGGCGACATCAGCGGGAAGCTGCCGGCCATCCCGACGAAGAAGAACGGCAAGCGCGTCGCGTGCATCGGAGCCGGACCGGCGTCGCTCGCGGTCGCCAACGATCTGGCCCCGCTCGGCTACGAGGTCGTGGTGTTCGAACGCTACGCCGAGCCCGGCGGGCTCATGCGCACGAACGTCCCGACGTTCCGTCTACCGCGCGCCGTGCTGGACGAGGAGATCGCCATGATCCTCGACCGCGGCGTCGAGATCCGCTACAGCACGCCGGTGATGAGCCTGAAGGGTTTGCTGGACGGCAAACCCGGGTTCGACGCCGTGTTCGTCGGAACGGGCGCGCCGCGCGGCAAGGAGCTGGACCTTCCGGGACGGCACGAGGCCGGCGACCGCGTCCACATCGGCATCGACTGGCTGGCCGGGGTCGCGTTCGGCCACATCGACAAGATCGGCGAGCACGTCCTGATCATCGGCGTCGGCAACACCGCCATGGACTGCTGCCGCACGTCGCGGCGGCTGGGCGGCAAGGACGTGAAGGTGATGGCGCGCCGCGGGCGCCAGTTCTTCAAGGCGTCGCCCTGGGAGCTGGAGGACGCCGAGGAAGAGCAGGTCGAGATCCTGGTGAACCACGTGCCGAAGCGCTTCGTGGTCGAGGGCGGGAAGCTGAAAGGCATGGAGTTCGACCGCGTCGAGTACGTCGCGGACGACAAGGGCCGCCAGACAGCGAAGAAGATCGACACCGTGATCTTGCCGGCGGACGACGTGATCCTGGCGATCGGGCAGGAGAACGCGTTTCCGTGGATCGAGCGCGACGCGGGCCTCGAGTTCGACAAGGAAGGGATGCCGGTCGTCGATCCGGCGACGATGCAGTCGACGCGGCCGGGCGTCTTCTTCGGCGGCGACTCGGCGTTCGGGCCCAAGAACATCATCTGGGCGGTCGCGCACGCGCACGAGGCGGCGATCTCCATTCACAACCACTGTCAGGGCAAGCCGGTGACCGAGCGTCCCCCGGAGGGGATGAACCTGATCACGCAGAAGATGGGCCTGGCCGAGTGGAGCTACAGCAACGACTACAACCCGGCCAAGCGCGCGAAGATGAAGCACGTCGATCTGCGCGAACGGTTCAGCCAGCTGGCCATCGAGGTGGAACTGGGCTTCGATCCGGAGCAGACCGCGCGCGAGGTCGAGCGCTGCCTGAACTGCGACATGCAGACGGTGTTCACCGACGCGAAGTGCATCGAGTGCGACGCGTGCATCGACGTCTGCCCGACCACCTGCCTGACCATCGCGCCCAACGGTGAGGAGGACGAGCTGCGCAAGCGGCTGACGGTTCCCGCCGGCAACACCGAGCAGGCGCTGTTCGTCTCGGGCCCGCTGCCGCAGACGACGCGCGTGATGGTGAAGGACGAGGACGTCTGCGTCCACTGCGGCCTGTGCGCCGAGCGCTGCCCGACGGCGGCGTGGGACATGCAGAAGTTCGATCTCAAGATTCCTCACGCAGGACAGAACGGCGCATGGACGAACGGCAAGAACAGTTAGAACGGCGCGCGCTCGAAGACGCGGCGCGGCCTTCGGGCACGCGCCCGGTGGCCGGAAAGCCGGGGCCCTCGAAGGGCTCCGCGGCCGACGTGCGCACCAATGACTTCGCGCTGAAGCTGGCGAACGTCAACGGGACGGGATCGGCGAGCGCGAACGGCCTGCTCATGCAGGCGATCTTCCGCATGGGGATCCCGGTGTCGGGGAAGAACCTGTTCCCGTCGAACATCCAGGGCCTGCCGACCTGGTACGAGGTCCGCGTCAACAAGAGCGGTCACGTGTCGCGCGCGCTGGACTACGACCTGGTCATCGCGATGAACGCGGAGACCTACGTGCGCGACGTGAAGGAGGTCCGCTCGGGGGGCTGGCTGCTCTACGATTCGACCTGGCCGCTGGATGCTTCGCTGTCGCGCCCGGACGTGACCTTCCTCGGCGTTCCGCTCGCGAAGCTCTGCAATGCGATCTTCAAGGACTCGCGCGAGCGAATCCTGATGAAGAACATCGCGTACCTGGGTGCGCTCGTCGCGCTGCTGGACATCGATATGCACGTCATCGACGAGCTGCTCGACGAGAAGTTCTCGAAGAAGAAAGCGCTGCGCGATTCGAATCACGCCGCCGTGCGCGCAGGATTCGACTACGCGAAGGAGCACCTCGAGTGCCCGCTGCCGATCCGGCTGGAGAAGATGCACGCGACCGACGACCGCATCCTGATCGACGGCAACACAGCGACCGCGCTGGGATGCGTGTACGCGGGCGCGACCGTCGCCGCCTGGTATCCGATCACGCCGTCGACGTCGGTGATGGACGCGTTCAAGGAGTTCTGCAACAGCTACCGGCGCGATCCCGAGACCGGCAAGAACAACTTCTGCATCCTGCAGGCCGAGGACGAGCTGGCGGCGATCGGGATGGTGATTGGCGCGTCCTGGAACGGCGCGCGCTCTTTCACGTCGACGTCGGGCCCCGGCATCTCGCTGATGAGCGAGCTGATCGGCCTGGCGTACTACGCCGAGATCCCGGCGGTGATCGTCGACGTCCAGCGCACCGGCCCGTCGACGGGGATGCCGACGCGCACGCAGCAGGGCGACATCATGATGGCGGCGTACGCCTCGCACGGCGACACCAAGCACATCGTGCTGTTCCCGGCGAACCCCGAGGAGTGCTTCACGCTGTCGGTGGCGGCGTTCGACCTGGCGGAGCGCTTCCAGACGCCGGTGTTCATGCTGTCCGACCTGGACATCGGCATGAACGACTGGGTCTGCCCGCGCTTCAAGTGGGACGACAACTACCGCCCCAACCGCGGCCGCGTACTGACCGCCGCCGAGCTGGAGAAGCTGGCGCGCTTTCACCGTTACGCGAACGAGAACGCCGACCACGTCGCGGCGCGTACGCTGCCCGGCGTTCACTCCAAGGGCGCGTTCTTCACGCGCGGGTCCGGCCACAACAAGTACGGCGGCTACACCGAGATCCCCGACGAGTACCAGGAGGTGATGGACCGTCTCCTGCGCAAGCATCGGGCGGCCGCCAACGCCGTGCCCGAGCCGGTCATTCGCCTTCAGACCGACGCGACCTTCGGGATCGTGTCGATCGGCGGCTGCGATCCGGCGGTGCGCGAGGCGGTGGCGGTGCTGGCCGAACGCGGCATCGTCGCGGACTACATGCGCATCCGCTCGTTCCCGTTCGGCGACAACGTCTCGAAGTTCCTGGCGGCGCACGACCGCATCTTCGTCGTCGAGCAGAATCGCGACGCCCAGCTCAAGTCGCTGCTGACGCTGGAGACCGAGGTGCCCAAGGAGAAGCTGCATTCGATCCTCGTGTACGGCGGGTTCCCCCTGTCCAGCCGGCACGTGGTCGAGGGTGTCACCAACCAGCTGGAGCGGAGTTAACTCATGCCGACGCCGAAACCAGCGGTCGCCCACCCGAACCTCAAGCCCAACAAGGTCGGCCTCACGCTGCGCGACTACGAGGGCGCGCCGTCGACGCTGTGCGCGGGCTGCGGACATGATTCGATCACGGCGGCGATCGTCCGGTCGTTCTACGAGCTGGATACGCCGCCCCACATGATCGCGAAGCTGTCGGGGATTGGCTGCTCGTCGAAGACGCCGACCTACTTCGTCAGCGGCGCGCACGGGTTCAACTCGGCGCACGGCCGGATGCCGTCGATCGCGACCGGCGCGGCGGCGGCCAACCGCGAGCTGACGTACATCGGCATCTCGGGCGACGGCGATTCGCTGTCGATCGGAATCGGCCAGCTGGCGCACGCCGTGCGCCGCAACGTCGACATGGTCTACGTCGTCGAGAACAACGGCGTCTACGGCCTGACCAAGGGGCAGTTCTCGGCGTCGGCCGACGTCGGGTCGAAGAGCAAGCGGGGCGAGGCGAACCGGTTCTCGCCCATCGATCCCTGCGCGCTGGCGCTGGATCTGGGCGCGACGTTCGTGGCGCGCAGCTTCTCGGGCGACAAGGCGCAGCTGGTTCCGATCCTGAAGGCCGCGCTGTCGCACAAGGGCTTCGCGCTGATCGACGTGATCTCGCCGTGCGTGACGTTCAACGACCACGAGGGCTCGACCAAGAGCTACCTGCACACGCGCAAGCATCTGCTCAAGGTCGTGCAGGCCGACTTCGTGCCGCCGGCGCAGGAGATCACCGCGACGTACGAGGAGGGCACGACGATCACGGTGACGCTGCACGACGGCAGCACGGTGCGCCTGCGCAAGCTTTCGCCCGAGTACGATCCGTCGGATCGCGCGCGCGCCACCGAGCTGCTCGAGCACCATCGCCTGCGCGGCGAGGTCGCGACCGGCCTGCTGTTCGTCGAGAAGCGCGCCGCCGACATGCACGACATCAGCGGCACGACCGACGTGCCGCTGTGCAAGGTCCCCTACGAGAAGCTCTGCCCCGGCCAGGCCGAGCTCGACAAGCTCCAGCAAGCCTTCCGGTAGGTCGCGGACCCTCACCCTAACCCTCTCCCGCAAGGCGGGAGAGGGGACCTGATCTTCCTCCCTCTCCCGCTTGCGGGAGAGGGGACCTGATCTTCCTCCCTCTCCCGCTTGCGGGAGAGGGTTGGGGTGAGGGCAAGCTTCGTGCGGGCGCCGCTCGCGTTCACGTTGATTGCGTTGGAGCGATCGCCATATTCGGCGGTTGGGGGTGCGACCATGACGACCGCGGGTGAGGTGGGGAGCAACGCCGGTTTGACGACGGAACAGCTGGGCGTGCTGAGGAGCCGCCTCGAGCGTGTGCGCGGCGAGCTGCGGGTGCGCCTGGCACGCGACGAGGCGATGGCGCGCGAAGCACAGCAGGAGATCGAAGCGCTGGATGCGGCCGAGCAGACGCGCGAGCAGGACGACGCCGTCGTGCGGGCGGAGTACGACCGCACGCAGCTTCGCGAGGTCGAGGACGCTGTTCGCCGGCTCGAGACCGGTCGCTACGGCGTCAGCGAGATCTCGGGGGATCCGATCAGCTATGAACGCCTGCTCGTCGTTCCGTGGGCCCGTTACGACAGCGACGAGGATCCCAGCGGCTAGCCGCCCCCGCGCGCAGCGCGGGATCGCGGCTACCAGAAAAAACAATAGTCGCACACCGCGCCTGCGGCGCGGAGCGACTAATCACAAGCCCTGGTCGAGCAGCGCCAGGTTCGTGCGCACGGATTCGAGGCCCCAGATCTCCTTCGCGTACTGGCGGATGGTCGCGTCGCTGGAGAAGCGGCTGGCGCCGATGATGTTCTGCAGCGCCATGCGCGACCAGCCGGTCCGATCGGCATATGCGGCCGCCGCGCGGGCCTCGGTGGCCACGTAGGCGTCGAAGTCTGTGCACACCATGTACGGGTCATCCCAGCGCAGGCTGTCGACGATGGGCCGATAGCGATCGCGATCGCCGAGGCTGAAGAACCCGGACGCGATCAGCGCCAGCACCTCCTCCAGGACCGGGTTGCCGGCGATGACGGCGTCGGGGCGGTAGCCGTTCGCCCGCGCCGCCGCGACCTCTTCCGCCGTCAGCCCGAACAGGAAGAAGTTGTCGGGACCGACCGCCTCGCGGATCTCGACGTTCGCGCCGTCCAGCGTCCCGAGCGTCAGCGCGCCGTTGAGCGCGAACTTCATGTTGCTGGTCCCCGACGCCTCCTTGCCCGCCGTCGAGATCTGCACCGACAGATCGGCCGCGGGGATGATCGCCTGCGCCAGCGAGACGCCGTAGTTCGGGATGAACGCGACGGCCAGCTTGCCGCGGGCGGCCGGGTCGCCGTTGATGACCGCCGCGACGTCGTTGATCAGGCGGATGTGCAGCTTCGCCATCTGGTAGCCCGGCGCCGCCTTGCCCGCGAACAGGTAGACGCGCGGAACGCCGGCGCTGGCGGGGTCGCGTTTCACGGCGAGGTAGTGCGCGACGATCTGCAGGCAGGCGAGCAGCTGCCGCTTGTATTCGTGGATGCGCTTCACCTGGATGACGAACATCGCGTCGGCGGAGATCCCGACGCCGGCCCGGTGGCGGACCAGCTCCGCGACGTCACGCTTGTTGGCCTGCTTGACCGCGTGCAAGCCGTCGAGAAAGTCCTCATCGTCGGCGAAGGTGTTCAGCCCGCGCAGCCGCGCGAGCTCGGGCAGGTCGATCCAGCTGGCGCCGATGCGGCTGGACAGCAGGCGCGTGAGCCGCGGGTTCGCGTGCAGCAGCCAGCGCCGCGGCGTGACGCCATTGGTCTTGTTGTTGAAGCGTTCCGGCCACAGATCGTAGAAATCCGGCAGCAGGTCGGACTTGATCAGCTGCGAGTGCATCGCGGCGACGCCGTTGATGCTGTGCGAGGCGACGGTGGCGAGGTGAGCCATGCGGACCTGCCGCCGCGGCCCCTCCTCGATGATCGAGACGCGCGCCAGCCGATCGGGCTGCCCGGGCCAGTGCAGCTGCGCCTGCCAGAGGAAGCGCTGGTTGATCTCGTAGATGATCTGCAGGTGACGGGGCAGCAGGCGCTCGAACAACGTGACGGGCCAGCGCTCCAGCGCCTCGGGCATCAGGGTGTGGTTCGTGTAGGCGATGGTCTTGCCGACGATCGACCACGCCGCGTTCCAGTCCAGGGCCTCGTCGTCGACCAGGACACGCATCAACTCGGCGACGGCGATCGACGGGTGCGTGTCGTTCAGCTGGATCGCGAACTTGTCCGGAAACAGTGAGAAGTCGGTGTGCAGCCGCTTGAACCGGCGGACCATGTCGGCGATCGAGCAGGCGACGAAGAAGTATTGCTGCTTGAGGCGCAGCTCCTTGCCCTCGTCGCTCTGATCGTTCGGGTAAAGCACCTTCGAGATGTTCTCGGTGTCGATCTTTTCTTCGACCGCGCGCCGGTAGTCGCCCTCGTTGAAGAACTGAAGGTCGAAGTCGCGGGTCGCCCGCGCCGCCCACAGCCGCAGCGTGTTCGCCGTGTCGGTGCGGTGTCCGACGATGAACGAATCATAGGGAAGGCCGATGACGGCGCGCGTGTCTATCCAGTCGGCGCGCAGGCGCCCGTCGCGATCGTGCTGGAACACGACGCGCCCGCCGAAGCGCACCGTCTGCGCGTCCTCGTGACGGGGCAACTCCCAGGCGTTCCCCAGGTGCAGCCAGTTGTCGTGCTGCTCGACCTGACGGCCGCCGTCGATGCGCTGCTCGAACATGCCGAAGTCGTAGCGAATGCCGTAACCGATCGCGGGCAGCTGCAGCGTCGCCAGCGAGTCCATGAAGCAGGCGGCGAGCCGTCCCAGGCCGCCGTTGCCCAGCCCGGGATCGCCCTCGCACTCGAGGATCTCGCCCAGGTCGAACCCGTAGTCCGCCGCCAGCGCCACCGCCGCGTGGTGCAGGTCCATGTTCATCAGGCACAGACCCAGGCTGCGGCCCGTCAGGAACTCGGACGACAGATAGCAGACGCGCTTCACGTCGCGGGCGACGTGCGTTCGCTGCGTGGCCAGCCAGCGGTGGACGAGACGATCGCGGACCGTGTGCGCGAACGCGTGATAGAAGTCGAGCGCCGACGCGTCACGAATTTCCTTCGCGCAGGTGTGCACCACGTGCTCGACGACCGCGGCGCGAAAATCGGCGTCGGCCAGGCTGGAACGCCGGCTGGGACTGGGGCCGCTGGGGGCGTTCGGGGTCGCCCTGGGAACCGCTTCGGACGTCTCGCTCTCGGTCGTGTCCGGAGGCCGAACAGACACCGTCATGCGAGCATGACAACACGCCCGCGGAAACGCAGCGGTTTCGACCGTGTCTGAACTTTGTTAACGACTTTTGGGCGGTTCGGGCTGCAGGTAAGGCGAGGTGTGGGCGTCTGATCGCTGACGCGGAATCGATCCGGCGTCAGGGGCGGCACGCTTGCGCGCGCCGTTTTTCATCCCTACGCTTTTAAGCTGCTATGAAGTGCCGCCCGTTGCTCCTGGCGGTCGTGTCCGTCGGCGCCTGTTCCACCTCGAACGTGAAGCCGCTCGGGCCGCCGATGCCGGCGCGGCCGATCGGATGCGCCGTCTCTTTCTTCTCCCGAACACCGCCCCCTTACGAGTACGTCGACATCGCGTCGGTGAACGAGCGATGTCGGTATTCGGCCGATCGGATCGGTTGCGAGGACGAGCTGCGCGCCAAGGCGTGCGCGCTCGGAGGCGATACGGTTTACGGATTCGCGCGCGCGGCGACGCGCGATCACACCCTCGTGCACGCGCGGATCGCCTATCGCCGCAAGAGCGGCGCGGACCTCGCCGCCGGTTCGGCGCCGTGCGCGCCGGCCTGCGGTGCCGGCCAGAAGTGCGAGGACGGCGAGTGCGTACCGGCCTGTAGTCCTCACTGCGGGACACCCAAGCTCTGCGCGGCAGGATCTAACTGCAGTTCCGAGATTCCGGCTGAAGCCGAAAAGACCCCCGAGCCGATCGCGCCTTTACCGCCGTCGCTCGATCCGTAGTTTCGAATCGGGATCCGACCTTACGCGGATCAAAGCGCGCGCAAGAGGGCGCCGCGCGAATTAACGAAACACGGTCGGCCAAGAAACAGTTCATTAACACCGGTTCGATATGGTCGCTTCCGCGTTCACAACACGAACGGGAGCGACAAATGAAATCAACGAGCACGGTATCGGCACGGTTGGGGTGGGGTTTCGTCATTGCAGGCGTAGTCGTGATGGGTGGCAGCGCGGCCTGGGCCGCGGACCCACCGCCCGCCGAGCCTCTCGCGCAGGCGGAGGCCGCGCCACCACCGCCGCCACCGCCCGCGCCGCCACCACCGGCGCCGACGCCCTCCGCGCCACCGGTCGCCGCAGTGCCGGCGCCCGTCGAGACCCCGACACTCAGCGCGACACCGGCGGGGCCGCCGCCGCCCGACTTCAAGAAGATCAACGTGGGCGTGGCGATGCGGGTGGGCACCGCATTTCAGAGCGCGACCGACTCCAGCAAGCTGAGCGACACGAGCCTCGACGAGATCTACGTCGAGCCGCGCTTCTCGGGCGACATCGCGCCGATGTTCGCGTGGCAGGCGAACTTCCAGGGATCGATTCCGACCGGCGCGCCGGGCGGCGTGAGCACCGCTGGAAGCAACGGCTCGGGCGTGGCGGGCGCCAGCGCGTCGATCCTGGATCTCATCGCGAAGTTCGAGCCGCACCCAGGCTTTCACCTCTGGGCGGGCCGGCTGCTCGTCGCGTCGGATCGGTCGAACTTCAGCGGACCCTGGTTCATGAGCCCGTGGAAGTATCCGGGTTTCTACGCGAGCCCTCTGGTCCAAGCGAACGGCCCGGTCGGTCCCAAGCAGGGGTTCCAGGGCCGTAACAACGGCGCGACGGTCTGGGGCGAGTTCCTGAACGCGAAGCTCAAGTACTACGCGGGCGTGTTCGACCTCAACGACTCCAACGTCAGCCCGCTGTTCACCGGACGCGTGAACATCTGCCTCATCGGTTCGGAGGCCGGCTTCTATCACAGCAGCACCTATTACGGCGCGCAGGACATCGTCGCGATCGGGCTGGGCGCGCAATATCAAAAGAACGCCGAGGTCGATGCGACCGGCGCCGCGGCGAACCTTTCGAACCAGCTGGCGGACTTGCTGGCCGAGAAGAACTTCGGCGCCGGCGGCGTCGGCACGTTCGAAGCGCAGTACTACCACTTCGACCAGAACAACGTCTTCGGCCGCAAGCACGCCTACTACGTGCTCGCGAGCTGGTTGACGCCCAGCAAGATCGGCGTCGGCAAGCTGCAGCCGCTGGTGCGCTGGCAGCAGGCCACGGCGCAGCCCGTGATGGGGACGACGGGGCCGAGCTGGAAGAACTTCGACGCCTACCTGACCTACGTCATCGACGACTACTTCCTGCGTGTCTCCGCCGGCTATTCGCACGGCGACGTGGGGACCTCACCGACGAGCAACGCCATGTTCCTCGGCGTGCAGATGCAGCGGTAGCGGAACGCGAAGCGAAGAGAAGCGCAAGAAAGGACACGACGATCATGGCTAACAAGGCAATGGTAATGTTGGGAATGACGGCGCTGGCGGGCCTGGCGGCTTGCCAGAAGCCGGCCGAGGAAGCGAAACCGGGCGCGGCGGCGCCGGCCGCGCCGGCAGCACCTGCCGACGACAAGGGGCCGATCAAGGTCGGCATCCTTCACTCGCTGTCGGGGACGATGGCGATCAGCGAGACGTCTCTGAAGGACGTCGCGCTGATGACGATCGAGGAGATCAACGAGAAGGGCGGCGTGCTGGGGCGCAAGCTGGAACCCGTGGTCGTCGATCCGGCGTCGGACTGGCCGCTGTTCGCGCAGAAGGCGCGCGATCTGATCCAGAAGGAGCACGTCGCCGTCACGTTCGGCTGCTGG
>Ga0207708_10003851_pt1 | contig 11049 bp, 8 predicted proteins | sample KBSK5101metaG_FD_184340 | JGI IMG/M metagenome (GOLD analysis project Ga0207708, IMG submission 184340) | Corn, switchgrass and miscanthus rhizosphere microbial communities from Kellogg Biological Station, Michigan, USA - KBS K5-10-1 metaG... | ecosystem: Host-associated > Plants > Roots >...
CCCTGGCTTCCCCCTCATCCCCGCCGTACTTCCGCACCGATACGCCTTCGGGCCACTGGGGCTCGGGGATCTCGGAGGGGAGGTCGATGCCCATGAGCCAGACCTCCCACGCCTTCTCGTAGCCGTTGGCGCGGGCAAAGGCCGCGGCGGCCGGCTCGGTGCTCAGGCCGGTAAGCCAGGTCGAGTCCGTCGTCGCCGCTCCCTCGGCTTCCTGGAGGAGAGCCGTGCCAATTCCGCGGCGCCGGGCTGCGGGGGCGACGCCGAGGCCGATCCAGCCGCCGTCCACATCCGAGTGCCCGACCAAACCGTCCTCCGTTTCGGCGACGAACACCGCATCCGCTCCGGCCAGCGTCGTCGCGAACATCTCCGGGCCGATCTCCACCTCGCCGTAGCTCGACCTCTGCCAGTCGGCGAAGAGCTCGAACGCCGGCTCGGTGTCCTCGGGCCGCGCCGGCCTGACCGTGAACTCAGCCACGCTCGACCGCCAGTCCGCGGGAGGACCATTCGCTCCACGAGCCGGGGTAGAGCCTCGCTGCGACGCCTGCCCGCTCCAGAGCGAGGACGGTCACGGCTGCCGTGATGCCGGATCCGCAATACACGGCGACGTCGGCATCCGGGTCGACGGCCGACGGCTCGGCCGTGTACGGCATGTTCACCGCCCGTGGGATGTGGCCGGCAACCGGGTCGATCGGCTCGACCTCGCCGCGGTACCGCTCCGGCACCCGCGCGTCCACGAGGACGAAGCCCGGCTTCCCGAGGCGCTCTTCGATCTCCTCCGCCGAGATGAGGTCATCCTCGCGCGGCCGCAGCGCGAGCTCGGCCGGCTCGATCTGCTCCTCGCCGGCCCGGAGCGGGCCGAGCCAGTTGTCCAGCCCGCCGCGCAGCACTGCGACGTCGTCGTGCCCGACATGCCGCAGGAGCCACCAGAGCCGCGCCGCGCCGCCGTTCATGCCCTGGTCGTAGGCGACGACGAGCGAGTCGTCCCCGATTCCGGCCGCTCCGGCCGCGCGCGCGAATGCCTCGGCGTCAGGCAGCGGATGCCGGCCGCCGTCCGCCCCGCCCGGCGGGGCCGAGAGCTCGGTCTCGACGTCCAGAAAGGACGCGCCCGGCACGTGCCCAGCCAGATAGAGCTCGCGTCCGATCTCTGGATGGCCGAGTTGCCACCGACAGTCAACAAACTGCACCCGCATGGTGCGGGAGCCTAGTTGTTGACGAGCTTGTAGACCGGGCCGCTGCCCGCAACCGCGTAGAGCTCGCCCTTCGAGTTCTCGCCGAACGAGTAGAGGCTCGGTACCGTGAAGCCGAGCGTCTGGCGGTTCCTCAGCGTCTTGGCGTCCGCGGTCTTGACCCAACCTCCGGCCCCGATGTCGCCGAAGAAGTAGCGGCCCTGCTGCGCGGGCATGTCCGAACCGCGGTAGACGAAGCCGCCGATCACCGTCGACCCGACGCCGCGGCCGTAGTCGTACTTGGGGAAGATGAGCCGACCCGAGTTGTTCCAGGCGTCCGGGTTCGAACAGGTTCCCCGGAGGTCGCCCTCATAGCGGTTCCAGCCGTAATTCTCGGCGGGCAGACCGACCTTCGATGCCCGCAGGAAGTCGACCTCCTCGCGGCTGTCCTGGCCGACGTCGCCGATGTAGATGTCGCCGGTCAGCCGGTCGAACGACCAGCGCCAGGGGTTACGAAGGCCGTAGCCGACGATCTTCCAGCCGTTCGAGTCGTGGCGGAGGAGCTTGCCCAGCTTCGACCCCATGCTCTGCGCGTTGTGGTACGTGTCGCAGCCTCCCCCGCCGTCCCCGAGGCTCAGGTAGAGATGTCCGCCGCGGTACTGCAACGTGCCGCCGTTGTGGTTGTCGGCCGGCTGGTTCGCGCGGAGAATCGTCTTCCTCGATCCTGGCCGCACATGACCCAGGCCGCTGTTCAGCGCGTAACGGACGACGCGGCTGTCCCCGGCGCCGTTCGTGTAGTAGACGAACAGCTTGCGGCCGGCGACGACAGCCGAGAGAAGCCCCTGCTCGCTGCCGCCCGAGACGTGCCCGTGGATGTCGAGGACGACGTTTCGGTGCCCCCCGCTCTGCCGCCGGATGATCTTGCCGCCCTTCTCGACGACGTACAGCGTCGATCCGGGGACGCTGTTCGGCGCGAACACCTGGATCGGCGTGTCGAAGTTCCCGACGAGCTGGGTGTGCACGGCCGCGTCGGCCGCGGCAGGAGCCACGACTCCGAGCACGGCGACGAGAACCCCTAAGACCGAGCGGCGCATGCGGGTCACACCGTACCGGCTTGTCCGGTCGCCGCTTCCCCCTTCTTGGCGAAGTAGCGCACGAGGCCGGCGTACGACTGCCAGAGCGGTCCCGCCTGCGTGTAGGCCGCAGCGGTCTCGGGATCGGTCGCCGTTTCCAGCTCCTGCTCCGCCGTTCGGACGAACTCCTCCTCGCTCATTCCGTCGCGCACCCGCTCTGCCCAGGAGCGCAGCCGCACGCGTGTCTCCTCGACGTGCTCGGTCGGCTCCTCCACGACGCCGAAATGCGGCAGGCAGAGGCGCTCCGGCTTCCGCTCGGCGATCGAGTCGAGCGAGCGCCCCCAGGCCTCGAGGTCGATGTCGGGCGGCGGGCAGATGGGCGCGATGAGGGTCGAGGGCGCGATGACCGCTCCCGTGACGTCCCCCGAGTAGCACGTTCCATCCTCCGCGAGGTAGGAGACATGGTGCGAGGCGTGCCCGGGAGTCGGCCACGCCTCGAGGCCGAGCACCTCTCTCCCGACGACGTGCACGTTCTCCTCCGGGACGGGGACGAGCTCGCCCCAGAGCCGATCGAAGTCGTCCCCATACAGACGGCGGGCGCTCGCATCGAGGCGGGAAGGGTCGACGAGGTGCGGCGCTCCGATCTCGCTCACGTGCACCTGAAGGTCAGGATTCCTGCGGACGAGGGCGCCGACGGCTCCTGCGTGGTCCAGGTGGATGTGCGTCAACAGGAGGTGGCGGATGTCCTCGGCCACGAGCCCCTGCTCGGCGAGGCCCGCTTCGAGCCCGCCGAGACAGGTGGTCGGCCCGCAGTCGACGAGCGCCGGCTCGTCGCCCGCGAGGAGGTAGGACGCAATGACCCGCGAGCGCCCGAGGTGCTGCAGGTCGATCAGAACCGGCGCCAAGCTAGTTGACGGTGAGCGTGCCCTCCATGCCGGCAGCGCGGTGGCCATCGACCGAGCAGAAGAACGTGTAGGTCCCCGGCTCGAGATCGACGGTCGTGCTCGTCGTCGAGTTCGTGATCTGGTCGGTCGCCCCGCTCGCGCCATTTCCTTCGATCGTGACGTCGTGCGGGAGCGAGGACATGTTCGTGAAATCGATCGTGATCGAGCCCGCACTCGCGGACACGTCGGTCTGCTCGTACTTCAGAGCTCCGCTCGGGTCGGCCGAGATCTTCACAGTGGAGCTTCCGCCTCCACCACCGCCGCCACCTGTCGTGGCCGGAGTGGTCGAGGAGGAGCTGCTCCCGCCGCCACACGCGGAGAGGGCGAGAACGGAAGCCGCGAGGACGAACAAAAGCGGCATCGCGCGTCTTGTCATCGAATCCCTCCTTCGGGTCGGTTCACTCTACCTACGCGGAAAAGCAGGAAGTAGATGGCCGTGGCTCCGAGCAGGATGCCCAGCCAGGCCGCGCTCAAATCCGGCCGGATGACGCTCGGAAGCTTGGAGTCGTACGTGCCCCGCTTGACGAGCTGCTCGTTCCAGCCGTCCTGGAGCGCGTTCGCCAGCCCGTACGTGAGGAGAAGCGCGACGTAGACCCCGAGCGCTGTCCCCTCACCCCGACGCGGCATGCGGCCGGGGACGCGCGAGAGAAACAGCCCGGCCAGGGCGAGCAGGATCCCGTCCAGCCCGTGGTGGTGGCCCAGGTGGACGGCATGGAGCGACGGCTCGCCGCCCAGAGACGGCTTGATCTGCTCGGCGATGAATGGATCGCCGACCACCGGCGCGTCGTTCACGTAGTAGCCGAGCTCCGCCCAGACCCACGGAAGCGCCGCGAAGACCAGCACCGTGGCGACCGCGATCCTCAGCCAATCGGACCGCTGGAATCGCGCCGACGCTCCGATCCCTCCGCGCCGGAGCGCAGCCGCGGTCAGGCCGAGCGCGAGCAGCGCGCCCGCCCCCGCGAGCACGTTGACCGGCCTGGCGTCGAGATCCTCCTGGTCGATCACTCCCGGGAAGCCCACCGTTGCTGAGAGCACGGTGCAGAGAAGGCCGGTGGCCACGGCGAGCCAGGTGCGGAGGCGCGCGACCGAGATCCACGCAAGCGGGACGGCCACAAGCGCGACCGGGAAGCCCGCGAAGACAAGCGCGCGCGAGGCGCCGCCCTCGAGACCGCCGCCGCTCGTGTGGTAGAGCGAGGCGGGCGGTAGCCGCGAGTACGTGATCAGGATGGCGAGCGCGACGAGCGCAAAGAGGCACCAGACCCCTATCGCTTCCAGAAGGCCGGGCCGGCGCCCTTGCTCCATGTCGCCGCGAGCCTAGACTAGCCGGGCCATGTCTGCTTCCTCGTGCGCGGCCTGCGGCTTCGCCAACCCCGCGGGCGCGCTCTTCTGTGGGAACTGTGGAAGCCCGCTTGGCCGGCCCTGTCCGTCCTGCGGCACCGTCGTCTCTCCGGAGCTCGCCTTCTGCACCTCCTGCGGCGCCTCCCTCGAAGAGGAAGAGCGGGTGGCCGCAGAGGAGCGCAAGGTCGTCACGGCGGTCTTCGTCGACCTCGTCGGCTTCACGAGACGCTCGGAGCGTCTCGACCCGGAGGACGTTCGCGGCTTCCTCGCTCCGTACCACGCGCGTGCGAAGGCCGAGCTCGAGCGCTTCGGCGGAACCGTAGAGAAGTTCATCGGCGACGCGGTCGTCGCCGTCTTCGGGGCGCCGACGGCACACGAGGACGACGCCGAGCGAGCGGTTCGCGCCGCACTTGCGGTCCGCGACGCGATCTCGGAGCTGAACGCCGACGATCCGTCGCTCGGGCTGTCCGTGCGCGTCGGGGCGGCGACCGGCGAGGCGCTCGTCAACCTGAACGCGCGCCCCGAGCAAGGGGAGCAGCTGGCTGCGGGAGACGTGCTCAACACCGCTTCGCGGCTGCAGAGCGCGGCTCCCCCGGACGGGATCCTCGTCGACGAGGCGACTCACCGGCTGACCGAGAACGTCATCGAGCACCAGGAGGCCGAACCAATCGTTGCGAAGGGCAAGGCGGACCCCGTCCCCGCCTGGGAGCCCATCGCGCCGAAGGCCCGACTCGGAGTCGACATCGCCTTCCGCGGCGGCGCACCCCTGGTCGGCCGAAGCGACGAGCTCAGTGCGCTCCTCGACGGCGTCGCTCGCTCGCAGCGCGACCGATCCTCGCAACTCGTCACCCTCGTCGGCGTCCCCGGGATCGGGAAGAGCAGGCTCGTCTGGGAGCTCTTCTCCGCTCTCGACTCCGATCCGGCCCAGTACGTCACCTGGCGGCAGGGCCGCTCCTTGCCGTACGGAGACGGCGTCGCGTTCTGGGCTCTGGGCGAGATGACCAAGGCGCAGGCCGGGATCCTGGAGAGCGACGACGCCGAGGCGGCCGAAGCCAAGCTTCGCGCAGCCGTCGAGTACGTCCTGGACGAGGCCGAGGAAGCCCGTTGGGTGGAGAGCCACCTCCGCCCCCTCGCCGGCCTCGGAGCCAGCGCCGATTCGGGCAGCGACAACGCGGCCGAGGCGCTCGCAGCCTGGCGGCGCTTCTTCGAGGCGCTTGCCGAGCAGCGGCCGCTCATCCTCGTCTTCGAGGATCTCCACTGGGCGGACGACGGTTTGCTCGACTTCGTCGACCAGATGGCCGAATGGGCGACCGACGTGCCGCTCCTCATCCTCTGCACTGCACGGCCCGAGCTCCTCGACCGCAGGCCAGGCTGGGGTGGCGGCAAGCGGAACGCGACCACGATCTCCCTGGCGCCGCTCTCCCAGGACGACACGGCTGCGCTCGTCTCGTCCCTCCTCGACGGACGGCTCCAGGCCAAGCAGCGGAGCGAGCTCCTGACGCGCGCGGGCGGGAATCCGCTCTACGCGGAGGAGTTCGTGCGCATGCTCGCCCAGGCCGACGAGGAGCTGCCGCTGCCGGAGTCCGTGCAGGGAATCATCGCCGCCCGGCTCGACACGCTTCCGACCGACGAGAAGACTCTCGTCCAGGCCGCTGCCATCGTCGGCAAGGTTTTCTGGCCGGGGGCGCTGGAAGAGACGCTGGGCTTGTCCCGGAGCGAGGTCGAGAAGGCGGTCCACGCACTTGAACGCAAGGAGTTCGTGCGCCGGGAGCGCCGCTCCTCGGTCGCGGGCGAGACTGCGTACGTCTTCCGGCACGTGCTCGTTCGCGACGTGGCCTACAGCCAGATCCCCCGCAAACGGCGGGCGGACATGCACCGGCTGGCAGCGGGCTGGATCGAAACGCTCGCCGGGGACCGGCCGGAGGATCTTGCCGACATGGTGGCGCACCACTACCTGAGTGCGCTCGATCTCGATCGGCGCTCCGGCCGCGAGGATCTCGCGCTGGCCACGCGTGCGCGCACGGCGCTCGTCGAGGCAGGGGACCGGTCGTTCTCCCTCAACGCCTTTCCGGCCGCCGCCCGCTTCTACGAGCAGGCGCTGGCGCTTACGCCCGAGGCGGATGCGGAGCGGCCCCGCATTCTCCTGGGCTACGGCCGGGCCCTGTTCCACGCCGAGGGCAGCGGCAAGGAGGCCTTGCGCGAAGCTGCCGACGAATTCCTGGAGGCAGGAGAGCCTGAACAGGCCGCGCTCGCCCTCGTTGCTCTGGCCGACTTCGTCCACTTCATCGAAGGCAAGAGCCAGGAGTCGCAGACGAGCCTCGACCTGGCCGTCTCGCTCGTCGCGGAGAGCCCGCCTTCGGCCGTCAAGGCGGGCGTACTCGCCAACCGAGCCCGCTTCCACATGATCTCCGACGAGACCGATCGGGCAATTCCACTCGCCGACGAGGCTCTGGCACTCGCGACCGAGCTCGGGCTCGAGGAGCTGCAGGCGCATACCCTCAACACCCGCGGCGTTGCGAGGACGTTGAACGGCGACCTCGGCGGCGTCGAGGATCTCGAACATGCGGTGAACCTCGCTCCACTCCACTCCTTCGAGCGAATGCGGGCGCTGCACAATCTCGTCTCGACGCTCGTGGAGCTCGGCGATCTGGAGCGAGGCTTCGCGCTCATGTCGAGCTCCCGCGAGGCAGCTCAACGCCACGGCCATGTCGTGGCCATGGCGTGGGCAGACACGCAGCAGATGGACGAGCTCTACTGGACCGGTGCCTGGAGCGAACTCCTGCCCCGGGTCGAGGAGATGATCGAGATGACGCGCTCGGCCGCGCCGGTCTTGATGGTCATCGACGCCTACATCTTTCGGGCTCGACTGCGACTTGCAAGGGGAAACGTAGAGGGCGCCCTCGAGGATTCGGCCCGGCTGCTCGAGCATGCACGGGCCCAGGGGGATCCGCAGGTCAGCTTCCCGGCTCTTGCGACGCGAGGCCAGGTTCTCTATGAAGCCGGTGAAAAGGAAGAAGCAGGCGCCGCTGTCGACGAGCTCCTTGCACGGTGGCGAGAAAGCCCGAGCTCTGCAGCCGGCCCCTGGGTTGCTGAGATTGCGCACGTCCTCGAGGGTCTCGGACGCGGCACGGAGCTGGCCGAGGCCAGCGCGCAGGTGCGGCTGCGGACGAGATGGCTAGAGGCAGCCCAGTCGCTCGCGGGCGGCGATGCCGGTCGAGCCGCGGATCTCTACGAGTCGATCGGGGCGCAGCCGGATGCAGCGCGCACGCGGCTGCGTGCCGCGGAGCTGGAGATCGCCGCGGGCCGCCGCGCCGAGGCAGAGACGCAGCTTCGGCTTGCGCTCGAATTCTTCCGCGCCGCCGGCGCCGAACGCTACATCCGCGAGGCCGAGGCTCTCCTCGCGGTCAGCTAGTCGTCGTCCCGGTCGAGATCGTCGTCCTCCAGGAGAAGGATCGCCTCCGGATCGGGCTGCTCGTCGCAGACCGTGACGGCGAACTTCCGGTTTCCCTGCTTGCTCTTGAACTTCGTGAGCACTTTCTCGCCCGGCTTCAGCGGGTGAGGAGCGGGGTTGAGCGGGCGAAACCAGTGGGGGGGCACCGCAGACCTCCTGTTCGATTGGTATCGCGCCCTCGATCATGCTCCAATCGCGCACTCGCGGCAACTCGGCCTAATCCCCCTTTCCAGGGAGGGGAGCGGGAGCAGAACCAGCAAGAATTGAGGTTTAGACAGCTTTTCGGGAAGGATGCTGCGGTCGATGGGAGTAATGCGAGAACACGTCGCTCGAGACGACGCGTCCATGACGCCCTCCACCCGCCCTGCGCTGACACGAGTCGACACACTGGTCGACTCCTACCGCCGGCTCGCCGACGTCTTCCACGTCGTCCTCTCCGAGCAGCAGCTCGACGCGGTCCTCGAGCGGATCGCCGACACGCTGGGCGATCTGATCCCGTTCGACGCCTTCACGATCTACCAGGCCGACGAGACCCGCCGGGTGCTCATCCCGCTCATGTCGAGAGACAAATGGGCGGACGAGATCATGGGCGACCAGCCGCTCTACGGCGAGGGAATCACCGGCTGGGTCGTCGAGAACCGCGAGCCCCAGCGTGTCAACAACGCCCATCTCGACCCGCGCGTGAAGGTCGTCCCCGGGACTCCGCCCGACGAGCCCGAGGCCCTCATCTCCGTCCCGCTCGTCGCGCGCGGCACGATCAAGGGCGCGCTCAACGTCTATCGCCTGGGCGACAATGCGGTCTTCACCGAAGAGGAGTTCGAGCTCGCGCAGCGCTTCGGCGACGCGGCCGCCCTCGCCCTCGACAACGCCCAGGTCCGGGCGGGGCTCGAGCTCGAGGCGCAGACGGACTCGCTCACCGGCCTCTACAACCACCGCTACTTCCACGACCGCCTCAGGGCCGAGTTGAACCGGGCCAGCCGCGCGCATGACTCGATTGCCGTGCTCATGCTCGACATCGACGACTTCAAGCGCGTCAACGACATCTACGGCCACGGCACCGGCGACCAGGTGCTCGTCGCGCTCGCCGACATCCTCCGCCAGACCGTCCGCGGGTCCGACGTTGTCTGCCGCCTGGGCGGCGAGGAGTTCGGCGTCATCATGGCCTCCTGCGACGCGGGCGACGCCATGGGCCTCGCGGCGCGCATGACCGAGCGGCTGCTCACGGAGGAGTTCGAGCAGGCCGGTCGGCTCACCCTCTCGATCGGCATCGCCCAGGGCCCCGAGCACGCCATGAACCCGCGGGAGCTCGTCGCCTGCGCGGAGTCGGCGATGATGGCTGCGAAGGCGCGCGGAAAGAACCAGAGCGTCCTCTTCGACGACACCGCCACGGAGCGCCCGGGCGGGAGCGGGCGCGAGGACGTGCGCTCGATCGCCCACCTGAAGATGCTGCAGAGCCTCGCGGGGCGGCTCAACCGCCTGAACGACGTGCGCGAGATCGGCTCCGTGATCGTCAACGAGCTCCGCGGCCTCATCGACTACCACAACTGCCGCGTGTACATCGCGGACGGGACCACGCTCTTTCCCATCGCTTTCAAGGGCACGCTCGGCCAGTACACCGAGGAGAGCGCCGAGGACCTCACCTGCGAGTTCGGCGAAGGTTTCACGGGCTGGGTGGCCGAGACCGGCCGGCCCCTCCTGCTCGCGAACGCAATGGACTGCGAGTTCGCGGTCACGATCCCCGGGACGGACGACATCGACGAGTCGGTCGTCGCCGTCCCGCTGAAGTACGGCTCCCGTGTGAGCGGCGTCGTCGTCATCTCCAAGCTCGGCGTCAGCCAGTTCGACGAGGACGACGTCCGCCTGCTCGAGGTGCTCGCAGGCCACGCGTCGGTCGCGCTCGAAAACGCGCGCCTGTACGAGGCCGAGCGCAAGGAAGCCGAGATCGCCAAGGAATCGCTCTGGATCGCCAACGCCCTGCTCGACTTCAGCCGCGAGGTCGCAACCGTGGACGGCATGGACGACGTCCTCGACCGCATCGTCGAGTTCACGGCCCGCTCGCTCGGCGCCCCACGCGTCTCCGTCTGGCTCGAGGACGTGGCCGCCGGCGACCTCACCCCCCGCGCTTTCTGGGGTTACGAGGACGAGATTCGCGCGCGCACGGAGGCCCTGAGCTATCCACGCGCCGTCACGAACACGTTCCTCTCGGTCTCGGAGCCGTTCACGATCGGCCCGGATCAGCTCTCGGCCATCGACGGCGTTCCCGAGCCGGGCGCGAACTACGCGGTTGCGCCGCTCCATTTCGAAGGGGAGCGGTGCGGCTGCATCGTCGCCAAGGACACGCACGGGTTCACGCCTCGCACGATGCGCCTCTTCGCCGGCATCGCGCACCAGGCGAGGCTCGCGATCCAGAACGCCGGCGCGTACGACAACCTCGAGGAGACGTTCTTCTCCACGGTCGAGGCTCTGGCGAACGCACTCGAGGCGAACGACGAGTACACGTCCTCCCACGCCCGCTGGATCACCGACATGGCGCTCGAGGTCGGCCGCGAGCTCGGCCTCGACCTAGCGTCGCTGAAGCGCCTCGAGCTCGGTGCCCTCTTCCACGACATCGGCAAGATCGGCATCCCGTCGACGATCCTCCTGAAGCCCGGCCCGCTGACGAAGCGCGAGCGTACGATCATGGAGACGCATCCCGAGCTCGGCGAGCGGATCCTTGCGCCGATCGCACGGCTCGAGAGCGTTCGGCCGATCGTCCGCCACTGCCACGAGCGGTGGGACGGCAAGGGCTATCCCGATGCGATCGCCTCGAGCGACATTCCGGTCGAGTCCCGCGTCATCTTCGTCTGCGATGCCTTCCACGCGATGACGACCGACCGGCCATACCGCAAGGCGATGTCCTTCGAGGATGCGGCCAAGGAGCTCGAGGAAGGCGCCGGCTCACAGTTCGACCCCGAGGTCGTGGCCGCGTTCCTGCGCCTCGCTCCAGCGGCGCTCGAGACGCACCCTTTGTAGCCCTTTAGGATCGGCGGCGTGTCCGAGCCGCTGAACACCTGGGACTTCGAGCGCCTCGCGGAGGG
>Ga0207708_10003854_pt1 | contig 11046 bp, 9 predicted proteins | sample KBSK5101metaG_FD_184340 | JGI IMG/M metagenome (GOLD analysis project Ga0207708, IMG submission 184340) | Corn, switchgrass and miscanthus rhizosphere microbial communities from Kellogg Biological Station, Michigan, USA - KBS K5-10-1 metaG... | ecosystem: Host-associated > Plants > Roots >...
TGAGGAACTCCGTAGCCACCGGTGGTACGGGGTACAGGACATGCGATCTTTCGGGCACCGCTCCCGTACCGCGCAAATGGGATTCGACGCCGCCGATTACCGGGGCAAGCCCGTGATCGCGATCATCAACACCTGGAGCGACATCAATCCCTGCCACACGCACTTCAAGCAGCGGGTGGAAGACGTCAAGCGCGGTGTGTGGTCCGCGGGGGGATTCCCCCTGGAACTGCCCGCCATGTCGCTGTCGGAGCCGTTCCAGAAGCCCACGACCATGCTCTACCGCAACCTGCTCGCGATGGAGACCGAGGAGCTGCTGCGCTCCTACCCGATCGACGGCGCCGTTCTGATGGGTGGCTGCGACAAGACGACGCCGGGGCTGCTGATGGGCGCGTCGTCGATGGACCTGCCCGCCCTGTTCCTGCCCGCGGGGCCGATGCTGCGCGGGCACTGGGGCGGCACGACGCTCGGCTCCGGCTCCGACACCTGGAAGTACTGGGCCGACCTGCGGGCCGGGAAGATCACCGACGAGGACTGGCGCGAGATCGAGAACGGCATCGCGCGTTCGCCCGGGCACTGCATGACGATGGGCACCGCGTCCACGATGACGAGCGCGGCCGAGGCGCTGGGCGTCACGCTGCCGGGCGCCGCCTCCATCCCGGCCGCCGACTCGCGGCACGCCGTGATGGGCGCGCACACCGGGCGGCACATCGTGGACATGGTCTGGGAGGACGTCCGGCTCTCCACGGTGCTGACGCGCACGGCGTTCCGCAACGCGATCACCACGGTGCTCGCGATCGGTGGCTCCACCAACGCCATCGTCCACCTGATCGCCATGGCCCGGCGCATCGGCGTCGAGCTGGATCTCGGCGACTTCGACGAGCTCGCCCGCCGCACGCCGCTGCTGGCCAACATCAGGCCCTCGGGGAAGTACCTCATGGAGGACTTCTTCTACGCGGGCGGCCTCCCCGCGCTGCTGCGCAACCTCGGTGACCTCCTGGACACCTCCGCGGTCGCGGCCAACGGCCGCACGCTGGGCGAGAACATCGCGGGCGCCGCGGTGTTCGACGACGACGTCATCCGCACGCGGGACAACCCGCTGGTCGAGTCCGGCACGCTCGCCGTGCTGCGCGGCAACCTCGCGCCGGACGGAGCCGTGATCAAGCCGCCCGCGGCCGAGGCGCGGCTGCACCGGCACTCCGGCCCGGCGGTGGTGTTCGAGAACTACGACGACATGGCCGCCCGGATCGACGACCCCGACCTCGTGGTGGACGAGAACTCGGTGCTGGTGCTGCAGAGCGCGGGCCCGCAGGGCGCGCCGGGCATGCCCGAGTGGGGCCAGCTGCCGATCCCGAAGAAGCTCCTCGAGAAGGGGGTGCGCGACATGGTGCGCATCTCCGACGCGCGCATGAGCGGCACCAGCTACGGCGCCTGCGTGCTGCACGTGGCGCCCGAGTCGCACGTCGGGGGCCCGCTCGCGCTCGTCCGCGACGGCGACGTGATCGAGCTCGACGTGGAAGCCCGCCGCATCTCCCTCGCCGTCTCCGACGAGGAGCTGGAGAAGCGCCGGGCCGACTGGCAGCAGCCCGCGGCGAAGTACGGCCGCGGCTACGGCGCGCTGTACCTGCAGCACATCACCCAGGCCAACGAGGGCTGCGACTTCGACTTCCTCGAAGCAGGGCCGCCGACACCCGAGCCAGAGATCCATTAGGAGGTTGTGGAGCGTGGGCACCATTCGGCTCACCGTCGCCCAGGCGGTCGTGCGGTTCCTGGCCAACCAGTACAGCGAACGGGACGGGCACGAGCAGCGCCTGATCCCGGGGTGCTTCGGCATCTTCGGGCACGGCAACGTCGCCGGGGTCGGTCAGGCCTTGTTGGAGGCGCAGGTCACCGGCTCGGCCGACCTGCCGTACTACCTCGCGCGCAACGAGCAGGGCATGGTCCACGCGTCGGTCGGCTACGCCACCACCCGCAACCGGCTGCAGGCGTTGGCGTGCACCGCCTCGATCGGCCCCGGCTCGGCCAACATGCTCACCGGCGCCGCGCTCGCCACCACCAACCGGATCCCGGTGCTGCTGCTGGCCAGCGACATCTTCGCCACCCGGGTGGGCAGCCCGGTGCTGCAGGAGCTGGAGCTGCCCAGCGGGTACGACATCTCGGTCAACGACGCGTTCCGCCCGCTGTCGCGGTTCTTCGACCGGGTGTGGCGTCCGGAGCAGCTGCCCGCCGCCCTGCTCGGCGCGATGCGCGTGCTCGCCGACCCGGCCGAGACCGGGGCCGTCACGCTCGCGCTGCCCCAGGACGTCCAAGCCGAGGCCCACGACTGGCCCGAAGAGCTGTTCGCCCGCCGGGTGTGGCACGTCGCCCGGCCCGTGCCCGAGCGGGCGGCGCTCGCCAGGGCGGTCGCGGCGATCCGGTCCGCCCGGCGCCCGCTGCTCGTGGCGGGGGGCGGCGTGATCTACAGCGAGGCCACCGCGGAGCTGGCGCGCTTCGCCGAGGCCACGGGCATCCCGGTGGCCGACACGCAGGCGGGCAAGGGGGCGATCCGCTGGGACCACCCCCAGGCCGTGGGCGGCGTCGGGTCCACGGGCTCGCCGGTGGCCAACGCGCTCGCCCGCGACGCCGACCTGGTGATCGGCGTGGGCACCCGCTACAGCGACTTCACCACGGCGTCGCGAACCGCCTTCCAGCACCCCGACGTGCGGTTCGTCAACCTCAACGTGACCGCGCTCGACGCGGCCAAGCACGCCGGGGTGATGCTGGTCGCCGACGCGCGCGAGGGGCTCGCCGCGCTCGCCGAGGGGCTGTCGGGCCACCGCGTCGAGGACGACTACACGCGGTCGCACCGGGCGCACCTCGACCGCTGGAACCACGTCGTCGACGAGGCCTACCACCTCGGCCACCAGCCGCTGCCCGCGCAGACCGAGGTGCTGGGTGCGCTGAACGAGACCGTCGGGCCGAACGCGACGATCGTGCAGGCGGCGGGCTCGATGCCGGGCGACCTGCAGATGCTCTGGCGCGCCGAGGACCCGCAGCAGTACCACGTCGAGTACGCCTTCTCCTGCATGGGCTACGAGATCGCGGGCGCGCTCGGCATCAAGATGGCCGCGCCCGAGCGCGAGGTGTACTCGCTGGTCGGCGACGGCTCCTACCTGATGATGGCCCAGGAGATCGTCACCGCGGTGTCCGAGGGCATCAAGCTGATCATCGTGCTCGTGCAGAACCACGGGTTCTCGTCCATCGGGTCGCTGTCGGAGTCGCTCGGGTCGCAACGGTTCGGCACCTGGTACCGCTTCCGCAACGCCGACACCGGCCTGCTCGACGGCGACAAGCTCCCGATCGACCTCGCCGCCAACGCCGAGAGCCTCGGCGCCGACGTGATCCGCGTCAAGACGATCGACGAGTTCCGCACCGCGCTCGACGCCGCACGCGCGGCGACCCGCACCACCGCGATCCACATCGAGACCGACCCGCTCGCCCCGGTGCCGTCGTCGGAGAGCTGGTGGGACGTGCCGGTCTCGGAGGTCGCGCAGCTCGACAGCACCCGCCAGGCGCGCAAGACCTACGAGGGGCACAAGGCCGAACAGCGCCCGCTGCTGACCCCCGTCACGGACGAGAGGACGTCATGACCGCACCCGCCGACCTGTCCCGGCTGACGCTGGGTACCGCACCGGACTCCTGGGGGGTGTGGTTCCCGGAGGACGCGCACCAGGTGACCTGGCGGCAGTACCTCGACGAGCTGCCGCAGGCGGGCTACGTGTGGACCGAGCTCGGGCCGCAGGGCTTCCTGCCGCAGGACCCGGCCCAGCTGCGCGACGAGCTCGAGCGCCGCGGGTTGAAGGTGTGCGGCGGCACCGTGTTCGCCAGCCTGCACCAGGGCAAGGAGGCGCTGGACAAGGCCAAGGAGGAGTTCGGCCGCGAAGCGCGCCTGCTGCGCGAGGTCGGCGCCAAGTACCTCGTCCACCTCCCCACCCAGTACACCGACATGCACACCGGCGCGGCCACCGAAGGCGCCGACCTTGGCCAGGACGACTGGAGCAGCCTGGTGCAGGGCACCAACGAGCTGGCCCGCTACCTGCTCGAGGAGTTCGGCGTCGAGCTGGTGTTCCACCCGCACGTCGACACGCACGTCGACACCCAGGAGCGGATCGAGCGCTTCCTGTCCGACACCGACCCGCAGTACGTGAACCTCTGCCTCGACACCGGCCACATCGCCTACTGCCACGGCGACAACGTGCAGATCGTCGAACGGTTCCCCGACCGGATCACCTACGTCCACCTCAAGCAGGTCGACCCGGCCGTGCGCGACCGCGTGGTCGCCGAGAAGCTGCCGCTGTCCGAGGCCGTCAAGCGGGGCGCGATGGTCGAGCCGCCGTACGGCGAGCCCGCCATGCCTCCGCTCCTCGACGCGCTGGCCAAGCTCGACCGCGACGTCTTCTGCGTGATCGAGCAGGACCTCTACCCGGTCGCGCCGGACGTCCCGCTGCCCATCGCCGCCCGCACCGCGGGCTACTTCGCCGCCTGCGGCGTCGGGCCCACCCGCCGTTGGCCCTACTGAAGGACGGATCGAGATGACACTCAACGTCGGCGTCATCGGCGTCGGAATGATCGGCCAGGACCACATCCGCAGGCTCACGCACGTGCTGTCGGGCGCGCAGGTCACCGCGGTGACGGACGTGGACCTCGACCGGGCGAAGTCCGTGGCCGCCGCCCTGCCCGCCGCGAAGGCGTTGCAGACCGGCCAGGAGCTGATCGCGGACTCCGAGGTCGACGCGGTCGTCGTCGCGTCGTGGGGCCCCACCCACGAGGAGTACGTGCTGGCCTGCATCGAGGCGGGCAAGCAGGTGTTCTGCGAGAAGCCGCTCGCCACCACCCAGGAGGCGTGCGAGCGCATCCTCGACGCCGAGACCGCCGCCGGGAAGCGCCTGGTCATGGTGGGGTTCATGCGCCGCTACGACGACGCCTACCTGGCCATGAAGGCCGCGCTGAACGACGGGCAGATCGGGGCCCCGCTGCTGTACTACTCCGGGCACCGCAACCCGGCGGTCCCGCCCAGCGTGACCACCGACGGCGTGCTCGTCGACACCTGCGTGCACGACATCGACACCGCGCGCTGGCTGTTCGACGCGGAGGTGGTCTCCGCGGAGGTCCGCAGCCCCCGTCGCTCGAGCCTGGCCGCGGAACACCTGCAGGACCCGATCCTGCTGCTGCTCGAACTGTCCAACGGCATGCTGGTGAGCATCGAGGCCGCGGTGAACATCGCCTACGGCTACGACATCCGCGGCGAGGTGCTGGGGGAGACGGGCACGATCGAGCTCGCCGAGAGCGGCCCGATCGTCGTCAAGCGCGAGGGCGGGTTCGGCGGCCGGGTGCCGAGCGACTGGCGCGAGCGGTTCATCCGCGCCTACGACATCGAGTTCCAGGAGTGGATCGACGCGGCCGCGGCCGGACGTTCCACCGGGCCGAGCTCGTGGGACGGCTACGCGGCCACCGTCGTGTGCGACGCCGCCGTCGAGGCGAACCGGTCGGGCCGGAAGGCGCCGGTGCGGATGCGCGAGCGGCCGGACCTCTACCGCGACGCCGACGGCGCGACGAACACCGACTGACGGGTCGACACCATGGTCAAGATTGCGCTCGACCCCGCGATGTACCACGTGGACCACTCGGTGGCCGACGAGGTGCGCAAGGCCGCCGAGCTGGGCTACGAGTACCTGGAGCTCTCCCCGCGCCCGGACTGGTTCTTCTGGCACCGCTACCCCAAGGCCGACGACGACGCCGTCGCCGAGGTGCGCAAGGCGTGCGGGGAGACCGGGGTGTCGGTGCTGAGCCTGGTGCCGGTGTTCAACTGGTCGTCGCCCGACGAGCAGGAGCGGCGGGCGCAGGTGCGCAACTGGCGACGGCTGCTGGAGATCGCCGACGGGTTGGACTGCCGCACGATCGTCTCCGAGCTGTCGGGTGCGCCCGCGGAGCCGTTGCGGTCCGAGCACGCGTTCTACGCCTCGATGGAGGAGCTGATCCCGCACTTCGAGCGGTACGGGATCGCGCTCAACCTGGAGGCGCACCCCTACGACTTCAGCGAGCGCAACGACGACGCGGTGCAGATCATCCGCGGGCTCAACCGGCCGTGGGTGAACTACGTGTTCTGCGCGCCGCACGCGTTCCACCTCTCCGACGGCGTCGGCGACGTGCGGCGGATGATGACCTACGCGGGCGGCAAGCTGAAGCACCTGCACGTGGCCGACTGCTTCAACCACCGGGCCAACGTCGGCAACCGCTACATCATCAACCCGCCCGGGGTCGACGCGCGGGTGCACCAGCACAACGAGATCGGCAACGGCGACGTCGACTGGGACGAGTTCTTCGCGACGCTGCGCGAGCGGGCGTTCGACGGGATCGCCACGGTGTGCGTGTTCGGCTGGGAGGAAGACGCCGACGCCATCCACCGCAGGATGCTGGACAAGGTCACCCAGGAGCTGGGTGGGTCCTGATGGCCGATGTGGAGTGCGTCCTCGACGCGCGGGCCGAGCTGGGCGAGTGCCCGGTGTGGTCGGCGCACGAGGAGGCGCTGTACTGGGTGGACATCCGCGCGCCCGCGCTGCACCGCCTGCACCCGGGCTCGGGCGCCACCCGCACGTGGGCGCTGCCGTCGCGGATCGGGTCGTTCGGCCTGCGCGACGGCGGGGGTGCCGTGGTGGCCCTGGTGGACGGCTTCCACCTGCTGGACTTCGACACCGGCGCGCTGAGGTTCCTCACCGGGCCCGAGCACGTGCCCGGCACCCGGTTCAACGACGGCAAGGTGTCGCCCGACGGCCGGTTCTTCGCGGGCACGATGGACGAGGAACAGCTCAGCCGCCCGGTCGCCGCACTGTACCGGCTGGATCCGGACGCGACCCTCACCGCGGTCGTGGACGGGCTCATCGTCTCCAACGGCCTGGCCTGGAGCGCGGACGGGCGCACGATGTTCCACTCCGACAGCAAGGCCCAGGTGGTCTGGACCTACGACTACGACCCGGGCAGCGGCGCGGTGGGGGAGCGCCGGGAGCTGGCGCGGCCCACCGAGGAGCAGGGCCGTCCGGACGGCGCCGCCGTGGACGAGAAGGGCTACTACTGGAGCGCGGGCATCTCCGCGGGAGTGCTGAACCGGTGGGGCCCCGACGGCGCGTTGGACCGCTCGATCCCGCTGCCCTGCTCGAACCCGACCGCCCCCTGCTTCGGCGGCCCGGACCTCCGCACGATCTTCGTCACATCGCTGCGACACGACCTGCCCCCGGAGGTGCTCGCCGACAAGCCGCTGTCCGGCGGGATCTTCGCCGTGCGGGCCGACGTCCCCGGCGTGCCGGTCGCCCGTTTCGCGGGCTGACCACCACCTGAGAGAGGAGTAGGCCAGTGGCGAACGTCTGCTTGGTCGGGCACGGGATGATGGGCGTCTGGCATTCCGAGGCGCTGCAGAAGCACTCGGACGCCACGCTGCACACGGTCGTCGGCCGCGCGGCCGCGCCGGACGCCGGGAAGGCGCCTGCGGCAGGCCGCAAGCCGCCGTCGACCGCGCAGTTCGCGGAGCGCTTCGGCTACCGGAAGTGGACGACCGACCTCGGCGAGGCGCTCGCCGACCCCGAGGTCGACGTGGTGATCATCGCGGGCCCGAGCGAGACCCACGCCGACATGGCACTGGCGGCGATCGAGGCGGGCAAGCACACGCTGGTCGAGATCCCCATCGCGATGAACCTCGACGGCGCCGAGCAGGTCGTGGCCGCCGCCCGCGAGCGCGGTCTCACCCTCGGCGTGGTGCACCCCATGCGGTTCCGCCGGGAACGGGCGCCGATCATCGAGCGCATCGGCCGCGGCGAGGAGCGGGTCAGCCACGTGCAGGGCCGCTTCTTCATCCACCGTCTGCAGAACGTCGGCGCGACCGGGCTGCAGCGCAGCTGGACCGACAACCTGCTGTGGCACCACACCACCCACCTCGTCGACTTCGGGCTGTGGATGCTCTCGGGCGGCGATCTGGCCACCGTCGAGAAGCGGATCCAGGCCGTCTCGAGCTGCTACCCGCCCCTCGACGAGCGCACCGGCATCCCCATGGAGCTGGTCCTCACCATCAAGACCGACGACGACCAGACGGTCGTGACGACCGGCTCGTACTACTCGCGCGAGTACGTCTACGACACCTTCGTCGTGACCGACCGCGACAGCTACCGCACCGACGAGCGCCGCGCGACGCTGACCAGCGGCGACGGCGAGCAGCCCATCGCGACCGAGCAGGAGAACGCCGAGCTGATCGCGCCCGACTTCGTCGAGGCCGTCGACACGGGCCGCGAACCGCACGTCCCCGGCTGGTCGGTGCTGCCCGCCATGCGCGTGCTGCACCAGGTGCAGGAGCAGTGGGACGCGAAGCACGGCAAGCAGAGCCTGCCCGGCCGTCCGGTCGTCTGACCCGCACACCCTGGGATCCGGAGGAGCCATGACCGAGGAACTCGCACCACTGCCCGCCGCGGCGCTGGACATGTTGCGGCAGGTGAGCACGTCCACCATCGCCACGCAGCTGTACAAGCGGGGGTTCCGACAGCCGCAACTGTTGGGCGTCCGACCGCTGAGCGAGGTGGTCGACGGGTTCGTCGGCGAGGCGTTCACGATGCGGTTCATCCCCATGCGCGAGGACGTGGACGGGCTCGACCCCTACCGCAGCGGCAACACGTTGCAGTGGGAGGCGTTCGAGGCGCTGCAGCCCGGGCAGGTACTGGTGGTCGACTCGTACCGCACCGCCACCGCCGCGTCGGGCGGGGACATGCTGATGACCCGCGCCTGGAAGCGGGGTGCGGCGGCGGTCGTCACCGACGGCGGGCTGCGGGACGGGCACGTGCTGGCGAAGCTGCCGTTCCCGACCTACGCGTCGCAAGTCACGATCACGACCCGGGCGGCGCAGCACCACGTCGCCGACCTCAACGTGCCGATCGGGTGCGCCGGTGTCGCGGTCTACCCCGGCGACGTGCTGGTCGGGGATCGCGACGGCGTGCTGGTGATCCCGCGGCACCTGGCGGCCGAGATCGCCGAACAAGGCCTGGAGCAGGAACAACTCGAGGCCTACGTCAGCACCAAGATCCACGCGGGCGAACCGCTGTGGGGCAACTACCCACCCGGCGAGGATCTGAAGGCCGAGTACAAGGCGGCGCAGGCGGAGAACGATGGCTGACCGGCATCGGGTCGTGGTGGTCGGCGGCGGGTTCGGCGGCCTCAACGCCGTGCGCGGCCTCGACGGCGTCGACGTCGACGTCACGCTGGTCGACCGCACCAACCACCACCTCTTCCAACCGCTGCTCTACCAGGTCGCCACCGGGATCCTGCCGCCCGGGCTGATCGCGCCCGCGCTGCGCGGGGTGATCAGCGGGGTGGCCAACGTGCGCACGGTGCTGGCCGAGGTGTCCGACATCGACGTCGAGCAGAGGCTCGTGCACGGGCACGGACCCGACGGGCGCGCCCTCCGACTGCCCTACGACACCCTCGTCGTCGCCGCGGGCGCGACCCACTCGTACTTCGGCAACGACCACTTCGCCGAGTTCGCCACCGGGATGAAGACGATCGAGGACGCGCGGTACCTGCGCGACGGGATCCTGGCCAAGTTCGAGATGGCCGAGATCGCGACCGACCCCCAGGAACGCGCCGACTGGCTGACCTTCGTCGTGATCGGCGCGGGCCCCACCGGTGTCGAGCTCGTCGGCCAGATCGCCGAGCTGGCGCACACCGTGCTGCCCCGCGACTACCGCTCGGTGGACACCCACGAGGCCCGGATCATCCTGGTGGAAGGCGCGAAGGCCGTGCTGCCGCCGTTCGCGCCCAGGCTGCAGCGCTACACGCGGCGGACGCTGGAGAAGATGGGCGTCGAGGTCCGGCTCAACTCCCTCGCCGTGGACATGGACCACCACAGCATCACGATCAAGGGGCCGGACGGCGTCGAGACCATCCCCACCCGGTCGCGGATCTGGGCGGCGGGCGTGCAGGCCACCCCGCTCGCCCGGCTGCTCGGCGAGAAGGTGGGCGTCGCCGTCGACCGCGCCGGACGGCTACCGGTGGAGCCCGACTGCTCCGTGCCCGGGCACCCGGAGATCTTCGCCGTCGGCGACATGGTCTCGCTGAACAAGCTGCCCGGCGTCGCGCAGCCCGCCCTGCAGGAGGGCAAGTACGTCGCAGGCGTCATCGCCGCCCGGATCGCGGGCCGTCCCGCGCCGCCGCCGTTCAAGTACTTCGACAAGGGCTCCATGGCGACCATCGGCTACCGCGCCGCCGTCGCCGACGCGTTCGGCATGAAGTTCACCGGCTTGCCCGCCTACGCGATGTGGTGCTTCATCCACAACCTCTACCTCATCGGCTGGGGCAACCGGCTCGGCACGCTCTACACCTGGCTCCGCGCGCTCGTGTTCTCCAAGAGCCGCGGGCACCGCATCATCACCTTCGAGCAGGCCAACGACCGGCTCGCCGAAGGGCTGACCGCGTCGGGCCGACCGGCGGCGATCATCCCGCCCCGCCTGCCGAGCCTTCCGGAGGCCCATCCGGCAGCCCACGAGCCCGGGTTGTGACGTCAGCGGCGGGGTCGAGGCGGGCGTGCGCCTCCTGCGCTTCGGTGATGAGCAGCTCCAGCTCGCGGCGTACCTGCCGTCGCTCGGGCTCGGGGAGGTCGGCGTCGACGGCGCGTTCGGCGCACTCCGGCGCGATGTTCGCGGCCAGCAGGGCCCGCAGCCTGCGCAGCCGCCGCACGTCGTCGTCGGTGTAGCGCCGGTGCCCGTCCCGGGCCCGCGCGCCCCGCACCACGCCGCGCTGCTCGTAGTAGCGGATCATGCGGGCGCTCAGGCCGCTGAGCGAGGCCGCCTCGCCGATCCGCATGCGCCGACGATAACCCGCGGGCTCAGTCGAGCCCGCCCCGTTTGACCAGCTGGGCGGCGATGACGTTGCGCTGGATCTCGTTGGTGCCCTCGCCGACGATCATCAGCGGGGCGTCGCGGAAGTAGCGCTCCACGTCGAACTCGGTGGAGTAGCCGTAGCCGCCGTGGATCCGCAGGG
>Ga0207708_10003856_pt1 | contig 11036 bp, 10 predicted proteins | sample KBSK5101metaG_FD_184340 | JGI IMG/M metagenome (GOLD analysis project Ga0207708, IMG submission 184340) | Corn, switchgrass and miscanthus rhizosphere microbial communities from Kellogg Biological Station, Michigan, USA - KBS K5-10-1 metaG... | ecosystem: Host-associated > Plants > Roots >...
GACCGTGTCCTTGATCACCATCTGGCGGATCGTGACGCTCATGCGCGAGGGCACGATGCGGCCGTAGACGCGGAAGCCCTCCTCGGCGAACCACTCGATGATGTCGCCGGCCGCCAGCGTCTCGCCTTTCGCCTCGGCGAGCGGCTTGCCCTGCTCCTGCGTGAGGAGCGGCGCGATCTCGCCCGCGCGCTCGCGCATCAGCGCGGCAGCCTTGCGCATGATCTTGCTGCGCTCGGCGGGCACCATGTCGCGCCAGACCTCGAAACCCTTGCGTGCCGCTTCGAGCGCCCGGTCGAGGTCGGGCCGGCCGGCATGCGCCACGCGCCCGATCTCCTTGCCGGTCGCGGGGTTCATGACCGGCAGCGTTTTCCCTTCTGCGGGCGCCTGCCATTTACCGTCGATGAATAACTGCGTGTCGATGTATCCCATGGCGATCCTCGGTGCTGGCCAGAAAGAGCCTGATGTTAACTGAGACAATAACGTCTGCCCCAATGGAAAGGCTTCAGGATCACACGCCCATGATGCAGCAGTACCTGCGCATCAAGGGCGAGCACCCCGACATCCTGGTGTTCTACCGGATGGGCGATTTCTATGAGCTGTTCTACGACGACGCCGAGAAGGCATCGCGGCTCATCGACCTGACGCTCACCTCGCGCGGCACCTCGGCCGGCATGCCGGTGAAGATGGCCGGCGTGCCGGTGCACTCGGTCGAGCAGTACCTCGCCAAGCTGGTCCGCCTCGGCCAGTCGGTGGCGATCGCCGAGCAGATCGGCGACCCGGCCACCGCCAAGGGCCCGGTCGACCGCCAGGTCACGCGCATCGTCACGCCGGGCACGCTCACCGACTCCGAGCTGCTGGACGACAAGTCCGACAACGTCTTGCTTGCCCTTTCCCGGGACAAAGCCACCATCGGCCTGGCGTGGCTGTCTCTTGCTAGCGGGGCGCTGCGCGTAGCGGAAGTAGCGCCGCAGGCGTTGGACAACGAACTACGAAGAATCGGCCCCGCCGAGGTCCTCATCACGCAGGAAGCGGTGCTCGATGGCCAGTTCGTCACCCGCCTGCCCGCCTGGCATTTCGACGTCGACGCCGGCAAGAAGCGCCTGCTGAAGCAGCTCGGCGCCGCCTCGCTCGCCGGCTACGGCTGCGAGGACATGACGCTGGCCATCGGCGCCTGCGGCGCGCTGCTCGAGTACGCGGCGAAGACGCAGGGCCAGGCGCTCGCGCACGTCACCGCGGTGAGCGCCGAGCGCGCGGGCGAATACGTGCGCCTCGACGCCGCCACGCGCCGCAACCTCGAGCTCACCGAGACCTTGCGCGGCGAGCCGGCGCCCACGCTGTTCTCGCTGCTCGACGAATGCGCCACCGGCATGGGCAGCCGGCTGCTGCGCCACTGGCTGCATCACCCGCTGCGCGATCGAGCAGCGTTGGCGGCGCGCCATGACGCCGTCACGGCCTTGCAGGATTCCCAGATCCACAAGATTCTCAGGCGCTTCTCCGACGTCGAGCGCATTACGGCGCGCCTCGCGCTGAAGAGCGTACGTCCTCGCGAGCTTTCCGGGCTTCGTGATTCGCTCAAGCTTCTTCCCGAATTGACACGGGCCGTGCCGGACACTGCCGCGCTTCTTCGGCAGTTGAGCGCCGACCTCGCTGTGCCCGCGGACGCATTGAACCTGCTGCAAAGCGCCATCCACCCCGAGCCATCGGCCCGCGTCATCGACGGCGGCGTAATCGCCGACGGCTACAGCGCGGAGCTCGATGAGTTGCGGCGCCTGCAAACCGATGCTGGCTCGTTCCTGATCGAGCTCGAGAAGCGGGAAAAGGAACGCACCGGGATTCCGAACCTGCGCGTCGCCTATAACTCGGTGCACGGCTATTACATCGAGGTCACGAGCTCGCATATCGGCAAGGTGCCGGAGGACTACCGGCGCCGGCAGACGCTGAAGAACGCCGAGCGCTACATCACGCCCGAGCTCAAGACTTTCGAGGACAAGGCGCTCTCGGCGCGCGACCGCGCCCTGGCGCTGGAGAAGTCCCTCTATGAGCAGGTGATCGAGCGGCTCCAGCCCCACCTCGGTGCGCTGCAGAAAATCGCGCGCGCCCTCGCACAGGCCGACGTGCTGTCGAATTTTTCTTCATTGGCGATGAAGAAGAATTTCGCCAAACCGCAATTCACGGACGACATCCAGATAACGATCGAAGGCGGCCGCCATCCGGTGGTCGAGGCGCAGATCGAGAGCTTCATCGCCAACGATTGCCGCCTCGCGCCGGCGCGCCGCTTCCTGCTGATCACCGGGCCGAACATGGGCGGCAAGTCGACCTACATGCGGCAGGTGGCGCTGATCGTGCTGATGGCGCACATCGGCTCGTTCGTGCCGGCGCGCGCCGCGCGCATCGGGCCGGTCGACCAGATCTTCACGCGCATCGGCGCGGCCGACGACCTCGCCGGCGGGCGCTCGACCTTCATGGTGGAGATGACCGAGAGCGCCTCGATCCTGCACAACGCCACCGAGAAGAGCCTGGTGCTGATGGACGAGGTCGGCCGCGGCACCTCGACCTTCGACGGGCTGGCGCTGGCCTGGGCGATCGCAAATCACCTGGTGCAGAAGAACCGCTGCCTGAGCCTGTTCGCCACGCACTATTTCGAGATGACGCGCCTCGCGCTCGAGTACAAGGACGTGGCCAACGTGCACCTCGACGCGATCGAGCACAAGGACACGATCGTCTTCCTGCACGCGGTGGAGGAAGGACCGGCCAGCCGCAGCTACGGCCTGCAGGTCGCGGCGCTCGCCGGCGTGCCGAAGCCGGTGATCCGGCAGGCGCAGAAATACCTGCAGCTGCTGGAGGACTCGAGCCTCGCGCGCGGCAACCAGGATGATTTGTTTTCCCGAAAAACTGAGCAATCGGTCGAGCCGCCGAGCGATCCCCTGCGCGATGAAATGCTGAAGGTCAATCCCGACGAGCTCACCCCGCGCGAAGCCCTCGAGCTGCTGTACCGCCTGAAGAAGCTATGAAGCTGGAAGGCCTGCGGGTGCTCGACCTGACGCTGTTCCTGCCGGGGCCTTATCTGACGCTGGCGCTCGCCGACCACGGCGCCGAAGTGATCAAGATCGAGCCGCCGGGCGAAGGCGATCCCACACGCCACCTCGGCCTGTCCGACGGCGACAGCACGGTGTACTTCCGCAACCTGAACCGCGGCAAGAAAAGCGTGGTGATGGACCTGAAGAAGCCGGAGGAACGCGAAGCATTGCTCAAGCTGTGCGAGAGCGCCGACGTGTTCGTCGAGTCGTTCCGCCCCGGCGTGGTCGAGCGCCTCGGCGTGAGCTACGAGCAGGTCAGCGCGCGCAATCCGCGCATCGTGTACTGCTCGATCAGCGCCTTCGGCCAGCAGGGGGCCTTGCGCGACCGGCCGGCGCACGACCTGGCGGTGGAATCGCTGAGCGGCGTGATCAGCCTGAACCTCGGCGTGGACGGCAAGCCCGCCATTCCTGCCCTGCCCGTCGCCGACCTGGTGTGCGCGCTGCAGGGACTCTCGGGCATCCTGATGGCGCTCCTGCGCCGCGAAAAGACCGGGAAAGGCGATTACCTCGACATGGCGATGTACGACGCCACCCTCGCCGCCACTGCGAACATCCTGGGGCCGACGCTCGCCGAGAACCGGCAACCGGTCGCGCGCCACGAGCGCACCACCGGCGGCTCGGCCTTCTACCGCCTGTACGAGACCGCCGACGGCCGCCACCTCGCGCTCGGCGGGCAGGAGATGAAGTTCGTGCGCAACCTGCTCGGCGCGCTCGGCCGGCCGGAGCTTGCTCCGCTATGCGAGAAACCCGGGCCGCATCAGCAACCGGTGATGGAATTTCTGGAGAACGTGTTTCGTGCCAAGACGCTGGCCGACAATCTCGCGTTCCTGTCGAAGCTCGATGTTTGCTATGCGCCGGTGCACACTCTGCCGGAAGCGCTCGACGCCGCCGCCGACAAGCTGCTCCGCGACGAGCACGGCCGCCGCCACCTCGCGCCGCCGGTGCGCTTCCGCGACGAGCCGGCGCGCCCGAGCCTGCGCGAGCCGCGCCTCGGCGAGCACGACGCGCTCAAGAAAGGCGGATCGAGCGGATCTGGTCGCGGTTGAGGCCGATGTCGCGCAGCATGCGGTCGCTCATCGAGTAGAGCTCGCGCTGCGTGCGCCGCCGGGCCCAGGCCCTACGGAAGAATTCGAAGATTCGTTTCATCGCTTTCGGCGCCGACCAGCACCAGCCCGTCGCCGCACACCTGGTAGCGCCCGCCGGCGGCGAGGAAACGGTCGCCCTGGTAGCCGTCCTCGGTGATCCACACGCGCCCCTCGACCACCTCGATCGCCAGGCCGCGCGCGCTGCGCAACCGCAGGAAGCTTTTGTCCTTGAGCTGGAGAACCATGCCGCCAGCGTAGGACGTCGCCGCGCCCCGCAACAGATTCACGTCCCGTAAACTGTGCCCCTTACAGCGCGCGCCGCGAACGACTGTTATGGTCGGCGCGGCGCCGAACTGTGTCTGGCCGCAGTACAGCGCTCTTGCGAGGATGGCTCCATGCTGGAAACCGCGCCGCTCTATCACCAGCTCGCCGATCAGATCCACCAGCTGATCCGCGCCGGCACGCTGCGCGCGGGCGACCGCGTGCCCTCGGTGCGCCGGCTTTCCAACCAGCAGCGCGTGAGCGTGTCGACGGTGCTGCAGGCTTATCAGCGCCTCGAGGACATCGGCGTGATCGAGGCGCGCCCGCAGTCCGGCTATTACGTACGGCGCCCGAGCGCGGCGATGCCGGAGCCGGAATCGTCCAAGCCGCCGCGCCGCGCGCTCACCGTCGAGGTGAACGCGCTGGCCGACGCGGTGCTGGTCCACGCCACCGCGCCGAACTTCGTCGCTTTCGGCTCGGCCTGCGCCGCGCCGGAGCTGTTCCAGCTCGAGCGCGTGCGCCGCGTCCTTTCGTCGGTGGCGCGCCGCGACCGCGGCGCGCTCGGCCGCTACGGCCTGCCGCCCGGCACCGAGCGACTGCGCCGCGCGATTGCGCGCCGCGCGCTCGACTGGGGCTGCCGCATCGACCACCGCGACCTCGTCACCACCACCGGCTGCATGGAGGCGATCAACATCTGCCTGCGGGCAGTGACCAAGCCCGGCGACCTGGTGGCGCTGGAATCGCCGACCTACTACGGCTTCCTGCAGATCCTGCAGACGCTAGGCCTGCGTGCGCTCGAGATCCCGACCCATCCGCGCACCGGCATCTCGCTCGAAGCGCTCGAGCTCGCGCTCGCCGAGCATCCGGTGAAAGCAGTGCTGGTGATGCCGAACGTGTCCAACCCGATCGGCGCGAGCATGACCGACGTGGCGAAGAAGCGCCTGGTCGAGCTCCTGGCGCAGAAAGGGGTGCCGCTGATCGAGGACCACATCTACGCCGAGCTGCAATTCGAGTCGCCCGCGCCGCGGCCGGCGAAGGCCTTCGACAAGGGCGGCAACGTCATGCTGTGCAGCTCGTTCTCCAAGACGCTCTCGCCGGGGCTCAAGTCCGGCTGGATCGAGCCCGGCAAATGGCGCGACCAGGTACGCACGCTGAAGTGGGTGGTGAGCGGCGGGCACAACGAGCTGGTGGAGCTGGCGGTCGCCGAGCTGATCGAGTCCGGCGGCTACGAGCGCTCGCTGCGCAGCTTGCGCCGGCGCTTCGAGTCGCAGGTCGACACAGCGCGCGGCATCGTCGCCGACTCCTTCCCGCGCGGTACCCGGGTCACGCGCCCTTCCGGCGCCTACATACTCTGGGTGGAGCTGCCCAAGGGCTGCGACTCGGTCGAGCTGTTCGAGAAGCTGCTCGAGCGCGGCATCACCATCGCGCCCGGGCCGATGTTCTCGGCGTCGCAGCGCTACCGCAACTGCATGCGCCTGAGCATCGGCCAGGTCTGGTCCGACAAGCAGGAGAAAGCGCTGCGCGAGGTCGGACGCCTCGCGCAGCAGCAGTCCTAGTCCGCACGCACCGGTTTCAGCGCGTGGTCATAGGTCCACGCCCCGATCAGGTCACCCTGCACATGGCCGGCACGCACCGCGGTCGTGAAGTGGATCCCCGCCAGAATGCGCGAGGCGCCGTTTTCCTGCGCCGCCTCCGAGAAGCTCCAGAACTTGCGCGTGATACCGGCGTAAGGCGCCCCGCTCGTCGTGGAGAAGGAGACCATGTCGGTGCCGAAGTAGCGCGCCAGCACCGCTGCGGCGGCCGCGCCGAGCACGGTATGGGTCGACGGATAGTCGGGCACCGGGGGCGTATCGAGATCCGGTAGCCACGCTGCGTCGCCGCTGGAGCCGCCGTTCTCCCGAATGGCCGTCGCCGGGCGCCAGTAGTTGTAGTGGTACTTGGCCTCGAAGCCGCCGATGTAGCCGTCGGCCATGGCGAAGTTCAGCAGCGCAAACAGGCGTGCACTCTGCCATTCGTCCAGGTTGCGTGCATTGGCCACCTCGCGGGCAATGCGGTTCCAGCCCTGCGGCGAGCTCTCATACCAGAAGCGCGAGATCTCGCTCTGCTCGGGGGTGCGCACGGCCGAGGTCTTGCCGCCGATGGCGCGAACTTCCTCGATGTCGGCGCGTGCACGGGCACTCGTCGGCGCCAGCGGCTGCGCCGGGCGGAATTGCGCGGACGAGGTCAGCACGAACGGCTTCACCTTGCCCCAGTGCGCGAACCACGCCGGCGTGAAGTCGGGCGGCGTCGGGCGATACGCTCCCGGCTTGGTTCCTGCGGCCTGCACTACCTGGCGATTCGCGCCGTCGTCACGGCGCAGCGCGAGCAGGCGTGCGGCTGCCTGCTTGCCGACCCGCATCCCGTCCGCCATGGCGCGCTTGTCCTTCATCTGCTCGAGCGCCTCAGCGAACTGGACTTCGAGGTCGGCCTTGCGCGCCGGCAGCAGCTCGACCAGCACCGCATGCGCCGCGGCAGCGACCGCCGCCTCCGGCAGCGCGCCGGACGGCGCCGTGACGCCCTCGCGGTAGGGCTCGTTGCGGCGATCGATCGCATTGAGCGCGTCATGGATCGCCGCCTGGACGATCGAGAAAATGCGCGACTCGGTCAGCGGGTCGGTCTGCTCGGCCGCGGCGGCGTCGGTCATCACGCGGTTCCAGCGCGTGACCTCGCCCGCGCGCGCGAGCGGCACGATCAACAGAATGGAAAACAGAAATGCCATTGCCTGGCGATTCATCGGAAGCTCCCTTGTTTTGGAGCGTGCAGGCTAGTCGCCGGCCGTTTCCGCAGGTTTTCAGCCCGGCAACCATTTGTTTCTGTCTCGTATACTCGGCGCATGAAGCTGGTGGACATCGGCGCGAACCTGACCCACGCGTCCTTCCACGCGGACCTCGCCGACGTCATCGCCCGCGCGCGCGAAGCCGGGGTTGCGCAGATCATCGTCACCGGCACCACGATCGAGGAATCGCGCGCCGCCATCGCGCTTGCCCGGGCGCATCCCGGCCTTTCCGCCACCGCCGGCGTCCATCCCCATCATGCGCGGGACTGCGGTCCGCACACGATTCCCGCCCTGCGGGAGCTCGCGAAGGACGTGGTCGCGATCGGCGAGTGCGGCCTGGACTTCAACCGCAACTATTCGCCGCATCCGGACCAGGAGAAATGGTTCGTCGCCCAGGCCGAGCTGGCGCTCGAGCTCGGCAAGCCGCTTTTTCTCCATTCACGCGATGCGCATCCCCGGTTTTCCGACATATTGAGGAACTTGAAAATTCGAAATGCCGTTGCGCATTGCTTCACCGGTGAGCGCGAGGAGCTGAAGGCCTACCTCGACCTCGGTCTCTACGTCGGCATCACCGGCTGGATCTGCGACGAGCGGCGCGGAAAGCACCTGATCGAGCTGGTGCGCGAGATCCCGCGCGACCGGCTGCTGCTCGAGACCGACGCCCCGTACCTCACGCCGCGCGACCTGCGGCCGCAGCCCAAGGCGCGGCGCAACGAGCCCGCCTTCCTGCCGCACATCCTTCGCGCGGTGGCGCGCGCCCTCGGGCGTTCGCCCGAGGAAGTCGCCGCCGACACCACCCGCAACGCCAGCACCCTCTTCGGCCTGCATGAATCTGGTTCATCTGCTGCTGCGCAGCGCCCGCTGGCAGCCTGATCGCCCTGCGCTGGCGGTCGGCAAGCGCCCGGTGCGCACGTACCGGGAGATGGCCTCACGCGTAGCGAAACTGGCATCGGGTCTCACCCATCAATTCAATCTGAAAAAACACGATCGCGTCGCCCTGGCGATGAGGAACTGCCCGGAGTTCTACGAGATCCTGTTCGCCTGCTGGCACGCCGGCATCACCGCCGTGCCGATGAACGCCAAGCTGCACCCCAAGGAATTCGCCTACATCCTGGAGAACTCGGGCGCGAAGCTGTGCTTCGTCACGCCCGACCTGCAACCGGCCGTGCCATCGGGGATCGCGGTCGAGGATGTCATGGGCGGAACCGAATCCTCACCAGCCGATGTCGATCCCGACGACGTCGCCTGGCTGTTCTATACCAGCGGCACGACCGGCGTCCCCAAGGGCGCGATGCTCACCCATCGCAACATGCTGTTCCAGACCCACGCGTACTTCGCCGACATCGACAAGCTCGCGCCGGGCGACAGCGCGCTGCATCCGGCGCCGCTGTCGCACGGCTCGGGCCTCTACGGGCTGCCGCATTTCGCCGTGGGCGCGGTGAACGTGATCCCGGAGAGCGGCCATTTCGAGCCCGCCGAGATCTTCGAGCTGCTCGACCACTGGCCGAACGCCTCCTTCTTCGCCGCGCCGACCATGATCGTGCGCCTGCTCGCGAGCCCGGCGGCGCGCACGCCGCGCAATCTCAAGACCATCACCTACGGCGGCGCGCCCATGTACGTCGCCGATTGCCTGCGCGCGATCGAGCTGTTCGGGCCACGCCTGTTTCAGCTTCTGGGCCAGGGCGAAGCGCCCATGACGATTACAGGTCTGCCCCAATCGGAACACGCCCGGCGCACTCATCTTGAAACCTGCGGTTACGCGCGCACAGGCGTCGAGGTAAAGATTTTCGATGACCAGGACCGCGAGCTGCCGGCGGGCGAAGTGGGCGAGATCGTCACGCGCTCCGACTGCGTGATGAAGGGCTACTGGCAGAATCCCGAGGCCAGCGCGAGGGCGAAGCGCGGCGGCTGGCTGCACACCGGCGACGTCGGCAGCCTCGACGCCGAAGGCTTCCTCACCATCAAGGACCGCTCGAAGGACCTGATCATCTCCGGCGGCGCCAACATCTATCCGCGCGAGATCGAGGAGGTGCTGTTGCGCCATCCCGCCGTCGCCGAGTGCTCGGTCGTCGGCCGCCAGCACCCGGAATGGGGTGAGGAAGTCGTTGCGTTCATCGTGAAACGCAAGCCCGTGGGTACGGACGAGCTCGACCACCTCTGCCTGGACAACATCGCCCGCTTCAAGCGGCCGCGCGAGTACCGCTTCGTCGAGGCGCTGCCGAAGAACAACTACGGCAAGGTGCTGAAGACCGAGCTGCGCAAGCAGCTCAGCGGCGGCGCGGCGAGTCCGGCTGCACCCAGTTCGGGTCGTCGATGAAGTAGGTCTCCTTGACCACGCCCTGGGCCAGGTTCACCAGGAACCAGCGCGGCGTCGGATAGCCGGGAATGCGCATCGGATAGGTCCAGATGTCGAGGCCGCTCATCTTCGCGTGCATCGGCTCGAACGGCGGTCCGAGCAGGTCGAGCACCTCGTCCGCGCGCGTGGCGCCCGGCTTGAGCTTCTCGGTGTTTTCCAGCGTCAGCCGCTGCTCCAGCGCGACCAGCCGGCCGTCCGCGCCGATGCGCGCGACGTAAGTGGCGTAGCCCCAGGGCAGGCGCGGATAGTAGTAGGCGGTCTCGCCGCCCGCTGCCACGCGCTTGTCCGCGGCCGGACCCATCACCGCTTCGACCTCCGCCGCGCTCGACTTCCCCGGCACCAGGCCGCGCCCCTCGAAGCTCGCGCAACCGGCGGCGAACACGGCGAGGGCGACGACGACGGTGATGCGCTTCATGGCATGCCGGCTACTCGCCCTTGCCGGGCTCCGGGTCGAAGTACTTCTCGAACTTGCCGGGGACTTCCTTCCAGGCGTCGGCGTCGGGCGGCGGCGTCCCCTTGCGGGTGATGTTCGGCCATTTCACCGAGAAATCGGCGTTCAGCTTGAGCCATTTCTCGGCCTTGCCGTCCGAATCGGGCAGGATCGCCTTGGGCGGGCATTCCGGCTCGCAGACGCCGCAGTCGATGCACTCGTCGGGGTGGATGACGAGCATGTTCTCGCCCTCGTAGAAGCAGTCCACGGGGCAGACTTCGATGCAGTCCATGTGCTTGCACTTGATGCAAGCTTCGGTGACGACGTAGGTCATAAGTGCGATTATCGCATCAGCTTGAGGCAATGTAAGGTATGGAAGCCCCTGCCGACGAAAGGTGTATGAAAGTCCATCCTCTCCTGGTGCGCATCACCCACTGGATCAACGCCCTGGCGATCCTCGTCATGGTCATGTCGGGCTGGAAGATTTACAACGCCTCCCCGCTGTTCGATTTCGCCTTTCCGGACGTCCTGACACTGGGAGGCTGGCTCGCGGGCGCCCTGCAGTGGCATTTCGCCGCCATGTGGGTTCTGGTCCTGAACGGCATGCTTTATCTTGCATACGGCGTCATTTCGGGCCACCTGCGGCGCCGGATGCTGCCGATTTCACCCCGCGCCTTGCTGGGCGACGTGGCAAATGCGCTGCGCGGGCGTCTGGCCCACGACGATCTGTCGGTCTACAACGCCGCGCAGAAGGCTGCATACCTGGTCGCAATCCTGCTGGCGATCGGGTTGGTGCTGTCGGGTCTCGCGATCTGGAAACCGGTCCAGCTCTACGCGCTCGCGTCCCTGATGGGCGATTACGAGGGGGCGCGGCTGCTGCACTTCTTCTGCATGGCCGGGCTGGTGCTGTTCGTGCTGGTGCACGTGGTCATGGTGATTCTCGTGCCGAAGACCTTCCTCACGATGATCACGGGGAAACTGGAGAATGGATAGCAAATTGAAGAACCACGAA
>Ga0207708_10003862_pt1 | contig 11028 bp, 9 predicted proteins | sample KBSK5101metaG_FD_184340 | JGI IMG/M metagenome (GOLD analysis project Ga0207708, IMG submission 184340) | Corn, switchgrass and miscanthus rhizosphere microbial communities from Kellogg Biological Station, Michigan, USA - KBS K5-10-1 metaG... | ecosystem: Host-associated > Plants > Roots >...
CATGCCTGAGCTGCCGGAGGTTGAGACGGTGCGCCGCGGCCTGGAGGCGGTGTTGGTCGGCCGCTCGTTCGAGGATGCCGACATCCGCGACGGCCGGCTGACCGCGCCGTTCGACCCCCAGGCGATCGCCCACGAGCTGCGCGGCTCCGTGGTGCAACGGGTCAGCCGCCGCGGCAAGTACCTGGTGGTCGAGCTCGACGACGGCCGGGCGCTGGTCTGCCACCTGAGGATGACCGGCTGGTTTCATCACGTGCCCGAGCCGTCGGAGCGACCGCACCTACGGGCCGTGTTCGGGCTGGACGACGGCACGTGGCTGCTCTATTCCGACCAGCGCCGGTTCGGCACCATGCGGCTGCTGGAGCCCGGCGAGCTCGAGGAGCACTGGCTGAAGCGGGTCGGCCCCGAGCCGCTTCACCCCGGCTGGACGGCCCGCGAGCTGCGGGCCTCGCTGGCCCGGCGCAGGGCGCCGGTCAAGGCGCTCCTGCTCGACCAGCTGGTGGTGGCCGGCGTCGGCAACATCTACGCCGACGAGGCGCTGTGGGAGGCGCGGATCCATCCGCTCACCCCGGGGGCGGCGATCGGGCCAGCCCGCGCCGAGCGGCTGCACGATGCGGTGGTGGCAGTGCTCGAGCGCGGCATCGAGTCGCAGGGCGCCAGCATCGACACCTACCGCAGCGTCGAGGGGACGCCCGGCACGATGCAGGAGCGATTCGCGGTCTACGATCGCGAGGGCGAGCCCTGCTTCCGCTGCGGCACGCCCATCCGCAAGATCCGCGTCGCCCAGAGAGGAACCCACTTCTGTCCACGCTGCACCCCACGGCCCTGAAGTTCAGCCGCCGCGCCGCCGAGCTCGGTCTGGAGCTCGACGTCCGTGAGCTCGAGCAGTCGACCCGCACGGCGCAGGAGGCGGCCGACGCGGTCGGCTGCGAGCTGGGTCAGATCGTCAAGTCAGTGGTGCTGATCGACGGCGAGGAGCCGCTGCTGTGCCTGACCGCCGGCGACCGGCGGGTCGACGTCGAGGGGCTTGGCCCCGGGGTGCGGATGGCCCGCGGCCGGGACGTCAAGGAGCTGACCGGCTATGCGATCGGCGGCGTGCCGCCGGTGGGTCACGACCGGCCGATACGCACGGTGGTCGACCGCTCGCTGCTTCGGTTCGACAGCGTGTGGTGCGCCGCCGGCACGCCCTATGCCCTGTGCCAGGTCAGCCTCGCCGACCTGCGGGCGGCGCTAGGCGGCCACCAGCTCGTCGAGTCGGCCTGACCGGGCGAGCTGGAGCAGCTCCCGGAATCCGCCGAGCGGCCGGTCGTCGACCACCACCAGCGGCACCGTCCACTGCCCGGCCAGGTCGAACATCCGCTGGCGGAACGCGGGATCGTCGCCGATGTCGACCTCCTCGAAGGCGATCCCGCGCTCGTCGAGCAGCCGCTTGGCGGCGTCGCAGAACCCGCACCAGTCGGTCGAGTAGACGACGACGCGGGAGCTCTGGGACGGTGTGGGATCTGACATCGGCGATATCCTCGACGGATGGGCCGGAGCTATGAGACGGAAAGCGTGGTGCTGCGCTCGATGCGGTTCTCCGAGGCTGACCGCATCCTGCACCTTTTTACCCTCGAGCGCGGCAGGGTGAACGCGATCGCCAAGGGCGTGCGCAAGACCAGCTCCCGCTTCGGCGCCCGGCTGGAGCCGCTGACGCATGCGTCGCTGATGCTGCACGAGGGCCGGGGGGAGCTGCATACCGTCTCCGGCGCCGACATCCTGCACTCCCACGACGCAACCCGGGCCGACGGCGGCCGGGTGGCGGTCGGCCAGATCGCGGCCGAGGCGGTGCTCAAGCTGTTCGTCGAGCCGGAGCCCGCGCCCCGGGCGTTCGCCGGCCTGTGCCGGTTTCTCGACCTGCTCGACCAGCGCACCGTCTCCGGCGACCCGACGCTCGACGCGGCCGGGCTGGGGTTCCAGCTCAAGCTGCTGCTGCTGTCGGGCTATCTGCCGCACCTCGACTCCTGCGCATCGTGCGGTGCCCACGGCGCGCTGGCGGGGTTCTCGGCGGCGGCCGGCGGGGCCGTGTGCGAGGGCTGCCTGGGCCGTACCGCGGGCTTCCGGCTGGGGGCCGGATCGCTCGCCGCGCTGGAGGCGCTGATCGAGCGCCCGCTGGAGCAGGCAGAGCTCGACACGCGGGCGGCACGGGACGCGCTGCGGGTGGTCGAGACCACCTACGAGCATCACGGCGGGTTCCGCCTACGCACGCTGCACGCGTCCTGAGCGGCCGCCCGGGACCGCTTGATAGCCTGACCCGCCCGTGCAGACCTACCAGGACATGATCTCGGCGCTGCAGGCCTTCTGGCAGGCCGAGGGCTGCGCGATCATGCAGCCCTACCACACCGAGGTGGGGGCCGGCACGTCCAACCCGGCCACCTTCCTGCGGGTGCTGGGACCGCGGCCCTGGCGCACCGCCTACGTCGAGCCGTCGATCCGGCCCGACGACGGCCGCTACGGCGAGAACCCCTACCGGTTCCAGCAGTTCTTCCAGTACCAGGTGATCCTGAAGCCGGCCCCGGCCGATGTCCAGGACGTCTACCTGGGCTCGCTGCAGGCGATCGGGATCGATCTCGCCGAGCACGACATCCGGTTCGTGGAGGACAACTGGGAGAGCCCGACGCTGGGCGCCTGGGGGCTGGGCTGGGAGGTGTGGATGGACGGCATGGAGATCACCCAGTTCACGTACTTCCAGCAGGCGGGCGGGATCGAGGTCGACCCGGTGGCGGTGGAGTTCACCTACGGGCTGGAACGGCTGGGCATGTACCTGCAGGGCGTGAAGCGCGCACAGGACATGATCTGGGCGCCCGGCGTCACCTGGGGCGATGTGTACGAGGAGAACGAGCGCCAGTTCTCGACCTACAACTACGAAGTGGCCGACACCTCGATGCTCGCCCGCCACTTCGACGATCACGAGGCGGAGGCGCGGCGCTGCCTGGAGGCCGGCCTGCCGCTGGCCGCATACGACCAAGCGCTCAAGTGCTCGCATGCCTTCAACCTGCTCGACGCTCGGCGGGCGGTCGCCGTCACCGACCGCGCGGCCTACATCCTGCGGGTGCGGGCGCTGTCCCAGGCCGTTGCCCGGGCCTACCTGGATCAGCAGGCCGGCGGTGGGGAGGGCGATGCCTGACCTGCTGGTCGAGATCGGCTGCGAGGAGCTGCCCGCCTGGGCATGCGACGAGGCCTCGGCGCAGCTGCCCTCGCTGGTCGAGCGCGGGATCTCGGCGGCCGGCCTGGCGCCGGACGAGACCCGCGTTCATGTCGGCCCGCGCCGGCTGGCCCTGATCGTGCTCGGCCTGCCGGCGCAGCGGCCGGCGGAGCGGCGCGAGGTGCGCGGCCCCCGGGCCGACGCCCCCGAGGCGGCGCGGGCCGGGTTCGCCCGCAAGCACGGTGTCTCGGCAGATGCGCTGGAAGAGCGCGACGGCACCCTGTGGGCGATGCTCGAGGGCAGCGCCACTCCGCTCGAGAGCCTCGTGCCCGACATCGTGCGGGGTGCGATCGGCGGCCTCCAGTTCTCGAAGACGATGCGCTGGGACGGCGGCCGCTTCGCCCGCCCGATCCGCTGGCTGGTGGTCAAGATCGACGACGCCGTGGTGCCCATGGAGGCCGCCGGCGTGACGTCGGGAGAGCTTTCCCAGGGTCACCGTTTCCTGGGCGGCCCGGTGCGGCTGGGAGCCGCCCGTTCGTACCTGGAGGACGTGCGGTCGGCGCGCGTGGTGGCCGACGCCGGGGAGCGCCGCGAGCTGATCGAGGCTGGGCTCGACTCCTGCGGCGAATGGATCGACCCGATGGGGAAGCTGCCCGAGGTGGTGCACCTGGTCGAGTGGCCGGCGGTGCTCGAGGGCCGGTTTGACGAGCGCTACCTCGAGCTGCCGCCCCGGGTGCCGGTGACCGCCATGCAGTCGCACCAGCGGTACTTTCCGGTGGTCGAGGCCGGCCGGCTCGCGCCCAGGTTCCTGTTCGTCTCCAACGGCTCCACCGATCCCGGGGTCGTCGTCGCCGGCAATCAGGACGTGCTGATGGGCCGGCTCGAGGACGCCGCCTTCGCCTACGGCCGCGACCTCGATCTGGGCATCGAGGCGATGAGCGCCGAGCTCGACCGGGTCAGCTTCCTCGAGGGCAGCGGGTCGCTGGCGGACAAGGTGCAGCGGGTGGCGGCGCTGGCGGCCCAGCTGGCCGAACGGCAGGAGGCGGACGCTGCGACCAGGGCGGCGGTGCTGCGCGCCGCCCAGCTGTCCAAGGCCGACCTGGTGTCGGGCCTGGTGTCGGAGTTCGCCGATCTGCAGGGGTACGCGGGATCGGTGTACGCCCGCCACGCCGGCGAGGACGATGCCGTCGCCGACGCCATCGAGGAGCATCACCAGCCGGTGGAAGCCGGCGGCAGCCTCCCGGCCAGCGAGGCCGGCGCCCTGCTGGCGGTGGCCGACAAGGTCGACACGATTGCCGTGGCCTTCGCGCTGGGCGCGCAGCCCACCGGCAGCCGCGACCCCTACGGGCTTCGCCGGGCGGCCGCCGGGGTGGTCGCGATCACGCTCGAGCGGCAGCTCGAGCTCGGCCTCGCCGAGCTGATTGGCCTGGCCGTGCAGATGTTGGTGGCCGACGGCCGCGACCTCAAGCGCCGCCCCCTGGAGGTCGTCCCCGACGCCGTCGGCTTCGTGCTCGACCGGGTCGAGCCGGTGCTGACCGGCGAGGGCGTGTCGGTGGAGGAGATCCGCGCCGCTCGCGGAGCCGGCCACGGCGCTCCCCTGCCGCTGGCCGAGCTGGCCCGCGCCCTCCGCGACGAGCGCGGCAGCGAGCGGCTGGCCGCGCTCCGCGATGCCTACGGGCGCTGCGTGCGGATCGCCGCGAAGGGCGAGAGCGAGATGGCGCCGACGTTCGACTCCGGGCTGCTCCGCGACCCCGCCGAGCGCGAGCTGTACGCCTCGCTCCAGGCCACCGACGAGCAGCTCGCCGACTGCGTCGCCCGCCGCGACTTCGGCTGCGCCCTCTCCGTCGCCGCCGACCTCGTCCCCGCCGTCAACCGCTTCTTCGACGACGTGCTGGTGATGGACCCCGACCCCGCCGTCCGCGGCAACCGCCTCAAGATGGTGCACAACGTCGCCTCGGCGCTGCGCTCGGTCGGCGACCTCGACCAGCTTCCGGGATAGCGGCGGGGCCGGCGGCTGGCGGACGTTCCCATCGGTCGAGCGGGAGGCGGCCGAGCGTCGCGGCCGATCGGCCGCTGCCGGCTCGGCCACTTGGCGGTGCGAGCGAATGTCATTTGACTGACCGGCGTTCTCCCTGCACCCGCCCGGGTTCCTGGTGTACCGGCGAACCACCCACGTGTCACCGGCCCCGTGACAGGTGCCGTGACGATCCGGCTGCGGGGCGACTCTGCAGGCGTCTCGTGCGGGGCGGGAGCCAGTACACTCTCCCGGCGTGACCGACGTCCTCGAGATCCACATCGTCAGCGACTCCACCGGCGACACGGCGGCGCGCGTGGCGAGGGCTGCCCAGAGCCAGTTCGACGACTTCCAGACGGAGCTGATCCGGCACGCCCGGGTGACCAGCCGCGAGGGGCTGGCGCGGGCGCTGGAGGCAGCGGTGGGCCGGCGGGCGGCGGTGTTCTACACGCTGGTCGACCCCGGGCTGCGGGAGGCGATCATGGATCTCGCGCGGCAGCACCGGATCGCCATCCTCGACGTGCTGGGGCCGGCGCTGAACGCGATCTCGACGGCGTCGGGCATGGTGGCGATGCACGAGCCGGGACGCCACGGGGCGCTCGACGCCCAGTACTTCCGCCGCATCGCGGCGATCGAGTTCGCGGTCAAGCACGACGACGGCCGCAGCACCGACGACCTGCGCAACGCCGACATCATCCTGGTCGGCGTGTCCCGCACGTCGAAGACGCCGACCTCGATGCATCTGGGGTACATGGGCTACATGGCGGCCAACATCCCGATCGTGAAGGGCGTCGATCCGCCGCCGGCGCTGTTTCAGGTCGAGCCGTGGAAGGTGGTCGGCCTGACCATCGAGGCCGAGCGGCTGGCCGAGATCCGCCGCCGCCGGGTGCGGGCGATCGCGGCGGGGTCGGGAGCGCGGTACGCCGACCTGTCGGAGATCTACGAGGAGCTCGATCAGACCGAGAAGCTCCACCGCCGGCTGGGCTGCCCCGTGATCGACGTCAGCCGGCTGGCCATCGAGGAGTGCGCGGCCCGCTGTGCCGAGCTCGTGGAGGAACGCCGCCGGGCCGCCCTCGAGGGAGCCCGGTAGCCGCTCGGATGAGCGACCCCTTCGTCTACGACTTCTCGGAAGGATCGGCGGAGATGCGCTCGCTGCTGGGTGGGAAGGGCGCGAACCTGGCCGAGATGACCAGGATCGGCCTCCCGGTACCGGACGGCTTCACGATCTCGACCGCGGCCTGCGTCGCCTACCTCGCCAACGGCGGCCGGCGGCCCGAGGGGCTTGACGGCGAGATCGCACGCCACCTGGCCGGCCTCGAGCAGCGCACCGGCAAGCGGCTGGGCGACCGCAACGACCCGCTGCTGGTGTCGGTGCGGTCGGGCGCGGTGTTCTCGATGCCGGGGATGATGGACACGATCCTCAACCTGGGCCTGAACGACGAGTCGGTGCAGGGGCTGGCGGAGGCCGGCGGCGGGGAGCGGTTCGCGCTCGACTCCTACCGCCGGTTCGTGCAGATGTTCGGCAACGTGGTGGCAGGCGTCGACGGCCACCTGTTCGAGGATGCCCTGTCGCGGATGAAGCTGTCGCGCGGCGCCGAGCAGGATGTCGACCTGTCGGCCGACGACCTCCGCTCGCTGGTCGAACGCTTCCGCGAGATCTACCGCGAGGAGACCGGGGAGGAGTTCCCGCAGGATCCCGGCGAGCAGCTGTCCCGCTCGATCGACGCCGTGTTCGAGTCGTGGAACACCAACCGCGCCCGCACCTACCGCCGCGAGTACGGCATCCCCGACGAGCTGGGCACGGCGGTCAACGTCGTGCAGATGGTGTTCGGCAACATGGGCGACGACTGCGCCACCGGCGTCGCCTTCACCCGCAACCCGTCGAACGGCGCGAAAGAGCTGTACGGAGAGTTCCTGCGAAACGCCCAGGGCGAGGATGTGGTGGCCGGCATCCGCACGCCCGAGCCGCTGGCCGAGCTGGAGCGCGACCTGCCGGAGGCATTCGCCGCACTGACCGGCCAGATGGACCGGCTCGAGCAGCACTACCGGGAGATGCAGGACATCGAGTTCACGATCGAGCGGGGCTCGCTCTACGTGCTGCAGACGCGAACCGGCAAGCGCACCGCCGCGGCCGCGGTCAAGATCGCCCGCGACCTGGTGGAGGAGGGCGTGATCGACCGCATGGAGGCGCTGCGTCGGATCGACGCCGGCCAGCTCGACCAGCTGCTGCACCCGTCGATCGACCCCGAGGCCGAGACGACGGTGATCGCCGAGGGCCTGAACGCCTCGCCGGGCGCCGCGGTGGGTGCCGCGGTGTTCGACGCGGACACCGCCGAGGAGCGGGGCAGGGCCGGCGAGGACGTGATCCTGGTGCGCTGGGAGACCACGCCCGACGACATCCACGGTGTGATCCAGGCGCGGGGCGTGCTGACCGCCAGGGGCGGCATGACCTCGCATGCGGCGGTGGTCGCCCGCGGCCTCGGCAAGCCCTGCGTGGCCGGTGCCGAGTCGCTCGTCATCGATCCCGAGGGCCGCCGCTTCCGGGCTGGCGAGCATGTGATCGAGGAAGGCGAGACGATCACCATCGACGGCGGCCGCGGCCTGGTCATCCTGGGCGAGGTGCCGCTCGTCCCGCCGCAGGTCAACGAGGACTTCGAGACCATCACCGGCTGGGCCGACGAGGTGCGGCGGCTGAAGGTGCGGGCCAACGCCGACACGCCGGCCGACGCCCGCAAGGCGCGGGAGCTGGGCGCAGAGGGCATCGGGCTCTGCCGCACCGAGCACATGTTCTTCGGCGAGGAGCGCCTGCCGGCCGTGCAGGACATGATCATGGCCACAGACGAGGATCGCCGGCGGGTCGCCCTCGACCGGCTGCTGCCGATGCAGCAGGAGGACTTCGAGGGCATCCTGCGCGCGATGGAGGGGCTGCCGGTGACGATCCGGCTGCTCGATCCGCCGCTGCACGAGTTCCTGCCCGACCTCACCGACCTGCTGCTCGAGATCGAGTCGATGCGGGCGGAGGGCAGGCCGAAGGAGGAGATCGCCGACCAAGAGCGGATCGCCGCCCGCGTCAAGGCGCTGCACGAGGCCAATCCGATGCTGGGAACCCGGGGCTGCCGGCTGGGCATCCAGCATCCGGAGATCTACGAGATGCAGGTGCGGGCGATCGTCCGCGCGGCCCGGGCGGTGGATGCTCGAGGCGTCGAGATCATGCACCCGCTGGTCGGCTTCGCCGAGGAGCTGCGCCGGCTGCGGTCGCTGACCGAGACCGTGATCGAGCAGGAGGGCGGGCAGCACCTGGGCATCCTGGTGGGAACGATGATCGAGGTGCCGCGGGCCGCCCTCACCGCTGACGAGATCGCGGAGGTGGCCGACTTCTGCTCGTTCGGCACCAACGATCTGACGCAGATGACGCTGGCATTCTCGCGCGACGACGCCGAAGGCGGCTTCCTGCCCACCTACCTGGAGGACGGTGTGCTGGACAGGAACCCCTTCGAGACGCTCGACCTGCCCGGGGTGGGGAAGATGATCGAGCTGGCCTCCGGGCTGGCCCGGGGCGCCAAACCGTCGATCAAGCTCGGCATCTGCGGCGAGCACGGCGGCGATCCGGCATCGATCGCGTTCTGCGAGGCGACCGGCCTCGACTACGTGTCGTGCTCGCCGTTTCGGGTGCCGATCGCCCGGCTGGCAGCCGCCCAGGCCGTGCTTGCGGGAACCGAGACGGACGGCGAGGGCTAGCGATGCGGATCGATGTCGCCTTCGCTCCCGGCCGCACGCCCGACGCGGCGGTGGCCGTGGTGATCGACGTGCTGCGGGCGACCACCACCATCACCCAGGCCATCGACAGCGGCTACCAGCGGGTGCTGGCATGCGGCGAGCTCGAGCAGGCGCGCGCGCTGGCGGCCAGGTTCAACGGCGGCGCGGTGCTGGCGGGTGAACGGCAGTGCGTGAAGCCGGAGGGTTTCGACCTGGGCAACTCGCCGTCGGAGTTCGCCGGCCCGCCGCTGGGCGAGACGCTCGTCCTGACCACGACCAACGGCACCCGGGCGATCGTCGCCGCCGCCGCCCATGCCGATACGGTGGTGATCGGCAGCCTGCTGAACCTGATCTCCTGCGGCGCCCACGTCGCCCGGAAGGCGCGCGAGGCGCAGGGCGATGTGCTCGTCCAGTGCGCCGGCGTGCGCGGCGAGTTCACGATGGACGACGCGTATACGGCCGGCCGGTTCGTCGCCGAGCTGGGGGTGTGGCTGCCCGAGCACGAGCTGTCGGACGCCGCCCGTGCCGCCGAGGCGCTGGCCGGCACCTTCCCGTCGGCCGGCGACGGGCTGGCCGCGTCGAAGAGCGCCCGCAACCTGCGCAACGCCAGCCTGTACGACGACGTCCGCTACTGCGCCCGCGAGGGCGTGCTCGAGACCGTGCCCACCGTCGTCGACGTCCATGACGACGTGGCGATGATCACCGCCTGACAGATTTCGGGTGTCCGCCGGCAGGGGGACGGCGACCGGTCGCGAACCCAGCCCTCGAGGAGGCCTGGCATGGAGCCACAAGGAAGCACTTCAGCCGAAAAGGGCGGCGGCCGATATCACTCGGAAGGGTGTCGCGTCGACACGGCGTCGGTGGCACCCTCAACCCAAGCGTCGAAAGAGGGGTCTTTGATGCGCTGGTCTGGGGGCACAACTGAAGACGAGTACGGCCGCGTGTCCGTTCTCGAGCGGGCCGAGGAGCGGCCCGTGCTGGCAGTCGGGCTGGTGGTGATTGCGTGGGCGCTGGTCGTCTTCGTGCTGGCCACGGTCTACGGCATGCTGGTCTGACCGGGCGGCAACGCGGAACAACGGGGTCAGACCCCGTTGTTCCAGCTGACTAACGCCGCCCGCGGCCGAAGCTGTTTGCGTGAGGCGCGGCGGCGCGCAGGTCCTGCAGTTCGCCGTCCGCCGGCTGCTCGCGAGGGCCGATGACGGGGCGGCCGGGCCGCGCCAGCGGCGCCACCCGCTCGGCGATCACGTTCAGCGTCCCGTCGCGCCGCTCCAGCCTGCCGGTCACCTCGACCAGCGGCTCGGCGCGGACCACGATCCGGTCGCGCTCGTACACCTGCGGCCATACGATCACGTTGACCATCCCGTGCTCGTCCTCCAGCAGCAGGAACACGATGCCCTTGGCGGTCGACGGCCGCTGGCGGGCGACCATGATCCCGGCGAAGGTGACGGTCGACCCGGTGGGATCGGTGTGGAGGTCGGCGGTCGTGCGCAGCGAGGGCGCCAGCGACGGCCGCAGCAGCGCCATCGGGTGGGGGCCGGTGGTCAGGTTCATCGTCTCGTGATCGGCCACCATCCGCTCCCACGAGCTCATGGCCGGCAGCCGGGGCGTGGGCGACGCGTCCAGCGCCAGCGCCAGCTGGCCCTGCTCCGGCGCGCGGTGCAGGCGGATCTCCCACAGCAGCCTCCGCCGGTCGACGCCGAAGCAGTCGAGGGCGCCGGCCCGCACCAGCTGCGCCAGCTGGTCGCGGCCGACGGGCGAGCGGCGCACCAGGTCGCCGGCATCGGCGAACGCCCCGTGCGCCTGCCGCTCGGCCACCAGATCCTCGGCTCCCTTGCCGACGCCCTTCACGCAGCCGAGGCCGATCCGCACGGACGGCCCCTGCTCGACGGTGCAGCCTGCCAGGCTGGTGTTGACGTCCGGCCCGAGCATCGTCACGCCGCGCCGCTCGCCGTCGCGCAGCAGCGTCGCCGGCGGGTAGAAGCCCATCGGCTGGGCGTTCAGGAGCGCGCACAGGAACTCGGCCGGGTGGTGGCGGTGAAGCCACGCCGACTGGTAGGCAAGGATGGCGAACGCGGCG
>Ga0207708_10003867_pt1 | contig 11018 bp, 15 predicted proteins | sample KBSK5101metaG_FD_184340 | JGI IMG/M metagenome (GOLD analysis project Ga0207708, IMG submission 184340) | Corn, switchgrass and miscanthus rhizosphere microbial communities from Kellogg Biological Station, Michigan, USA - KBS K5-10-1 metaG... | ecosystem: Host-associated > Plants > Roots >...
GACCCAGTCCCCGACCGTCCAGCGCTCGCTGCCCGCGGCCCGGAGTCAGCGCAGCGGCTCGGCGTAGCTGAGGTCGAGCAGCCCGTCGTAGGCCGGCGCGACGACCCGCGACCGCGGCTGGAGGTCCCAGCCCACCGAGATGTCGGGGATCGCGGCCTGCTCACGGTAGATCTGCAGGTAGTCGTCGGCCGCGATGGCGCGGAGCAGCTCGGCCTGGTTGCCGACCGCCTCGATCACGTAGGGCTGTGGGTAGGGCACGCCCTGGAGCTGTACGGCGTTCCCCTCGCACTTGATGCCAGTGGTCGTGACCAGCCGTTGCCCCTGGACGGTCACCGCCGAGGCCCCGCCGACCCACATGGCGTTGACCACCGCCTGGATGTCCTGCTGGTGGACGACGAGGAGGTTGAGGTCCTGGCTCGTGGAGTTGATGACCTCTTCCGGGGCGTCGGAGAGGGTGACCGAGACGCCCGGCCCGGTGTGCGGGGTGAGGCCGGCGGGGTCCTCGAGCCGATCGATGTGCCGGTTGTACCGGTCGACGACCTTGTCGTTCACCGAGCCGGCCAACTGTTCGACCTGGGCGTTCAGGTCCGCAACCCGCTGCTGGAGGGCGGCGTACTCGTCGGCCTCGCTACCGGTGAGCGAAGCCAGATTGGTGTAGCGACCCGGGCGGAGGTCGGTGCCCTCGCTGTTGGTGGCGCTGACCACGAACAGCGCGCCGCACAGCAGTACGACGGCGGGGGTGCCGATCCGCCACCGCCCCCAGGGGCGGCGGGGACGCTCCGGGGCGGCGTCGTCCGCCCTCGGCTCGGAACCCTCACTCATGCCGACTACGCTAGCCCCCGCCCAGAAAGTGTGGGCCGCAAGTGCGAACCGCAAGCCGACCCAAGGAGTAAGGGTGTCCAAGCAGAAGGCCCGGCAGGATCCCCTCGACCCGGTGCGCGGCCCCGTGTTCTCGGTGCGGTTCGTGGTTGCGCTGGTGCTCATCGCCGTCGGCATCGCCTGGATCGCCTACTACTACATGGCGGTGCGGGTCGACCCCACGGTGATCCCCGCGCCGAAGCCGGGCAACCCGGCGTTCATGGCCGACCTCGAGAAGTGGAACTACCTCATCGGCTTCGGCGCGATCCTGGTCGGCCTGGCCATCTCGGCCCACCCCAGCACCCCGCTCGGCCGCGGTCGGGGCGTCGTGGTCGGCATGCTCGGATGCTTCCTGATCGGCCTGCTGTGGATCTGCACCTTCTACGTCTTCAGCAACGACATCAGCAAGGTGCCCGTCTTCAACGACCTCGGCCAGTTCAACCTCGTGGTCGGCATCGCGTTCATGGCCGTGGGCTTCACCTTCGCCACCCATTGGGAATAGGCCGAGTCGGCGCAACTGCAAGCTCAAACGGTCCCCAGTCGGCGCTGCTGCACGTCCGGGACGGGTCGGTCAGCAGGTGTTTTGCGGCTGGTTGACGCACCGACGTCAGGCTGAGTTTGCACAATGGGGGATAACTCTGTGCATAACTACACGGTTGTAGTTACCCACAGGAGTTTCCACAGCTGTGGACAGCCCTTCACCCGGCAGTTGCGCCGACTCGGCGGTTTCTGGGCTTGCAGTTGCGCCGACTCGGCGGTTTCTGGGCTTGCAGTTGCGCCGACTCGGCTCAGGTGAGGGTGGCGGTGACGGCCAGGATCGCGGCGAGCAGCGCGAGGGCGACCGCCGACAACCCGACGGACTGCCACAAGGTGCGCCGCTGGCGGGGTGAGTAGACGACGATCGCGGCCACGGCCACGCCGCCGAGGAAGCCACCGAGGTGCCCCTGCCACGACACGTGCGGGACCGCCAGGCTGTAGACCGACATGATCCCGAGCCAGATCAGGAGGCCGCGCAGGTCGGCACGGACCTTGTGGGCGACGACGAGCAGGCCTCCGACGAGACCGAAGATCGCACCGGAGGCCCCGAGGGTGAGCTGGAACTCCGGCGAGGCCCAGTAGACCACCAACGAGCCGGCCAGCGCCGAGAGCAGATAGAGGGCCAGGAAGCGCACCCGGCCGAAGACCTGCTCCAGCTGGGGCCCGAGGAACCAGAGCGCCAGCATGTTGCCGGCGATGTGCCAGATCTCGACGTGGGTGAAGGCACTGGTGACCAGCTGCCACCAGGCGCCGTCGCTGACGCCGGGCAACCAGGTGCCGCCGCCGGCCTCGCACTGGGCCTGGCCGATGTCGAACCCGCCCTGCGGTGTCGAGCAGAATCCCCGCGGCCGCAGCCCGAGCAGGGGGACCAGCCGGCTCGAGGTCCAGCCGGTCGCCAGGATCGCCACCCACACCGCGGCGTTGATTCCGATCAGGACACTCGTGGTCAAGCCGGGATTGCCGGACCTCAGGCCGCCGTACGCCGTCCGTCCGCTGCGCGTGGTCTTGCGCCCTTCGGCGACACACGAGGGGCACTGGAAGCCGACCGCCGCGTCGTGCATGCAGTCGGGGCAGATCGGGCGGTCGCAGTGCTGGCAGCGGATGTACGTCTCACGGCCGGGGTGCCGGTAACAGGTGGGCACCCCGGTCGCGGGAGTGGACTGCTCGGTCAGCGCACGACCTCGACACGCTCGATGGTGACGTCCTCGGCCGGGCGGTCGCCGGGACCGGTCGGGGCCTTCGCGATCGCGTCGACCACGTCGCGCGACGACTGGTCGGCGACCTCGCCGAAGATCGTGTGCTTGAAGTTCAGCCACGGAGTGGCGCCGACGGTGATGAAGAACTGCGAGCCGTTGGTGCCGGGTCCGGCGTTGGCCATCGCCAGCAGGTAGGGCTTGTCGAAGGTGAGCTCGGGGTGCGGCTCGTCCTTGAACGTGTAGCCCGGGCCGCCGGTGCCGGTGCCCAGCGGGCAGCCACCCTGGATCATGAACCCGTCGATGACCCGGTGGAAACCGAGGCCGTCGTAGAACGGCCCGGTCCGGCCGTTGCCCGCGTCGTAGGACTTGGTTCCCTCTGCGAGGCCGGTGAAGTTCGCGACCGTCTCAGGCGCGTGGTCGGGGAACAGATCGACGGTGATGTCGCCCTTGTTCGTCTTGAGGATGGCCTGGGCTCCGGACATGACTACCTCTCGCATGAGTGGGTACGGCGACTGCGACGTCGACCGCGCGTGCGCTCCGATCCTCGCACGGGCCACAAGGTGACCCTCCGTTGGCCGGGTGCTGCAAAGCATGGTCGAATGGACGTGAACCGACGAGAGGAAGTGCGACGCCATGGGTCTGCGCAAGAAGAAGTCCCTGACCGATCGAGCGAGCGACTACGTCGAGAGCGCAAAGCCGCAGATCGAGTCTGCCGTTGCCACGGCGAAGGACCGCGCGACGCCCCTGCTCGCCCAGGCTCGTGACAAGGCGGCGCCGGTGATCTCGGATGCCCGTGACAAGGCGGCGCCCGTCATCTCGGATGCTCGTGACAAGGCGGCTCCGATCTTCGCCGACGCCCGCGACAAGGTCGCTCCGCTCGTCGCCGACGCCCGGACCAAGGCGGGTCCGGTGATCGCCGAAGGAGCCGCCGTCGCCGCCGACAAGGCCGCCCTCGGCGCCGCACTGGCGGCGGAGAAGGCCGCCATCGGACGTGACCTGGCCACGGCCAAGGCCGCCGAGCTGCGCAAGGAGGGCAAGAAGGGCGGCAAGCTCAAGAAGCTTCTCCTCTTCGGTGGCCTCGCCGCCGCGGCCGGTGTTGCCTACAAGAAGTTCAGCGGGCAGTCGACCAGCGACAACTGGCAGTCGTCCTACACGCCGTCACCCGCCCCGTCGGGCTCGCCGTCCTCGAGCACCGAGCCCTCGACCAGCACCCCGCCGGTCGCGACCGAGCCGGGCGACGACACCGCCGGCTCCTCCCCCGACGAGGCCCTCGCGGACTCGGCCGGCGAGCCGCACCCCGTCTCGACGCCCGACGACCCGGCCGAGGTCGTCGACCTCGACGAGACCAAGGGGTCCAAGCCCTCGCACAAGGCCTGACCTTCACGGCCTGACACGTCACCGGCCGGAGGAGTCGCTCACCGGTAACTACTGGGCGATCTCCTCCGGCCGGTTCTCTGCCACCCAGGTGTCGATCCGCTCCCACCAGTCGAAGAGCCAGTCGATGCGGTCCTCGCGTGCGGTAGGGATCTCGTCGTGCGGGACCTGCCACCAGCGCATGATGATCCGCTTGTCCATGGGCAGCTCTCGCCAGACGTCGCCGATGGTCAGCATGTGGTCGAGCCCGGTGTGGGCGACCAGCACGACGTCGGCCTCGGGCGCGGCATCGAGGGCCGCGATCACCCCGCCCGGGCGCGGGGCGAGGACGTTGGCCATCGCCTCGGCCCGGCGTGCCATCTTCTCGAGCCCGAGCCTGCGCAACCGGTCGATGCCGCGCTGACGGCGCTCGGGCGTGAAGTTGCCGCCCTCCGGGAAGATCACGAACGCATCGTTCTCGTCCAGGCCGGTGGCGAGCACGCCGATCTGTGACTCGAGGTCCTCGCCCGCCTTCGGGTTCGAGGTGATGAACCGCGCCGGGATCCGGCGCAGCACCACGTCGATCATCGGGTCCCACGCAAGCGTGTCCTTGAGGACCACCCGCGGCTCGCGGGAGTACCAGTGCATCAGCGCGTGGATGAGGGTGAACGAGTCGCCCGGGCCGGCGTGCCGGCAGCAAACGAGGATCGGCTTCCCCGGGTAGGCGTCCGGCGTCGGACCGGTGGTCTCGATCCGGAGCGCCAGCACCCGGCGGGCCTCCCGGAAGAACACCCACATGACGCCCTGCACCAGGTCGTAGTGGATCCCCTCGAAGTACGGCGTCCGGATCCGCCTGCCGAACCCTGAGGCGAGCCAGAGGCCGAGGAGGATCACCAGCAGCACCGACTCGCAGGTGAGGTACAGCATGATCACCCACATCAGCCGCAGTGCCCGCCAACGGCCGGGCAGCACCGGCGAGACGCCCGCGGCCACGATCAGCCACAGGGGCAGGCTCAGCCAGAGCCCGACGGTGACCACGATGATGAGCGGGGCGACGACCAGCCGCCTGAGCAGCCAGATCACGGGAGCGACTCGTCGAGGTACTCGAGGCTCGCCTCGTAGGTCGCGTCGATCCGCCGTTGCACGCCGGCGAAGTCGCGGTGCGCCAACAGCGAGTCGTCGCGAGACGACGTACCCCGGGCCGGGAGCACGTACGCCTCGACACCCTCGGGCAGCTCGCTCATCTCACGGGCGAACCGGTGCCGCCGGGCGATCTCGAACGACACCCGCGCCACCTCCCACGGCTTCCTCGGCGCCTTGAGGGGTCGGTCGATCCGGCCCACCTGGAGCACGAAGATCCGCTTCGCGCCCAGCTGCACGGCGCGACCCACGGGGATCGAGTTGACGATCCCCCCGTCCAGGAAGTGCTCGTCCCCGACCTTGGCCGGCGGCAGCAGGCCGGGTACGGCGGCGCTCGCGACGATCGCGTCCACCACCGGCCCGGAGTCGAACCAGTGCTCGGCCGCCCGCTCGATGCTGGCGGCGCACACCTGGAACCGCACCGGCAGATCCTCGAACGTGAGGTCGCCGAACTCCTCACGCAGCCGCTCGGTCATCGGCTTCGGGGAGTAGATGTGGGTCCCCGTGCTCATCGCGCGCCGGACGGTGCGCAGCCGCCGGTCGCCGTAGACGTCGCCGTTCCGGGCCGCGCTGGTCCAGAGCTCGGACATCCGGTCGATCACCGCAGCGGTCGGGTCACGAGCCACCATCGCGCCGTTGAGGGCTCCGACGCTCGTGCCGAGGACCAGGTCGGGCGTGACGTCACGCTCGAAAAGCGCCCGCAGCATCCCCACCTCGGCCGCGCCCAGCACGCCACCGCCGCCGAGGACGAACGCGGTGCTCACCGGGGGCTCACCGGCCCGCCCTCAGGCCGCACTAGGGGTGACCAGCTCGGGGTTCTCGGCCTTGAGCTTCTCGGTGACCAGGTGTTCGGTCCAGAAGATCAGCAGCGGCACCAGGCCGGCAGCCAGGATCAGGACCGTGAACCGCACCGTCCAGCCGGCCCGGCGGGCCAGCAGGAAGGACACCACGACGTAGACCATGAAGACCCAGCCGTGTACGGCCCACATGATGCTGGCGTTCTCGCCGAAGGTCTGGAGGCTGCTGCCGTCGGCGGCGAGGTACTTCAGCGGGAGGGCGACCAGCGAGCAGAAGGCCAGCAGGACGCCGACGACCATGGCGAGGACACGTTGGGCGGGGTACAGCTTCACGCGTCCGAAGGTACCGGGTCCTCCGCAGCGTCCTCCCGCTGCACGGTGTCGCGCAGGTAGCGCCACCAGATGAAGATCGCGAAGGCGCCGAACACCCACCACTCGAGGGCGTAGAGCAGGTTGCGCAGGGCGGTGAAGCTCCCTGCGTCGGGCAGCTGGGCGAGGTCGGCCTGCTCGAGGCCGTCGGTCGGGTCGGCCGCCACCACGTAGGCGCCGTAGAGGTCCTGGTCGACGTGCTGGATCAGGTCGGCGATCCGCAGCTGCGGAAGTACGTCGTCGTCGGGGTTCTCGTCGACCGTGGTGGATCCTTCGGGGGGTTGGAGCCCTCCCACCAGGTCGATGGACCCGGTCGGAGCCGGAGGGGCCGACTCCGGAGAGGGGACCCAGCCGCGGACGACCGGGATCGCGGGCGTGCCCGGGCCAGAGAGCGCGAGGGGGGTCACCACCCAGTAGCCGCTGTGCCCGGCGTGCTCGCGACCCGACACGAACACGGTTCCGTCGGGCACCCAGGTCCCGTCGACGACCACCGGGTGGCCGACCAGGTCGCCGGGAAACGGGTCGTCGGGGCCCATGGCCTCGTCCAGCGGGATCGGGTCCAGCTGCGTGAGGTCAGCCGCCTCGGCCGCGCGGCGCTCCTGCCAGGCGCCGTACTGCCAGGCGCCGAGCCAGCCGGCCGCGACCACGCAGACCAGCGCCAGGAGGTGCACGCCCCAGAACCTCGGGGCCAGGAACGTGTGCACGCCGGAAGCCTACAAACGCCATGCCAGCCCGAAAACCAACTGGTCATACCACTTGACCACCGGGCCGTTGGCCGTCTAGGGTCGCGCCCATGCCACTGCAGCCCGTCCACCGGCGCTCCGTTCCCGACGAGGTCTTCGACCAGGTGCTCGCCGGCGTGGTCGACGGTGAGATCGAGGCCGGTGAGACGTTGCCGAGCGAGCGTCGGCTGGCCGAGGTGCTCGGTGTCTCCCGACCGGCCGTGCGCGAGGCCCTCCAGCGGATGGCGCAGACCCGGCTGGTCGAGGTCCGCCAGGGCGGCTCCACCACAGTCCGCGACTTCCGCAAGACCGCCGGCCTTGACCTGCTCCCCCGGCTGCTGGTGCGCGCCGGCGTCCTCGACACCGCCGTGGCACGCAGCATCCTCGAGGCCCGCCTGGTGATCGGACCCGGCGTTGCCGCTCTCGCCGCGGAGCGCGGCGGTCCGGCCGTGGCCGCCACCCTCGCCGGAGCGGTCGACGCGCTGGCGGCCACCGACGACGACGTGGAGCGCCAACGGCACGCCTTGGCCTTCTGGGACCTGGTCGTCGACGCCGCCGACTCTCTGACGTTCCGGCTGATGTTCAACAGCCTGCGGGCAGCCTACGAGCCCGCGATCGAGGCACTGGCGTCCTTGATGAGCGAGGAGGTCGGCCAGATCGGCGCCTACCGCGTCCTGACCGCCGCCATCGCCGAGGGCGACCCCGAGACCGCGCGCGCCGCGGCGGAGCGGGTGCTCCGTCCCGCGACCCGCAACCTGATCACCGCACTCGAGGCCCTCGAGGAGACGACATGAACACCCAACCCGACATCGAAGCACTCGCCCGCACCCGGCTCGCCGCCGACGAGGAGCGGATCACCGGCAGCCGCCGAACCCAGTTGACTCTGAGTGACGCCTGGCGCGCCTTCTGGCGGCACCCGTCGCCCTGGATGATCTCCTCGTTCCTGCTCGCCGCCGTGGCTGTCCGCGTGCTGGTGGGCGGCGGTTCGCCGTGGGAGCTGGTCATCCCAGCCACGCTGGTCGCCCTGTTTCCCGTTATCGAGTGGCTGATCCACGTCGGGATCCTGCACTGGCGGCCGCGCCGCCTGGGACCGGTCGAGGTCGACTCGCTGCTGGCTCGCAAGCACCGCGAGCATCATGCCGACCCCCGCGACATCCCGCTGGTCTTCATCCCCTGGCGGGCCCTGGCCTGGCTGCTGCCGGCGTACGTCGTCGTGGCCTGGCTGGCGATGCCCACCACCGCGTCCGCGCTCAGCCTCCTGGTCTCGGTCTACGGGCTCAAGCTCGGCTACGAGTGGACCCACTACCTGATCCACTCCGACTACCGGCCCAGGAGCGCGACCTACAAGAAGGTGTGGCGCAACCACCGGCTCCACCACTACAAGAACGAGCACTACTGGTTCACCGTGACCACTGCCGGCACCGCCGACCGGCTGCTCGGGACCTACCCCGACCCGGCGGTGGTCCGCACATCCAAGACCGTGAAGAACCTCCACCAGCTCGAGGCCAGCGCCGGGCGCGACTGAGGTCGGTCAGAGCCCGGTCGGCTCGGGGAGCGGTGTGACGTCGTTGCACACCGCGAACGGCAGCTCGTCGAGCAGGGTCAACGACGCGGCCTGAGCCGGCCTCGGGACCTGGTACCCGATCCGGCCGGTGCCCGGGTCACCCACGCCTGACCGGAACGCGTTCCCGAAGCTCGGCACGGGCCAGTCCCGGCCCAGGTCGAGTCGGTCGAACAGGTCATCGCGGTTCGGCTCCAGCCGGACGGTCGCGTTGTGGTCGCCGAAACCGACGGTGAAGCCCGGCAGGTCGTCGAGGTTGGTCACGGGGTGCTTCGCCAGGAGCGCCTCCTGCTCCTCGGCGCCGGCGTCCGGCCCGAGCGCCTCGGTCAGCGGGATGCAGTTCCTGCGCAGGTACGTCGCCTCCGCCGGCTCCTCGCTGACCAGGCTCCGCCACGTCGGGTCGTTGGCCCACACGCCCACCCCCTCCTCTGCGGTGCCCGACACCACGAGGTGGTCCTTCGCGATCACCCGAGCACCGTCGAGCGAGCCCACACCGGCCTCGACAGCCCCCGCCACCCGGGCCATGTCGAGGTCGGGCCGGAAGGCCAGGACGTAGCCGTTGCCGTCCGGCCCGGTGAAGTGCGCCTCCCAGTCCACGTCGTCCTGGGTGAATCCGTGGTCGATCATCAGCTCGCTGTTGTCGGCCTGCAGCATGCCCTCGGACAGCAGCGGCGCCTCGCTCCGAGCCCGCTCCCAGAAGTCGAACCGGTCCACCACCGGGTCCCGGCTCGTCAGGTCGGGGACGCCTAGCTCCTTGCGGATCTCGTCGAAGTCCGTGACAGTCACCGTCGTCGCCGACCCGGGGACCATCGCGAGGGCCGCTTCGGCCGGCTCGAGCCCATCGTCGAACAACGGGTGCGCGGTGCTCGTCGGTGAGTGAACCGGTGACGGCTGGGCATCCGGGGGCGGGATGTCCTGGCCGCAACCCACCAGCGCCACGGCGAGCGCTGTGACCAGCGGCGTGAGCAAAGGAGGGCCGAGCATGGCAGTGAAGTCTGCCAAAAGGAGGGCGCGGGCCTTCCCGGCGCCGGTCCTCGGTGACCTGGTCATATCTTTCGAAGACCATCCGACGTAGCCATTGTTGTGGTCAGACTGTCGGCGTAATTTTACTTTTGAACGTGACGGGGGACGGTCGTCGGGGGACGGCTGGGCACCCGCCCACCTCTCGGTCACGCGATGGCGGAGCCGCTGCCTGGCAGCGCGCCTGCTCGCGGTCCCTTGCGGGGACCAGGGTGAGAGGAGCCCGCAGTGGATGACCAGTTCGACGTGACGTTGATCGACAACGAGCTGCTGACAGAGCTGCAGCTGACCACCGACCTGATGATCGCCGCAAACACGTCGACCAGCCCCTTGTCGACCCAGAAGATCGACTGCATCCTGAGCGTAGATCCCGTCAAGCCGAGGAGTCCTGACGAGACGGAAGCGATCCGTTCCGGAGGCCCGGCTGCCCAGAACGCTCCGATACCTCAGCGGTGGAGCCAAGGGGACTCGAACCCCTAACCCCCTGCTTGCAAAGCAGGTGCGCTACCAATTGCGCCATGGCCCCTCGTGGCACACCCCGCGGGCGTCAGGCCCCCCGGTGCCCGGGACCGGCAGCGGGGTCGACGCTGTCCGTTGCCTGGGCCCACAGCTCCTGCTCGGCGCGGCTCTCCTCGAGCTTCTTGCGCGCGATGAGCGCACCGACCGCGGCGGCCACGACCAGCAGGACCTTCTTCATGCTGACTCTCTCCTCGCTCGGTGGGGCGACCCGCCCCGCTGGGCTCGACAAACCGGGCCCCGTGGCTTCTTCCTATCAGATGGACCGGGAGCTACTGCTGGGTGGCGGCAGTCCGAGTGCCACGGTCGGGGTCCCACCGGAGCCGCTTCATCAGGTGGACGGATCCGCCGTTGCGGAGGACCGAGTCGAAGACCACCTGATCGCTGAAGGCGGCCATCAGCGCCAACCCGCGGCCGTTCTCGGCGCTGCCGTCCGGCATCGTCGGGTTCCGGTGGTGCTCGGCCACCCCATCACCGGTGTCGAGGATGTCCATGGTGAGCCGATCTGCATCGAGCTCGACCGCGACCTCGTAGTGGTCCAGGGTCCCGGCGTGGTGGTAGACGTTCGTGCAGGCCTCGGACAACGCCACCTCGGCCTCTTCCACGCAGTCGCGTGCCACACCGGCGCTGCGCATGGCCTCGGCCACGGTGCGACGCACCAGCGGCACGCTGGCTGCGTCGGCCGGCAGTTCCATGACCATCCTGATGCGCATGCAGCCGACCTCACAGACCTCGTCGCGAGCGACGGGGCGGGGTCCAAGGCCCGTCACGGGCGTGCCGAATGAGTGTTCGATCCGGATTCTAGCATCGGGAGGCGTGCCCACCCGGGCCTGAAAAAGGCCTCCAGAGTGCGCGAGCGACTCGAAGGCGGAGGTGTGGGTGGGCCTAAGAGGACTTGAACCTCTGACCTCTTCCTTATCAGGGAAGCGCTCTAACCGTCTGAGCTATA
>Ga0207708_10003871_pt1 | contig 11016 bp, 11 predicted proteins | sample KBSK5101metaG_FD_184340 | JGI IMG/M metagenome (GOLD analysis project Ga0207708, IMG submission 184340) | Corn, switchgrass and miscanthus rhizosphere microbial communities from Kellogg Biological Station, Michigan, USA - KBS K5-10-1 metaG... | ecosystem: Host-associated > Plants > Roots >...
GCCCAGGTAGCGGGTCACCTCGCCGGTCCCCATCGAGAACCCTGCGAGTACGACGTCGTCGAGTGCGAGGTGGTCGAGCAGCACCTCGAGGTCGGCCGCGAACGTGTCGTAGTCATAGCCGACTGTCGGCTGGCTGGACGATCCGAATCCGCGCCGGTCGTAGCTGATGCACCGGTAGCCGGCCTCGAGCAGTGCACGTTCCTGGCGCTCCCAGGAGTTGCCGTCGAGCGGGTAGCCGTGGATGAGCACGATCGGCCTGCCGGACCCGTGGTCGTTGAAGTGGATCCGGATGTCGGCGCCGTTCTCTTCCCCGACGGTGACGAAGGGCATGGAGGTCCTCTCACTCAGGTGTGGGGTGAGTCCCACACCACCACTCTTCCCCCGGGCCCATCCGCGTTCCACCAGCCCGCGATGAAGATCACCCGCACCGCACCGCGAACGGCTAGTCTTCAGATCATGAGTCGCGCCGGCCGACCCGTCGCCGTCGTCACCGGTGCCAGTTCCGGTATCGGGGCCGCCACCGCCCGTGCCCTCGCCGGAGCGGGCTTCGCCGTCGTGCTCGGCGCCCGCCGCGTCGATCGCTGCGCGGCGATCGCCGCCGAGATCGACGGCGTCGCCATGCGCCTGGACGTCACCGACCAGGAGTCGGTCGACGGGTTCGCCGCAGCCGTCCCGGACTGCAGCCTGCTGGTCAACAACGCGGGCGGGGCACGCGGGCTCGAGCCGGTCGTCGAGGCCGACGTCGAGGACTACCGGTGGATGTTCGAGACGAACGTGCTGGGCACCCTGCGGATGACGAAGGCGCTGCTCCCGGCGCTGGTCGCCTCGGGCGACGGCCACGTCGTGACGATCACCTCGGTCGCCGCGGTGGAGGTCTACGACAACGGCGCGGGGTACACGGGCGCCAAGCACGCCCAGTCGGCGCTGCACCGCACCCTGCGCGGCGAGCTGCTGGGCAGGCCCGTGCGGCTCACCGAGGTGCTGCCGGGCCTGGTGGAGACCGAGTTCTCGCTGGTGCGCTTCGACGGCGACGCGGAGAAGGCCGCGAACGTCTACCGCGGGGTGACGCCGCTGCACCCGGAGGACGTCGCCGAGGTGATCGCCTTCGCGGCCACGCGGCCTCCGCACGTCAACCTCGACCAGATCGTGGTGAAGGCCCGTGACCAGGCAACGGCGACGCGCGTGCACCGCAGCCCGGAGTAGTAGTCTCGGGGCTTCGGGGCGGACCTCGGCAGGAGTTGGAACGTGCGGGCTGGACGGGTAGGGCTCGCGGCAGCGCCGCGGGCGCCGTGGTCGCGCCGCCACGTCGACCTGTGCCGCACCCACGCCGCGCTCTGTTCGTAGCCCGCCGACGCTTCGCGTACGGACACCGACCCACCCGACCCGACCGGTCGATCACCGCGGTCCGCGCGCGTCATCGTGCGCCCCGACCGATTCCCGAAGGAGAAATCCGTGCGTCGCAAGTTCCTCGCCGCAGCCGTCGCGCTGCTGGCCGCCGTGTCGATCGCAGGCTGCAGCAGCGGCGCCGACTCCAGCACGTTGATGGTCGGGACCGAGGGCACCTACAGCCCGTTCAGCTTCCAGGGCAGCGACGGCAAGCTCACGGGGTACGACATCGAGGTCGTCCAGGCCGTCGGGGCGAAGCTGGGCAAGAACGTCGAGTTCGTGCAGACCCCCTTCGACTCGATCTTCGCGGGGCTCGAGGCGAAGCGCTTCGACCTGATCGCCAACCAGGTGACGATCAACGACGCGCGCAAGGCCAAGTACGACCTCTCCGAGCCCTACACCGTGTCCGAGGGCGTGATCGTCACCCGCTCCGACAACACCGACATCACGAGCCTCGCGCAGCTCAAGGGCAAGACCACCGCCCAGTCCTCGACGAGCAACTGGGCCGACGTCGCCCGCAACGCGGGGGCGAAGGTGGAGGCCGTGGAGGGGTTCGTGCAGGCCGTGCAGCTGCTCAAGGACGGCCGGGTCGACGCCACGGTGAACGACACGCTCGCGGTCGGTGAGTACCAGAAGACCACCGGCGACACCGGCGTGAAGGTCGCGGGCACCACCGGCGACACCAGCGAGCAGGCGTTCGCGGCGCGCAAGGACAGCGGTCTGATCGCACAGGTCAACACGGCCCTGGACCAGCTGCGGGCCGACGGCACGCTCAAGCGGATCTCGGAGAAGTACTTCGGATCCGACGTGAGCGGTAAGTAGGTGGATTCTGCGACCTGGGAGCTGATCTGGCGGAACCTCTGGCCGATGCTGGTGGCCACGGTCACCAAGACCATCCCGCTCACCGCCGTCAGCTTCGTGCTCGGTCTCGTGATCGCGCTGGTCGTGGCGTTGGCCCGGCTCTCCTCGATCGGTCCGCTCTCGGCGGTGGCCCGCGTCTACATCTCCCTCATCCGCGGCACGCCGTTGCTGGTCCAGCTGTTCATCGTGTTCTACGCGTTGCCGCAGATCGGGCTCGTGATCGACCCGTTCCCGGCGGCGGTGCTCGCGTTCAGCCTGAACGTCGGCGGCTACGCGGCCGAGGTGATCAGGGCGGCGATCCTCAGCATCCCGAAGGGGCAGTGGGAGGCCTCGGAGACCATCGGCATGGGTTACGCGACCACCCTGCAGCGCGTGATCCTGCCGCAGGCGGCGCGCGTCGCGGTGCCGCCGCTGTCGAATACGTTGATCTCGCTGGTCAAGGACACGTCGCTGGCGTCGACCATCCTGGTGACGGAGCTGCTGCGGGTGGCGCAGCTGGCGGCGGCCCCGACGTTCGACTTCTTCGCGCTCTACGGGGTGGCCGCCGTCTACTACTGGGTCATCTGCCTGATCCTGTCGTTCGCGCAGAACCGGCTGGAGAGTCGACTGGAGAGGTACGTGGCGCGTTGAGTGAGCTTGCGAGCGAACCATCGGTACGGCGTGACCTGCTGACCGTGCGAGGCGTCCGCAAGGCGTTCGGCGAGCTCGAGGTCCTGCGCGACATCTCGTTCGACGTGCCCGCAGGCACCGTGACCACGATCATCGGTCCGTCGGGCTCGGGCAAGACGACGGTGCTGCGCACGCTGAACGCCCTGGACCGGGCGGACGCGGGTGTCATCGGCATCGGCGACGTCTCGGTCGACTTCGGCGCGCCGGTCGAGCGCGCGACGCTGGCCCGCTTCCGCGCGCAGAGCGGGATGGTGTTCCAAGCGCACAACCTGTTCCCGCACAAGACGGTGCTGCAGAACGTCATCGAAGGCCCGGTGATCGTGCAGAAGCGGCCGAAGGCCGAGGCGATCGCGGACGCGCGGCGGCTGCTGGACCAGGTGGGGTTGGCCGAGAAGGCCGACCAGTACCCGTACCAGCTCTCGGGTGGCCAGCAGCAACGGGTGGGGATCGCCCGCGCGCTGGCGCTGAAGCCCAAGCTGATGCTGTTCGACGAGCCGACCTCGGCGCTCGATCCGGAGCTCGTCGGCGACGTGCTGCGGGTGATCAAGGACCTGGCCGCGGAGGGCTGGACGATGGTGATCGTCACGCACGAGATCCGCTTCGCCCAGCAGGTGGCCGACCAGGTGCTCTTCATCGAGGCCGGGGTGGTGCTGGAGTCCGGGCCACCCGCGCAGGTGCTGGGTGCGCCGTCGGAAGCCCGTACCCGGCAGTTCCTCCAGCGCATCCTGGACCCGATCTAGGGCGCGAGCGGCTCGACCTCGACCGTGCCCGATGCTGTGGACATGATCGGATTGCTGGGCGCAGGCCGGATGGGCATGCCGATGTGCGTCAACCTCGTCCGGGCCGGACACGTGGTCGTCGCGCACGACCTCCGCACCGAGCTCCAGGCTCCGGTCTCGGCGAGTGGCGCGCGGTGGGCGTCGACAGCCGCCGAAGCGGCGGCTGCCGCCGACGTCCTGATCACGATGTTGCCCGGTCCGAACGAGGTGGCCGAAGCGATGGTCGGCGCAGGCGGCGCCCTTGCGGCGATGCGGCGGGGCAGCACCTGGATCGACACGTCGAGCAACGCGTCGGCCCTCGCCGAGCCGATCCGGGCGCTGGCCGGGGAGCGCGGCGTCGACGTGCTGGATGCTCCGGTCGGCGGCGGTGTCGACGCGGCCCAGGACGCGATGTTGGCCTTCTACGTCGGCGGGAGCGCCGAGGTGCTCGACCGGCATCGCGGCGTGTTCGATGCCCTCGGCGATCCGCGCCGCCTCGTCCACGTCGGCGGTCCCGGCACGGGGTACACGACGAAGCTGCTGGTCAACCTGCTGTGGTTCGGCCAGGCCGTCGCGACCGCGGAGGCGCTGCTGCTCGGCAAGCGGGCGGGCATCGACCTCGGCGTGTTGCGCGGCGCGCTGGCCGACAGCGCAGCGGCGAGCCGTTTCGTCAGCAGCGATCTCGATGCCCTGTTCGCCGGGGACTACCTGACCTCCTTCGAGCTCGACCGGTGCTGCGAAGAGCTGGCGAACGTGACCGCGCAGGCCCACGAGCTCGGCGTGCCCTTCGAGCTGTCGGACCTCGTCGAACGCATCCACCTGCGGGCGCTGGCGCGCTACGGGCCGGTCGGGGGAGAGCTGCTCTCCGTCGCTCTCCTCGAGGAACAGGCGGGGACCCTCCTGCGCGTCGACGGCGTTGTGACCGGCCGCACGGGTTGGCGAGCGCCTGATTGGGATAGTTAACAAGTTGGGTCCCGCCGGGCCTCGCTCCCCGTCGCCACGGGCGCTCGCGACACAGCTGTCCGGAGTTTCCGGCAGCCCACCACGAGAGGAGCCCATGCTCACGCTCCACCCGCACGAACTCGTGCGCCCCGACGCGACGATCCGCTACTGGACGGGCGGGGACACGGGCCCGACGGTCGTGCTCTTGCACGGCGCGACGCTGGACCACCGGGCCTGGGACCCGCAGACCGAAGCCCTCGCCGAGGCGTTCCGCGTCGTCGTCCCGGACCTGCGCGGCCACGGTGAATCCGACGGCCGCTTCGACTTCGAGGAAACGGTGCAGGACATCCTCGCTCTGCTCGACCACGGGCGTGCGCCCGAGGTCGTGCTGGTCGGGCTCAGCCTCGGCGCCAACGTCGCCCAGGAGGTGCTGCGCCGCGCTCCGGACCGGGTGCAGGCCGTCGTCGTCGCCGACGCGACGTGCAACACGGCGGCACGTGCCCCGTGGGAGGCGTCGATGACCGTGGCCACCCTCACCGCGCAGGCGCAGCTGACCGGCGCCGAGTTCGGTCGGTACGCCGCCCGGGCCACGGCGCTGGACCCGCGGATGCAGGACTACGCGCTCGCGGCCAACGCCCACCGGTCCAACAGCGAAACCGTCGCGATCCTCTCGTCGCTGCTGAACACGGCGCTGCGCCCGGAGCCGGGCTATCGGCTGCCGGTCCCCGCCCTGCTCGTCCACGGCGACCACGACCGCATCGGCGACATCGCGACCGCGACGCGGGGTTGGGCGGAACGGGAGCCGCTGGCCGAGTACGCCGTGATCACCGGGGCGGGGCACGCCAGCAACCTCGACAATCCCGAGGAGTTCACCGCGGTCCTGCTCGAGTTCCTCGGCCGGGCCACGGCGCTGACGGCTCGACAGGAGCCGGCGGCGTAGCGCCATCGGCCCGGCTCTGTCTTGCGGGCAGAGCCGGGAAGGAGTAGACCCGACGCCACGGGAACACCGGCAGCCAAGGCCGGATCGGAAGAGAAGGTGCGTCCTCCTCGTCGGCGCTTCCCGGGCTTGAGCACCGGGCACCCACGCGAAGCACGCCGCGACAAGGTTGGGGACCATCGGTTTGCGCCGACGGACGACGGTCGTCCGCCGACGCCGAGACCGAGCGAGGATGCGTCCCTGTGCACGCTTGGTAACTCGATCTCAGGGTCTCGGAGGCCGTCCCGGCACCACGGGGACGGCCTCCGATCTTGTGCGCAGGCGGTGGGGTTAGCCCCGTACCCGCGGCGGTCGGCGGTGGCGAGACTGGGCCGGTTCCTCCCGCCCTCGTGGTCCCTTCCCAGACGCAGGAGCGCGCCATGTCCCGGTCACCTCAGCAGGAGTTGCCGCTCGCACGGGTCGCCGGTGGTGCCGCCGTCGTCGCCGGTGCGCTGTTCGCCGTCGCGCAGCTCGGTCAGCTCGCCACGCTGGATCGCGCCGACATCGTCGCGACGATGGCCGATCCGCTCTTCCAGGCGTTCAGCATCGCCTACGCCACGGGGTTCGTCGCGCTGGTCATCGCGCTCGCGGCCATCCACGTGCGGCAGGCGCGTGCGGCGGGGGTCTTCGGCCTCGTCGGCTTCGGCGCCGCGGTGCTGGGCACGATGAGCCTCGGCGCCGACATGTGGTTCGAGGCGTTCGCCTCGCCGTGGCTGGTGTCGGCGGTGCCGGCACTGCTCACGATCGAGAAGGCGCCGATCTGGCAGGTCGGGTACATGTCGAGCTACCTGCTGTTCGCGCTGGGCTGGATCCTGTTCGGGCTCAGCAACCTGCGCTCCCGCGCCGTGCCGACCGCGCTGTGGGCGGCGGTCGTGCTGAGTGGGGCGATCGGCTACTTCGCGGCGCAGCCGCCGTTCGGGGTGCCGCTCGGGCTGGCCGTCGCGGCGGTGGGCGTCTGGTTGATCCGGACCGACAGCGCCGCTGACCAGCGCCGGCCCTCCCGATCGGTAGCGGATGTCGCCGGGGATGACCTACGCTCGGCCGTCGGCGAGCGCGATCGCCCGCGCTGAGCGCCTGGTGCCCGTCGTCGACCGCGTCCGACCTCGGCCCACGTGTTCAGGACGTCAGGAGATCGCATGACCCAGCGGATCCGCTACCAGCTCCCCGATCGCAACCTCGGTCTGGACTTGATGCGGGTGACCGAGGCGGCGGCGCTGGCCGCCGGTCGGTGGGCGGGCCGCGGCGACAAGGAGGGTGGCGACGGCGCGGCCGTCGACGCCATGCGGGACGTGATCGCGAGCGTGCCCATGCGCGGCGTGGTGGTGATCGGGGAGGGCGAGAAGGACGAGGCCCCGATGCTCTACAACGGCGAGGAGGTGGGTGACGGTTCCGGGCCCGCGATCGACATCGCCGTCGACCCGGTGGACGGCACCACACTGTTGGCCAACGGGATGCCCAACGCGATCGCGGTGCTTGCCGCCGCCGACCGGGGCAGCATGTACGACCCGAGCGCGGTCTTCTACATGGACAAGCTGGTCTGCGCGGGCGCGGTGGCCGGTGAGGTGGACATCGACGCCCCGGTCGAGCACAACGTGCGGGCCGTCGCCCGGGCGCTGGGCGGCACGCCCGCCGACGTCACGGTGTGCGTCCTCAACCGGGCCCGGCACGAGCAGTTGATCGCCGACGTCCGCGCGTCCGGGGCGCGGATCAAGCTGATCTCCGACGGCGACGTGGCCGCCGGGATCGCCGCAGCCACCCCGGACATCGGGGTCGACCTCCTGCTGGGCATCGGCGGCACGCCGGAGGGGATCATCACGGCGTGCGCGCTGAAGGCGATGAACGGGGTGATCCAGGCCCGGCTCGCGCCGCGGGACGACGCGGAGCGCGACAAAGCCGTGGCGGCGGGCCACGACCTGTCGCGCGTGCTGCACACCGATGACCTCGTCACCGGCGACAACACGTTCTTCGTGGCCACGGGGATCACCGACGGCGAGCTGTTGCGGGGTGTGCGCTACACGGCGCAGGGCGCCGAGACCGAGTCGATCGTGATGCGGTCCCGCAGCGGCACCATCCGTTCGGTCCGCAGCAAGCACGCCCTGCAGAAGGTCGCCGATCGGCTCGCGGGCTCGTAGCCGCGCGGCGTCACGGGTGGTGCAGGAGCAGTCGGCCACCCGACCATAGGCACAAGAGGGCGATGGCACTCCACGCCGCCCACCACACGAAGCTCGGGATCCACGTGCTCGACGCCATCTTCTGACCGTCCGAGCCGCCCCTATGGCCGATCGCTTGGGCGACTCCGCCGATCAGCAGCAGCCACACCAATGCGAATGCCGTAGCCGCTTGCGTGCGCGGACCGCCCGCGATGGCCACCCAGAGCACGATGGCGAGGCCCAGCGCGGTGACGGCACGGGCGAACCCGTTGTTGGCCCAGAGGAGGGCGACCGTGAGGAGGACGATTCCCGCCCAGAGCACGCCCCATCCGTTGCCATCGGCCAGCGCGTGTGCTCCGGCGAGTCCGGCGAGCGGCGGGGTCGCGTACCCCGAGAAGACGCACAACCACCAGGTGACGCCAAAGCTCGAGTCGATGGGTCGGGTCGCACCGTCGGTCGCGGCGTTTCCCTCGTAGTCCTTGCCTTCTTCAAGCGTGAACCCCCGGTGACCGCGGCCGGTCAGTGCCAGCGTCGCCATGTGGCCGCCCTCGTGCGCGACGGTGACCAAGGACTCGGTCCAGGATTTGGCGAAGGCGTACGCGACCAGCACTATGGCGCCGACGCCGAATGCCAACGGATCGCCCACCCATGGTGCGGTCGTCATTCGCGCGATTCTGAGACCTGTCGTTGGCGTCATCGCACAGGCTATTCGGCGTGTCTTGGTCGCGGGTCCACGCGAGTTTCTCCCGAATGATTGTCAAGGCGCCATCCAGCTAATCCCGTAGTGACTCCTGGTTAGGGGTTTACCCCGTGACGGAGAAGGTCGGTACTACTGCACGCTCATCACAGTGCCCGGCAACTTCAGCGAGGAGGGGTAGTGCGATGAAGGTTCGGACGGCGGCCGCCGCTGCGGCTGTAGGACTGGTGTTGGCCGCGGTGTCAGGCTGCGGCGGCACGACCAAGACCGAGGAGCAGACGTACCAGATCACCGAGCCGATCGACGCGCTGGTGGTCGACGCCCGTGCCGCGGCGGTGACCATCGAGAGCGGCGACGGACCCGTCACCGTCACCGAGACGTACCACTTCGCCGACGACAAGCCCACCACCTCGCATCGCGTCGACGGGAGCACGCTGCAACTCACCGACACGGGGTGCCGCAACGACGAGGTGCGCTGTGGTGTCGAGTTCCGCATCCACCTGCCCGCCGCCGCGCGGGCCGAGATCACCGCACAGGCAGGGGCGGTGCGGGTCACCGGTCTGATGGGCGACGTCGCGGTCACCACGCAGGCGGGCGCGGTCGAGGGCAGAGCGCTCGGGGGCGCCGACGTGGTCATCTCGACCCAGGCGGGTGCGGCGAACCTCGAGTTCGCGCGCGTGCCGTCGACCGTGCGGGCGTCGACCGAGGTGGGCGCTGTCGAGCTGGGCCTGCCGAGCGGTACGAGCTACGCCGTCGACGTGCAGACCACCGTCGGGAGCTCCGACGTCTCGGTCCAGCGCGATCCCGCCAGCCCGCACAAGGTCGAGGTGCGCACCAACGTCGGCGCGGTGAAGGTCCGCAACCTCTGAGATCTCGTCATCCCGGAACGGCTCTCGGCCCGGTCCCTCGGTTGCGCAGCGCGACGCCGACGAGCGCCGCCGCGGCACCGACGGGGCGGGTGCCGGTGCGCCACACGACGCGCAGCGTCCGGCCGAAGTCGAGGTCCGCGGTCGGGATCTCGACGAGCGCACGGCTCGCGACGTCCTGCGCCACCACGAGTTCGCTGAGCAGCGCAGCACCGCCACCGGCGAGCACGGTGCTGCGGATGGCCGCGCTGGAGCCCAGCTCCAGCAACGGTGGCACGAGCACCGCGCCCGCCGCGCGCACGGCGCGCTCAGCCGTGTCCCTGGTTCCCGAGCCCGGCTCGCGGCTGATGAGGGGCGTACGCGCCAGCTCCGTCGGGTCCACGGGACGACGACGGCGCGCCCACGGGTGATCCGGCGCCACCACGAGGACGAGGCGGTCGTCGGCCACCGCGTGCGACCGCAGCCCGCGCAACGACCCCGGGGACTCGATGAACCCGAGGTCGACCACCGCGTCGCGGACGAGGTCGCAGACCCGGCTGGAGTTCGTCACCTGCAGCCCGACGTGCAGCTCGGGCGCGCTTCGCCGCAGCTCACCGAGCCACGTGGGCAGGAGGTGCTCGGCGACCGTCAGGCTGGCCGCGACGGTCAGGTGCCCCGACGACTCGCGGCGCAGCGCCGCCGTGCCCTCGACGAGCACGTCGAGATCGTCGAGCACGCGCTCGGCCCACCCGGTGACGAGCTCCCCGGCCGCCGTCAGCGTGGAGCCGCGGCGCGTCCGGGCCAACAGCCGCACGCCGAGCCTGCGCTCCAGGCGGCTGATCCGCTTGCTGGCCGCAGGCTGGCTCACGCCTGCCTCGGACGCCGCTGCGGTCAGGCTGCCCCGTCGCCCGACGAGCACCAGGAGCTGCAACGACTCGATGTCGGGGAGCTCGGCCATTCTCCTAGGTTATGACGTGAGGTCGGATCGACGGGTACCGCGAACGGGCCGACGGCGTGATCGTTGATGTCATGGTCGTGGCTCAGGACGAAGATCGGGTGCTCCCGAAGACCCGGACGCTCGCGCCGGGCCTCGTCGCCGCGGCGGTGGGCACGGCGATCGCGTTCGGCGTGAACACGTTCCTCCCCGCGGTGAGCGCGCTGACCGTGGCCGTCGTGCTGGGCGTGCTGGTCGGCCCGTTCCTGCCCGCGGCGGCGCACGGCGGGCTGAGCTGGGCGACGAAGAAGTTCCTGCGCCTCGGCGTCGTGCTCCTCGGCTTGCAGCTCGGCCTGGGGCAAGTGTTCGGGCTCGGCATCGGCACGGTGCTCGCGGTCGTGACCACCGTGCTCGTCGCGTTCCTCGGCACGTTGGCGCTCGGCCGCGTGCTCGGGGTGTCCCGAGGCCTGTCCTTGATGGTCGCCACCGGCTTCTCGATCTGCGGTGCGTCGGCGATCGCGGCGATGGACAGCGTGACCGACACCGACAAGGAGGACGTCGCCACGGGCGTCACGCTCGTGACCCTCTACGGGAGCGCGGCGATCGCCCTCGTCCCGCTGATCGGGCGCGGCCTCGGCCTGAGCGACGTTCGGCTGGGCGCGTGGGCCGGGCTGAGCGTCCACGAGGTGGCCCAGGTGGTCGCGGCCGCGTCCCCTGCGGGAGCAGCGGCGGTCGCCGTCGCCGTAGTCGTCAAGCTCACGCGGGTCGTCCTGCTCGCGCCGATCGTGGCCGGGGTCA
>Ga0207708_10003872_pt1 | contig 11015 bp, 9 predicted proteins | sample KBSK5101metaG_FD_184340 | JGI IMG/M metagenome (GOLD analysis project Ga0207708, IMG submission 184340) | Corn, switchgrass and miscanthus rhizosphere microbial communities from Kellogg Biological Station, Michigan, USA - KBS K5-10-1 metaG... | ecosystem: Host-associated > Plants > Roots >...
CATTGGTACGGTCCGCGTCTCCCGCCGTATCTACCGCAATCTTCCACGTAGTCGTTAACCTCCATACGCGGCTTAATATGATCGATGCGGCCGCGAAAACGTTTCTGACGGATCCCGATCTGGCTGCAGACTGGGTAGCGTTGCGAGAGCGGGTGATTGCAACATCCAGGCACAGAGATCGGCTTGCCCTTTTTACTGCCGCGTCGGATCCCGGTGCCAAGACTTCCCCCCGGCGACGGGCCACCGACTTCGATATGGTCACGACCTCGACGGAAGACGTCGACCTCCGTCAGGTTAAAGAATGGCGCGGCGAATTTCAGGTTTTGGCAGCAGAGTTAGACCGTTACATGGATCGCGTTGAGGCTGCGCGGTCCAGGTAAGCGGGCGCGTTAGGCCGTTAGAGGACAGCGTCTTGTCGGTTCGCTGGCAACACATGCGCATTTGGGGGTAGCGCGCTGCCTGAAGCACGCCCCATCGAACCGCTGAATCACCTACAAGGGGAAGCGCAGTGTGGGAAAGAATCAAAGGTGCAGGCGGATTCGCGTTCGCTATTGCAGCTTTGGGGGGCGTCGTGTTGCTCCTTGCGCTCTTCATCGAGGGAGGCGTTTGGCTGGGCGAGAAGATCCATCCCTGGCTCGTCACTGCCACCGGTGTGGTACTGGGCATCGTGGCTTTCGTTTTTCTTCCGCTTCTGGCCCTTCGGAAAACCCGGGCTTTTTCCTGCGTCGGCTTGAACTTCGCCTCGGCAATGTTCGGATTCACGCTTTGGGTATGGGGTCTGCTGCTCACCTACCGCATATGGGGGGCGATTGCCGTAGTCATTGGCCTTGCCATTCTGGGAGTAGGAGTCATACCCGTCGCGATGCTAGCCACCCTCTTCAAAGGCATGTGGCTGACCCTCGGGGAATTGGTGTTGCTCACCGTTCTGACGTTTGGTACCAGGTTTATCGCAGTGTGGGCGGCCAGGAAGGTTGGGGAAACTGGATAGCTCAAACTGTAATTTGCACCGATTCGCGAACACTTCACGGTACGCACCCCGGCACGGCTCTTTGCTATAATCCGGCCCGCATCGAAAGCGCCCGTAGCTCAGTTGGATAGAGTACCTGGCTACGAACCAGGGGGTCGTGGGTTCAAATCCTGCCGGGCGCGCCAGTCATTCAAAAGGGGCTTGCAGAAATGCAGGCCCTTTTTTATTTCCGTGGTGGTGTGGATTTTGCGGTCACACCCCATCGATGCATACTGCCTTGCGCTTGCTTGTCCTCCCGCCCCACCGCGCATTGCCCACGCATTGCCGTTAGCCGCAACCCTGTAGACCAGCGTCATCACCTTTGAGCGTCCGCCCGTGCAAACTTTACGCAGTGTCCCGCGTGTCGGCGGGGCCCTCGATCAAGATACCGGGGGCTGGCCGCAGGCTCGAACCGACGCGGCATAGTCCGACAAGACAAACTCCTGCACTTTTCTACAAAGTGCTTGTCTTAAAACCGAGTCGGCGGTTGTCAGAGCGCGGCTAGGGACGCAGGTCGGCACCGTAGGGGAATGACGCTCCTTCGGATGGCTCAAGGACAACAGCTCCGCGAATCTGACGCTTCCTTCGCGCAACCGCAGGGGCGTTGGAGCACCCGTTCCACGGCTCGTCGAAGTTCTAGCCATCGGCAAACCCTCACAGGAATTTCCCAGATGAACGTGATCCGATCCGACTTCTGGCGCGACTTTTGGGCGCTTTTCAAGCCTTACTGGTTCTCCAAGGAAAAAACCACCGCGCTTGTGCTGTTGTTGGCCATCATCGCCCTGACGCTGGGCATGGTGTACATGAACGTTCAGATCAACCAATGGCAGAACCTGTTCTTCAATTCCCTACAGGACAAGAACAAGCCCGAGTTCTACCGGCTGATTCTCCGCTTCACCATGCTCGCGGGGCTGTGGATCACCATGGCCGTCTATTCGCCCTATCTGACGCAGTTGCTGCAGATTCGCTGGCGCAGATGGCTGACCGACAAATACCTGAAGGACTGGCTGGGTGACCGGACCTACTATCCGATGCAGCTTAAGGGCAGCCAGAGCGACAATCCCGATCAGCGGGTGGCCGAGGACTTGAAGATCTTCGTCAACCAGACTCTCGGATTGTCAATCGGCTTGCTCAACGCGGTGGTCACGCTGCTCTCATTCGTGGGCGTACTGTGGACGCTATCGGGTCCGTTAAGTGTTCCGATCAACGGTTATGAAATCGTTGTCCCCGGATACATGGTATGGGTTGCGCTCATCTACGCCGCGCTCGGGAACTGGTTGGCTAACAGGATCGGGAAACCCCTGATCAGTTTGAATTTCGACCAGCAGCGCTTCGAGGCGGATTTTCGCTACAGCCTGGTGAGGTTTCGCGAAAATATGGAGGGTGTGGCGCTCTACCGCGGCGAGGCCGACGAATTGCGCGGCTTTGAGAACCGCTTCACGAGCATCTTCGCCAACTGGCGTGCGATCATGAAACGTCAGAAGCAACTCACGTGGTTCACCGCCGGTTACGGCCAGGTGGCGGTGATCTTTCCGTTTGTCGTCGCGGCGCCACGCTTTTTTTCCGGTGCGATCCCCCTCGGGGGCTTGATGCAGACGGCGAGTGCGTTCGGTTACGTGCGAGAATCGTTATCGTGGTTCATCAACGTTTACGCCAGCTTTGCGGAATGGAAAGCGACCGTCGACCGCCTCATCGGTTTCCACCGGTTGATCGAGGCCGCGAAGGAGGAGCAGAGTCTCAAGTCCGGCGTCGAACTGCAGAACGGACACGATGGTGCTCTGGGCTTCGATCAGCTGGAGCTGGCTCTTCCTTCCGGCGAGCCCCTGGTCTCCAGTGCAAGCCTGGATATCGCGCCTGGATCCCGCGTGTTGCTCCAGGGACCGTCCGGGTCGGGCAAGAGCACATTGATCCGGGCGATAGCCGGTATCTGGCCTTTCGGCCAGGGACGGATCCGCCATCCGGCGGCCTTCGACGTGCTGTTTCTGCCGCAGCGACCGTACTTTCCGCTGGGAACGTTGCGCGAAAGCGTGTGCTATCCAGCTCCTGCCGACACCGTCACGGACGCCGAGATAGAAGAGGCCTTGATCGCCGTCGGCCTGCCGCATCTGGTGCCGCGGCTGAAGGATGCGGCGAATTGGAGCGCACAGCTGTCCGGAGGAGAACAGCAGAGAGTCGCGTTCGCGCGGGCTTTGCTGCTAAAGCCTGCCTGGTTGTTCCTCGACGAGGCGACCTCGAGTCTGGACAATTATAGCCAGATGCAGTTGTACGAGCTGGTGACACGGCGGCTGACCGCTACGACGATTGTCAGCATTGCCCACCGTAGCGAATTGGCAGACTTTCACCCCCAACGATTGGAGCTGCGAGCGAGCGAGGGTGGTGCGCACGAACTGACCTGGTGGGGTCCCCCACATCCGGCTTGAGCGGCTAGCGCCGCTAGAGCTTGGACTGTCCGGGCACTCTTGCCTGTTGACCGGTCCGAGCGATCGCAATTACTAAGCGTCCCCCTTGTCCCGCCTCGAGGCAACGGGCACTCGCTCTATCGCATCGCTCCGCCCCGTTAGCGTTGGTGATGCGCGCGCAGTCCTGAAACAACAAGTTACAAAACAATTGCGATCGGCCAGTCAAGTTGCTGGACAGGCACAAGTGCGTGTAGTAGCATCCCTACATCTGCTGTAGAGGAAAACCTGCATCTGCGGCTGTTCCTTCAGCACACTCCCTTCACAACTGGACACATGGACAAATGAATATTTTGGCCGAACTATTCAATTGGATCGCGACCCAGCCTGCCTTCATCGAAGTGACAGTAGGAGTTTTCTTTTGCCTGGTCATTGCGCCGGCTGCACTGGCTGGTGCTGCTACTGCAATTACTTTTCTTGAGGGTTACATAGAAACCGGCGTGTCGGCGATTCCGATGTTCAAAAGGGCCGTACCCGTTTTCATTCGAAGCAGGGCAGTAACCCAATAATCGTTTCCGCTGCGCCGGCGAGGTCCTTTGCCGGCCACATCAAGCGCAAATTGCGATCACGCCCTTTGCGCATCCCCAGAACTCTCCGTAGCACCTGACCTTTCGCCCGGCCGGTACGGCCTACGCGAGGGCGGCGGGTTCCTTGCGTCGAATGGGATTGCCGGAGTACAGGTAGCCCTGCGCAACGTCGCACTTGTGAGCGCGCAGGAACGCCAACTGCTGCTCGGTCGCCACGCCTTCGGCAACGATCTTGAGGCCGAGATTGTGGGCCAACAGGATAATGGTCCGGCAAATTGACTCATCCCGTTGATCCGATCCGATGCCGCTCACCAGGGATTTGTCGATCTTCAACCTATCCACCGTGAAGTGCTGCAACTGAGTCAGGCCAGAGTCGCCTTCTCCAAATTCGTCAATCGCCAAACCGATTCCCAGAGACTTGAGCGCCTTGATGGTGCGCACGGCGAATGCAGGGTCCTGTGCAAGCATGCTCTCCTTCAGGTCCAGTTCAAGGTACTGCGGGGCCAGCTCTGCAGAGCGCAATGCCCGTTCTATAATCCCGATCAGGTTGGCCTGCCTGAACTGGACAGCGGAAACATTCACCGAGATATTGAATGGGGCTTGTTCATTCACCAGGCCCTTTACATGCTTGCATGCCGTGTGCAGCACCCATTCACCAATGGGCACAATGAGCGCCGACTCTTCGGCAAGGGAGATGAATTTCTCGGGCAACAGGATGCCGAGATGCGGGTGATTCCAGCGAAGCAAGGCCTCCGCGCCGCTCAGCGTTCCGGATGGAATGTCCACTTGTGGCTGGTACCACAAGCAGAATTCCTTGCGGTCGAGCGCACGACGCAGTTCCGTCGTGAGCGTCTGGCGCGCGGAACGCAACGAATGCAGGTCACGAGCAAAGTATTCGAAACTGTTTCGACCCTTCTCCTTGGCGCGGTACATGGCCTGGTCCGCATTTCGCAGGAGCGTCTCTGCGTCCGGCGCATCCAGCGGATAGATGCTGACCCCCGCACTGCAGGTAAGGATCACCTCGGGGCCGGCGCTGTTTATCGGCCGTGAAATTGCCGGCAATGCCCTGTCCATCAATTGCGTTACCACGTCGACGTCATCCAGATCGGTAAACAGCAGAACGAACTCATCGCCGCCCAGACGCACCACGGTGTCCGTGGTTCTGACAGTCTCAGTCAGCCGTGCCGCCACTACCTTAAGCACCTCGTCACCGATCGCGTGCCCGAATTGATCGTTGATGGTCTTGAAATTGTCCAGATCGATGAAGGCGATCGCCACTTTCTTGTCGTGACGACGCGCCGATGCTATCGCGTGGCTCAAACGGTAATTCAGGGAATTGCGATTCGGCAGGCCGGTCAAAGGTTCGTGGGTAGCCTGGTGTTCCAACTCGGTTTGATAGCGCTTACGCTCGCCTATGTCACGCGCAAAAATCAGCATCGGCCCGCTGCCGTCAGCGGACTCCGGCGCATATGTCAGCTCGACGTGCACGATCGATCCATCCAGCCGCTGGTGTTCTTGCTCGATCGAAGAATGTTTGTGCGCTTGACCCTCCAGAGTCCCAGGCCCCGCAGTGGGAAAACCACGAAACTCCTGATGCAGGAGGTCGACGTATTGCTTGCCGACCAGTTGCTCACTGTCGGTCGCGCGATACAACTCGAGCGCGGCCTTGTTGGCATAGGTGATTACGCCGTCAGTGACGGTCAGAATAGCGTCAGGCGATAATTCGACCAGGTTCTCGTATCTCTTTTCAGCGTCGCGAAGCGCCGTCTCGGCCTCGATACGCCGGCATTGTTCCTGGGCATCGGCGAGCGCTTTCTTTACCGCGGGACCGACACGCCGCAGGTTGTCCTTATTGATGTAGTCCGCGGCGCCGCGTTTCAAAGCCTCTATCGCACGCTCTTCCCCGATAGTGCCTGAGACGAAAATGAACGGCGAGTCGGGAAGCGCTTCCCGGGCCAATCCCAAGGCCGACAGACCGTCGAAACCAGGAAGTGTGTAATCGCTGATAATCAGAGCGGGTTTCTGTATCCGCAGGGCGCGAATAAAGTCCTCCCGTGTCCCCACTCTCTGTACGGGGAAGTAGAGTCCGGCGTTGCGAAGTTCTCGGGTGATCAGCTCGGCGTCGGAGCGATTGTCCTCGAGCAGCAAGACACCGCGTGTGTTTATCGACACCGCGGGAATGTCGGGCAAATTCGTTTTCAAGGAATGATCCTGGGGCCGCGGCAGCGGCAATTATCCTGAATGCCAAAGGTTATTCGCCTGTGCCAGCGGCGCAAATAGGGCAAACCCCTGAAGTCCACGTAGGGCTTTCGCTAAGCCTGACTTGGTGTTTCATGGACTACCGTAGGGCCGGGCAACGGAGTGCTATCATTTGGCCGCCCAAGGGCTAGCGATCCCCGCAAACGAGCTCTGTGCTACCGGCAAAAGACGCCGAGCCGGCCGCTCTGCACGGTCGATTCCAGGAGATCCGGTGGTAACCGTTAGTGTCATTTTCAACCTGCAAGCGCTGTATCTCGTCGCCGCGATCGTTGCCATGCTGCTGATCTATATTTTATTTCTCAAACGGCGCGAACGGCACAACCGCCAGACCATCCAGCAGATCAACCAGCTCGTCGGTGATTACTTCAAATCGCACAATGTCGAGGTGCTCGTCACCAGTTTTGCGGTGCTCGGCGGACGCCGCTTCGTAGTTTTGCTTGAATCAAAACCCAACGAGAAACTGCGTTCTTCTCATGTGATCGAGATGGGTTTGATAGATCACGTCCGGAAGACGACCGGGCAGTTCGTCGAACGCGTTTTCTGGCGCTTCCCGGTGCCGGTCATCGGCAAGGAAGAAACTCCCGAGGATTTGTATCTCGCGCAGGGTTTTCAGCAGGTCAAGAGCGGAGAAGGCTACAGCGTGACCGAGACGCCGTGGGAGCAATTCGACCAGGCGATGGTGGAACTAAGGGAAGGCGTTGGGGCTTCTACCCGCCACTTGCGCAAGGCCCGCTAACCGCGATTAGACGTCGCTCTCTTCCGCGGCGGCGGTCGTCTGGATGCAGTCGCTGATAAAAGCGGCTTCGTGTTGTGTGGGTTTCATCGGCCTGTCGAACACCGCTTCGAGCCGGGTGCCGAGGAACTTCTCGTCCATAGTGTCCTGCACGAACCAGCGCAACTGCGGCGGGAATGCCTGGATGAGTATCAAGTCTTCCTCGAACCTGCTGATCAAGAAGTCGCGGGTGACACCGGCATCGCGCGCCAGTGCTGCGTTGCGAATGAATTCACCGCCCTCCGCACATTCCGCGAGCGTGAGTGGGTGGGCTGCGGACTTGGCAATCCAGATACTGGCCACGGCAAGTAGGCCGACTGCGAAAGCGTGGCTACGAACCATCCAATACCTCCAGTGCCGTGCATCTGCGGGTAGTGTAAAGACCGCGATCAAAACCCCGCCCTGCAGATATGCAGCGGATCAAAGCGAGAGTTCGTGCTCTTGAGCACTGTGCCCACGGTGCTAAGCCACAATGATAGACGACGTTTTCCCTTCTGCTACACTTTCATCGTGTTGCACCGCAGCTTCATGCGAACTTCCGAGGCGGGCCGATGAGGACAAGTGGTCTTATATTCCTGCTGTTTCTGCCGGGCACCGTTCATGCTGACCGTATTACGCAGATGAGCCCGTCCGATCTGTGCATCTATACCGCGAAGCTTCAGGTGGCCGGTTATTACTATTTCGAGCAGGGCAAACCGCGGGAAGACGTGAAGATCACGTGGCACGGCGACGAAACGCAGAATGAGATCGACTTCGTAAACAAGACGCTCGATGACGCCTACACCTGGCTCACCAATGCGCAGAGCAATGGCGTCGAACTCCTTCCGGTACAGACATTCGGCGATCTGGTCTACGAAGCATGCATGCACGGCAAACCGCTCTGACCGGCGGCGCGGTCGTTGTGTTGATGTGGCTGGCAGCGACAGCCGCGCGCGCGGAGAAGGACGCCGCGATCAAGGCGCAGGAGGGCGACATCAACCACTGGATCGAGTACTACAGGAAAAGCCAGCAGCCGCAACCCGTTGCTCCGGCGCTTTCCGAGGAGCAGAGAGAAAAGAGACAACATGCTGCGCAGCAGCCTGTTGCGGCGGAGACTAACTTGAGTGGCAAGTCATGTCGTAGCCAAAAGTGAAAAGGTAAAAGGTGAAAGTTGAAAGGTAAAAGCGAAAGTGGCAGAGGCTCGTAGTGACTGTTGCCCTCTGTCTTTTTTCCCTTTCACCTCATATGCACCCGTGAGGGGTGTTTCGCTCCCACCTTTTCTGCTCTCAGCTCTTGTCCCGGGCAATGAGGCTCCATTCGCCGGCGAAAGTCGTCCCGCCAGCTGAAAGCAACGCCGCCAGTATCCAGTTCGATAGTTTCATCTCAATTCCTTTCCTTGTCAGATTCTTAGAGTTGCTTTGTTGCGTAGCGGCAATAAAGCGTTATCTTGAACAAATAGCAAGACGAATCACCTATCATCCATGCCGATCTGGCATGAGCAAGGAATCCCATGGATCGTCTGACTGCGATGGAAGTATTCGTGCGCATCGTCGAGACCGGCAGCTTTTCGGCGGTGGCTCGCGATTTGGCCATGACCCAGCCGACAGTAAGCAAGCAACTTACGGCGCTCGAGCGGCACCTCAAGACTCGTCTGCTCAATCGCACCACCCGTCAACTCTCGCTTACCGAAGCGGGTTCCGCATACTACGAGAGCAGCAAGCGAATCATCGACGCTGTGCGGGAAGCCGAGGGCAACCTGGGCCAGTTGCAGACCGAACTTACCGGTGTGCTGCGCATCAACACATCGATCGGACTGGGGCAGGTGTACATCGCTCCGATCGTGTTGAAGTTTCAAGCCGAGCAGCCGGGGCTATCGATCGATCTGTCTTACTCGGACCGCTTCGTGGATCTGGTCGAGGAAGGCATCGATGTTGCCATCCGCGTTGGCAGGCTGACCGACTCCAGCCTCGCTGCCCGGCGTATCGGCAGCGCCGCGCGCAGCGTGATTGCCACTCCGGCCTATCTTGCGAAGCACGGCGAACCCAAAGTACCGCAGGACCTGTCTTCAGGTCACAACTGTCTGCTCTATGCCTATCTGTCGACCGGTAACGAATGGACTTTTCATGGCCCGGAAGGCGAGATCAGAGTGAAGGTGTCTGGAAACTTCCGCTCCAACAATGGCGAGGCGATCCGGCAATGGGTGTTCGCCGATCGCGGCATCGCCGTCTCCCCGGACTGGTTGATACTGAAAGAGCTGGAAGACGGGAGGTTGAAAGCGATCCTGACCGAGTTTGCCCCGCCACCCGCGGAAATCCACGCGGTTTATCCCTCCGCACGGCACGTGTCGGCGAAGGTGCGGGCATTCACAGAGTTCTTGCGCACCGAGTTCCAGAACCTCCCCATCCTGCGGATTCGCTAGCGCGCGCCTATCCCGGCGGGGCGGTCGACGGTGAAAATTTTTTTGTATCCACGCCGGCCGTAGCGCTCGCAAGAACCTGTTTAAAAAGGACATTACGTAAACCTAACAGTTTGATAGATTTGCTATTCCATTTGGCTTTGGCTAGCGTGGAACCGGGTGGCAACAAACCGTCGAGGCGCCGCGCCATTTCAGGATGGCATGCCGGTATTGCCAGAGGCGGAAGCTTTCTCCAATAAGCTGCCCCGGTCGCATCTGTCTGGCCCTGCCGTCAACGCAGTACTGCGTCGTTCGCCTCCCGTCCGATGCAGCCGCTGAAGAACCGACGGCAACCGCCCCCCGAGCGGATGGAAAGACAGGTCGAAACGGTCACCACGGAAGTGGTGCTTGTCACCGCGCCGGATGCGAGCCGCGTCCGGTTCTTAGCGCGGGAGAACGCTGGCGCAACGATCACACCTCGCGCCAGGTTCGGGAACCGTTTCGCCGGGGCAGCTTATTTTTTCCCGTCAAAAGACGAGCTCGCCGGCGCAGTCCGCATTCGGCAATTTTTTCAAACCAGCCACCTCTCGGCACGTCACTGACTTTTCGGTCAGTTGTGCTTCCCCGGACGCATGCGGAAGTGCTTGTAGACGTCCCCATAAAGTTGTAAATAGTGTCGCTAGCGTCACGCAAAAAATGTGACGGCAGCCGGAGTATGGCGACAGGGCCGGTAATCCGTACCGTCTCTGGAGCAAGACTAACGCCAACCGTCTACCGCCTTATGCAGTTTCCTCCGTGTTGTTCCGTTCGATTGGGAGGTCGATGGAGCAGCGAAAAGGATCGTCTGTGCCGCACCCTGGCTCTGACCAAGATCGGTCAGAGCAGTGGTCGGCTGCGTCTGCAATTTCGCTCAATGTCCATCTGGAAACGCATGCCTGTCCGGTGATTCCCGCGCATTGCCCGCAGGGCATTTCGCGGCATCCACCCTGACGACGAACGCAATTGGCTTGTGGAGTGTCCCGGGGTGGGACGTGTGTTCGATACCTTATGGATTGTTGCACCGCCTGCCATTCCACCGAAGGCCGAGACTAAAACTTTCGGCCCTGAATACGGGAGCGGTTTTGATGTTCTGACTTGACAACTATAAGGGGGAAGGAGATGGAACATATTTCGCGGCAAGGTGCAATCAAGAGCATGGTGGGGGCGCTGGCGCTCGCCGGCCTGGCTGGGTGGGTTCAGGCCGCGCCGGTGACGGACGCCATGCTGGCAAAGGACGCCGGCGATTCCTGGCTTCACGCTAACGGCAACTGGCAGGGTCACCGGTACAGCACGCTGACCCAGATCAACGACGCCAACGCAAAAGACCTGAAGGTCGCCTGGATATTCCAGACCGGAGGCAAGACCGACGCGCAGAACACGCCGCTGTTTCACGACGGCATGGTGTTTTTCGCGCAGGACAACAAGGTTTTCGCGCTGAACGCGGATAACGGCCGGGTAGTGTGGAAGTTTGAACACAAGCTGCCGGACGACTGGGGCGGCTATAACGTCGGTTTCATTACCGGCAAGCATCGCGGGATGGCGATTTACGGAGAGAATATTTATTTCCTCTCCAACGACGCCA
>Ga0207708_10003878_pt1 | contig 11004 bp, 10 predicted proteins | sample KBSK5101metaG_FD_184340 | JGI IMG/M metagenome (GOLD analysis project Ga0207708, IMG submission 184340) | Corn, switchgrass and miscanthus rhizosphere microbial communities from Kellogg Biological Station, Michigan, USA - KBS K5-10-1 metaG... | ecosystem: Host-associated > Plants > Roots >...
GTGATCGGGGCGGGCGCGTTCGTCGGCTTCGGGCACGGCCACGAGGGCCTGCTCCCGGTCCGGCGCCTGCGCGGCGACTGGTGGGAGCTCAACGAGGAGGGCACGATCCTCCTCGGCGAGCGGACGGGCGCGACGCTCCGCCTGGGGGAGCCGGTGCGCGTGCGGGTGCGCAGCATCGACGCGCCGCGCGGGCGGGTCGACCTCGACCCCGCGGACGACATCGTCCCGCGCTGAGCGACACCCCGCCGGCGCGCCCCCAGCCACTACCCTCGATCTCGTGGCCAAGGGCGGCAAGAAGCGCAAGGCGGCGGCAGGCGACGTGGCGACGAACCGCTACGCCTCCTACCGCTACGACCTCCTCGACAAGCTCGAGTGCGGCGTCGTGCTCCAGGGCACGGAGGTCAAGTCGCTGCGCAACGGCTCGGCGACGCTGAAGGACGGCTACGCGAACATCCGCGACGGCGAGATGTGGCTGCACAACGTGCACATCCCGCCGTACGGCCCCGCGAGCCGCGAGAACCACGAGCCCGAGCGCCCGCGCAAGCTGCTCGCCCATCGCCGCGAGATCGAGCGCCTCATCGGCCGGATCAACGAGCGCGGGCTCACCCTCGTGCCGACGCGGATCTACTTCTCCGGCCCGCGCGCGAAGGTCGAGATCGCCCTCGCCCGCGGCAAGGACCGCTTCGACAAGCGCGAGGCGATCAAGGCGCGCGACCAGCGGCGCGACGTCGAGCGCGAGTTGCGCGACGCCGGGCGCTGAGCGTGCGCGCTACACGTCGTTGAGGGTGCGCGCCACGTGCGTGGCGTCCATGCCCAGGACGAGCAGCGCGATGAGGCCGAGGTAGACCCCGGCGACGAGCGCGCGGTGCAGTCGCGGCACCCGGTAGTAGGAGCGCACGGTCTCGTCGCCCGAGCGCAGCGAGCGCCAGCGCCGCCACGTCTCCATCGCGGCCAGCAGGGCGATCAGGAGGATGATCGGGTTCGGGTAGGTGAACGCGAGCACCAGGATCGCGAGCAGCCCGGCGAACCACATCCACGGGGCCATCGCGGCCATCGCCCGCCCGCCGTCGAGCGGGACCACCGGCAGGAGGTTGAAGAGGTTCAGGAAGAACCCGGTGAACGCCAGGGCCTTCCAGAAGTCGTTCCCGGTCGCGTTGGCGATCGGGATGCACGCCGCCGCGCCGAGCGAGCCCAGGACCGGGCCGGCGAGCCCGACGCGCGCCTCCGCCAGCGCGTTGCCGCCGAGCGACTTCGCCCACACCGCGGCGCCGAGGAACGGGATGAACACCGGCGCGCTGGCCTCGACGCCCTCGCGGCGCAACTGGATGACGTGCCCCATCTCGTGGACGAAGAGCAGCGCGACGAACCCGAGCGCGAACTTCCAGCCCCAGATCAGGCTGTAGGCCGCGACCGACACGAGCATCGTCCCCGACGTCGTGAGGATCTTCAGCTTCGGGAGCAGCAGCAGGACGACCTTGATCTTGGCCGCGAACTTCGCGATCAGCAGGCCGAGCGCCGCGACCCCGCCGCCGGCCCGCTTCCACCACGGCTTCGGCTCGCCGCCGAACGCGTCGCCGGCCCCGTCGGGGTCCGGCTCGGGCGAGCGCTGCGGCTCCGGCGGCGCACGGAAGTCGTCCGCGCTCGGGGCGTAGGGATCAGGGCTCGGCGGGAGCCAGAGGTTGGGGCCGCGCTGTTCGCTCATCGAATCTGTGCATCACAGTGTGCCAACAGCCGATCACGGCCAGATAAGGTCGGCCGGGATGAGCCCCCGGGCGGAGGCGCTCGCCCCGAACCTCTGGCGCTGGACGACGCCGCACCCGCTCTGGCGCCCGGGCGACGACGAGCGCGCCGGCGGCTGGGAGCGCGACGTCGGCTCCGTCCTCTACGCGCGCGACGGGGCCGTCACGATCATCGACCCGCTCGCGGGCGAGGACGACGGCGGCCTGTGGGCGTTCCTCGCCGAGCGGACGGCCGGGGCCGAGCGCGTCGTCGTCGCGCTCACCGCCTCGTGGCACCTGCGCAGCGCCCCCACGGTCGCCGGTCGCCACGACGCGGAGATCCGGCTGCACCGGATCGCGGCGGGCGACACGGTCATGCGCGGCGTCGCCCGCGCCCGCCCGTTCGACGCCGACGGCGAGGTCGCGCCGGGCGTCGAGGCACTCCTGGTCGGCGGCCTGCGCCAGGGCGAGGTCCTCTACCGGATCGCCGAGCACGGCGCGCTCGTCGCGGGCGAGGTCTTCTACGGCGCCCCCGACGGGCTGCGGGTGGGCGAGGACCCGTCCCTCGTCTCGCGCGAGGACCTCTACGCGTGGGTGCGGGCGCTCGAGCGCCTCGACCCGGTGCTCGTCCTGCCGACGCACGGCCGCCCGGCGCCGGACGGCCCGACGGTCATCCGCGACGCGCTCGCCCGCCCGCCGTGGCGGTTCGAGGGCTCAGGCTGAGGCCTGGACCGCCGCGGCGGCCTCCTCGGCCCGCCCGAGCTGCTCGCGGACGAGCTTCAGGCCGTCGTTCCAGAACTCGGGGTCGGCGAGGTCGAGCCCGGCGATCGCGGCCAGCTCCTCGGGGCTGCGCGAGCCGCCCGAGCTCAGCAGCTCGATGTAGCGCGGGACGAACGGCTCGCCCTCGTCGAGGTAGCGCGCGTAGACGCTGAGCGCGAGCAGCTGGCCGTACGCGTAGGCGTACACGTAGCCGGGCGTGCCGATGAAGTGCGGCACGTAGGACCACCACGTCTTGTAGCCCTCGGTCACCTCGACGGCATCGCCGAACAGCTCGACCTGCGAGCGGGCCCACAGCTCGCCGAACCGCTCGACGCTCAGCTCGCCCTCCTCGCGCCGGGCCGTGTGGACGAAGTCCTCGAAGCGGTTCATCGCGACCTGGCGGAAGACGGTCGCGATCGAGCCCTCGATGTTCTCGGCGAGCAGCGTGAGCCGCGAGGCGGGCGTCTCGGCGGCGTCGAGGAGGCGGCGGAAGACGAGCGTCTCGCCGAAGACCGAGGCGGTCTCGGCGAGAGTGAGCGGCGTGTGCTGCTCGAGGATCCCGCGCGGCTGCGCGAGCGCCGCGTGCATGCCGTGGCCCAGCTCGTGGGCGAGCGTGAGGACGTCGCGGCGCCGGTCGGTCCAGTTGAGCATCACGTACGGGTGCACGCTCGGGACCGTGTACGCGCAGAACGCGCCGCCGCGCTTGCCCGGCCGCACCGGCGCGTCGATCCAGTGCTCGTCGAAGAAGCGCTTGGCCGTGTCGTGCAGCGTCGGCGAGAAGTCGTTGAACGACGACAGCACGATCTCCGTCGCCTCGGGCCACTCGATCTTGACCTCCTCGGTCGCGATCGAGGCCGAGCGGTCGTAGTCGGCGAGGCGGTCGAGCCCCAGCAGGCCCGCCTTCAGCCTGTACCAGCGCTGCGGCAGGTCGTAGTTGGAGCGCACGGCCTCGACGAGCGCCTGCACCGACTCGTCGCTCGCCTCGTTGGCCAGGTTCCGGCTCGAGATCCAGCTCGGGTAGCCGCGGAGGCGGTCGTCGGTCGCCTTGTCCTGGGCGATCGTGTTGTAGATGTAGGCGCGGGTCCGGAGGTTCGGCTCGAGCGCGGCCGTGACCGCCTCGGCGGTCGTCCGGCGCAGCTCCCGGTCCGGCGCGAGCAGCCGGCTCAGCGCGACGTCGAGCTTGACCGGCTCCTCGTCGCCCGGCGTGTCGACCTTGATCGCGCTCGTCTGCTCCTCGAACAGGCGCGACCACGCCTCGCGGCCGCTGACCGCCTTCTCGGTCATGATCTTCTCCTCGGGCTCGGAGAGGAGATACGGCCGGTAGCGACGGACCGTGCGCAGGTGGTGGCGGCTCGTGTCGAGGCCGTCGGCGCCGAGCAGCTCGTCGGCGCGCGCGTCGTCGACCGCCGCCCACTCGAGGTCGAAGAAGAGGAGCTTCGTCTCGACCGCGGTGGCCTTCTCGCTGACGAGCGCGACGAGCGCGCCGTTCGCCGGGTCGATCGTGTCGACGGCGAAGCGCAGGTGCGCGTAGTTGCCCGCGCGGGAGACGAGCTCGGCGATCGCCTGGAGCTCCGTCATCGCCTCGGCGAGCCCGGGGCCGTCGAGCTCGGCGACGTTCCCCGCGTAGCGCGCGGCGAACCTCGCCGCCCGCTCGTCGGCCTCGGCCAGCATGCGGTCGGCCCCCTCGGGGCCCTCGCCGTCGACCAGCGGGTCGAGGTCCCACGCGACGTCCTGCACATCGATCACGCTCATCACCGGAACGTTACGGGTCGGCGCGCCGAACGTACGAATCTCCGCAGTTTGCGGATCTCTCGCGGCGGACGTCCTTGACTTCGCCGAACGCGCCGGAATAGGTTCGCCCCAGACGCGGAACCGAGCCGCAAAGAGCGAGGCCCCGAGGTTGCGAGGCCCGCCACCAGAGCCCGGGGCGCCCTTCGCGGAGCGACCTGGAGGACGGTACCTCAGGTGGCTCGGAACCGCGTCTCCTTGATTCAACGGCCGGGCCGGGACGCCGTCTCGCAGCCCCATGCGCGACGGTTCCGGGCGGTGATCCATCCGACGGTCGAGACCGAGCGCCTGGTCCTGCGCCCGTGGCGCCCCGCGGAGGACCTCGACGCGCTCGTCGCGCTGAACGCCGACCCGGCCGTCATGCGCTGGGTGGCGCCGAACCGGCCGCTGACGCCGGCCGAGAGCGCCGAGCTGCTCGACCGCCTCGTCCGCCACTGGGACGAGCACGGCTTCGGCCTCTGGGCGCTCGTCCCGCGCGAGCCCGGCGCGGGCTGCATCGGCTTCGCCGGGCTGGCGATCCCGTCGTTCCTGCCCGCCGTGCTCCCGGCGGTCGAGGTGGGCTGGCGCCTGGCGCCGGCCTGGTGGGGGCGGGGCCTGGCGACCGAGGCCGCGCGCGCCAGCATCGACTTCGGCTTCGAGCGCCTCGGCCTGCGCTCGATCGTGTCGATCATCGACGAGCGCAACACGCGCTCGCTGCGCCTCGCCGAGCGGCTGGGGATGCGGCGCGGGGCGGACCGCCTGCACCCGCTGACGCGCCGCCGCCTGCGGGTGATGCAGCTGCGCCGGACCGAGCCCTGAGGCGGTCCGGAGCGGGCGCTCCGGACCGCTTGCGCCGGGGTGGGCGGGGGCGTTGAATGCCCACCCAACCCCCCGCCACGAGGAGAGAGGCGTGAAGCGCTCGACCGAGCACATCCTGACGACGCACACCGGCAGCCTGCCCCGGCCGCCCGAGCTCACCGCGGCGCTCCAGCGGCGCGACCGCGGCGAGGGCGAGGACGACGGCCTCGACGCCCGGATCCGCGACGCGGTCGCCGACATCGTGCGCCGGCAGGCCGACGCCGGCGTGACCGTCGTCAACGACGGCGAGGCCGGGAAGATCGGCTACTCGACGTACGTCAAGGAGCGCCTCGAGGGCTTCGGCGGCACGGGCGGGCTCGCCGGGATGCCGGCCGACATGGTCGAGTTCCCCGGGTTCATGGAGCGCGTCATGAGCGACCTCGACTTCGAGATGCCCGCCTGCATCGGCCCGGTCCGGTACAAGGACCTCGACGCCGTCCGGGCGGACATCGCGAACCTGAAGGCCGCGGTCGACGGGGCCGACGTCGAGGACGCGTTCATGAGCGCCGCGTCCCCCGGCGTGATCGCCGTCTTCCTGCAGAACCAGCACTACGACTCGCACGAGGACTACGTCTTCGCGCTGTCCGACGCCATGAAGCCGGAGTACGACGAGATCCACAAGGCGGGGATCGTGCTGCAGGTCGACTGCCCCGACCTCGCGATGACGCGCCAGATGATGATGGACGAGTCGCTCGAGGAGTTCCGCGACCGCGCGCGGGTGAACGTCGAGGCGCTCAACCGCGCGACGGCCGACATCCCGCCCGAGGACATGCGCCTGCACCTCTGCTGGGGCAACTACGAGGGGCCGCACCACCACGACGTCGCGCTGCGCGACATCATCGACATCGTCTTCGAGGCGCGGCCGGCCGCGATCTCGTTCGAGGCCGCGAACCCGCGCCACGAGCACGAGTGGAACGTGTTCGAGGACGTCAAGCTGCCCGAGGGCAAGGTCCTGATCCCCGGCGTGCTCGACTCGACGACGAACTACATCGAGCACCCCGAGCTCATCGCCCAGCGCCTCGTCCGCTACGGCCGGCTCGTCGGCCCCGAGAACGTGATGGCCGGCAGCGACTGCGGATTCGCGACGTTCGCGAGCTTCCTCACGGTCGAGCCCGGCATCACCTGGGCGAAGCTGCGCGCGATGGCCGAGGGGGCCGAGCTGGCGTCGAAGCAGCTCTACTGACGGGGTCGCTACATTTTCTGAAGTGATCCTCGGCTTCCCGAACCCGGTCAACGAGAAGGCGGCGCGGGTCGTCGCGGGCGTGGTCGCGCTCACCGGCGTCCTGATTCTGCTCACCGGCGCCCACTGGCTGCTCGTCCCCCTCGCGTACGGCTTCTGGGCCCGCGTGCTGACGGGCCCGACGCTGAGCCCGCTCGGGCGTGTCGCGATGCGCGTCGTCGCGCCGCGCCTCGGCGCTCCGAAGTACGTGGCCGGGCCGCCGAAGCGATTCGCGCAGGGCATGGGCGCGGCCTTCACGACGTCGGCCGCGGTCCTCGCGCTCGGCTTCGGGGCCGACACGGCCGCCGACGTGCTCACCGTCCTGCTCGTCGTGGCGGCGACGCTCGAGTCGGTCTTCGCGCTCTGCCTCGGCTGCCAGGTGTTCGCGCTGCTCATGCGCGCCGGCCTCGTTCCGGAGGAGACGTGCGAGCGCTGCGCGAACATCTGGGCCGCGACGCCCGAGGCCGATCCGGCGCGCCCGTGAACCCGGGCGATCGGCGGTATACTGGCGTCGACGGAAACCCCTGGGGACGACAGGCTTCGACGTGGTCGATTCGCAGGGGTGGTTGCGAGTCGAGGTTCCGGGCGGCCTCGTAAAACACCCGGAAAACCAATACGTGCGGACTCTCACGAGTTTGCCCTCGCCGCTTAGTCAATAGCTAAGCCGTGAGGTTTCGGCCCCCGCCTGTCGGCCGCGGGGATGTTCCGGAATCAGAATGCCGACTTACCCGGGGCGGCCCGCCTCCGCCAATCCGGGGACATCTTCAGGAGGCTGGTCTCGAGCAACCCCGCCGGCGAGGCGACCTCGAGGCGAGATCAAGAGCGCCGGCTACGCTCGTAGACACCACCTTTGGCGCGATTGCGGACGCGGGTTCAATTCCCGCCGTCTCCACCTCATCCGGGGGCCGGTGATTCCCAGAATCACCGGCCCTCGTCGTAGTCGGCCAGCACCTCGCGGATGTCGCGTCGCGGCAGCGCCGCGCGCGGCGAGTCCCGCTCGAGATAGCCGACGAGCGTGATGAGCGCCTTCCACAGCGCCCACCCGCGGCCGCGCGACCAGGTGCCGGCGTCGGCGCCGAGGTCGGCGCGGAACCGGTCGCGGGCCGCGCCGGACAGGAACGTCCAGGCGATGACGACGTCGCAGGCCGGGTCGCCCACGCCGCAGGAGCCGAAGTCGAGGATCGCCCCGAGGCGCCCGTCGCGGACGAGGAGGTTGTTGACCGCGACGTCGCCGTGGAACCAGACCGGGTCGCGGTCCCACGTCGTCCGCATCGCGTCCTCCCAGACGCGCTCGACCGCGCCGCGCGGGATCTCGGCGCCGAGCGCCGCGATCGCGTCGTGGGTCTCCTGGGCGTACGTCGTCAGCGGGCCGCCGCGGTGGAAGTTGTGCTCCCCGGGGCCGGGCCCGTCCGTCGCGTCGGCCCGGCCGAGCGCGCGCAGGAAGCCGGCGAGGTCGCTCGCGAACCGCGCCAGGTCGGCGATCGGCGCATCGCCCGCGAGGTCGCCGTCGAGCCAGCGATAGACCGACCACGGGTACGGGAAGCCCGCGTCCGGTGCGCCCTCGGCCACCGGGGTCGGGATCGGCAGCGGAACCTGCGGGGCGAGCACCGGCAGCCACCGCTGCTCCTTCTCGACCTGCGCGGCGTACCACGGGCCGCTCGGGAGCCGGACCGTGAGCTCGGCGCCGAGCCGGAACGTCCGGTTGTCCCAACCGTCGACCGCGACGCCGGCGATCGGGAGGTCCGACCACTGCGGGAACTGGCGGTCGACGAGGCGCCGGGCGAGGGCCGCGTCGATGACGGGCGGGGGATGGCTCACTCGCGCCGAGTGTGCGGCATGCCGGCCCAGCGCGAGGTTCGGGTGCCTCTAGGACCGCGGCACGCAGCAGCCCGTCAGGGCCGCACCGCTCGTGACGTCGCCGGTGTCCGCGGGGTCCGCGCTCATCTGCGGCGCGGGCGCCGCCGTGACGCCGCGCGCTGACCACCATCCGTCGTCGCCGACCGTCACGGCGACGTCCTGCGGCCGGGCGCCGGCCAGATGGCAGGTCCAGCGGCGGCCATCCGCCCCGCGGGCGGCGCAGTGGACGGCCGTCACCGACCCGACGCCGGGCGCCGTGCGCACGCTGCTCAGCAGCCCGTGCTCGACGGCTCTCCGCGCCGGCTCGTTCGTCCTCGCGGACGGCCCTCGATCGCTCGACCCGCAGCCGGCGAGGACCATGACGGCGAGGACGGCGGCGCCGATCGACCGGGAGCTGCGGCGCACCACGATCCGGATCGTACCTCCGGTCCCAGGCGCCACCAATCGCGGCCGTCGGCGCGTCGCCGCTCGCGCCGCGCGCGCCGGCCGGAGTTCGCTCTCGATGGTGCGGCCCGCCCCCGGGACCGCGGGCGCGCGGGCCTCTAGGCTGGGAGCCATGTCCGGGTTCGATGTCGAGGCCGCACGCGCCGCCCTGGAAGCGCGGCATCCCACGTGGGTTCCCCGGTCGCTCCACGCGACCCTCGAGGACGTCGCCGGCGAGCACGCGGCGCGGCCGTTCGTGATCGCGGTCGACGGCGAGCTGTCCTATGCCGACCTCGACGCCTGGTCGCGGCGCATCGCCCGCGGGATCGTCGCGGCCGGGGTGGCCCCGGGCGACCGCGTCGCGCTCCTGCTCCCCAACAGCGCCGCGTTCGTCGCCGCCGTGTTCGCGATCAGCCGCGCCGGCGCGATCGCGGTGCCGCTCCACTCTCGCCTGCACGAGCGGGAGCTCGCGTTCGCGCTGCGCGACAGCGGCGCCACGCTGCTCCTCACCGTCGAGGCGTTCCGCGACGCGCCGATCGGCGAGAACCTCGACGCCCTGGCCCCGGGCTGGCACCGCGGCGGCGGCGGCCCGTCGATCCCGAGCCTGCGCAGCGTCGTGCTGTGCGCCGGCGTGTGGCGGGTGACGCGGCCGGGCGCCACGACGCTCGAGGAGTTCGAGCGCGACCCCGACCCGGCGCTCGACGCCGAGCTCGACGCGCGCTCGCGCGCCGTCGCGCCGGACGACACCGCGACCGTCGTCTACACGTCGGGCACCACCGGGCCGGCGAAGGGCGTCGTCCTGACCCACGACATGGAGCTGCGCAGCGCGTACGGGTCCGCGTACACACGCGCGTTCGAGGACGGCCGCCGGATCCTGTTCGCCCTGCCGCTGCACCATGTCTTCGCCTACGTCGAGGGCCTGCTCGCGTCGCTGTTCGTCGGCGGAGCCGTCGTGTGCCAGCCCGTCTTCGACCCGGAGGAGGCGCTCGCGGCGATCGAGCGCCACGCGGTCGCCGAGGCGCTGTTCGTGCCGACGATGTCGCTCGCGGTGGTCGAGGCCGCCGCGGCGAAGGCGTACGACCTGTCGAGCCTGCACGCGGTCATGTCGGCGGCGGCGGTCTGCCCGGCGCGGCTGTGGCGCCAGCTCGTCGAGCGCCTCGGGGTCACCGAGCTCGTCACGGGCTACGGCATGACCGAGACGTCGGCCGCGACGACGTTCACGATGCCGGGCGACCCGATCGACGTCATGGTCGAGACCGTCGGGCGCCCGAAGTCCGGCGGCGTCGCGGGCGACCCGGTGCTCGGCGGCCTCCTGGCCCACTACGAGACGATCGACCCCGTCACGGCCGAGCCGCTGCCGGACGGCGAGCCCGGCGAGCTCGTCGTCAGCGGGCCGATCGTGACCCACGGCTATCGCGAGGCGCCGGAGGAGAACCGCAACGCGTTCGACCCGCGCGGCCGGCTGCGGTCGGGCGACCTCGGCCGCGTCCGGCCCGACGGCTACCTCGAGCTCACCGGCCGCACGAAGGACCTGTACCGGTGCGGCGCCGAGTCGGTCATGCCGGCCGAGGTCGAGGGCGTCCTGACCGAGCGCGAGGACGTCGAGCAGGCGCACGTCGTCCCGGTCCCCGACGAGCGCATGGGCGAGGTCGGGTGCGCGTTCGTCGTCCCCGCGCCGGGCGCGCGGCCGAGCGAGGAGGAGCTGATCGCCTACTGCCGGGAGCAGCTCAGCCGCTACAAGGTCCCGGCCCACGTCGTGCTGTGCGCGGCGTCCGACCTGCCGCTGACCGCGTCGGGCAAGGTGCAGAAGTTCGTCCTCGCGGAGCGCGCGACCGCGGTCCTCGGCCTTGACACCGCTGCGTAGTGGCGCTGGTCGCGCACGCGTCGCCCGCCGGCGCGGGCGCGCCGCCCGCACGCATCGGTGCGGCGCTCGCGGGCGCCGGTCACGCCGTCCCTGAGACCGTCGTCGGCAACGACGCGATCGCGCGCCGCCTCGGCGTCGACGAGGCCTGGATCGAGAGCCGCACCGGCACCCGCGACCGCCACGTGCTGGCCGAGGGCGAGCGGTTGGGAGACCTCGCCGCGCGCGCCGCCGAGGCCGCGCTCCGCGACGCCGGCGTCGCGCCCGGCGACATCGACCTCGTCCTCGTCGGGACGACCAGCGCCGACGAGATGAGCCCGCACGCGGCGCCGCTGGTCGCGGGCGCGCTCGGCATCCGCGGCGCCGCCGCGATCGACCTGGGCGCGGCGTGCACCGGCTTCCTCTCGGGCCTCGCCCTCGGCGGCGCGATGATCGAGACCGGCCGCGCCCGCGCGGCGCTCGTCATCGGCGCCGACGGGCTCACGCGCTACCTCGACGGCGACGACCGCGGCACGGCGATGCTGTTCGGCGATGGCGCCGGG
>Ga0207708_10003879_pt1 | contig 11002 bp, 9 predicted proteins | sample KBSK5101metaG_FD_184340 | JGI IMG/M metagenome (GOLD analysis project Ga0207708, IMG submission 184340) | Corn, switchgrass and miscanthus rhizosphere microbial communities from Kellogg Biological Station, Michigan, USA - KBS K5-10-1 metaG... | ecosystem: Host-associated > Plants > Roots >...
GAAGGCGCCGCGGCCGAGGACGTCGATCCTCCGCAGCGAGAAGGGCGCCCCGGCGCTGCCGCACTGGCGCGACGGGCTTCGGGCCTGCCTCGCGGCGCTCGGCTACGGCTGAGCTCGCGCGGCGAGCGCGGTGATGCTCGCGAGCCCGCGCGCCATCGCCCAACCGTGATTCCAGGCGAAGAGCGGCCGTAGGACAGGCGTGAGGCCGCGGACGAGCCCCTTGCGCACCTCGACGTTCCACTCGAGCACTGCACGCGTGCCCCCGTCCGCCTGCGAGATGGTCCAGACGCCCTGGCCGACGAAGTCGCCCTCGATCCGCGAGACGAGCCGGGCCGGGGCGACCGCCTCGACGCACGTCAGCTCCCAGCGCAGGCGGTAGGGCAGCCGGCCGCGCGTCAGGAGCCGGGCGCGCTTTCCGGGCGCCGCCGGCCCGGGGTCGCCCTCGCCCTCGAGGAAGGCCTCGCCCCACCACTCGGGGTACTCGCGCGGGCACGAGAGCAGCCCGTAGACCCACTCGGGCGAAGCAGCGACGGGCCACTCGTCCACGAACCTGTACGCAGCCATGACCCTTGTTCGCCGCACGAACGGGATCGGTTCCCACGCGTCGACTACCCTTCCCCGATGCGCGTGCTCGTCACCGGCGGCGCCGGCTTCATCGGCTCGCACTTCGTCAGACGGCTGGTCACGGGCGGCAACGACGTGGTCGTCCTCGACAAGCTCACGTACGCCGGCAATCCAGCGAATCTGGAGGGGACGGGGGTCGAACTCGTCGTCGGCGACATCGCCGACCCCGGGGCCGTCGAGCGTGCCGGAAAGGGCTGCGAGGCCGTTGTCAACTTCGCCGCGGAGACGCACGTCGACCGCTCGATCCTCGGCCCGCAGGAGTTCGTCCACACGGACGTGCTCGGCACGATGACGCTGCTCGAGTGGGCTCGCGCGAACGACGCGCGGTACGTCCAGGTGTCGACGGACGAGGTCTACGGCGATCTCGAGGCAGGGGGGCGTGCGCTCGAGGACGATCCGCTGCGGCCCTCCAGCCCCTACAGCGCCGCGAAGGCGGGCGGCGACCTGCAGGTGCTCGCCTACGTGCGGACGTACGGCGTACGCGCCTCGATCACCCGCGGTGCGAACACCTTCGGCCCGAACCAGTACCCCGAGAAGCTCGTGCCGCTCTTCGCCACGAACGCCCTCGAGGGCGAGCCGCTTCCCGTCTACGGCGACGGGAAGCAGGTGCGCGAATGGCTGCACGCCGAGGACCACTGCGCCGGGATCGAGCTCGTGCTGCGCGAGGGCGCGCCCGGCGAGATCTACAACATCGGCGGCGAGGACCACGAGAACCTCGAGGTGACGCACCGGATCCTCGAGCTGACGGGGGCCGACCCGTCGCTGATCCGCCACGTCGAGGATCGCGCGGGGCACGACCGCCGCTACGCGCTCGACGACGAAAAGCTGCGCGCGCTCGGCTGGGCGCCCCGGCACTCCTTCGGCGAGGGCGGGCTACCCGAGACGGTCGAGTGGTACACGGCGAACCGCGCCTGGTGGGAGCCGATCAAGTCCGGCGAGTACCGCCGCTACTACGAGGAGCAGTACGCCGAGCGGCTCCGGGCCTAGCCGCTCGCGGTCGAGACACAGCTCATGCGCCGGACCGCCGCACTTGCTGCGCTGCTCCTCCTGAGCCTCGGCGTCGCAGCCGCCGCGACCGCGCCGAAGCCGCCCGCTCCGGTGTTCGTCCTCGCCGGCGGGGGATGGGGTCACGGCGTCGGGATGAGCCAGTGGGGCGCCTACGGCCAGGCGACGGCCGGCCGCGACTACCGGGAGATCCTCTCGACGTACTACCGCGGCACCGCGATGGGCACGGCGCCCGACACGCTGCTCAAGCGGGTTCGCGTGCTCGTCGCCGACGGCCTGGCGAACGCCTCGGTGGGGAGCGTCGCGGCGGTCTTCGACGGGGCCGGAAAGCGATACCCGATCGCCGGCGGGGCGATCACCGCCGGCGCCGACCTGGAGCTCCCGGTGGGCAAGGACGGCAAGGAGGTGGCGCTCGCCGGCCCCGTGACGATCCGCGCCGCGAAGGGCGCGTTCCTGTCCTACGGCGGCAAGGAGTTCCGCGGCGACCTGCGGGTGGCGGCCGTCGGTGGGCGCGTGCAGCTCGTCAACGTCGTCGGGCTCGAGGCGTACCTCCTCGGCGTCGTCCCGGGCGAGATGCCGAAGGACTGGCCGCTCGCCGCGCTCGAGGCGCAGGCGGTCGCCGCGCGGACATACGCGGTCGGCAACATCGTCCGCGGACGTCCGTTCGACCTCTACTCGGACTGGCGCAGCCAGGTCTACTACGGCGTCGGCTCGGAGGCGCCCGGCACCACCAAGGCCGTACGCGAGACCCGCGGGCAGATCCTCACGTACGACGGCGCGCCCGCACAGACCCTCTACTTCTCCTCGAGCGGCGGCAGGACGATCAGCTCGCTCGACGCCTTCGGCCTCGATCTCCCGTACCTCGTCTCGGTCGACGATCCGTGGGACGCCGCGTCACCGAACCACGCGTGGACGCCGCGGCTCCTGACCGGCGCCCAGCTCGCTGCCCGCTTCGGCCTGAAGGACCCGGTCGCGGACATCGCGTACGTCCCGGGATCGCCCGGGAAGCCGGCGGCCGTGCGGCTCACGACGTCCGACGGCCAGACGAGCACCGCGCGGCTCAGCGACGTTCGGTCACGCCTCGGCCTCAAGTCGACGGGCTTCCGTCTCGGCACCTTGCGGCTCGACCCGCCCGCCGAGCCGAAGGGCGCCTCTCCCGTCGTGCAGCTCACCGGCGTCGCGCGCCAGGTCGAGCGTGCGACGCTCGAGCGCCGGACGCCCGACGGGACGTGGGTGACGGCGAAGCGCCTCTCGCCGGCGGCGGACGGGACGTTCGCGGTCAGGCTCCGCGCGAGCGGGACGACCGTGTACCGGCTCTCCGCCGACGGCCTCGCCGGTCCGCCGCTGACGGTCCGGGTCACCGCGTGAGCCGGCGCGCCCTGCTCTGGGCGCTCGCCGTGGGTGCCGCGCTCGCTCTTCCCGCTCCGAGCGTCGCCGGCCGGACGACGGTCGGGCTGCGTCCGGGGGCCGACCGGAGTGCCGTGTCCGCGGCGATCGAACGTGCCACAGGCGTGCGCCCGACCAGCCTCGCGCCGTTGCGTGCGCTGTCCGTCGAAGCCCGGGCGACGGAGGTTGGCGACGTCGCCGGCGTCGCGTGGGCCGAGCCCGATCGCGTGCGGCGGGTCTCCTTCGTCCCGACCGACCCGCTCGCGCCGAAGCAGTGGTACGCGGTCGCAAACCGGGCATACGACGCCTGGGAGGCGCCTCCGCCGCTCGCTCCGGTCCGGGTCGCCGTGATCGACTCCGGGATCGACCTGACCCACCCCGACCTCGCACGTCAGGTCGCGGTGGCGAAGAGCTTCGTCGGAGGGACGGCGCAGGACACGCGCGGCCACGGCACGATCGTGGCCGGCATCATCGCCGCGCAGCTCGACAACGAACTCGGCATCGCGGGCCTTGCCCCGGCGGCGGAGCTGGTCGTCGCCAAGGTCGTCTCCCCGAACGGCACGATCTCGGTGCAGGCGGAGTCCCGCGCGATCCACTGGGCCGTCGACAACGGCGCGCGGGTCGTCAACGTCAGCCTCGGGGGGCTCCGCGATCCGCGCAACCCGGGCCGCGACACGTACTCCCGCCTCGAGCAGGAGGCGATCGCGTACGCGGTCAAGCGCGGAGCCGTCGTGGTCGCCGCCGTCGGCAACTCGGACCAGGCGCCCCGGACGCCGTGGCGCTTCGCGAGCTACCCGGCGGCGCTCCCGCATGTGCTCGGGGTGAGCGCGCTCACGCGTGGCGGCGCGTCGCCGGCGTTTTCGAACCGCGACGCCGTCTACAACGACGTGGCAGCCCCGGGCGAGGACATCCTCTCGACGTTCCCGCGGTCGCTGACCGGCGAGCGCGCCGCGTGTGCCGACCAGGGCTACACGCCGTGCGCGACCGACGAGTTCCGCCCGCCGGAGGGAACGTCGTTCGCGGCACCGCAGGCGAGCGCCGTCGCGGCGAACCTCCTCGGGGCGCGGCCGCTACTCCGCCCCGAGCAGGTGACGGCGATCATCGAGCGCTCCGCGGTCGACGCGAGCGCGCAGACGGGCTGCCGCGCCTGCGCTCCCGGGCGGGACGCCTACACCGGGTGGGGTGCGCTCGACGCGACCGCCGCCATGACGGCGCTCGGCGGACCGCTGCCGCCCCGGGATGCCCACGAGCCCAACGACGACGCCGGCGAGGACGCCTATCGCCTCTACTTCCCCGCCGGCGAGAAGGCGCGGTTCGTGAAGGCGTCGCTCGACTTCTGGGACGACCAGGACGACGTCTACGCCGTCTACCTGCATCCCGGCGAGAAGCTCTACGCCTCGCTGGTGCCGGCGCAGGACGCCAAGGTGGCGCTCGCGCTCTGGCGGCCGGAGACGGTCGCGGTGGCCGATCTCGCGCGGCAGGACCTGCGCGTCCGCCTCTCGAACAAGCCGGGCCGCCGCGAACGGCTCGCCTGGAAGGCCGACCAGACGGGCTGGCACTTCCTCCAGGCGCGGCTCACCGCGCCGTCCGTCTCGCCGGTCGCCTACCGGCTCTCGATCGTCCGCACGCGCTGAGGACGCTCAGCCGGGGAGCAGCTCGTCCCCGGGAACGTCCCGGATCACGCGGGCGGGGCTGCCGACGACGACCTTGCGTGGGGGCACGTCCTTCGTCACCACGGCACCCGCGCCGACGAACGCCTCCTCGCCGACCTCGACGCCCGGACAGAGGATCGCTCCGCCCCCGACGCGCGCGCCTCGACGGATCGTCGGCCCCTTCATCAGCTCGAGCCGCTTCTCGGTGCGACCCATGAAGTTGTCGTTCGTCGTCACGACGCACGGAGCGACGAAGACGTCCTCCTCCAGTGTCGAATACGCCGTGACGTACGCATCCGCCTGGATCTTCGTCCGTGCGCCGATCGTCGTGTCGTTCTCGACGAGCGAGCCGCGGCCGACGACGACGTCGTCGCCGATCGTGACCCGCTCGCGCACGCAGGACTGGTCGCCGAGGATCACCCGCGCGCCGACGCTCGAGCCCGCGAACACGATCGCCCCGGTCGAGATGATCGTCGCGTCGCCGACGACGGTGGGCGGCAGCGGCTCGCGCTTCGCCGTCGAGCGGGGCGAGAGCGTCGGCTGCTTGCCGACGACGGCGTGCTCGAGCACCTTGACGCCCTCGCCGAGAACCGTCCCGGGGTGAACGACCGCGGTCGGGTGGATCTCGGCGCTCAGGCCGGCGCTCCCGTGCGAAGCGAGGTCGTGAGCCGGTCGAGCGCCCTGACCACCGCCAGCCCGTCGCGCGCCTCCCGGTGGTCACCGGGGCCTTCCTCGACGAGCCGCAGGAAGTGCTGCAACTCGAGGCGCAGCGGCTCGTCGTTCGCGATCTTGGGGCTCGAGATGTCGCCCGTCCGCGTGCGCCACTCGCCGTACGTGGACGCGGGCTCCCACGGCGCCTTCTCGTACACGGTGACCTTCCGCTCGAGCTCCATGTCGTCGAAGACGACCATCTTCTCGCGCCCGACGACGGTCATCCTCCGCATCTTGTGCGGGTCGAGCCACGAGAGATGCATGTGCGCGACCTTGCCGGACGGGAACCGCAGGAAGCAGAAGACGACGTCCTCGATCCCCTTCTGCAGATAGTCCATGCCGTGCGCGACCGCCTCGCTCGGCTCCTCCTCGAGCAGCCAGAGGATCACCGACAGGTCGTGCACGCCGAGCGACCAGAGGGCGTTCTCGTTGGAGCGGATCACGCCCAGGTTCTGCCGGTTGCCGTAGACGCAGGCCACCTCGCCGAGCTCGCCCGAGTCGACGAGCTCCTTCACCCTGCGGAGGCCGGGGTGGTAGAGCAGCAGGTGGCCGGGCATGAGGACGCGCTCGCGCGCCTCGGCCAGCGCGACGAGCTCCTCCATCTCCTCTCCCCGCATCGCGGGCGGCTTCTCGACGAAGACGTGCTTCCCGGCTTCGAGCGCCTGCTTCGCGAGGCCGTAGTGCGTGGGGACAGGCGTCGCGATCACGATCGCCTCGACGTCGTCGTCGGCGACGAGGTCGTCGAACGAGCCCGTCAGCCGCGCGCCCGGATAGCGCTCGGCGTACTCCGTGCGCCGGGCTTCGTCGGTGTCGCAGATCCACGCGAGATCGGCGAGCTCACCGACGACGCGGACGACGTTCTTCCCCCACCCGCCGACGCCCACGTGGGCGACGCGGGCCGTCAAAGCTTCCAGACCTTCTCGCTCTGGATCCCGGCGCGACCGGTCGCGTTGCGCAGGTCGACGACGAGCTGCGCGTCGTCCACGAGCTTCGCGTAGTCGATGCCCGAGTGCGCCGTTGCGATGACGACGGCGTCGTACGCGGTCGGCTCGAAGGGAACCGAGGCGAGTGCGATCCCGTCGGCCGCGAACGACGGCACGTGGGGATCGTGGTAGGCGACCTCGGCGCCCGCGTTCTGGAGGAGCTCGATCAGCTTCACGGCCGGCGACTCGCGCCAGTCGGAGATGTCGGCCTTGTACGCCACTCCGAGGACGAGGACGCGCGAGCCTGCGAGCGACTTGTGGGCGCCGTGGTTCAGCGCCTGCGAGACGCGCGAGCGGCAGTAGTACGGCATGTTCTGGTTGACCTCGCCGGCCAGCTCGATGAACCGCGTCGCGAAGTCGAACTCCCTCGCCTTCCAGGTGAGGTAGAACGGGTCGATCGGGATGCAGTGGCCGCCGAGGCCGGGCCCCGGCTGGAAGGCGGCGAACCCGAACGGCTTCGTGGCGGCTGCGTCGACGACCTCCCAGATGTCTATCTCCATGCGATCGCAGAGCTGCGCGAGCTCGTTGACGAGCGCGATGTTGACCGAGCGGTAGATGTTCTCCAGGAGCTTCGTCAGCTCCGCCGCCTCGGGCGACGAGACGCGATGGATCGTGTCGACCGCCGAGCCGTAGAGCTCCGCCGCCGCCTCCGTCGAGGCGTCGTCGATGCCGCCGACGACCTTCGGGACGGTCTTCGTCGTCCAGTCGGTGCGGCCCGGATCGACCCGCTCGGGAGAGAAGGCGAGGTGGAAGTCCTTCCCCGCCTCGAGGCCTGACTCCCGCTCGAGGATCGGCAGCACCTCGCCCCGGGTCGTCCCCGGGTACGTCGTCGACTCGAGCACGACGAGCTGGCCGGCCCGAAGTCGCTTGCCGATCTCGGCGGCGGCGTCGCGCACGATCGTCAGGTCCGGCTCCCGCTGCTTGGAGAGCGGCGTCGGCAGCGCGATGAGGATCGCGTCGACGTCACGCAGGACGTCGTAGTCCGTGGTCGCGCCGAGCCCGCGCTCGGACACGAGCTCCGCCAGTCTCTCGGAGGAGACGTCCTCGATGTAGCTGTCGCCGTTCCGCAGGCGCTCGACCCGTCGTGCGTCGACGTCGACGAGGACGACGCGGCGTCCTGCCTCGGCGAACACCTGCGCGAGCGGGACCCCGACGTACCCGGCCCCGACGATCGCGACCTCGTACGTCGCAGCCTCGGGGGCGGTGTCCGGAGCAGTCGTGTCAGGCGTCGCCACAGCGCGCGAATGCTACCCACGCGACCTGACCGTCAGAGCCCGCCGAGCGCTCTCGCGATCCGCTCAGCGGCGTGGCCGTCGCCGTAGAGCGGCGGCGCGTTCTGCGGGAACGCTGCGAGGCGAACCGCCTCCTCGATCGCGTCGGGGTCGTCGTCCACGAGGACGTTCGCACCCTGCTCCACGGTGTCGACCCACTCGGTCGACGGGCGCATCGTCACGCATGGCACGCGGTACCAGTACGCCTCCTTCTGCAGTCCGCCGGAGTCGGTCGCGATCACCCGCGCCTGCGACGCGGCGGACGCGAAGGCGAGGTAGCCGAGCGGCTCCCGGAGCTCGACGTTCGGCGCGAGCGCGATTCCCTCGGCTCGGAGCACGGACGCGGTGCGCGGGTGGGCCGGGAAGACGACGGGCGCCTCGATGCGAGACAGCCCGTCCACGATTCGCCGGAGCCGGGCCGGGCGGACGTTCGCCTCACGGTGGACGGTGGCGACGACGTACGCGCCACGCTCGTGCGGCGGCGCGACGCGCTCGCGTGCGATCGGCGCGAAGCGAAGCGTCGCGTCGGCCATCACGTCGCCGACGACGAGCGACCTTCCTGCGACTCCTTCGGCGGCGAGCGTCGCGACCGAGCGCTCGTCGGGGCAGAGCAGGAGCGACGCGAGGCGGTCGACCTCGATCCGCGCCCGCTCCTCCGGCATCGACAGGTCCCCGCTGCGGAGGCCCGCCTCGACGTGCGCGAGGGGAGTCCCGACGGCGGCCGCCGCCCGCGCTCCGGCGAGCGTGGAGTTCGTGTCGCCGAGGACGACGACGGCATCGGGGCGCTCGGCCTCGACGACCCCGCGAACGGCGGGCGTCAGCGCGTCGACGTCGGCCGTGCGGAGGTCGAGCCGGTGCGCCGGCTCCGGCAGCCCGAGCTCCTCGAAGAAGACCTGCGAGAGCTCGGCGTCCCAGTGCTGGCCGGTGTGGACGACGACCTCGGCGATGCCCGCCTCGCGGAGCGCCATCGAGAGCGGCGCCGACTTGACGAACTGCGGCCGGTTGCCGACGACGGTCAGGACGCGCATCGCGCGCCAGCGTAGTTGCCGAAACATCGCGCCCCGCCCATCCTGTCCGCGTGAGCCATCCCGACCTCCCGGCGGAGCAGGCGTACATCGACCACGCGTACGAGTGCCTCGACCGCATGCGCGCCGTCGTCGAGCGGGCTGCCGGCGCGACCGACAGCGAGATCGCGGCGCTCGCCCTCGAGGCGTGGGCTGCACGGAGACTCAGAACGTTCGAGGACGCGGAACGTGGCCTCTGCTTCGGGCGTCTCGACTTCGAGACGACCCCGAGGCCGCTCTACGTCGGCCGCCGCTGGGTGCACGACGACGACGCAGACGCGCTGCTCGTCGTCAACTGGCAGGCGCCGGCGGCGCGCCCGTTCTACGTGGCGACGCCGGACAACCCGCTCGACGTCACGCTCCGCCGCCGGTTCCGAACCGAGGGGCGGCGCCTGATCGACCTGAGCGACGAGAAGCTCGACGGGTCGGGGTCGGTTGTCGGCGGCGACTTCCTCCTCGACGAGCTCGAGCGGAGCCGCGAGCCGCGCATGCGCGACATCGTCGCGACGATCCAGTCCGACCAGTACCGGCTCATCACCCGCGGGCCCGTCCCGCCGCTCGTCGTCCAGGGCGGGCCGGGCACCGGGAAGACGGCGGTCGGCCTGCACCGGGCCTCGTACCTCCTCTACTCGCACCGCGAGGAGCTCCGGCGCGTGCTCGTCGTCGGGCCCAACCCCACCTTCATGGAGTACGTCTCGCACGTCCTGCCGACACTCGGCGAGGAGAGCGTGGAGCAGCGGGCGGTCGGGGAGCTCGTCGACGGTGTCGAGGCGACGATCGTCGACCCACCGGAGGTCGAGCGGCTCAAGGGCGACGTCCGGCTCGCCGACGTGCTCGCGCGCGCAGCGGAGACGCGTTCGGCCGCGCGCCCGGAGGAGCTCGTGGCGCGGATGGAGGGCGAGTACGTCCGCGTCCGCGAACGCGACGTGGAGGAGCTGGTCGAGCGCGCCCGCGAGGAGCTCGGGCTGACGGCACACGCGCGCGAGAGGTTCCGCATGGACGTCCTCCGGCGCTTCTACGAGGACTACGGCACGAGGCTCGGCGGTCTCGCCTGGCGCGACTTCGCCGAGGTCGAGCGCTCGCTGAACGCGAAGGGCTTCCTCCCCCGCTGGCTCGACCGGGTCTGGCCGGTCGCCGCCCCCGACGCCCTCGTTCGCTCCCTCCTCACCACGCCGGCACGCCTCGCCGAGGCGGCGGAGGGGATCCTGGACGGCCCCGCGCAGCGCCTGCTTCGCCGTCCACGGTCGGGCTTCGCGTGGAGCGACCACGACGTCCCGCTCGTCGACGAGGCTCGCGCGCTGCTCGCCGAGCCGCCTCGCGCGTTCGGGCACGTGATCGTCGACGAGGCGCAGGACCTGACCCCGATGCAGCTCCGGATGGTGGCGCGCCGCGCCCGCGCAGGCTCGGTCACGATCCTCGGCGACATCGCGCAGGCGACCGGCCCCGTGGTGTATGACCGCTGGGACGAGGTGGTCGCGTACCTCGATGCGGCGGACACCGCCGAGGTCGCGGAGCTACGCCATGCCTACCGCGTCCCGGCAGAGATCATGGAGCTCGCCCTCCCGCTGCTCGACGTCGTCGCGCCGGACGTGGCGCCGCCGGTCGCCTTCCGCACCGGCGCAGCAGCACCCCGGATCGAGCAGGTCGACGAGGACGACCTCGTGACCGCCGCCCTCCGCGAGGCGCTCGCGCTTGCGACCGAGGAGGGCCTCCTCGCGGTGATCCTGCCGGACAGCCTCGTCCCGCACCTCAGCGGGCACTCCGCGTACGACGACGGCATCCCCCTGCTCACGCCGCGCCGGGCCAAGGGGCTCGAGTTCGACCATGTCGTGGTCGTCGAGCCGGCGCTGATCGCGGAGGGAGAGACGGGCCTCCGCGAGCTCTATGTGGCGCTGACCCGGCCGACGAAGACACTCGTCGTCCTCCATTCCCGCCCGCTGCCGGCCGAGCTGTCCATGCGACACTCCGACTGAGGTCTCCGTTGCCCGACCGCGCCCGCCGTGCGAAGATCGGACGCCCGCCGAGCCGCGATCAGGAGGACACCATGGAGGCCACCGCTCGAGAGCTGCCGTTCCCCGTCTGGCTGGCGGCGATCTTCGGGTTCGCCAAGGCAGGCTTCCTCGCGCTGATGGGCGTCATCGGCGTCTTTGCCTGGAACGGCGTCAGCGACCCGTGGGGGATCGGCTGCCTCATCATGGCCGCCCTCTTCGGCATCGCCTCGTACCTGCTCATGCGCGGCAACCGCGTTGCGCGCATGGTCCTGGCCGCCCTCGCCGTGATCGGCGGCGTCACCGCCATCGTCTTCG
>Ga0207708_10003880_pt1 | contig 11001 bp, 7 predicted proteins | sample KBSK5101metaG_FD_184340 | JGI IMG/M metagenome (GOLD analysis project Ga0207708, IMG submission 184340) | Corn, switchgrass and miscanthus rhizosphere microbial communities from Kellogg Biological Station, Michigan, USA - KBS K5-10-1 metaG... | ecosystem: Host-associated > Plants > Roots >...
TGCTGGGGATCGCACGAAATCATGCGCGGCGGCGGCTGTCGGCGCGGCAGCACGAGCCGCTGCCCGACGGCGGCCGCGAGCCGGGCGTGCACGCGGATCCCGCTGACGGGATCGCGCGGATGCAGCAGGTCGACGCGCTGCGCCAGGCGCTCGGGACGCTGCCGGTGGCCTACCGCGAGGCGGTCGTGCTGTGCGATCTGCAGGAGCTGAGCTACCAGGACGCCGCGACGGCGGCGGGCTGCGCCATCGGTACCGTCAGGTCGCGGCTGCACCGCGGGCGGCAGATGCTGGCGGCGAAGATGCGCGGCGAGCGACGGGCCTTCGCCGGCTGGCCCGCCGCGGGATGGCTGTGATGACCACAACTGACGACGACAGCAACATCGACGATCTCGCGCTCGCGCTGGCGCTGCGCCGCCTGGACGAGGTGTCGGTGGTGCCGCCGCCCGAGCCCGCTCGCGAGGCGGCGCTCATGGCGGCGTTCGACGCGGCGCGCGCGGCCGCACCCGTGCGCAAGAGCAGGCGCGAGTACTGGGGCATGGCGGCGCTCGCGGCCGCCGCCGCCCTGTTGATCGCGGCCGGCATCGCGCCAACTTCGGCTGGACGCCACGGCTCCTCCGACGGATCTCAGGCGGTCAATACGCCGTCGTCTTCCTCCCGGGGCGTCCAGTCCGTTCAATCGCCAGGCGAGTTCGTGATCGTCCCCGGCGCCGCCGCGCTGCCGGAGATCGAAAGCGGATCGCTGGTGCGGATCGATTTGCCCGTGTCCGCGCTGCCGGCGCTCGGCATCATGCCGCCGTCTGGCGCGGTCGCGAGGGTGAAAGCGGATCTGATTTTCGGCCAGGACGGCCTGCCAAGGGCCGTGCGCCTGGTCAACTGACAAGGAGATGGCAATGAAGATTGCAGGATTCGCGGCCGGCGCGCTGCTGATCGCAGCGGGCGCCTCCGCGCAGGACGATGCCACGCGGCGCGCGGTGGAAGTCGCGGCGCGCATGCCGTTCGAGAAGGCGGTCAAGGGCGCCCCGTACTCGGCGGAGACCGTCATCGAATCGACGCAGACGCTGGCCGACGGCAACCGCATCAACCAGAAGACGACCGGCCGCGTTTATCGCGACAGCGAAGGGCGGACGCGCCGCGAAGAAGAGCGCAACCTCAGGCTGTTCACCGCCGAGCCGGACGGCAGAGGCAGCAACCCGAGAGTCGGATTCACCAGCGCCAGGACGGGCGTGTCGATCGTCGATCCGGTGGCGGGTTATTCGTACTCGCTCGACGCCGAGAACAAGGTCGCGTGGCGTACCGCGATCGGCGTCGCCGGCACAATCCTCGGCAAGCTCGAAATCGCGGCGACCGAAGAGCGCAGGAAGATGGAGCTCGACAAGGCGCTGACCGAGAAGATCGCCACGATGAGCGAGGAAGACAAGGTCAAGGTGAAGGAAAAGATCGCGCAGGAACAGATGACGGTCGGCGCCGTGGCGGCTGCCCGCGGTGCCGGTGGCGCGGCGGGCGGCGACGGACGCGGCGGGATGATCGCGCGCGGCTCGGTGGCGCCGGTGATGCCGGCCGGCCACGAGCCGAACACGCCGCTCGAGCACAAGGTCATCGAGGGCCTCAACGTCGAGGGCCGCAAGACCACGACGACGATCCCCGCCGGGCAGATCGGCAACGAGCAGCCGATCACCATCACCTCCGAACAGTGGCAGTCGCCCGAGCTTGGCGTGCTCGTCTTCACGCGGCACTCCGATCCGCGCACCGGCGAGTCGATCTACCGGCTGCAGAACATCGTCCGCGCCGAGCCGGACCGCTCGCTGTTCATGGTCCCGCCCGACTACGAGATCAAGGAGACCGGCATCAAGCGCATGGAAGAAGCGCGCATCCGCAAATAGCGCGGGCGTCCGTCCCGCGGCGCTACGGAATCCGCTCAATCGCATGGTAAATTGAGCGGATCCCATGGCCCAGCGCAAGATTGACGTCGTCCTCGATTCCGTCCGGCGCCTGATGCGCCTCGGCGCGACGGCGAATCTCGTCAATCTGCTCCAGAAACAGCATCCCGCCGACCTCGCCCAGGTCTTCGCCGAGCTCGCCGAGAAGGATCGCAGCGCCGCGTTCGCGGTGCTGGTCGAGCGCAACAGCAAGCTGGCGATGGAAGCCCTGTCCGAGCTCGGGCCGGAGGGCGGCGCGGCGCTGCTCGCCGACCGCTCGGCCGAAGAGATCGCCCGCCTGCTGCACGATCTGCCGTCGGACGACGCCGCCGCGATCATCGACAACCTGCCGGAGCCGGTGTCGGCGGCCGTCCTCGAGCTGATCGAGAAGCGGCCGGGCGACGAAGTCGGCGAGCTGCTCGAGTACGCCGAGCAGACGGCCGGCCGCATCATGAACCCGAAAGTCTTCGCGCTTTCGGAGGACATGACCGCCGGCGAGGCCATCACCACGCTGCAGGGATCGCGCGACGTCGAGATGGTCTTCTACCTCTACGTGGTCGACGTGCGCCGCCACCTCGTCGGCGTCATCTCGCTGCGGCGGCTGCTGCTCGTGTCGCCGGCCACGCCGCTCAAGCGGATCATGACGACCGACATCACCAGCGTCAGGACCGACACCGACCAGGAAGAAGTGGCGCGCCTGGTCGCGTCGTACAACCTGCTCGCCATTCCGGTCGTCGACGAAGAGAACAAGCTGGTCGGGGTGATCACGGTTGACGACGTCATCGACGTCATCAAGGACGAGGCCACCGAGGACGTCTATCGCCTGGCCGGCGTCGCCGGCGACGATCGCGTCTTCTCGACCGCGCGCGAGTCGCTGCGCAAGCGCGTGCCGTGGCTGCAGGTGAACCTGGTCACCGCCTTCATCGCCGCGTCGGTGGTGGCCATCTTCGAGGGGCGCATCAAGAGCGTGCCGGCGCTGGCCGTCTTCATGCCGGTGGTCGCGGGCATGGGCGGCAACGCCGCGACGCAGACGCTGACCGTCATCGTCCGCGGCATCGCGCTCGGCGAGCTGACCTGGGCGAACTCGCGCAAGGCGCTCTTCAAGGAAGCGGCGGTCGGCATCGGCAACGGCGTCGCCTGCGGCGTCGTCGGGGCGCTCGTGGTCTGGCTGTGGAAAGGGAATATCTGGCTGGGCGGGATCCTCTGCGCCGCCATGATCATCAACATGTTCGTCGCGGCGACGGCCGGGACGCTGATCCCGCTGGCGCTGCGCGCGCTCAAGGTCGATCCCGCGCTCGCCTCGTCGGTCTTCATCACCACGCTGACCGACGTGTTCGGCTTCCTGTCGTGGCTCGGTCTCGCCACGCTGTTCCTCAATCGCCTCGGATCGACGGGATAATCGATCCATCCCGATGCCGGTGTACACCTCGGAGGCGCTCATCCTGCGGACCTACAAGCTGGGCGAGGCCGACCGGATCGTGGTGTTCCTGACGCGCGATCGCGGAAAGAAGCGCGGCGTGGCGAAAGGGGCGCGGCGGGCGAAGTCGAAGTTCACCGGCACGCTCGAGTCGCTGACGCGGGCCGGCGTCGCCTACTACGAGCGCGAGCTGCGCGACCTCGTCCGCATCAACTACGTCGAGCCGCAGCGCAGCCCGCTGGCCGTCGTCGCGCGGAGCACGCCGGATGCCGCCGCGCTGGGACATTCCGAGTATTTCGCCGAGCTCATCGACGAGTGGGCGCCAGAGGGGCACGCCGACGAGCGGCTGTACCGTCTCGGGTCGTCGATGATCGACGCGCTCGCCGACGGCGCGCCGACCGATCGCCTGGCCCGCTACTTCGAGTTCTGGCTGCTGCGGCTGCAAGGCGTCTACCCGCAGGTGTCGGCGTGCCCGGGCTGCGGGGGTCCGTTCGACGGCGGCGCGGTGATGCCGCCGCGCGACCATCACTTCTTCTGTCGCCGCTGCGCGGCGCCGGGCGGCACCATCGTCTCGCTCGAGGCCCTGCGCTTCCTCCGCAGCGCCGCCGGCGCGGCCCCCGAGGCGCTGAAGGGGATTCCTCTCGACGATGGCGCCGGGCGCGAGCTCGAAACCGCACACCGCCGGCTGATCCACCTGCACCTCGAGAAGGAACTGAAGTCGGCCCGGGTGCTCCGGCAGCTCCGCTGAGCTGATCGGCCTCGGCGCGGCGGCGCACGATATAATCTCCAGATCGCGTGACGTTACAGCAACTGATCTTCAAGCTGTCGGAATTCTGGGCGACCCGGGGCTGCCTCCTCCAGCAGCCCCTCGACATCGAGATGGGGGCGGGGACGATGCACCCGGAGACGTTCCTGCGGGTGCTGGGACCGGAGCACTGGAGCGTGGCCTACGTGCAGCCGTCGCGGCGCCCCGCGGACGGGCGCTTCGGCGAGAACCCCAACCGCCTCTACAAGCACCACCAGTTCCAGGTGATTCTCAAGCCCGCGCCCGACGAAGTGCAGCAGCTCTACCTGCAGAGCCTGGAGGCCTGCGGCATCGACCTGCGCACGCACGACGTCCGCTTCGAGGAGGACAACTGGGAATCGCCGACGCTCGGCGCCTGGGGCATCGGCTGGCAGGTGCTCTTCGACGGCCAGGAGATCACGCAGTTCACCTATTTCCAGCAGGCCGGCGGCATCGACCTGGCGCCGATCTCGGTCGAGCTCACCTACGGGCTGGAGCGCTTCGCGATGGCGTTACAGGACGTCGATAACATCTTCGACCTGGAGTGGGCACCCGGCGTGAAGTATCGCGACGTGCGGCACCGCGACGAGGTGGAGCAGTCGAAGTACGCCTTCGGCCGGATCGACATGCCGAAGCCGGAGCTGAACCGCATCCATCGCGAGCTGTTCGATCAGTATTACCTGCTCGCGCAGACGCTGCTGCGATCGGATCTCGTGCTGCCCGCGCTCGACTACTGCCTGAAGTGCTCGCACATGTTCAACCTGATGGACGCGAGCGGCGGCATCGGCGTCACCGAGCGCATGGCCTACATTCTCAAGGTCCGCCAGATGGCGGTGGCGATCGCCAAGAAGTGGGCCGGCGTCGACGGTGGGAAGGACCACAACGAGGGAAGTAATGGGTGACAGACGCAGAGCGCGAGCGAGCCGCGGCGAGCGAGCCACGCGAACGGAGCGCGCCGGCGAGGCGGCGTGCGAGAGAGCGTGCAGGGGAGTCCGAGGGGCGAAGCCCCTCGGAGAGTAGATGGATCGGGAGCTCCTGCTCGAAATCGGCGTTGAAGAGCTGCCGGCCGCGTGGCTGCCCGCGCTGACGAAGCAGGTCTCCGAGAAGCTGCAGGCGCGGTTGAAGGAGCTGCGCCTCGTGCCCGACGTCGCGGTCGAGAGCTTCAGCACGCCGCGGCGCCTGACCGCGCGCGTCGGCCGCATGCCCGAGCGGCAGGAAGACCTGGATGAGACAATCAGCGGCCCGCCGATCTCGGCGGCGTTCAACGCCGCCGGCGAGCCGACGCCCGCGGCGCTGGGCTTTGCCAAGAAGCAGGGCGTGGCGATCGACGCGATCGAGCGGGTCAAGACCGACAAGGGGGAATACATCGTCGCGCGCCGGCACGTGCGCGGGAAGAGCACGGTGGACGTGCTGCCCGACGTGCTCGGCGGGCTGCTGCGCGACCTGGCCTTCCCGAAGCAGATGCACTGGGACGCGATGCTCGAGGACGGGCGCGGCGAGCTGGTGTTCGGGCGCCCGATCCGCTGGCTGCTGTATCTCTACGGCGGGCGCGTCGTGCCGTTCACGATCGGCCGCGTGCCGGGAGCCGCGGGCTCGCTGGTGCAGGAGATCACGACCGGCGCCGTCACCTACGGCCATCGGTTCCTCGCCACCAGCGGCCGCGCCGGCCGCTCGATCAAGGTGCGCACCTTCGACGAGTACCGCGCGCGGCTGCCGGAGCACTTCGTCATCCTCGATCACACCGAGCGACGCGATCGGATCGCGCGCGAGCTGGAGGCGAAGGCGCGCAAGCTCGGCGGCCGCGTCCACCTGCGCGAGCACGCGGCGCTGCTCGCCGAGGTCGCCGACCTCGTCGAGTACCCGGGCGTGGTCGCCGGCTTCTTCGAGCGCGACTTCCTCGAGTTGCCGCAGGAAGTGCTGACGACGACGCTGGTGCACCATCAGCACTATTTCCCGGTGCTGAGCGAGAAGGGGGAGCTGAAGGAAGCGTTCCTCGCGATCGTGAACACGCAGCCGTCCGACGAGCGCACCATCGCCAGGAACACCGAACGGGTGGTGACCGCCAGGCTGCGCGACGCGCGGTTCTTCTGGGAGTCGGATCGCAAGACGCGCCTCGAGGATCGCCTCGAGCGGCTGCACAGCCTGGTGTTCCACAAGAAGCTGCAGGGGAACAGCTATCGCGACAAGGCCGAGCGGATCGAAGGGCTGGCCCGCCGCATTGCCGGCGAGGTCTTCGGCGCCGCGGACGCCGCCGATCACGCGGCGCGCGCGGCGAAACTGGCCAAGGCGGACCTCGTCACCGACATGGTCTTCGAGTTCCCGGAGCTCCAGGGCGTCATGGGCGGCATCTACGCGCGCGAGCAGGGGGAGCCGGAGCAGGTGTGGAAGGCGATCTACTCGCACTACCTGCCGATTGGCGTCGAGGCGGACGCGCCGCCGTCGCGCGCGCAGCTCGGCGCCGCCGCGGTGACGTGGGCCGCGGTGTCGTTGGCCGACAAACTGGACACGTTTACTTCGCTGACGCGGATCGGAGAGAAGGCCACGGGGTCACGCGACCCGTTCGGTCTCCGTCGGCAGATGCAGGGGATCGTCAGGACGTTGATGGACCTGCCGGAACTCACCGGCATCGATCGAGAGATTTCGCTGCTGGATCTCTTTCGCCTTGCTGCTGACGGCAGCAATGAGTGGAGTGCCGCATCCGGGCTCAATGAGGCGCTGCAGTTCGCGAACGAGCGTCTACGCTACATCCTCGAGTATCGGCGCGTGCCTCAGGACGTGGTTCGCGCCGCGACTTCACATGAGCAGTACGTGATTCCACTGATGGCCAGGCGCGTGGCCGCGGCCCTGCAGGCGGTCCGGACATCAGAAAACTTCCAGAGACTCGCGGAACTATTCAAGCGCGTAAAGAACATCTCGAAGGACGTCACGATCGAAATGTCATGGGAGGAACTTGCGGCGTACGGAGCGGGGTCTTCGGATACCCCCGAGCAGGCGCTGATCACGCAGGCCGCCAGGAGCGCGAAGCTCGTTGAGCAGGCCCAAAAAGAGCTGCGATATGACGATGCCTTGATGCGGCTGGCCGAGTTGCAGCCGCACGTGGCGAAGTTCTTCGACGAGGTGATGGTCATGGCTGAGGAGCCAACGAAGCGCCGAGCGCGATTGCAGCTCATGGCGAAATTGCGCGATCTCGTGCTGCAGATCGCGGACATATCGGAAATCGTCACCGAGGGCGCAAGCCGGACTTGACGTCGCACATCGGACCTCGGACCTCGGTCCGCGGTCCTCGGACAGGAGCGAAGCGAACAGTAATGGCTAAGACACTCGCACGAAAGAAATCGACGGCGAAACCGGCGCAGGCAAAGAAGCTCGCCCAACCGAAGAAGACGGCGGCCGCGGCGAAAGGCGCCGGCAAATACGTTTACCTCTTCGGCAAGAAGACCGACGGCAACGGCACGATGAAGCCGCTGCTCGGCGGCAAGGGGGCGAACCTCGCCGAGATGTGCCGCATCAGCCTGCCGGTGCCGCCCGGGTTCACCATCACCACCGAGGTCTGCACCTACTACTACGCCAACAAGCGCACCTATCCGCCGGTGCTGCGTGGCCAGATGGACGCCGGCGTCGCCTCGATCGAGCAGCAGACCGGCAAGACGTTCGGCGACCTGAAGAACCCGCTGCTCGTCTCGGTGCGCTCGGGCGCGCGCGACTCGATGCCCGGGATGATGGACACGATCCTCAACCTCGGCCTCAACGACCAGACCGTCGAGGCGCTCGCCAGGAAGACCGGCAACCCGCGCTTCGCGTGGGACTGCTACCGGCGCTTCGTGCAGATGTACGGCGACGTCGTGCTCGGCGTCCAGAAGCGTCCCGACGAGGATCACGAGCCGTTCGAGACGGTCATCGAGCAGCTGAAGCACGAACGGCATCACCAGGCCGTCGAGGACACCAGGCTCAGCGTCGACGATCTCAAGGAACTGGTGAAGCGGTTCAAGGCGCTCATCAAGGAGCGCGCCGGCAAGCAGTTCCCCGACAACCCGTGGGATCAGCTGATGGGCGCGGTCGGCGCCGTCTTCGGCTCGTGGATGAACGACCGCGCCATCGTCTATCGCCGCAAGTACAACATTCCCACCGAGTGGGGGACCGCGGTCAACGTGCAGGCGATGGTCTACGGCAACACCGGCGACCAGTCGGGATCGGGCGTGGCATTCACGCGCAACCCGGCCAACGGCGTGAAGGAGTTCTACGGCGAGTTCCTGATCAACGCGCAGGGTGAAGACGTCGTCGCCGGCGTCCGCACGCCCGAGCCGGTCGCCGAGCTGAAGAAGCAGATGCCGAAGGCATACGCCGAGCTCGAGCGCATCCGCCAGACGCTCGAGAAGCACTTCAAGGACGTCCAGGACTTCGAGTTCACCATCGAGGACGGCGTCGTCTACATGCTGCAGACGCGCAACGGCAAGCGCACCGCGATGGCCGCGTTGAAGTTCTCGATGGACATGTACAAGGAGAAGCTGATCGACTGGAAGACGGCGGTGCTGCGCAATCCCGCCGACCAGCTCGAGCAGCTGCTGGCGCCGGTCTTCGACGCGTCGGAAGTCGCCAAGGCGAAGGCGATCGCCACGGGGCTGCCCGCCGGGCCGGGCGCCGCATCCGGCCAGATCTACCTGAATGCCGACCGTGCCGTGACGGCCGCCGAGAAGGGGCAGAAGGTCCTGCTCGTCCGCATCGAGACCTCGCCGGAGGACCTGCGCGGCATGATCGCCGCCGAAGGTATCCTGACCGCGCGCGGCGGCGTGTCGTCACACGCGGCGCTGGTGGCGCGGCAGATGGGCAAGGTCTGCGTCTGCGGCGCAGCGGCGATCGAGGTCGATTACCAGGGGCGCACGGTCAAGGTCGACAAGCAGACCTTCAAGGAAGGCGACTGGATGTCGATCGACGGCACCGCCGGCAAGGTCTACGCCGGGCAGGTCAAGACCGCGCCGTCGGAGATCGTCGCCGGCCTCATCCACGACGACGAAGCGGCGAAGAAGACCGAGAAGTTCAAGCACTTCCAGCAGCTGATGAAGTGGTGCTCGGACGCGTCGCGGATGGTCGTCCGCACCAACGCCGACACGCCGGAGCAGACCGCCAACGCCGTGGCCTTCGGCGCCGTCGGCATCGGCCTGACCCGCACCGAGCACATGTTCTTCGAGGGCGATCGCATCGACGCGATGCGCGAGATGATCCTCGCCGAGACGGTCGAGGAGCGGAAGGCCGCGCTCGCCAAGCTGCTGCCGTACCAGCGCGAGGACTTCGCCGGCATCTTCCGCGCCCTCAAGGGCTATCCGGCGACCATCCGCTTCCTCGATCCGCCGCTGCACGAATTCCTGCCGCACACCAAGGAGCAGCAGGCGGAGCTGTCCAAGAAGATCGGCGTGCCGGCCGCGCGCATCCACCAGCGCGTCGAGCAGCTGCACGAGTTCAACCCGATGCTCGGGTTCCGCGGCTGCCGCCTCGGCATCGGCTACCCGGAGATCTCGGAGATGCAGGCCCGCGCCGTGTTCGAGGCCGCGGCGCAGGTGCAGAAGGAAGGGATCAAGGTCCGTCCCGAGATCATGATTCCGCTGGTCGCGTTCAAGAAGGAGCTGGACCTGCAGATCGAGGTCGTGCACGCGGCGGCCCGCGCCGTGCAGGCGGAGCAGAAGGTGAAGCTCAATTACATGGTCGGCACGATGATCGAGATTCCGCGCGGCGCGCTGACCGCGGACGAGATCGCGCAGTCGGCGGAGTTCTTCAGCTTCGGCACCAACGACCTGACGCAGACCGGCCTGGGCATGTCGCGTGACGACTCCGGCTCGTTCCTGCCGCACTACGAGGAGCTGGAGATCGTCAAGAAGAACCCCTTCGCCACGATCGACGCGAGCGGCGTCGGCCAGCTGGTCGACATCGCGGTCACGAAGGGCCGGGCCACGCGCAAGGACATCAAGCTCGGGATCTGCGGCGAGCACGGCGGCGACCCGGCGTCGATCCACTTCTTCGAGAAGGTCAAGCTCGACTACGTGAGCTGTTCGCCGTACCGGGTTCCCGTCGCGCGGCTGGCCGCCGCGCAGGCGGCGTTGCTGGCCAAGGCCGGAGATTGATCCGGGTCTTCAGGCAAACCAACGGCAGAACGACCCCTGAAGAGCGGGTCGACCCGGCGTGGCTCGATCCGAAGAGCGGCGTCACGCTCTGGGTCGACCTGATGAACCCCACGCCCGAAGAGGGCAAGGCGGTGCTCGTCGACGTCTTCCACTTCCACGAACTGTCGGTGGAAGACGCCATGAGCGCGCTGGAGTTCCCGAAGGTCGAGTCGTACGGGGACTACATCTACGTCATCCTGCACCGCATCGACTTCGCGGCGCCGGAGCACTGCTTCAAGACGCACGACGTCGACTTCTTCCTCGGTCCCACCTACCTGGTCACCATTCACAGCGGCGACTCGCGGTCGATCCAGCAGATCTCCGAGGTCTGCCAGCGCAATTCGCTGGCCCTCGGCGAGGGGCCGGCGGCGCTGATGCACCGCATCGTCGACTCGATGGTGGACAACTACCGGCCCGAGACCGAGGAGCTGAGCGAACGCCTCGACGCGCTCGAGGAACAGGTGTTCGACGCGAGCGCCGCCAACCTCGCGAAAGACATCCTGAACTTCAAGAAGGACGTCGCCTCGCTGCGCCGCGTCGTCCAGCCGCAGCGCGACGTGGTCGGCCGCCTCGCGCGCCGCGAATTTCCGCTGATCGAGGAGCAGGTTGCCTACCGGTTCCGCGACGTGCACGATCACCTGGTGCGGATTGCCGACGAGTCGATGTTCTTCCAGGACCGCATCACCAGCCTGCTCGACGCGAACCTGGCGATCGTGTCGAACCAGTTGAACA
>Ga0207708_10003882_pt1 | contig 10999 bp, 8 predicted proteins | sample KBSK5101metaG_FD_184340 | JGI IMG/M metagenome (GOLD analysis project Ga0207708, IMG submission 184340) | Corn, switchgrass and miscanthus rhizosphere microbial communities from Kellogg Biological Station, Michigan, USA - KBS K5-10-1 metaG... | ecosystem: Host-associated > Plants > Roots >...
GGCAGGCCCGATGGCGGCGATGCTGCTGGGGGATCAGGGTGCGGACGTCATACGGGCCGATCCTCCCGGTGGGCCGCGCTGGAATACTCCCGCTAATGCCACGTGGAACCGCAACAAGCGCAGCATCGTACTCGACCTTAAACAGAAGGCCGACCGGGAGACTGCGCGCAAGCTGATTTCCACGGCGGACGTCGTGATCGAGAATTTCCGTCCCGGCGTCATGAATAGACTCGACTTGGGCGCTGCTGCGATGACTGCCGCGAATGCTCGTCTGATTTATTGTTCGCTGCCGGGTTTTGGCGCCGACGATCCGCGCGCGAAGGTCAAAGCATGGGAAGGCGTGGTGGGCGCGGCCACCGGCGCCTATCGCGCCACTAAGTCGACCAATGGCCGGCCGGTTTATACCGTAGTTCCCTATGGCTCGACCTACGCGGCCTTCCTGTGTGCAGTCACGGTAGCCATGGCATTGAATGCGCGCGCGCGTTCCGGCCTCGGTCAGCGAGTGGAGATTCCGCTGTTCGACGCGACCTTCACGGTGGTCGGCGCGCGCGGCCTGCTGGTCAACGGCAAACCCGAGGCCGAGCCCGCATTCAACTGGAGCCGGCAATTGCCTTGCAAAGACGGGCGCTGGCTCATGTACGTCGCGAACAATAAAAAGTTCGAGGCCTTCATCAAGAGCATCGGCATGGACAAGTGGCGCGATGCCCAGCTTCCGCCGCACGAATTGGCGCATAAATTCGACGAGGTGATGCGCACCCGAACCGCAAAGGAATGGGAAGACATCATCGCGGAGATCGGTTCCGAAGGCGTGATCTGTCATAGCAGCGCCGAATGGCTGCAGCACCGCCAAGCGCTGGAATCGAAAATCATCGCCGACTACGATGATCCAGAACTCGGCCGCTTCCGCGGGCCCGGCGTTAACGCGCGCCTCTCGGCTACGCCGGGCTCGGTGCGCATGTCGCGCCCGAAGACGGATGCCCATCGCGCGGAGATTCTGCAGGAACTGAAAGATCCCCCTCCCCCTCGACGGGGGAGGCCTGCGGTGGGGGTGGAAGGCGGCGAAGTGCTGCGTTCGGCTCTGCAGGGCGTGAAGGTGGTGGACTTGTGCATCGTGCTCGCAGGGCCGACGTGCGGGCGCACGCTCGCTGAGTTCGGCGCCGATGTCATCAAGATCGACAGTCCGCACACTCGCACGGTACTTCGCCATAACGACATCAATCGTGGCAAGCGCAGCATCCTGATTGATCTCAAAAAGCATGCAGGCCTGGAAATTTTCTGGAAACTGGTGGATCAAGCCGACGTCGTGCTGCAGAACTTCCGCAGCGGCGTGGCTGAGAAACTGGGGATAGATTATGAACGGGTGCGCGCCCGCCGACCGGGCATCGTCTATGGCTCCATGAATACGTTCGGCCATCTCGGCCCTTATGCGGGCCGTCCCGGCCACGAGCAGATCGGCCAGGCGGTATCGGGCATGCAGGTGCGTTACGGCTCGGGTAAGCCGGCGACCGCGCCGTTTGCCGCAAACGATTACGGAACTGGCCTGATGGCCTGCTATGGCGTGGCGCTGGCCTTGCTGCACAAGCGACGAACCGGCGAAGGGCAGTTCGTCGACAGCGCGCTCGCGTACACGGCGACGATGCTGCAATCGGCGCTGCTGCATGATTACAAGGGCAAAGAGTGGAACGAACCGCACGGCCAGGAGGCAACCGGCAATGGACCGCTCAACCGCCTCTATCAGGCCAGTGACGGCTGGCTGTTCCTCGCGGCATCAGAACGAGAGCTTGCGCACTGCGCGGAATTGGCTGATCTGGTCGATCGCAGTGGCGCGGAACTGGAGCGCGAACTCGAAATGCGCATGCGCAGCCGCAGCGTGGCGGTATGGATTGATGCGTTGAACAAGGCCGGCATCGGCGCGCACCGCGTCGTGCCAACTTTGCCCGATCTGATGACTGATCCGCTGACGGTAGCGCGCGGCCTCGCGGTAACGCGTGAGCATGAAGGCTTCGGCCTCATTACGACTACTGCACCCGGTGTGAAGCTCTCGCGTACGCCGATGACGATCGGCGCGCCCGCATCCAAACCCGGCAAGGATATCGCGAGCGTGCTCGCGGAAATCGGCATGGGCGGGGAACTCGATCGCCTGATCAGTGAGCGCGTAATTGTCATTGATGGAGTAAAGGCCGGATGCTGAGCCGGATCGCGGCGGCTTGACGCTGCTGTCGCGCTCACGCACTCTGCTAATGTTGTAACGCCAGCACCTAAACGTACGGAGGAGCCATTCATGGATTCGAAAAGACGGACTTTATTGGCGAGTGGCGCCGCAGCGACGGCGATGGCCGCAGCGCCGCAGGCATTCGCGCAGGCAAAACCCGCAGGCCAGGCCGGCACGAAGTTCTTGGAAAAAGGCGGCGTCCGCATCCACTACCGCGAGACCGGCTCGGGCTACCCGTTGCTGGTCATCCCCGGTGGAGGCTTGAGCGGAGATATGACCAGTCTCACCGCTGCCTCCTCGCCGTTCAATCCGATGGAAGAGTTCAAGAACGAATACCGCTGCATCACGAGCGACCTGCGCAACGGTATGGGCCAGTCTGCCGGCCCGCTCGAGCCAGACCGGCCGTGGGACATGTACACCGACGACCATCTCGGCCTGATGGATCACCTCGGCATCAAGGAATTCATGGTGATCGGCTTTTGCGTGGGCGGCCCCTTTATCTGGAACCTGCTCAAGCGCGCGCCGAACCGCATCACCGCCGCCGTACTCGCGCAGCCGAGCGGATCGCGCCCGGAAGCGCGCGAGCTTTTCTACGACAACAACATGAAAGGCTGGGGCGCGGAGCTGCAAAAGCGCCGGCCCGACATCACGGTGGATGTGGTCGATAAATTTCTGACGAAGATGTACCGCACCAACCCCGACTTCGTTTTTACCGTAACGCGCGATTTCGTGCGCAACTGCCAGACGCCTTTACTCGTCCTTCCCGACGACGTCCCCGCGCATCCGTTCGCAGTCGCGATCGAAACCGTGATGCTCGCGCCGAAGTCGGAAGTGAGCATCTTTCCGTGGAAGGACCCGAAAGAACGGATTCCGGTGGCGGTGCGGCAGGTGAGGTCGTTTATGCGGGCGCACCGGCCGGCGTGAGTTGACCGAGGCAATGTTCGTTCCTGTTCGCCGAGCGCTTCTCGCTTGCGGCGTGATCGTGCTGGGCGCGTTCCTGCACGGCTGTAATTTTCTGGAAGACAACGGCACTCATCTCGCCTACGCGCTGGAAAAGGGGGCGGGCAAATTGCGCGCTTCGGGCGCGCAGGAGATGGTCGTGCGCTACGAGACGCTCGATGGCCCCGCCCAGGGCTATTACGTCGAGATCACGCCGTCGCTTGACCCTTCGTGGCAGAGACAGGATGTCTGGGGGAGCTATGTCGTCGTGTCGGGCCGCACGTCGGGCGGCACGAGTTATCACAACCGTTTCATTTTCGTGCCGCGGCGGCTCTACATAAAGAAAGACCAGGGCGGCGCGACGGAGATTGTGCTGCGCAAGGATGCCGACCGCATCAGCGTGGTCGAGGTGCGGTGAGCAGCATAATGCTGTTGTCCCTCAAGGCTGATTTTTCCTCGGTGCCCACCCGTACGCCTTCTCGCACGCGCCGCCCATCAGCATTGCCCAATCGCTCTTGCTCAGGCGATCAGTCTCGAGGAAAGGCTTGACCGCGTTCTCGTAGTTGACGACAGGGAAAGCGCGCGTCCAGTCGGTGCCCCACAGGCAGCGCTCGAAGCCCCATGCGTCGAATATTTCGGTGAGCGGCTCCCAAATGTCCGGGTATGGATAAGGCTCTTTCGACAGCGTGCAGGCGCCGCTCACCTTGATCACTACATTCTTGCGCTTGGCGAGAGCGACCACCTTCGGTAGATCGGCCCACGGGTCGGCAGCGGCAGCGCGAGCTGCTGGCGTGCTCGGCTGCAGCATGCCGAGGTGGTCGAGAACGAAGCGCGTGTCGGGGTGGCGGTCTATGACCTTCGTGCCCTCATCGATGTTGCCCCAGCACAGGAAATTCACCGCAAAATCGTGCCTCACCGCTGCGCGCGCGATACGATCGAGACCCGGGTCATCGTGTTTGATCCCTTTCTCTTTCGGCAGCCTGATGCGGATGCCGACGGTGCCCGGTGTCTTCTTCCACTCGGCGATCACGTCTTCGACTTGTGGATCCTCCGGATCGACGGGTTTGACGAGCGCGAAGCGGCCGGGGTGTTTCTTCTGCACTTCGACCGCGTAGCTCGAATCGTACTCGTACATCGAAAAAGACGAGACGAAGATCGCGCCGTCGACGCCGAGCTTGTCCATCGCCGCGACGTGCTCGTCGCCGGTCGCGCTCGGCGGCGAGTCCGGCACGGTCTTCCAGGGCCGCTTGGGTGTGTTTGCCTCGTAGGCGTGGATCTGCGAATCGATGATTGCCATCGGTGAAGCTCCTCAAGAATAAGTTTGTTGCGAGAGAATGCGGGGCGCCGCTTTCTTTGCAGCGGTTAGCCTTTATGATACCGCAGTGCTTCGACCAGCAACGCGTAAGACGCTAACATTGCGTCATGGAGGCACTCGAACAGGTACTCGCTTTGTTTCTCGCGGCGGTCGTGCTCGCGGCTGCTGCGCGCAAGGTCGGCGCTCCTTATCCGGTATTTCTCGCCGTCGGTGGCGCATTCATTGCGCTGATTCCCGGCGCGCCCCGGCTTTCCGTCCCGCCGGATCTCGTGCTTGCGCTGTTCGTTGCACCGGTGCTTCTCGATGCGGCTTACGACACGTCGTTGCGCGACCTGAAGGACAACTGGGGACCCGTCACCGGCCTCGTGGTATTTGCGGTGGGGCTTACGACGGCTGCCGTGGCGATCCTCGTGCATGCGATGGTCCCCGACATGCCCTGGGCCGCAGCCATTGCGCTCGGCGCCATCGTCGCGCCGCCGGATGCCGTTGCGGCGACAGCGGTATTGCGCCCTTTACATCCGCCGCACCGGCTGCTCACGATACTCGAGGGCGAAAGCCTGCTCAATGACGCAAGCGCTTTGCTTATTTACCGCGTGGCCGTCGGCGCCGCCGTGGCGAACACTTTTACTCCTGCTGCGGTTGTGCCGACGTTTCTCCTCGCGGTCGTCGGCAGCCTTGTCGCCGGACCGGCGTTGGGCTGGCTGATCATACGCATCATGGAGCGCGTCGAGCACATACCGACGTCGATCATCCTGCAGTTCATCAGTACTATCGGCGTCTGGATACTCGCGGAAAAGATAGGTCTTTCAGGCGTGCTGACGACAGTATGCTGTGCCATGTTCTTTGCGCGTGTTGCGCCCGATCGGATGCCCGCGCGCAACCGAATTCCGAGCTATGCCGTGTGGGAGACGGTTGTTTTCGCGCTCAACGTTCTCGCGTTCATTTTCATCGGGCTGCAGTTGGGGCCGATCTTCACGGGCCTCGATCCGGACGACCGCACGCATTATCTGATGGTCGCCGCCGCAGTGCTTTTCACGGTCATCGCCGTTCGCCTCGTGTGGCATATGTCGTTCAACACGGTTATCCGGTGGCGCGACCAGCGCACCGGTTTTCATCCGCCGCGCCCGATGTTGCGGCCTAGCGTCGGCAGCGGCCTCGTCATTTCATGGGCGGGCATGCGCGGAATTGTCTCGCTCGCCGCCGCACTGGCGTTGCCCGAAGAGTTTCCTTATCGCAACCTGATTCTGCTCGCCGCTTTTTCGGTGGTGGTGGGCACGCTGGTGATTCAGGGGCTGACCCTGAAGCTGCTGCTGCGCGCACTGAAGCTGCATGATGACGATCCGGTTAGTCACGAAGTGGCCGCGGCGCGCGAACGGGCGCTGAGCGCTGCTCTGGCGAGCCTCGACGGCAACCCGTCGCCGCTGGCCGAATTTGCGCGCAAGGAACTCAAATTGCGATTGGCCGACGCGGACGGCGCGCACGCGCGCGCAAGTTCCGAGCAAAGCAAATTGCTCGGGACGGCGCTGGGTGCCGCCCGGAAAGCTGTTATCGCCATGCGAACGAACGATGAGATCGGCGACGACGCTTTCCACCAGATCGAAGAGCGGCTCGACTGGCTCGACATGGCGACGGAGAGGGCCGGCCGGCAGTAATTCTCTTATCGCCGCACGCTTGTCAGCCGCAACCTGATGTGCAGCCACCGCGTGCAACCTTCGGCACTGACGGCAATCATACTGTCTGCGTCTGTCATATCGAATCCAATCAACGCAGCACGGTAAGGATTACAACCATGAGCGCCAAACAAGTTGCAGTGATCGTGGGAAGCCTGCGCAAGGAATCGTTCAACCGCAAAGTCGCCAATGCATTGATCGAGCTTGCACCGCAGGAAATGTCGGCGGAAATCCCCGCCATCGGGCAGTTGCCGCACTACAACCAGGATGACGACGATAACGGCCGTCCCGCCGCGGAATGGACTACGTTCCGCCAGCGCATGGCCGGCTTTGACGCTGTTCTGTTCGTCACGCCCGAGTACAACCGGTCGGTGCCGGGTGTGCTCAAAAATGCGATCGACGTCGGCTCGCGCCCTTACGGAAAAAGTATCTGGAGCGGCAAGCCCGCCGCCGTGATCAGCGTATCGCCGGGCGCGATCGGCGGCTTTGGCGCCAACCATCATCTGCGCCAGTCACTCGTGTTCCTCGACATGCCGTGTTTGCAGCAGCCGGAGGCGTACATCGGCGGAGCTGCCAAGATGTTCAACGACCAGGGCAAGCTCACTAGTGACGACACGCGAGTTTTCCTGCGGAAATTCATGCACTCGTTTAACGAGTGGATTAACGCCAACACTCGTGCGCCGATCAAGTAGCGCCGCGCTCGACGCGCGCGCTTCGATTTCTCGATTGAAACCGTCAGTGGAAAATCGCGGCCGCTCGTTTCCGATCAGCGCAGGTATCAACGGCCCAAAGTCGTTGCCGATTTCAACTCGTATTGATTAGTTCCTGACCGCGCTTCCGTCCAGAACACGCGGAAACCGTCCTTTACTGCAATTACTCGCGGCCCCATTGCGCGGTTGCCGGCGTCGGAAATAGTTCGTTGAGCCGACCACTTCGACGCGTCGCGCCAGATCGAAAGGTGAATCCGGTTGTCGCCGCTGTCGTCCCATGCCGCGGCGAGCGTCCCGTCGCCGGCTGCAGCAAGGTCGGAACGCCGGGCGTCTTCTCCGCCCATGCGCACGGGCGCGGTCCAGGTGCGGCCGTCATCCCGCGATGAAAGATAGTGCAAGCCTAAATGGTTTTCCTTGCCGGTCCATACGAGCGCATGCATTGCGCCTGAACGTGTCACGACCAGCGATCCGCCGGTCTCGGGACAGGCTTCGATTTTCCAGTCGAAAGCGCCGATAGTCGACGTGTGCTGCCACGATGTTCCGGTTGCGTTCTGCGACGACGACAGCATCATGTCGCGCGGCATGTTGCCGCGATACATCAAAAATGTTTTGTTGCCTTTGAGCGCGGCGGTGTTCCAGCAGCACTCGCAGCTCGCGGCTTCAACGGTGGTGTTCCGCGACCAGCTCGTGCCCGCACGGGCGAGCTCCGCGTAGCGCACGCCGGTCCTCGCATTGCGATTGTCGATCCACGCGAGACCGAAGCCGAACGCGTTAGCGAACAACTCGGGAAATGCGTGCGTCGTGGTCGAACTGTCGTCCGCCGGCGCCGCCGTCGGCTGCCATGACTTTCCGCCGTCGCGCGACACTCCGGCAGCAAGCGGGCCGCCGCCTCCCCATCCGCTACCTTTCGCAGTCCAGACGGCGACCAATGTCGAACCCGATGCCGCAATCTGCGCGTCGTTGCCGCGGCGGAACATGCCGACCGGCGAGTGGGCGTCTACCCGCACGGCCGGCGACCATGTTTTCCCTTCGTCGCCGGAGCGCTGATACAAGAGAAAGCGTGCGCCGTCCTGAATGACGCCGGTCAACAAGTGAAGCGTGCCGTCCTGCGCATAGATGTCGAGACTCATCACGCCGCCCGTCATCCCGCGCGCAGGATTGCCGTGCTGGTGCTGCGTTTCCGCGGCGGTTGCTTGTCCCGGCAGCAATTTCCAGCCGGCTGAAGCAAACGCCAGAGCGGCGCAAGCCGCGCATGCGGTTAAAAATCGGGGAGATCGCTTGTTCATTGACGTCTGTTGGCTTTGTTGAGCGCGTTGATCTATGAGATCAACCGCAAACTTCACGCATGACGCGCAGGAAATTTCCGCCGACGATTTTGACGACCGTCGATTCTGTGATACCGCGGCGCAGGAGCGCCGACGTGAGGTTGGGCCACTTGTCCCAGGTTTCCATGTCGACGACCTGCATATTGGGATCGAAGCGGTCCTGCGGCCGCCAGCCGACCCAGTCGAAGCCCGCGGTCGGTTCATTTACCATTTCAGCGGTCCAGCTGAGCGCGTTGTAATAGGGCTTGCCCCAATCGGTGCCGATGCCGACGTGATCTGCGCCAGCGACGTCGAGCATGTGCTGCACGTGATCGACCACCGTGTCGAGCGTCGCCCAGCCTGCAGGTTTGCCGAGCTTTTGCGCGCGACCATCGCCGGCTGGCGGCAGCACGAACGGCGGCGGAATCGCGATGCCGATATAGCCTCCCTTGCCGGCGATCGTTTTCAGCACGTCGTCGGGAAAACCGCGTGCGTGTCCGCTCAACGCCCGCGCGACCGTGTGGCTTGCGATGATCGGCGCGGCGGATGCGGCCGCGGCATCGCGCGCCGTTTGCGCGCTCGCGTGCGCGACGTCTACCATCATTCGGCGCGCGTTCATCTTCGCGACGAGCGCTTCGCCGAGCCGGCTGATGCCGCCGTCGTTCTTTTCCAGGCAGCCGTCGCCGAAGCGCGTGCGCAGGTTATACGTGAGCTGCATCGCGCGCAGACCGCGGGCGTAGAGGTCGTCGACGCGGTCGAGCCTATCGCCCACCGGCTCCGGGCTTTGGATATTGAACAGCACAGCCGGTGTGCCGCGCTTGTATGCATTTTCGATGTCGCTGGCGCTCGTTGCCTGCACGACTGCGCCGCCGAGGGCATCGAGCATGCGCTGCGCGCGCGCGAATTCCGCGAGCAGCGATTCGTATGCGCTGTCGGGTGGGCCCGCCGCGTAAAGTGTCACGTTGCCGGCAGTCACACCCGAGCGCTTCCAATAGGCAAGGTAGGCATCGCGCGTCGCGTCATCGCGCTCACAGTGTTCGATCAGGTGGTTGGCGAGCGCGGCCTGGATCGCCGAGCGTTTTTTACCTTGCGCCTGCATCTGCCTGCCGAGTTCGACCATCGCGGGGGTTACCACCCACTCGGCGATGAAGTGCGGCGTCATCGTGTCGATGACGATGTGGTCGCGATGGATCTCCTGCGCGCGTGCTAGCGCGTCGTTTTCGTTCATTGCGTCTGGACTCCTGCCGACTTGATGATGCGGGCGAATTTCGCGGCATCGTTCTTGATAAGCGTATTGATTTGCTGAGGGGTCATGAGCGACGGATGAGCACCCATTTCGGCGAAGCGCGCGCCTATTTCGGGAGTGTTCAGGATTTCGCTGATCTCGCGGTTGAGCTTCGCCACGACTTCGCGCGGTGTGCGGGCCGGCGCAAGAATGCCGACGATGGCCGCGTACTCGAAGCCCGGCAGGCCGGATTCCGCTATCGTCGGCACGTCGGGTAGTTGCGGCATGCGCCTCAAGTCGCCGACGCCGAGCGCGCGCAACGCGCCCTTGTTGATATGGGGAAGCAGCGCGGAGACGGCGTCGACGGTCGATTGCACCTGGCCCGAAATCAGGTCGCGTAGCGCGTCCGCCGTACCCTTGTACGGCACGTGCACGATCTGAATGCCCGCCATGCTCTTGAAGAGTTCGCCGCCCAAGTGGCTCGAAGAACCGACGCCGCCGGAGGCAAAATTGATCGCGCCGGGTTTGGTTTTGGCGAGTGCGATGAACTCAGTCACCGACTTCGCGGGCAGCGACGGATGAACTGCAAGCACATTGGTGATGCCGCAAATCATCGCCACCCCGTCGAAGTCTGCAATCGGGTCGAACGGCAACGATTTGTAGAGCGACGCATTGATCATGTGCGAACTCGAAATCACGGCGAGGGTATATCCGTCGGGCTGCGCCTTCGCGACGATTGCGGTGCCGAGACTGCCTCCCGCGCCGGTTCGGTTATCGACCACGATCTGCTGACCCCAACGCTCGGTGAGCCGCTGCGCGACGATGCGCGCGAAAAGATCGGTGGCGCCGCCTGCCGCGAACCCGACTACCATGCGGACGGGCCGTGTTGGATATTGATTCTGCGGTTCAGCGGCCAGGGCGCACGGTGCCGCACAAACGGCAAGCGCGAGCAAACCCGATTGCGCAGCGCGGTAATACGTCATAGAAAAGCCTTTCACCCGGCGAATATTTATCTTAGAGGATCTGATCGAGGAACGCCTTCGTTCGCGCATGCTGCGGATTCGCGAATAGCGCTGCCGGCTTTCCGTGCTCGACGATCACGCCCTCGTCGGTAAAGTACACGTGCTCCGCGACTTCGCGCGCGAAGCCCATCTCATGCGTGACGAGCACGCAGGTCAGGCCGTCGTTTACGAGTTCGCGTATCGTCACCAGCACTTCCTTGACCGTTTCCGGGTCGAGCGCTGACGTTACTTCGTCGAACAGCATGACGGACGGACGCATCGCGAGCGAACGCGCGATCGCGACGCGCTGCTGCTGGCCGCCCGATAGCTCGCCCGGAAAATGCGATTCCTTGCCGGCGAGCCGCACTTTCTTGAGCAGCGCGTGCGCGCGCGCTTCGACTTCCGCTTTGTCCTGCTTCAAGACGTGCACCGGCGCCATCATGATGTTTTCCAGCGCGGTCTTGTGCGGGAAGAGGTTGTACTGCTGGAACACCATCGACACGTCCTTGCGCAGCGCTATGCGCTCCTGGTCGGTTTTGATCTCGTGCACGTTATGAGTGCCGATGCGGATGCTGCCGCGGTCGATGGTGGCGAGCCCGTTCAGGCAGCGCAGCAGCGTCGAC
>Ga0207708_10003884_pt1 | contig 10997 bp, 12 predicted proteins | sample KBSK5101metaG_FD_184340 | JGI IMG/M metagenome (GOLD analysis project Ga0207708, IMG submission 184340) | Corn, switchgrass and miscanthus rhizosphere microbial communities from Kellogg Biological Station, Michigan, USA - KBS K5-10-1 metaG... | ecosystem: Host-associated > Plants > Roots >...
TTGCCGAAGCTGCCCGTGATACCGGCGGCCGACCAGATCGGCGATCAAGCACCCGCGGTCACTGCGGCCACGAGCGCCTACTTCGAAGGCATGGGGGCTTACGGGACCTGCATCCAAAGCGCGCTTGCGGCCGCGGGCGGCGATGCCGCGCCGGCGTCCTTCAAGGCCGTGTTGTCGGTGCGGAGCAATGCGGCCGTCGCCGAGGCGGAGGCGGTGGATAAGCTGTATCAGGAGCGCGTCGGCGCCGCACAATCGGCAACGCGGGGGACCGAGCCCGCCCTGCGCAAGCTCGTCGAAGGGCTCGCCACTGGAATGCCCGATTACGATCTGTTGACCGAGCAGATGCAGCGGTTGACGCGCCAACAGCTTGGCGATCTGAAGCGCGACGCCGCCGCGTTGGGCGCAATCCAGAGTATCGAATTCCGCGGCGTCGGCGCCATGGGCTGGGATGTGTTCGACGTCCGGGGCGAAAACGCCACGATGAACGCGCGTATACACCTCGACGACCAAGGCAAGATAGACGGCGCCCTTTTACAGCCGCCCCTGAAGCCGGGCGAGAAGCGCCCGGTCGTGACCATACCGCGGCGCCACTAGCCCAGCCTCCCGGCGATCAGGAGCAGGCGCGCGTCACTGCGCGCGATATCCCGTCGACGCCTGCCAATCGATGTCCTCGAAATGCGCGGCTCCGCGCAGCTCGCTCCAGTGGCGCGATGTGAGCTTGCGGGCGTTGCCATCGCCGGGCGCGCCCGAAAGCCCAAGCGCGCGCCAGTTGATGTCCTCGAAGCGCGCCGCCTGGCGGATCTCGCCCCACACGCGGCTCATGGCCGCGACTTCCTCGCGTGTGAACGGGCTGTTGTTGTAGCCGCGTTCATTGTCGGGAAAGCCGGGCTCGACTCGGCCGTAGCGCTCGGTGCGGCTCGATGGCGAGGAAGAGTAGCGATTGTCGTAGTCCTGCCAGTCGATGTCCGCGAAGCGCTCCTCGCGGCGCAGCTCGTTCCAGTTCGCCGAGAGCATGCGCTGCGCTTCCGGGCTGCCGGGCGCTCGCGCGAGCCCGTGCGCAGCCCAGTTGATGTCCTCGAATCGCGCCGCCACGCGGACCTGTGGCCAGACGGCGCTCAACGCCTCGGCCTCCTTGCCCGTGAAGGGACCCGTCGAGATTCGTCCATCGGAGCTCCGCGACTGCGAGTACCGACTGTATTCGTCCCAGTCGATGTCCTCGAAGCGCTGCTCGCGACGAAGCTCGTCCCAGTTCGCCGACAGCAAGCGCTGCGCTTCGGGGCTGCCCGGCGCACGCGAGAGTCCATGCGCCGACCAGTTGATGTCCTCGAAATGCGCCGCCCCGCGGATCTGTGACCAGACGTCGCTCAAGGCCTCGGCCTCGTAGCCCGTGAACGGGCCCGTGGAGCCGCCGCGGTTCTGCGCTTGCGCGGTCGTCACCGCGAAGAGCGCCACCAGAGTTGCGATCACGAGTCTCATTGTTCGCCTCCTGCATCCATGCGTTGGGGGCCCCAATACGAGCAAGACCCGTGCCAGGGCGGGAGGCAAAAAAAGCTCAGTTGATCTGATAGATACGGACTTTTTCGTTCGTAGTTTCGATCTCGGTGACGTGGGCCGTTTCCATGTTCACCATGACCATGAGCTCGGTGGGCTGCGAGGTGCGGCCGAGCAAGCGGTCGAGCTCGGGGGCGTTATAGATATCGACGGCGGGCGGTGTGTCCGCGACGCTTGGCGGCGTGTCGTCGCTCGTCGGGCGCAACAACAGCACGGCCGTGACGAGCGCGACGGCCGCGACCGCAGCTGCGGCGGCGAGCGCGCGCGCGCGCGGCGACGGCCGCTCCGCGGCGATCTCGTCGAGCCGCTGCGCGAACCGCTCGGCGCCGCCGGGCGGCGGCTCCAGTTGCTTGAACAGTTCCTCAGTATTCATGTGACGCCACTCCTTGCACGTCGAGCCGCTCGCGTAGCAACGCCAGCGCGCGCGTCCTGCGCGAGCCGACGGTGCCTTCGGCAATGCCGAGCGCCGCGGCGATCTCAGGATACGTCATGCCGGCGAGCTCCGTGAGCAGCAGCACGTCGCGCAACATCGCCGGCAGATTGTCGAATGCTTCGCGCACGGGCTTCGAGAAAACATCCGTCAAGTGGCTTTCGTCGGCGACGTCGTCGAGCGCTTCGACGCCGACGATGCGCCAGACGCGCGTGCGCCGCCGGCGATTGCTCGCGAGATTCAGCGCCGTGCGAAACAGCAGTGCCTTGAATCCGTCGGCGCGAATGTCGTCTTTGCGGCGCCAGCAGCGCAGGAATGTTTCCTGCACGACGTCCTGGCTCTCGGCCGAGTCCCAGATCACGCGATAGACGACGTTGTAGAGCGGTTTCTCCAAACGCCGGTACACGTCGATCCACTGCGCCTTGTCGACGCTCGTCATGACGGGTCGTCCGCCGACAGACCCTTAGTCGGGCCAGTGCACGATGAAGAACACGGGGCCGTCGAAGCCGCCGCCGACGAGCTCGCTCTGGCCGAGCACGACGAACTCGCCGCGGCGCAACGAGGTTCCGACCTCGACGCGGTTGGGAGAGAAACCTTGCGGGGCACCTTGCGGAGCCGTGCTCGTGAGCATCATCTCGATGCGCGCGTTCAACGTGTCCCCTTGCACGAACGTCGTTTGGTCGACGCGCAGCGGTGAGCCGCCGATTTCGCCGCGTTGCCCCGACTGCGTCGCGAGCGACGTCGTGCCGAGCACGCGAAACTGCAAATCGCCGTGCATGCGCTTGAGCTGCGCGAGCACGTCGTTCAGCGCGCTCGGCGGCGTCGGCAGATCCGCGGGTGAGCGACTGCCGACCACGGACACGCGCGGCTCTCCCGAATTCGCCGCGACCGCACGAAAGCCGACCACGGCCCAATACTGCAGCTCCACGCGCGGCGCCGCAGCGACGGGACGCGCGCGAATCGTCTGCAACACCTTGTCGACCTGCTCGAGCGTCGCAGGCTCGGCGTTGACGAGTATTTGGCCGGACGGCAGCAGCTGGACCCTTCCCATGTTGTTGAGAATGTCCTTCAGTGCCGCATAGATCTCCTGCTGATACTGGGGATCGACATCGTAGGTCTTGAGATCCGCCCAAGCGGTGCTCGAGATCAGCAGGGCCAGGGCAACGGCGGGTAGTCGAAGACGGGTCATGTGGGGTCTCCTCGCGTGTGGCTAGCTATATATACACGCGAGCGGCTCCTTCCCTTCCCGGGGGGTCGAGGAGGAACGAAAGGGCGTCGGCGCAGCGCTCGCCGACCTTCAGGGTCAGGAGACCGTCGGCCCGCGTGGTTCCCAAATTGACGGCCGCGATTGGCTTACCGGCTCGAGCCGCCGCTTGGACGAAGCGGAAGCCGGAGTAGACCATCAGCGATGATCCGACGACGAGCAGGGCGTCGGCTTCGTGGAGGGCGGCAAATGCGCGCCGTACGCGCTCGGGCGGCACGCGCTCGCCGAAGAACACGACGTCGGGCTTCAGCAACCCGCCGCAGGCGTCGCACGCGGGCACGTCGAACGCCGCGAAGTCGATGCCGTCGAGCGTCGCGTCGCCGTCGGGCGCTTCGAGCGCATCGAGCGATGCGAAGCCCGGGTTGCGCTCGACGAGGTCGATTTGCACGTGCTCGCGTGCAATGCGGCGATCGCACGACAGGCAGCGCACGACGTCGACGCGGCCGTGTAAGTCGATGACGCCGCGGCTGCCCGCGGCCTGGTGCAGGCCGTCGACGTTTTGCGTCACGAGCTGCGCGACGCGGCCTTGCGCTTCGAGTGCCGCGAGCGCGCGATGCGCGCCGTTCGGCTGGGCGGCGTTCAGGCGCCGGAATCCGACGAGGCTGCGCGCCCAGTAGCGTTTGCGCGAATGCTCGTGCGCGACGAAGTCCTGGAGCATGATCGGCCGGCCGCGCTTCCATTCGCCGTCGGCGTCGCGGTAATCGGGAATGCCGGAGGCCGTGCTGCAGCCGGCGCCCGTCAGCACGAACAGTCTTTCGTGCCCCTCGACGAACTCGCGAAGCGCGGCGCCGCTCACCGGCTTACTTGATGCTGATCTGGTGCTCGGCACCGAAGGTGCCCCGCGCGAAGACGTTGAACGCGAGGCACCAGCGCTCTTGGTCGGAGTCGTTCGCGTCCGCCGAGTGCATCACCGGCGAGGGAAACAGACAGATATCGTTGACCTTCGGCTTGTAGCTCCAGCTCTTGCAGTTGTAGATGTTGAACGTGTCGACGTCGAAGTCGAGCGCGGGCGGAAACGGAATCAGGCTGTAGATGTCGCGGTGGAACACGAGGTCGCCGCTCGTTTCGTTGACCTCGAGATACAGGACGCCCGAGATCAGCGAGTTGCCGTGGATGTGCTGGCCGGCCGCTTGCCCGCGCGAGTGAACGTTGACCCACGAGTTCGTGACGTAGAACTCGACCTTGCGGCTGACGCCGCACACGCCGTGTGCGTAGACGTCGACTTCTTTCATGACGACGTCGTGCACCGTCTTGAATTCCGGCCGGTGCAGCACGTTCTTGTCGACCGACGTCCGGAAGTTGTAGACGCCGCCGGTCTCGGCCGACGAGGTGTACTCGAGCGACTTGAGGTCGGGCCGCGCAAAGTCGCCGACGTTGTTGACGTAGAGCGGCGTCGAGAACAGCGCGAAGATTCGCTGCTCGCTCATGCGGCGGGCGCCGACAAGAACGCGCGCAGCTCGGTGACGGTTTCTTTCGGATGCGACTCCTGGAACGAATGGCCGCCCGGCATTTGCTTGCCCGTGAGGCGCGCCGCGCGCTCCCCCCAGATCGCGAGCGCGTCGTAGCGCCCCGCGACGGAGCCGTTCTCGCCCCAGAGCACATGCAGCGGGCATCGCACTTTCTTGTCGAGATCGGCGCCGTCGTGCTCGAAGTCGATCGACGCTCCGGCGCGATAGTCCTCGCACATCGCGTGCAGCGTGCCGGGAATCCGGAACACGCGCCGGTACTCGGCGCCGAGCGTGGGATCGCCGCGGCCGACGAAGAGCTCGAGGCTGTTCGAGATCACGGTCTCGGGGAACGGCGCCGGGCGCGCGAAGAAGAACCAGTGATAGGCGCTCTCCGCGAACGCCTTGTCGACGTGGCTGAATAGATAATGTGTCGGGATTATGTCGAGTAGTGCGGCGCGCTCGACTTTGTCCGGATGATCGAGCGCCAAGCGGTGTGTGACGCGTGCGCCGCGGTCGTGGCCAAACACCGTGAAACGCTCGAAGCCGAAGTGCCGCATGACCTCGACCTGATCGAGCGCCATCGTGCGCTTCGAGTACAACGCGTGCTTCTCGTCGCCGGCAATCTTGCCGCTGTCGCCATAGCCGCGTAGATCGGTGACGACGACAGTGTGGTCGCGCCCGAGCTCGCGCGCGACGGCGGCCCACGACACGCGGCTCTGCGGCGCGCCGTGGAGCAACAGCACGGGCGGGCCGGTGCCGCCGATGACCGCATGGATCACTGCACCGCTCGTCTGCACTTTCTCCGTACGGAAGCCGGGAAAGAACTCCGCGTCGGCGGCGAGCGCCTGTTCCGCTTGCGCGGCCGCTGACGCTGCTGCGAGCACGGCGCCACCGGCCACGAGCGCCGCCGCGCCGCGCAAGACGTCTCGTCGATCCAAAGCCACGGTCGTTGTCGGTCGATTGTCGAACTGGCTCATTGCCGTCTGTCCCGTTATTCCTGCCGTCATCCTAGCGCGATTGGACTCGCGCGACCTCAGAGCTCCAACAGGTCCTTGCCGAGCACGACCTCGCCGTCGAAATTGGCTCTGACCGCTCCGATCCACATCTCGTCAGTGATCGCAGCGTCCTCCGGCGGCACGAAGTGCGAAAGCACGAGCGTCTGCACACCCGCTTCGCGCGCAACGCGTCCCGCGTCCGCTGCGGACGTGTGATGCGACAGGATGCTCTCTTTGAGCCGCGCAGCGTTTCCGACTCCTGCGACGAGACGATCGACGGCGGTCTCATCGAAGTACACCTCATGGACGAGGACGTCGGCGCCGCGCGCGAGCGCGATCAAGTTCTGCGACGCGCGCGTGTCGCCGGAAATGACGATGGACCGGTCCGAAGAGTCGAAGCGATAGGCGAACGCCGGCACGACGGGCGGATGGTCGACGAGAGCGGCCGTGACGCGCACATTGGCATCCTCGAACAGGAGTCCTCCGTCCGTAAGCTCGTGCGCCTCGACAAGGGGCTTCAATGGCACGCGCGCCTCGTCGGCGATGCGCGTCGCGATGTCGTATTCATTCATCTCGAAGAACAGCTCGGTCATCTTCGCGAGCGGCGGCGGGCCCCAGGTGTCGACCCGCGTGCGCAGGCCCGCCGTCCACGCGAGCAGCAAAAGGTTGCCGTAATCTGCGTTATGGTCCGAGTGCTGGTGCGTCAGGAAGACGTGCCGTAGCGTCGGGAGCGGCACGCCGGCGAGGACGAGCTGTCGTGCCACGCCGTCGCCGCAGTCGACGACATAGGCCGTGCCGTTGACGACGACGACTTGGGCAGGCGCGGAGCGCGTCCGCCGCGGCCGAGGACCGCCGCTCGTGCCCAGCAGGATCAGCCGTGTCGAGCTGCCTTGCGCGGTTAGCGTCGCCGGCAGCAACGCGCTGCAACCGGCCGCTGCCGCGACAGCGAGAAGTCGTCGCCGATCGATTCGCATGGCACCGCTACGTTAATCCCTCGAACGGAGATGTCGCTAGTCTCCCAGCGGCGGCGTGGTTATCCTTGTCTGCACGCGACAGAGCTCTTATGAGAGGGGCGCTCAGATGACGATGAAACGCCGAGACTTTCTGGCGACCAGCGCCGCAACGGCCGCGCTCGCAGGCTTCCGGCTAGGACGCGCCGACGCGCAGTCGAAGGCACCCGTGCTCGGCTTGATCTTCCCGCCATTGAATCGCGGCGTGCCCGAAGAGGGCATCGCGATGTACGGCGACCGCTTGAAGTACGTCGTGACGGGGCTCGGCGTCGAGCAAATGACGCCGGAGGGCTTCAACGCCGTGATCGAGCGAGTGCCCGCCGCGGCCGAGAAGCTCGCGGCCGCGGGCGCCGAGGCCATCGAGCTCACGGGGACGTCGCTGACGTTCTATCAAGGCGAGGCGTTCAACCAGAAGCTGCGCCAGATCGTCGTCGACGCGTCGGGCTTGCCGGCGACGACGATGAGCAACGGCGTCATCGAGGGACTCAAAGAAGTTGGCGCGAAGCGCGTCGCCGTCGCGACGGCCTACAACGACGTCGTGAACGAGCGCTTGCGCGCGTTCCTGATCGAGCACGGCTTGACGCCCGTCGTCGTCACGGGAATGGGCATCGAAGCGATCGTCGACGTCGACAAGGTCACGCAGAACGACTTGCTCGAGTTCGGTGCGCGCGTGCGCGCGTCGGCACCCGACGCCGACTCGATGCTGCTGTCGTGCGGCGGCTTCAGAACCCTCGAGCTCATCGCGCCGCTCGAGGCCAAGACCGGTGTCCCCGTCATCTCGAGCATGCCGCATGGGCTTTGGGCCGGAGCGCGGCTCGTCGGCATGAGCGGCGCGGCGCCGGGCTACGGCACGCTGCTGTCGCGTCGCGCGTAGGGCCTTAGCAGCATAGACGTTGGCTCCGCGCGCGGGCAGCATTGCCGCTCGTGGATAGCGCCCTTCGCTCGCCGGCATTTCGTACCGTTCGCGGCCGGCTGCTCTTTTGGATTCTCGCGGTGGCCGTGCCCATCTACGCGGCCGCGATGTACATGTCCTATCGTTCCGCCGCCGAGCGCCTCGAGGAGGGCGCCGAGCGCGACGCGGACGAGCTCGCGACGCGGCTCGCAGCCGAGCTCGATGCGGTGATCCGCCCGATCGAGGGCGGCATTCGCACGGTGGCGGCGCAGCTCGAGGAGATCGATCCGCCGCGCGAGCAATATGAAGCGCGCATTCGCGGCATTCTCGCCGCTTGGCCCGAGGTCTACGGCTCGACGATCGCCGTCGAGACGAGTGGCCCGCACGCGAGCTCCGGCCCGTTCGCGCCGTACTTGTTCCGCCGCAACGGCAGCATCGCGTTCTCGGATCTCGCGCTCGAGAGCTATTCGTATCCAACGTTGCCGTGGTACCGCCGCGCCGCCGACGATCGGCAACCCGTGTGGTCGTCGCCGTACTTCGATGCCGGCGGCGGCGAGAGCTGGATGGTGACGTACTCGGTGCCGTTCTTTCGCCGGCCCGCCGCAGACGAGCGCGTGCTCGCCGGCGTCGTCACCGCCGATCTCGACCTGGCCTGGGTTCGGGCGGCCGCCGGTAAAGCGGCGCTGGGGCCGATCGGCATGGGTTGGCTCGTAGCGCCCGGTCCGGAGTCGTACGTGGCGCCGATCGGCTCCACGAGCGAGCGCGTCGCCGCGTTCGACGCATCGCTCGACGAGCAGACGTTTCGCGACGTCGGCGAGCGAATGCTCGCGAACGGCGTCACGTTCGAGCTCCTCGAAGGTCGTGCCGCAGAGCCGGTCTATCTTGCGGCGCGCGTATTGAAGACGCTCGATTGGCGATTGCTGCTCGTGATCCCGCGCGCGCAGCTGCTCGCCGACGCGCGCGCTCTGCTCGAGCGGCAGCTGCTGCTCGGCGTCGCCGGGCTCGCTCTGCTGATTGCCGCGATATCGATCGTCGCGGCCGGCATCTCGCGTCCCATTCACGCGTTGGCAGAGGCGGTCGACGGAGCGCGCGACGGCGACTTCGGGTTTCGCTTGCCCGAAAGCCGGCGGAACGACGAGGTCGGCGTGCTGACGCAAGCGCTGCGAAGGATGCGCGATTCGCTGCAGCGCCACATCGAGCTGCGCGCCGAAGACCTCGCGGCGCGCGCGCGGCTCGAGCACGAGCTCGCGATCGCGGCGAGCATCCAGCAGTCGCTGCTGCCGCACGGCGCGGCGGATGCGCATCCAGTCGGCGCGCGCGTCGCGGCGGCTCTCGTTCCGGCGAAGCAGGTCGGCGGCGATCTCTACGATTATTTCGAGCGCGACGGCGGCTTGCTGTTCGCGATCGGCGACGTCTCGGACAAAGGGATTCCCGCGGCACTGTTCATGGCGAACGTGTCGGGCCTGTTCAAGGTGTTGGGCGCGGCCGGAGAGCTCCCGGAGCGCTTGCTCGCGCGCGTCAACGAGCGTCTCGCCGCGAGCAACGACGCGTGCATGTTCGCGACGATGGGCTGCGGCTTCTTGGAAGTGGACACGGGGTTGGTGCGCTACGCGAGCGCCGGCCACGAGCCGCCGCTGCTGCTCGAGGTGGGCGGCAACGTCGAGCCGCTCCGCGCCGAGAACGGGCCCGCGCTCGCCATAGAAGCCGCGGCCACGTACCCGCTCACGGAGCGGCGCATCGCGCCCGGCGACACTCTGCTGCTGTTCACCGACGGCGTCACCGAAGCCGCCGCGGCCGACGGCTCACTGTTCGGCCTCGACCGCCTCTGCGCTCTGTTGCGCGAGAGCGTGGGGAACGGCGAGCCGGAAGCGCTCGTGCGCGGCATCGTCGAGGCGGTCACCGCTCACGCGGCCGACTTCCACGCCACCGACGATCTGACCGTTCTCGCCGTGACGTTCGCGCCGCCAGGCGTCACGCCGCGCCGGCGCGCCGGCGGCGAGCAATGGCTCATCGAGCCGGAGCGCTCGCCCGAGGGAAGCCGTACGGCGCGCCGGTGGCTGCGCCAGATTCTGGCGGCCCGGCAGGTCGCCGATAGTCGTATCGCCGACGCCGAGCTGATCGCCGAGGAAGTGCTGACGAACGTCGTTCGGGCTTCGAGCTTAGGTGAAGGCGTGTCGTGGATGTCGCTCGAGCTCGCGCTGACGCCGTCCCGGATCGCCATGACCATCTGCGACAACGGCCCGGAGTTCGATCCGCTCTCGCGCGAGTCGCCCAACCTCGACGCCGACATTTCGGAGCGCGACGTCGGCGGGCTCGGCATCCACCTCGTTCGCAAGCTCGCCGACGACTGCCGTTACGAGCGCATCGACGACCACAACGTCCTGAGCATCCGTCTGAATCGAATGGTCACCTGACAGGGAGTAATGCGCATGTCGCTGAAGATCACCGTGGACAAGTCTCCGACGCCGACATTGAAGCTCGTGGGCCGTCTCGACACGGACACTGCGCCGCAGCTCGACGGCGAGCTCAACAAAGTCCTAGCGCGCAAGGAGATCAAGCGCCTCGTCTTCGACTTGAGCGGCCTCGACTACTTGAGCAGCGCGGGAATTCGGTGCTTCGTGCGCGCGCGCAAGGCCGTCGAGCCCGGCGGCGGCACCGTCGCGATCCTGAATCCGCAGCCCGGAGTGCGTAAAGTGCTCGACATCGTGAAGGCGATCCCTGCCAAGGGCATCTTCGCGAGCGTCGCAGAGCTCGACGAGTATCTCGACGCGATTCAGAAACAAATACGCGATCAGTAGGGGAGACGGAAGATCATGACACCGAAGCAATGGCTCGGCGGCGGCACCATCGTTGCGGCGATCGGTGCGAGCGTCTGGGTCGGCACGGTCCTGCCGCAGAGCGGCAGCCCGGCGCCCGTGCGCCTAGACCGCGACAAGATCGCGGGCCTGAATCTAACGGCGATTCCGCCGGACGCGTATCAACAGATCCTCGTCGCGGGCGAGCTCAACATGCGCGTCGCGACCTTGTTCGAGGGCAAAGAGCTGCACGTGTCGATCTTCGAGTCGACGCCGGCCAAGACGGATCACCGCACGCGGCCGACGGACGCCGACGAGTTCGTCTACGTGCTGTCAGGCAAGCTGATTCTCACCGAGCCGAGCGGCACGCGTCACGAGTACGTGCCGGGCGACTCGCTCGTGCTGCCGATCGGTTACACCGGCACCTGGGAAATGCAGGGCAATTACCGCGAGATGGCCATTCTCGCGCAATAGCGCCGTCCCGTGCTCTACTCAGTGTCTCTGCGTATTGTCTTCGCTACTCGCGAATAATCGCTTGTAGTCGTCCGGCAGCCGGTCGAGCACGTCGACGCTCTCGCCCGGCGACACCGCCTGCGTCAGCACGTCGATGAC
>Ga0207708_10003885_pt1 | contig 10996 bp, 9 predicted proteins | sample KBSK5101metaG_FD_184340 | JGI IMG/M metagenome (GOLD analysis project Ga0207708, IMG submission 184340) | Corn, switchgrass and miscanthus rhizosphere microbial communities from Kellogg Biological Station, Michigan, USA - KBS K5-10-1 metaG... | ecosystem: Host-associated > Plants > Roots >...
GCGGCCACACCGAGGATTCCTTCCAGTAACAGAACCCACCAACGTTTGCTCTCGCCGTGAGATTTAATGCCTGCAGCAATTGCTAACGCGCCGTCTACCAACGCGTACGCACCCCAAAGGAACACGAGCGCGGTCAGGGTGATCTGTGGCCAGGCAAATGCCAAAACCCCAAATGCGATCGCCGCGACGCCTCGCAATACCAAAGCCCACCAACTACTTGTGTACACGATTAACATGGCTTTCCTCCTTGTTCAGATTCAGAATTACGACCCGGCGCTACCGCGCTCACTTAGTGGTGCACGAGGACCGGTACAGGACTGTTGCGCACCAAATAATCCGTAGTTGTTCCAAGCGCCAGGCTGTCCGCCAGCCGATTGTCGTAGGCGCCCATCACCATCAGATCGCACCCGATCTCTTTCGCATGCTCGATAATCACTGCGTGGCTGTCGCCGGTCAGGTAATGAGTGCTCAAGCGAACCGGATAATTCTTGAAGTAAGAAACGACGTCTTTCAACGCCGTCGTCGAATCGCCTTCTTCGACCATTTGCACTGCATCCACGTCCATATCCAGGGCGGCTGTCAAACGTGCCAGCATTTTCATTGCCTCACGCGCGGCGGCGCCGCCGTCGTAAGCCAGCAAAGCCCGTCGAAATTCTCGAAACTGCAAACCCGTCAACAGCACCGGACGATTGACCTTTCGCACTAGTTTCTCGGCTACTGATCCGAGAAACCCCGTTTCGAACTCTTCATCCTCGCCCCGCGCACCTATAACCAACAGATCCGCGTCGACCGATGCGTCGGCAACAATCTTCACGACATTTCCTGTTTGAAGATCGGTCTGGCAGGTCACGCGATAGCGTTCACAGATACTGGCTGCGCGCTTGAGAGCTTCATTCCCTTGCTTGCGGTAATAGTCGCGCACTCGGTCGGCGATTCCTTCGGAAGGAAAACTCTCGAGAATCTCCGAAATGTTTCTAATGAAATGGCCCGCGAGACGGCGCGCATCGATCACGTAAAGCACGGTTATCCGAGCGCGCAACCGAGCTGCGAGCCAGGCGCCACACTCGGTTGCAACATCGGCATAGACGGAACCATCAGTCGCGATTAGCAGCGAAGAAATTCCGGAATGCTCGCCATTGCTATTCATCACTTACCTTTCAACCGACCCCAGATACTGATGAATGAACTGCACCGCCGTGGCGCCTTCGCCAACGCCGGCTGCCACACGTTTGACTGAACCGTGCCGCACGTCTCCGGCCACGAAGATTCCTGGCTGGCTGGATTCAAGCCAGTAAGGGTCGCGATTGAGCTGCCATTCTTTGGGGAAATGACCATTACCATCGACTTGCGAAAGATCAGGACCCGTGAGAATGAATCCGTGATCATCGCGCCGGACGACGTTTTCAAGCCAGTCGGTGTGCGGAAGCGCGCCAATAAAAATGAATAGCGCGTTAGTCGGCAGCGTTTCTTTCTGATTCTTCTCTGCATCGAAAATCGTGATCGCTTCGAGCCGGTCTTCACCGCGCACTTCGACGACGGTGGTTCGCAGACGCACCTTGATGCTCGGCGTGTTTTTGATCTGATCGATCAGGTAGCGCGACATACTTTCGTCGAGGGTCTCGCCGCGCACAAGCATCGTCACGGTGCGCGCATAACGCGAGAAGTAAACTGCGGCCTGGCCCGCTGAGTTTGCGCCGCCAACGAGGTAGATGTCTTCGTTGCGACAGAAAAACGCCTCAGCTAAAGTTCCGCCGTAATAAACTCCGGCGCCGACCAATCGATCGATCCCCGGCACATCAAGACGTCGCCATTGAACCCCCGTAGCGAGCAAAACAACATGGCTCCTCAGCTGCGTACCATCACTCAACGTGACGATCGGAGTCGATCCTTCAACTCGCAGACTTGTAACGATCTGCGGACTAATTATTTCGACCTCGAACTTCTTCGCCTGGGCAACGGCACGACGAGCCAAATCAGCGCCGCTCAGTCCCGCGGGAAAGCCCAGATAGTTTTCGATCATCGAACTCAATCCCGCCTGGCCGCCCGGTGCGTCACGTTCGACCATCACGGTACGCAGGCCCTCACTCGCTCCATAAACCGATGCGGCCAGGCCGGATGGACCACCACCGACGATCACGAGGTCGTAAAAGTCGCCTTCCGGACGCACCTTCAGTCCAATCCTTTTTGCGATCTCGGCGTTTGTAGGCTGCGTAAGTTTGGCGCCGTCGGGAAAGATGACCACTGGCAAGCCTGAAGGCTTCGCTTCAGAATCGCCCAACAGGCGCCGGGCTTCCTCATCACGATCAACATCAAGCCACTCGAATGGAACACAATTGCGAGCCAGAAAATCGCGAACCTGGTGCGCTTCCGGTGAGAAGCGTGACCCGATTACTCGCAGGTTCTCGATGTCAAAACGTGATTCCCAATCCGCGATCAGGTCGTCAAATACAGGATAGAGCTTATGATCCGGAGGCCGACATGGCTTGACCAGATAGTCATCGATCCGAAATTCCTTCAGTGTCTGAATGATTTTTTCACTCTCATCGAATGCTGTGAGCAAGACGCATTTTGCATCTTCAAATATGGCGCGTGCCTTTTTCAGGAGTTCGACTCCGTCCATGTCACGCAATTCATGGTCGACCAGTACAACCGCAACTCGCTGCCTGTCTTTCCTCAACTGATGCAGCGTCGCAAGCGCCTCCTCACCTGACGACGCAGTGATAACTCGATAACGCTGTCCGTATCTTCGCTCGAGGTCTCGCTGAATCTGGTCCAAGAGATCCCGGTTATTGTCGACGATAAGTAGAACCGGCTTTCCCATACGTCACACGTTAGCTGCCACAGCTTCTGGCTGTTGCTCGGCTCCTTTCGTCTCAAACGTGAACTGATTGTCCTTCCAATCAACAATCACTTTATCGCCGTCCTTAATCTGGCCAGCCAGTAATCGCTTTCCAAGCGGCGTCTCCAATTCCTTCTGAATCGCTCGTTTTAATGGGCGCGCTCCGTAGACAGGGTCATAGCCTTCGCGTGCGAGGTGAGTTTCCGCCCTCGGTGTCAATTCGATACTGATGTGCCTTTCAGCCAGACGAGACCGCAGACGTTCAAGCTGGATCTGGAGAATCTTCTTGAGGTCCTCTTCCGTGAGCGAATGGAAAACCACGATCTCATCAACACGATTCAGAAATTCAGGACGGAAGTGATGGCGCATTTCCGTCAACACAGCTTCCTTCATGCGATCGTAAGCGACTGAATCAGTCTTGCCGCTAAACTCCAGAATCCTGTCCGAACCGATGTTCGAAGTCATGATGATGACTGTGTTCTTAAAGTCGACGATGCGCCCCTGACCATCAGTTAAGCGGCCGTCATCAAGGATCTGCAGCAGAACATTGAATGCGTCGTGGTGGGCCTTTTCGATTTCATCAAACAGAATCACCGCGTAAGGTCGCCGTCGTACTGCTTCTGTTAGTTGTCCGCCTTCTTCGTAACCGACATATCCGGGCGGGGCGCCGATCAGCCGCGAGACCGCATGCCTCTCCATGTACTCAGACATATCGATGCGGATCATTGCCCGCTCGTCGTCGAACATGAACTCGGCAAGCGTGCGTGCGAGTTCCGTTTTGCCGACACCGGTTGGTCCGAGGAAGATGAAAGAACCGATTGGTCGGTTCGGATCTTTCAAACCCGATCGAGCACGTATAACGGCATCGGCAACCGCCTCTACTGCCTCGTTCTGTCCGATCACGCGCTTGTGCAGATGCTCGCCGAGTTGCAGGAGCTTTTCGATTTCGCCTTGCATCAGTCTTGAAACTGGTACGCCGGTCCAGCGGCTCACTACCTCTGCGATATCTTCTTCATCAACTTCTTCCTTGAGCAGACGTGAGGAGCCTTGCTTCTTCTGCAGCAGTTCTTCCTCGGACTGCAGCCGTCGCTCCAGATCGGCGAGTTTGCCGTAACGCAGTTGCGCTGCTTTGTTCAGATCGTACGCGCGCTCAGCCTGCTCGATCTCAATCCGAGTTTGATCTATCTCCTGGCGCAATTTGCGTAGACGTTCAACCGCCTGGCGCTCGACTTGCCACTGTGAGCGGAGAGCGTCGGCTCGAGCTTTGAGATCAGCCAGTTCTTTCTCCAACTTAGCCAAACGGTCTTTCGAAGCTTTGTCCTTCTCCTTCTTTAGAGCCTCGCGCTCGATCTCTAACTGCATTACCCGTCGCTGTACTTCATCCAACTCAACAGGAACACTCTCGATTTCAGTGCGCAGCCGAGCCGCGGCTTCGTCGACGAGATCGATGGCTTTGTCGGGAAGGAAACGATCGGCGATGTAGCGATGAGAGAGGACTGCGGCGGCAACCAGCGCGGAATCTTTGATGCGCACGCCGTGATGGACCTCATATCGTTCGCGCAGACCTCGCAGGATCGAGATCGTGTCTTCTACTGAAGGTTCATCGACAAAAACAGGTTGAAAGCGACGCTCCAAGGCTGCATCTTTCTCGATGTACTTGCGGTATTCATCGAGTGTGGTGGCGCCGATGCAATGCAACTCGCCGCGGGCGAGCATCGGTTTCAAAAGATTGCCGGCATCCATTGACCCCTCGGTCTTTCCGGCGCCCACCACCGTGTGGAGTTCATCGATGAAAAGAATGATCTGGCCCTGAGCCTCCTGTACTTCCTTGAGAACAGCCTTCAGTCGTTCCTCAAACTCACCCCGGTATTTCGCTCCCGCGATCAACGCGCCCATGTCGAGCGCAACGACACGCCGATCCTTCAAACTCTCAGGAACATCTCCACGCACAATGCGCTGCGCCAGTCCCTCGACGATCGCAGTCTTCCCAACACCCGGCTCCCCAATCAGAACGGGATTGTTCTTCGTTCGTCGAGACAGCACCTGAATTACGCGCCGGATCTCTTCATCACGACCAATAACTGGATCGACTTTGCCCTGCGCTGCAAGCTTGGTCAGATCGCGCCCGTATCGTTCGAGCGCTTCATAAGTTGCTTCCGGATTTGGTGATGTAACCCGCTGCGAACCGCGCACTTGTCGCAGCGCCTGCATCAGCTTGTCGCGCGTGAGTCCAAGTTCGGCCAGAATGCGGCCGGCCGCTCCAGACTTGTCCTCTACCATCGCCAACAACAGATGCTCAACCGAAACATATTCATCCTTAAGCTGCTTTGCTTCGTCTTCAGCCTGGACCAGGAGACGGTTGAGGCGAGCGGTGACATAGACATCACCGGCGCCACCAGTGGTTGACGACACCTTGGGCAAACGAGCCAACTCAGCTTCGACACGGCTGCGCACAAGTTCGGCATCTACCGCAGTCTTGTCGAGAATCGACTTCGCGAGGCCACCTTCCTGGTCAAGCAATGCCAACAGAAGATGCTCGACGTCGATCTGTTGATGGCCCAGCCGTGTGGCCTCACTCTGCGCCGCGCGCAAAGCTTCTTGCGCTTTCTCGGTCAACCGATTGATATCCATTAGATACGTCCTCCGGACGATCGAATTTTCCTGGGGGGAATTCTTTGGGGGAAGGGATGGGGTGATGTCCGATATGCTTCAGCTTTCGTCACATGCTCTAAACTCAACGAAACCAACCTTGAACCAATTTGATCTCACGACAAGCTAAAGCGATATCGGACACTAGATCGCATTGGCGTCGACACTGCCGTCTTCCAGCGCTTTGAGTAATGGACCGAACTCCCAGGATCCGTCGTAACGGAATCCGTTAATGAAGAAAGCAGGCGTCCCATTGACACCACTCCTGACTCCGCTGGTGAAATCTTCACGTACATGCTCGTGATGGACATGGTCCCGCAATTCTCGGACAAATTTCACAGTATCCAGACTTAATTCTTCGGCAAACCCCACCAGGTGCGCGGGATCAAGCAGCTGTTGATTCGCATACAAGAGATCGTGCATTTCCCAAAAACGATCCTGAGCGCCGGCACTTTCAGCCGCTTCCGCCGCTACTTCGGCATGCGGATGTATCTGCGTGAGCGGAAAGTGTCGAAAGACAAACCGCAGGCTGTTGCTCATAACCTTCTGAACTTCTTTCACGATCAAGTGCGCGGCGCCACAATAGGGACATTCAAAATCCCCGTACTCGACTAACGTGACCGGCGCATCTTCTGGTCCTAGGATGTGGTCGCGCTCAGAGACTGGCAGACTTAGTTTGGCTCTCGCGCTTGTTGCGTTTGTCGACATTCGCCACCTCCTTTCCCGATAAGCTCTCCAGTGCATTTAGAATTCCGTCGGCGCCTGGATTTACTTCAATCGGGGAAACGTAGCTCCAGGCAATCCGGCCCTCGCCATCAATCACGAAGAGAGCGCGTTCGGTAACGCCCTCACCATCTCGGTAGACGCCGTAGGTTCTCGCGACTTCGCCTTTGGGTTCAAAATCGGAGAGCAAGCGGAAATGCAGGTTGCGATGTTCACGATAGGCCCGATGACACCACACGCCGTCTACAGATACGCCAAAAAGTTCAGCATTGAACCGTTTGAACTCCGGCAGTACCTCGTTGTAGAGAGCCATCTGATCACCACAGACGGGACTCCAATCGGCAGGATAGAAAGCGAGGATTACGGGCCGACCGCGAAAGTCGCTGAGCGAAACTTTCTCGTCGGCACCGGAAGATAGTGTAAAGTCCGGCGCCGTCGTTTCTGCTTTCAGCGCTGACCCACCGTTGGGGTTTTCATTGTCGGTACGTTCCACCATTAGAAGTGTCTCCTCTCAGTAGTCCATTTCTTTCTCTGTGCACCTGTTTATTTCAACCTCCGGTGCATTTCCGCCAACTCGCGATTCAGTTGCTCGATCCGTCCTACCAGGTCGAGAATGACCGCAGCGCCGGCAAAGTTAACACCCAGGTCCCTTCGTAGCCTTTGCATGCGACGAAGGTGAACTACCACGCGTCGCGGCAGCAACGGTTCATCCGTTCCACTGTCGACCGTCTCAATCAATCCCTGCTTCGCCAGTCGCGCCACGAGCGTACGCTTCGCACCGACTGTCGCGGCAACAACATCGAAGGTCAATGGTTCATCAAGATCAAAATCGCTGGGCCACATAATTCTTGCCACCCACCTGATAATTAGTCTCACTCACCGAAACATTAACTCCGCGGCTTAAATCCCGAGATGCGACTCAACTCTTCGTACAAGCGACGTTCTTCAGCGTTGACATCTTTCGGAACCACAATTTTCAAGCGCACATATTCGTCACCTCTACCGCCTTTACGCTTATTCAAACCCTGACCACGTAAACGTAAGCGCTGTCCGCTTCTCGCGCCGGCGGGAACTGTCAACTCAACCTTTCCATCGATCGTCGGCGCTTCCACCTTCGCTCCAAGCACTGCCTCCCAGGGCGTGATGGGCAATTCGACTTCCAGATCGTCGCCTTTCACCGTGAACACCGGATGCGGACGGATTCGAATATGCAAATAAAGATCGCCGGGCTCGCTGCCATTGCTGCCGATCCCGCCTTGTCCGGCCAGGCGTATCGTTGAGCCATCACGCACGCCGGACGGGATGTTCACTTCAATCGTCTTCGGCCGTATAACCTGTCCGGCGCCTCCACAGGTCTCGCAAGGCTTCCCATCTTTTAGCCCTGTTCCACCACAAGTCGGGCAGGCCTCAGCCACCTGCATCTGCAGCGTGCGCCGGACCCCTCGATGCGCTTCTTCCAGTGATAACTCGAGCTCAGCTTCGACATCGGCGCCGCGACCACTTCGTCGGCCTCGGCCTCTTCCGGCCGCCCCGCCAAACATCTCTTCGAAGATGTCGAACCCTCCACCACCGCGGGTACCGAAGTTGCTGAAGTCAAAATCGCCAAAATCAACTCCTGCTGTGCGTGGTCCTGTTCCTCGCCTCGATCGTTGCGCCCCTTCCCATCCCGGCGGTGGCGCGCCCGCACCTGCTTTGACTGCGCGCCAGTTCTCGCCATACTGGTCATAAAGCTTTCGATTCTCAGGTTCAGAAAGTACGTCATAAGCCTCTTGCAATCCCTTGAACTGCTCTTCGGCAGCCTTGTCGCCGGGGTTCAAGTCGGGATGAAATTTGCGCGCCAGTTTGCGATAGGCCTGCTTGATCTGATCTTGAGATGCATCTCGCTTTATGCCGAGGACCTCGTAGTAGTCTTTACTCTTGGCCATAGAAATAGGTCATTCCCATACGTCCAGGGTCCTATTCCTCCTTCCTTACTTTGGCGTGTATTCGGCATCGATGACTTCGTCATCGCCACCACCCTGGGTCCCTCCACCCTGACCCGAGCCTCCACCACTGCCACCAGCGCCTGCGCCGGCACCAGCGGCACTGGCCTGGCTGTAAGCAGCACTGGCCAGAGAATGCGACACTTGCTGCAAATCGCTGGTTAGTTGTCGCCAACGCTCCAGCGTCGTAGATTCATCCTTTAATGCGCTTCGAATCTCGTTAATCAAAGCTTCAGCACGGGCACGCTCATGCGCCGGTACGCGATCACCCAGGTCCTGGATCGAGCGCTCCACGCTGTAGGCCAACGAATCTGCCATGTTGCGCGCTTCGATCAGTTCGCGGCGTGATTTGTCTTCTGACGCATGTTGTTCAGCATCCCGGATCATTCGATCGATCTCATTCTTGTCGAGCGACGTTGAGCCGCTGATCGTAATCTTCTGTTCTTTACCCGTTGCCATGTCTTTCGCTGTTACATTCAAGATGCCATTTGCATCGATATCGAATGTGACTTCGACTTGCGGCAGTCCACGCGGCGCGGGCGCAATGCCTTCGAGCCGAAACTGGCCCAGCGTGCGGTTATCACGAGCCAGTTCGCGCTCGCCCTGCAACACATGAATGTCTACGGCTGATTGATTGTCTTCGGCGGTCGAGAAGACCTCTGTCTTTCGCGTCGGGATCGTGGAGTTGCGCTCGATAAGTTTAGTCATCACCCCACCCAGCGTTTCCACACCCAGGCTGAGCGGCGTCACGTCGAGCAGCAGCACATCCTTCACTTCACCGGTTAGTACGCCGGCTTGAATAGCGGCACCGATAGCCACAACTTCATCCGGGTTAACCGATTGGTTCGGCTCCTTGCCGCCCGTTAACCTTCTCACGAGCTCTTTGACGGCGGGCATGCGCGTCGCCCCGCCAACCAGGATCACTTCGTCGAGATCCTTGTCACTAAGCTTGGCGTCGGCGATTGCCTGCTTAACAGGGTTCATGCATCGTTCGACGAGATCGTGCGTCAACTGCTCGAACTTCGAGCGGGTCAGTTTGATTAGCAAGTGCCTGGGGCCGCCTGCATCCGCTGTAATGAACGGAAGATTGATCTCCGTTTCCAACGCGGACGACAATTCAATCTTTGCTTTCTCTGCTGCTTCAGTCAGTCGCTGTAACGCCTGTCGGTCCTTGCTGAGATCGATCCCTTGGTCCTTTTTAAACTCTTCAGCCAACCAATCCACAATACGCTTATCAAAATCGTCGCCGCCGAGGTGTGTATCACCGGCAGTACTTTTCACTTCAAAAACTCCGTCGCCGACCTCCAGGATGGAAACGTCAAAGGTGCCGCCGCCGAGATCGAAAACGAGAATGGTTTCTTGCTTCTTCTTATCCAATCCGTAGGCTAGCGACGCGGCAGTCGGCTCGTTGATGATGCGCAGCACGTTTAAGCCGGCGATCTGACCCGCGTCCTTCGTCGCCTGGCGTTGCGCATCATTGAAATAAGCGGGCACGGTGATGACCGCATCTTTGACTTTCTCACCGGTGTACCGAGCCGCGTCGTCCGCCAACTTGCGCAGGATGTAGGAAGAGACTTCTTCCGGTGAATAGAGCTTGCCGTCGATGTCGATCCGGACGGCATCGTTGGGACCGGGAACCACCTTGTAGGTAACGTTCTTGAGCTCCTCGGTTACTTCCGAGTACTTGCGGCCCATGAAACGTTTGACTGAATAGATCGTCCGCTCGGGATTGAGAGCCGCCTGACGTTTGGCAACCTGGCCAACCAGGCGCTCACCAGTTTTTGTAAACGCCACTACTGAGGGTGTGACGCGCCCGCCTTCGGCGTTGACGATCACAGTTGGGCCATCACCCTCCATAGTTGCTACCGCTGAATTCGTTGTACCGAGATCGATACCTATCGCTTTAGCCATGACAGTCCTCCTTGTTCGAGATCTACCGGGGCATCTCTCCTTCGACCACCAGCTCGTTCTTCACATCGAAAAGTCCCGGAACGCCGCGGGCACGCATGTAAGCTATCTGCGCGTCTGCTTTGGAATTGACGACACCTTTCAATATCGCGCGGCCCCGGTCGACGATTATGTGAATCGATGGAATGGCCTGAGTAGCGTAGCGAAACAAAGGTGAGTTCCAGTTGTAGATCGCTCGATATAGCGCAATCCGCAAACGATCATCATTGGGAGAAAGGGGTCCCACTTGAATCTCGTTGATTACATTCTTAACCCCTTCAATCTCTTTGACGCGGGCCTCGGCGTCCGATTTCGTCGTGGGACGCGTCACGTACCCACGCAACACCACTGTGTTATCAGGTTTCACCTCGAACTCGAGCCAGTCAAAAACACCGTAATAAGGCAGGGTCGCCAGTTCATGGCGAATCTGTCTTACCAACCGAGGGTTAACCTGCGGCGTGCCGGCAGATATGCTGGGCCCGGACGCAGGAATAGACATAACGGTCATCAGGATAACCATCGCAATTTCCAACCTTCGCTTTCGCATCTCTTCTCATCCTCCTACATTTCAAGCGCTGCGCGTGTCTGCAACAAGCGCATCACACCGCCGCGCGTAAGAAATCCTTCTATCCGTCCGTCCTTCGCTACGGGCAACTCATTCACCTTCTCCTGATCCATGATCTCCAGTGCTTCGGTAATCGCAGTCTCAGGCGTCACTGCCGGCAACCGATCGAGAGGCCGCATTGCCTGCTCAACTGTTGTGTAGGGCCAGCGCGTACGATCTGTCTCGATAACCTCATATGGCGTGATAATGCCTTCGATACCGTGACCGTCGCGGACCAGAAAGCATTGAGTT
>Ga0207708_10003892_pt1 | contig 10992 bp, 9 predicted proteins | sample KBSK5101metaG_FD_184340 | JGI IMG/M metagenome (GOLD analysis project Ga0207708, IMG submission 184340) | Corn, switchgrass and miscanthus rhizosphere microbial communities from Kellogg Biological Station, Michigan, USA - KBS K5-10-1 metaG... | ecosystem: Host-associated > Plants > Roots >...
GTCGCGCGACCCTACCTGACCGAGGGTGTCGGCGAGGACTTCTTTCCGGGGACGTATGACGCGGCCGTGATCGACCGCTGGGTACGCGTCAGTGATCGCGACGCGTTCGCGATGGCGCGCCGGATCACGCGCGAGGAGGGGATCCTTTCGGGCGGTTCCGCGGGGACTGCCATGGTCGCCGCGCGCGAGGTCGTGCGCGACCTCGCCGCCACTGACGAGGGGCGCGATGCGGTCGTCGCCGTGCTCCTGCCCGACACCGGCCGCAACTACCTGTCCAAGCTCTACAACGACGAGTGGATGCGCAGCAACGGCCTGCTGCCGACGACCGGGTCGTCCACGCGCATCGATGCGCTGCTTGCCGGTCGCCACCATGCGCCCGACCGGCCCGCTGTGATCCTCGCCCGCACCACCGAGCGGGCCGGGGACGCGATCGAGCGGCTCCAGGCCTACGGCGTCAGCCAGCTGCCGGTCTCGGAGCGACCGGAGGGCGATGAGGTCGCAGGGCTCGTCGGCGCGATCAGCGAGAAGGGCCTGCTCGACCGTGCCTATCGCGACCCCTCGGTCGTCGATCGGACGGTGGGGGAGGTGATGGATCCGCCGCTGCCACTCGTCGATGCGGGTGCCACGCTCGACGAGGCGTTCGCGCTGTTGAGCGACGCGGCCACGGCCCTCGTCGTCGTCCGCGGAGGCCGGCCCGTCGGCATCGTGACGAAGCTTGATCTCCTCGAGTACCTGGCCCACCGCGGCGCGTCGGCGAGCTAGCGGGCGCCATGCCGACCGTCCCGTCGATCCTCACGCCACGTTTCGAGCTCGTCTCGATGTCATTGCCGTTCATGGAGGCCCTGGCACGACGGGATCTGGGCGCCGCCGAGCACCTGATCGGCGCGAAGGTCCCGACGCAGATGCCCGACGATCTCAAGCATTTCCTCGAATATCGGATCGTCGATCTCACGGTCGAGCCGTCGTGGCAGCCGTGGCTCGGCCGCGCGATCGTCATCGACGAGGCGCGCGCGGGTCGGCAGGTCATCGGCTCGGTCGGGTTCCACGCGCCGCCGGACACTTCCGGCCAGGTCGAGATCGGCTATCGGATCGAGCCGGAGTTCCGACGCCAGGGCGTGGCGACCGAGGTGGTCGCAGCCCTCTTCGAATGGGCGTGGCGGGAGCACGGCGTCACCCGTTTCCGCGCATCGACCTCGCCCGACAACGTGGCATCGCAAGGCGTGCTGGCGAAATTCGGCTTCGTCCAGACGGGCAGCCAGACGGACGAGTACGACGGGGCCGAGCTGGTCTTCGAGCGTGAGGACTGGGCGCCCAGCAGCTAGACGCCCGGAACTGCCATCATCCCGTCATGGCACGCGACGATGACCCAGCCGAGCTGTCGTTCGAGACGATCGCGGTCCACGCCGGAGCCGAGCCGGACGAGCTGACCGGCGCCGTCGCCCCGCCGATCTACCAGACATCGACATACGAGCAGGACGCGGTCGGCAAGCCGCGTCGCGGCTACGAATACGCCCGCTCGCAGAACCCGACGCGCGACCGGCTCGAGCGCGCGATCGCGGCGCTCGAGGGTGGCAAGCACGGGTTCGCGTTCGCGTCCGGATCCGCGGCCACGGCTGCGATCGCCCAACTCGCCGAACCCGGCGACGAGGTCGTCGTCGGGGATGACGTGTACGGCGGGACCTACCGCTACCTCCAGAAGGTCCGCCTCCCCGGCGGCAACGTCGACTCGACGTTCGTCGATCTCGAATCGGGCATGGACGCCCTGTGGGAGGCGCTCTCGGAGCGAACGCGACTCGTCTGGTTCGAGTCGCCGACCAACCCGCTGCTCAAGACGGTCGATATCGGTGAGGTGGCCCGGACCGTCGAACGGCGTGCGACGGAGGGCGGCCGCCGACCGCTCATCGTCGTCGACAACACCTTCGCGTCCCCGGCGATCCAGCGCCCGCTCACGCTCGGCGCCGACATCGTGTTCCACTCGGCCACCAAGTACCTGGCCGGCCATTCGGATGTCGTACTGGGCGTGGCGGTGACGTCGGACGATGCCGTCGCGGAGCGCCTGCGGTTCCTCCAGAACGCGATGGGCGGTGTGCCGGGCCCGCTCGATTGCTTCCTCGTGCTCCGCGGTCTGCGCACCCTCCACGTCAGGGTCGAGCGGCACCAGGCGAATGCCCGTGCGGTCGTCGAGTTCCTGCGATCGCGAGCCGATGTCGCCGAGGTCCGCTATCCCGGCTTCGGTGGGATGGTCTCGTTCCTGCCGGCCGCGGCCGGTACGACCAGTGGTGCCGACCGGGCGATCGCCGTCGCGGAGGGCACGAAGCTGTTCACGCTGGCTGAGTCGCTCGGTGGCGTCGAGTCGCTCGTAGAAGTCCCAGCCGCGATGACCCACATGTCGGTCTCGGAGACGGCCCTGGCCGTCGACCCGGCGCTGATCCGGCTGTCCGTCGGCATCGAGGGTGTCGACGACCTGATCGCCGACCTGCGCCAGGCGCTCGATCGCGCTAGCTGATCGCGGCCGGCCGCGGGCCGATGTTGAGCGTCACGACCTCGGTCCCGGCGGCTTTCCCCTTGAGATCGAGCGTTCGCGTCTCGAGGTGCGGATCGAGACCAGCCTGACGCGCGGCCTCGGTCGTCACCAGGACTTCGCCGGCCTTGGCGGCTGAGGCGAGACGCGCCGTCGTGTTGACCGTGTCGCCGATGGCGGTGATATCCGTCTGCGCGCCGGTCCCGACGGCGCCTGCCCAGACGATGCCGGTCGCGACCCCGGCTCCGACCGGCACCCACGGCCCGCCAGCCTCTTCGTGGCCCGTCGCCCGCAAGAGGTCGGTCGCTGCGCTGATCGCGGCTGCTGCATGGTCCTGACCGACGAAGTTCGGGAAGAAGAAGGCGACGACCTCGTCGCCCACGAACTTGTCGAGGCTGCCGTCGTTATCGAAGACGGCGTTGGTCGCAGCGACGTAGAAGCGATCGAGGATCGCGTGGAACTCGGCAGTCGACATGCGCTCCGCCAGGGAGGTCGAACCGCGGATGTCCGCGAACATCATGCTCGCCTCGATCTCAGCGCCGCCATGGTGATCGGCGAGGTAGGTGAAACACCGGGTGCAGACGTTGGGGTTCTTATCGGACGGGCGGCTCCCGAGCACGCGCATGATGGGAGCACCGGGCCCGTTGAACGGCGCCGCGCAGAGCTTGCAGCGTGGTCCATAGGGGATGTGACGGAAGATGCGCCGCAACCGGCGCTCCGTCGCGTCACCTTTCGTGAGGAAGTCGTACCAGTACGGGTCGTTCTGCGTACCCGGTCGCTCGTCGGACACCATCCGACCTCCGTGAGGTCGAGAGCATAGCCCCGTGGCGTCCTCAGCCCCCTGCCATCGCCGGGAGCAGCACCAGCGTGTCGCCCTCGCCGACCGGCGTTTCGAGCGCCTGGAGATGCCGGACGTCGGTGTCGTTGAGGAACGCGTTCACGAACCGGTTCAGGTCACCGTCCTGGGAGAGCAACTGGGACTCGAGCCCTGGGTGCGCGTCGACGAGACCGCGGATCACCTCGCGGACGGTGCCGCCCGGGACGGAGACGAGCTTCTCCCCGCCGGTCGCGGTGCGCAGCGTCGGCGGGATGCGGACCGTGCTCATGATTGCGTCTCCAGCCACGTCTCGAAGGCGGACAGGCTCGGCCTCAGCACCGGAGCGAGTCCGACCCCGTCGTCGAGGCCCAGCGTCCGTGCGTCGGGCGTCTTGAGCCCGTTCCCCGTCAACAGCGCGACGACCTCGTCGTCCTCGCGGATCACGCCGCGACGCCGGGCCGCTCCGACCGCACCGAGCGTCACCCCACCGGCGGTCTCCGGGAAGATGCCCTCGAGCCGGGCGACGTCCCGGATCCGTTCCGCGGTCACCGCATCCGGGATCGCTTCGATGGAGCCGCCGCTGTCGCGCGCCAGCTCGACCGCATAGCGACCGTCGGCCGGATTGCCGATCGCCAGCGAGCGGACGATCGTGTCCGGCTGGCGGACCGGCTCGATCACGTCGGTGCCGGCCTCGAACGCGGTCGCGACCGGCGAGCAGCCGGCCGCCTGGCCGCCGACGAAACGGATCGGCCGGCGTTCGATCAGACCGATGTCGGCCAGCTCCTCGAAACCGCGGGCGACCCGTGTGAACATCGCGCCCGATGCGACAGGAGCGACGACCACATCCGGGCTTCGCCAGCCGAGCGACTCGGCGATCTCGTATGCGAGGGTCTTCGAGCCCTCCGCGTAGAACGGGCGCAGGTTGATGTTGATGAAGCCCCAACCGGTTTCGTCGGCGATCTCCAGGCAGAGGCGGTTCACGTCGTCGTAGGTCCCGTCGATCGGCACCACGGTCGCGCCGTACGACAGCGCGTGATCGACCTTGGCGGTCTCGAGGTCGGCCGGGATGAAGACGTAGGCCGGCAGGCCGATCGCTGCCGCAGCCGCCGCCGTCGCGCCGGCGAGATTGCCGGTCGAGGCGCACGCGAGCGCCGGAACTCCGAAGTCGGCCGCGCGAGCGGCCGCGATCGCCGCCGGCCGGTCCTTGAACGAGAGCGACGGGTTCCGCGTGTCGTCTTTGATCCACAGCCGATCGACACCGAGCGTCGGGCCGACGCGGTCCGCATGGACCAGTGGCGTCGAGCCGACCGGGAGCGAACGGGCCGGTCGCGCCTCCACTGGAAGCAGCTCGAGGTAACGCCAGATTCCCGGTGGGCGCGACGCGATCGCTTCGCGGGTCAGGGTCGCCGCGATGACGTCGTAGTCATAGGTCACCTCGAGCGGGCCGAAGCACGCCGGACAGACGTAGGCCACCGCGAGTGGTTGCCCGAGACCGCAGTTCCGACACGCCATCCCCGTGATGCGCTGGGCGCGGCTCGATGTCGCCGCGGCGCTCGCTGGCGTCGCGGTCCGGGTCGGGGGCGTCAGGGTCGGGGTGGTCACGGTCGGTCTCCAGGTCGCTCGGCGGCGACGGACCGGTCGATGAAACGGGTCAGACCCTTGTCGTTCCTTGGGACTCCGGAGAGACCCGTATCACGCAGGAAACCTGCCCCGGACTTGGCACCTTGCCGACCTCGCGTCGGTAGGTTGTCGTGGCGTCAACGGGCCGGTCCCTCAGCCATCTCTTGATACGTGCTCTTCGGTTGTACCCGCGATGCTACGGGTCGCGGGTCGCGACGGTCAAGGCGCGTGCACCCCCGATCTCGTCAGGAGGAGGGGGTGGCCTCGAAGCCGAGCGTCCCACCGTCGCTGAGCGTGATCGTCAGGGCACCGTCCGCGATCGCATAGCTCGCGCTGTCGGTGAGCGCGAGGACGTAGAGGTCGCCGAGCGACCCTTCTCCACAGGGGACGATCGAGGACTGCCCGGGCACCAGCTCGAGGCCGCCATCGGCCGTGGCGGTCCATGTGCCGTTGACCGTGTTGCAGTCGGCCGTCGCGCTGAACGTGCCGGCCGCAGCGAACGCGACGGTGTACTTGGCACGTTCCGCTTCCGGGACGACACCCTGGTAGACCGGGTCCCGTGTCGTGATCGTCGTGAGCTGCCAGCTCGTGCCGATCAGATCCGCACCGGGGCTCGGCGTGGGGCTGGGTGTCGGAGCGGGCGTCGGTGTCGGGGCCGGGGTGGGCTCGGTCGTCGGAGCAGGCGTCGGCGACGCTTCGGCGGACGACGACGAGGTGGGCGCGGCGGTCGGCGCCGGAGTCGGCGACGGGGTCGGACTTGGTGTCGGCGTCGGAGTCGGCGTCGGAGTCGGTGTCGGACTTGGCGTCGGAGTCGGTGTCGGGCTTTCGGTCGGCGTGGCGGTGGCCGCGGTGCCACCCGCTGGTCCGGCGACGAACGTGCCGGTTCCACCATCCGACGTCGTGAGCGTCAGCTGGCCGCTGTCGATCGCCCACGTCGTGACCTTGGAGAGCGCATGCGCGAACAGCGAGCCGTACGACCCGTCCGGGCACGCGACCAGCGTGCTGGGCCCGGGCACGATCGTCAGGCCATCCTGGCCCTTCTGCTCATAGGTCCCGGCCATGGAGTTGCAGTCGGCCCGTGCGGCGAACGTGCCATCGTCACCGAATGTGATCGTGTAGCGCCCTTGGTCCTCCGCCGGGATGACACCCTGGAATGCCGGCGCCTGCCCCGTGATCGCAGCGAGCTGCCAGGTCGGCCCGACGAGCCCGCCCCCACCCGAACCCCGGTTCAGCAGGAAGAAGATCAGCAGCAGGCCGCCGCCGATGATGGCCGCGATCAGCACGAGGTTCCTGGACTCTGGACGTTGCTGCATCGTGTCTCTCCGGTCGGCGTGTAGCGCGCTCGGGGATCTTAACGAGATCGCCCGATGGGGCTCGCGATCACGCGGCGCTGGCTCAGCTCCGCGGCTTCAGCACGATCCAGGTGGTCTTGAGTTCCGTGTACTGATCGTGCGCGTGGACCGACTTGTCGTGCCCGCCGAAGCCGGACTGCTTGTAGCCACCGAACGGCGTCGTCATGTCGCCCTCGGCGTACGCGTTGACCCCGACCGTCCCAGCCCGGATCTCACGCGAGACGCGATGGGCGACGTTCAGGTCGTCGGTGTAGATCGATGCCGCCAGGCCGTAGGAGGTGTCGTTGGCGATAGCGACGGCCTCCTCCTCAGTGTCGAACTCGATCACCGACAGCACCGGCCCGAAGATCTCCTCCTGGGCGATGCGCATATCGTTCCGGACGCCGTCGAAGATCGTCGGCGGGACGAAATAGCCGCCTGTCTCCTCGAGGATGCGCTCGCCGCCGGTGACGAGCCGCGCACCTTCCGAGCGCCCGACGTCGACATAGCCGAGGACTCGATCGAGCTGCTGGCGCGAGATCAGCGCACCGATCTTCGTGGCCGGATCGAGCGGGTCGCCGACCGGCCATGCCGCCAGCTCGGCCTGGAGCGCCTCGAGCAGCTCGTCCTTCTTCGAACGATGGACGATCAGCCTTGAGCCGGCGCTGCAGTTCTCGCCCATGTTCCAGAAGATCGCGACGGCCGCATTGGACGCGACATTCGCCATGTCGGTGACGTCGCCGAACACGATCTGCGGGCTCTTCCCGCCGAGCTCCAGAAGGACGCGCTTGAGGTTCGACTCCGCCGACCACCCGAGGAATCGTCGGCCGACCTCGGTCGAGCCGGTGAAGGCGATGAGGTCGATATCGGGGTGACGGCCGATCGCGGATCCCACGGAGTCGCCAGGGCCGGTCACGACATTGAGCACCCCATCCGGGATCCCGGCCTCGGCACCGAGTTCGGCCAGCCGCAGGAGCGAGAGCGACGTCGTCGACGCCGGCTTGATCACCACGCTGTTCCCGGTCGCCAGCGCCGGGCCGAGCTTCCACGCGGCCATCTGGGCCGGGTAGTTCCACGGCACGACCGCGCCGACGACGCCGACCGGCTCGCGCGTGATCGTCGCCACGATGCCATCCGGGGATGGGGCGACCTGCCCGTACAGCTTGTCGATCGCCTCGGCGTGCCAGCGGATGCAAGCCGCGGTCTCGGGCATGTCCAGACCGACGGTGTCGCTGATCGGCTTGCCGGCGTCGATCGTCTCGACGAGCCCGAGCTCGCGCGCGTTCGCGTCGATCAGGTCGGCCCATGCGAGGAGGACGCGCTTTCGTGCACCAGGGTCCATCCGCGACCAGACGCCACGGTCGAAGGCCGAGCGAGCCGCCGCGACGGCGGCGTCGACGTCGGCGGGACCGCCTTCGGCCACCTCCGTGATCGACTGACCGGTCGCCGGGTTCTCCGTGACGAATCGGCGCCCGTCGCGGGCCGGGCGGAAGTCGCCGTCGATGAAGAGGTCGGTCCGGAGGCGCAGGTCGGCAAGCTCGCTCGCGGCCTGCTCGCGATCCGGGATGAGGGTGTCAGTCATCAAGAAGGTCCTCGGGAACGGCGATCAGCCAGGTGACGGTGGCCGGACCATGGTACGGCCGTACCCGATCCGTCGGAACCGGGTCGCAACCGAACCGCAACGTGGTAGCATCCTCCCGCGCGACTGTGGAAGCCGACTCCCGCTAGCGTCGCCAGGTCACCACCTGACGAATCGCAAGCGGTACGCGCGGCCGGTCGATCCGTGAAGCGATCGCCCGCGCCAAGGAGTCCGCGTCATATGGCCACCACCCGCCCGCCCGCTCGGCACGATCACACGCCGGCATCGATCACCCCCCGAACCACGCCGCCGATCGGTCGCCGCGTGCTCGCGAATCTGCCCACGGCGGAGCTGGTCGAGGATTCGATCCGGGCCGGCGAGGGACTGATCGCCGCCGAGGGGCCGCTGGTCGTGCGGACCGGTCACCACACCGGTCGGTCGCCGAAGGACAAGTTCATCGTCGACGAGCCGACCAGCACCGGCAAGATCTGGTGGGGCGAGGTCAACCGGCCGATCAGCGAGGAGCAGTACGACCGGCTTCGGAGCCGGCTCGTCGCCTACTGCGCGGAGAAGGACCTCTACAGCCAGGACGTGCTGATCGGCGCCGATCCGCATCACCGCAGACGGCTGCGCGTATACACCGAGACGGCCTGGGCGAGCATCTTCGCTCGCAACCTGTTCCGCCGACCGCGCAAGTCCGACCTTCACGGGTTCGAGCCGAACTTCACCATCATCAACGTCCCCTCGTTCCACGCTGACACTGAGACCGAGGGCACGCGGAGCGAGACGGCGATCCTGCTCCACCTCCAGCGGATGGAGATCATCATCGTCGGGACCGAGTACGCGGGCGAGATCAAGAAGTCGGCCTTCACGGTCATGAACTACCTCATGCCCGACGAGGGCGTCCTGCCGATGCACTCCTCGGTGAACGTCGGGTCCGAAGGCGACAGCGCGGTGTTCTTCGGCTTGTCGGGGACGGGCAAGACCACGCTCTCCGCCGACCCCGAGCGGCGCCTCATCGGCGACGACGAGCATGGCTGGGGTGACCGCGGCCTGTTCAACTTCGAGGGCGGCTGCTACGCGAAGACGATCCGCCTATCCCCGATGTACGAGCCGGACATCTTCCAGACCACACGGCGCTTCGGGACGATCCTCGAGAACGTCGACGTCGATCCGGTGACGCGCGAGCTCGACCTCGATTCCGAGCGGTTCACCGAAAACACCCGGGCGGCGTACCCGCTCAACTTCATCGGCAATGCGGACGCGACGGGCATGACCGTCCAGCCCAAGACCGTGATCCTGCTCACGGCTGATGCGTTCGGCGTGCTTCCCCCGATCGCGAAGCTGACCCATGCTCAGGCCGCCTATCACTTCATCAGCGGCTACACCGCGAAGCTGGCGGGCACCGAGGTCGGCATCAAGGAGCCGAAGGCCACGTTCTCGGCCTGTTTCGGGGCGCCGTTCATGCCGCGCCACCCCGGCGAGTACGCACGGATGCTGACGGAACGCTTGGCGCATCAGGACGCGGACGTGTGGCTCGTGAACACGGGCTGGACCGGCGGACCGTATGGCGTCGGTGAGCGGATGAACATCGCGCACACCCGATCGATGGTCCGCGCGGCGCTCGATGGCCGCCTCGCGCACGTCCACACGAGGACGGATCCGACCTTCGGCTTCGAGGTGCCGCTCCGGTGCCCGGACGTGCCGCCGTCCTTCCTTGATCCGCGTTCGACGTGGAAGGACCGCGACGCCTACGACCAGGCGGCGCACCGGCTCGCCACGATGTTCGTCGCGAATTTCAAGGCGTTCGAGGACGGCGTCACCGACGACATCCAGGCGGCCGGCCCTGTCGTCACCGATCTCGCGACCACCGGGCTGGAGCTGGCAGGTCCCGGCGAAGGCTGATCGCCAGACCACGGCTAAGGGCGCACGCGGTGCCGACGGTCGACATCTAAGGGTGGGGCTCCACTAGATCTGGTCGGTCTGGCGATGGCAGCGCCAGGTGCGGTGCCTACGGTCGAAGCACGCCAACAGGCAGTGCATGACCGAGGAGGCACGACCGATGTCCGCATCCCGCATCCATCGCGATGGGCGCGCGATCGCCCTGTTCGCCACGTTGACCATGGCCCTTGCCGGGTGCCACGCCGGGGCGACTGCGCCGAGCACGGCGGATGACCCGACGCTCCACGGCGTCGAGGCCGCCCCGTCGGCCCTTCACCGGCCGGACCTGGCCGTCGCGATCGGTGACGCCGCCGTGGCCCGCGAGCGCGGCGATTGGCAGAACCTGCGCCGGTTCCAGGCGGCCCTCGTCGATCGCGTGGGTGCCGCGGCCGTTTCCGATGCGCGGGACGACTTCCAGCGAGCGCTCGCGGATCTCGACGCGGCTGGCACTCGGGGCGACGGACGCGTCCGTGCTGCCATCCGCGTGCAGCTCCGGACCATGTGCGCGCCGGGCAGCGTCGTCAGTGCATTCGAGACCTGCGCCGCTGACGTCGTGACATGGGGTCCCTGATCAGCTTCGATGTCGGTGCGGTCGGAGATCGTGTCGCCGACGGCGCATGCCTATGATCGATACCGAGATGCCCGTCCGGCTGTCGAGCCCGGTCCTGATCGGTCGCGTCGCTGAGATGGCGGCGCTGCAGAGCGCGCTGGAACGCGCAGAGGCCGGAGCTCCCGTGGTCGCCCTCGTCGGCGGCGAGGCCGGGATCGGCAAGAGCCGGATCGTGGCCGAGGTGGCCGATCGCGCGCGTCAGCGTGGCGACCTGGTGCTCCATGGGGGCTGCGTGAGCATCGGCTCGGAAGAGGGCCTGCCGTTCGCGCCGATCGCCGAGGCCCTGCGCGGGTGGTTCCGCTCCGCGGATGACGGGCGCGTCGCGGTGGTCATCGATAACGCCACGCGCGAGCTCGGTCGGCTCGTCCCCGAGCTCGTCACTCGTGACGCCGGGCCCGAGCTTCCGGCCACACCCGCTGAATGGGCGCAGACCCGACTGTTCGATGCGTTCCTGGTCTTCCTCGAGCGGTTGGGTGAGGAGCGGCCGGTCGTGCTGATCGCCGAGGACCTGCATTGGGCCGACCACTCGACCCGTGACCTCCTCACGTTCGTCGCCAGGCGGCTTCGCGGGGA
>Ga0207708_10003893_pt1 | contig 10991 bp, 9 predicted proteins | sample KBSK5101metaG_FD_184340 | JGI IMG/M metagenome (GOLD analysis project Ga0207708, IMG submission 184340) | Corn, switchgrass and miscanthus rhizosphere microbial communities from Kellogg Biological Station, Michigan, USA - KBS K5-10-1 metaG... | ecosystem: Host-associated > Plants > Roots >...
CGCGCGGAGAACACCGCGCGCATCATCGGCGTGAACACCAACCTGCTGCTGGATCTTCCGGGCGGCATCGCGCCCGGCTGGCTGCCGCTGGTCGACATTTCCGGCAGTCGTGCCGAATACGACAGGCAGCACGCAGGCAAGGCGACGCGCGGCGAGGAGCGCGAGGTGGTCACCTTCCTGATCGCCGACAAGGACAACCCTGGCTCGATCTGCTCGAGCCTGCATCTCGCGCGGGAAAACGCCCGCACCCTGCGCGAAATCCTGCCCACCGAATGCTGGGAGCTCCTCAACGAGTTCATCGCCGACTGCACGCGCAACGTCGACGGCGCCATCAACAAGCGCACGCGCTTCGAATTCCTCAAGCGTATCGTCGTCACGCTGCAGACCATCGCCGGCATGCTCGACGGCACGATGAACCGCAACGACGCGTACACCTTCAGCGCGCTCGGCCGCAACCTGGAGCGCGCCGACATGACCAGCCGCATCGTCGACGTGCGTTCGGCGCAGCTGCTTCCTGCCGAGACACCCGAGCTGCGGCCCTTCGAAAGCGTGCAATGGATGAGCGTGTTGAAGAGTCTCTCGGGCTACCAGATGTACCGCCTGCGCATGCGAACCCGCGTGAAGCGCACCGACGTGCTCCAGTTCCTGCTGCGCGACGACCAGTTCCCGCGCTCCTGCCAGTTCTGCCTGATGCAGCTCGAGCGGTCGGTGAACGAATTGCCGCGCAACGACGGCGTGCTCGAGGTGCTCGGCGAGGCCGCGCGATTCATCGAACGCGCGCCGCTGGCCACGCTCGATCAGCCCGGCCTGCACGAGCTCATCGACAACCTGCAGCTGCACATCAGCAACGTGCACAACATGATCGCCGAGATCTATTTCCCCTCGCGTGAAGTCATGGGTGTGCAGCGCATGTCCACGCAGCAGCAATCGCAGCGACAGGCGGCACTGGTATTCGAGACCCCCGCCCGCGTCTGAGCTGACGCCGGGTTGACCCCGAGTTGACATTGCACGGTGCGGATTCGCCGTGCTTATGGCTCCGATCAGGTCGGGGCCGTAAGTAGCCTTACGCATGTCTGCGGCCGCATGCGGCGCCATGCTGGATCCATGCCCCAGACTCGGAAAACACCCATATCCCAGCCCATGGCTCAAAGTCGCGAGATCTGGGGCACGACCATTTTCGACGGCTGCGCCGCACAGCGCGGCTATGCGCTCAACAAGATGTGCTACTCCTTCAACAGTGCGGAAAATCGCGCGGAATTCGTGCGCGACGAAGAAGCTTACTGCCGCAGATTCAACCTCAACGTCGAGCAACGTGAAGCCGTTCGCCGCCGCAACGTGCTGGCGCTGATCGCCGCCGGCGGCAACATCTACTACCTCGCGAAACTCGCCGGCATCTTCGGACTGAGCGTGCAGGACCTCGGCGCGCAGCAGACCGGCGTGAGCGTGGCCGAATTCCGCGAACGCCTGCAGGCCGCCGGAGACTGAACATGGCACGAATCATCGGTGGCATCGGCACTTCGCACATTCCCGCGATTGGACTCGCGATGGCGCGCCAGCAGTACGAGGAACCGTACTGGAAGCCGTTCTTCGACGCCTATCAGCCGGTGCGAGCCTGGCTGAAGGCTGCGCGCCCTACCGTTGCGGTCGTGGTCTACAACGACCACGGCCTCAACTTCTTCCTCGACAAGATGCCGACCTTTGCGGTCGGCGCGGCCACCGAGTACCGCAATGCCGACGAGGGCTGGGGTCTGCCGACCCTGCGCCCCTTCCCCGGGAACGCTGCGATGTCGTGGCACCTGATCGAACGACTCGCCGAAGCCGACTTCGACCTGACTACCTGCCAGGAGATGTCAGTCGACCACGGTTTCGTGGTCCCCATGCAGTTGTTGTGGCCGGATGCCCCGGAATGGCCGGTGCGCGCCATCCCGATTCACGTGAACACCGTGCAGCATCCGTTGCCGAGCCCGGCCCGCTGCCTCAAGTTCGGCGAAGTACTCGGTCGCGCCATCGAATCCTGGCCGGCGAACGAACGAGTGGTGGTGTTCGGCACCGGCGGACTGTCGCACCAGCTCGACGGCCGGCGCGCCGGCTTCATCAACAAGCCCTTCGACCTGTATTGCCTCGAGAAGATCGTGCACGAACCGGAGCTGCTGGCGAAGTACACGATTCGCGACCTCATCGAATTCGCCGGCACCCAGGGCCCCGAGCTCATCCAGTGGCTGGTCATGCGCGGAGCCCTGGGCGCCGAGGTACGCAAGCTGGAGAGCAACTACCACGTCCCGATCTCCAACACCGGGTCCGGGTTGCTGCTGCTGGAAAAGGCCGCGTAAGCTTCTGCGGCCATGCCGCAGTCCTTGAGTGAATGGGCGCTGCCCGAAGAAGCCGCCGCGATCCTGGTCGCGCTCGGAGCGGGGTTGTTGATCGGCGTGGAACGCGAACGGCGCATGAAGGCCGACAAGGTTCCGGCGGCCGCCGGCGTGCGCACCTTCGCGATCATCGCCTTGCTGGGCGTGCTCGCGGCACTCAGTCGTTCCTGGATCGTGCTTGCCGCGATCGCCCTCGGGGTGGTCGCATTGACCGCGCTTTCCTACCATCGCACCCGCGATGGCGATCCCGGCCTGACTTCCGAAGTCGCGCAGCTCGCGACCTTCCTCACCGGCGTGCTCGCGGCCTCGCAGCCGGTGCTGGCAGCCGCCGCCGGTGTGCTGATCGTCGGCCTGCTCGTTTCGCGCGGCCCATTACATGCCTTCGCACAGGCGAAGCTCTCCGACCAGGAGTTGCAGGATGCGGTGTTGCTCGCCGCGGCCGCGATTCTCGTGCTGCCCATCCTGCCGGATCACCCCATCGACCCCTGGAAAGTCGTCAATCCGCGCCTGGTGTGGAAACTCACGGTGCTGATCATGCTGGTCGATGCCGCGGGTTACGTCGCGCAGCGGCTGGTCGGGGCGCGGGCCGGGCTGCCCATCTCGGGGTTGTTAGGTGGATTCGTGTCGAGCACCGCGGTGGTCGCCACCATGGGCAAACGCGCACAGCAGCAGCCGAAGATCGTCTCGTCGGCGGTGGCCGGCGCGGCATTGTCGAATGTCGCCACCGTCGTGCAGCTCGCGCTGGTGCTCGCCATCAGCAACACGGCGCTGCTCGCGCAGTTGCGCTGGGTACTCCTGACCATGGGCGTCGCCATGGCCGCCTACGGGGCGCTGATGATCCGCGCCACCCAGCGCGAGCCGGCGCCGCCCCCGCCCTCCGGCCGGGCCTTCCGCCTGCGCACCGCGTTGATCTTCGCGGGCGCCTTCGTGTTGGTCATGTTGCTGGTGGCCTGGCTGCAGAGAACTTTCGGTCCCCTGTGGGCACTGGGCGGCGTCGTGGTGGGTGGATTCGCTGATGCGCATTCCACCGCCGCGTCGATCGGCTCACTGGCTTCCCAGGAACAGTTGTCGCCGGAACTCGCGGCAATCGCCATTGGTCTCGTGGTGACCACGAACACCTTGTCCAAACTGGGCTTCGCCTGGGCCGGCGGCCGCGGTTACTTCATGCGACTGGCGCCGGGACTGTTGCTGTTGATCGCGGCATTCTGGGTCAGCTGGTGGTTTCTGCTGCGCTCGGGCCTGGCGACATGAGCGAACACGTCGGTCCCGGCTTTCGCGGCATGCTGGTGGGCGTTGCGCTCGTCGGCACACTCACCATCGCGGCGGCGCTCGCCCTGATCGCGCAAGGAGAGATGTTCAACGGCCTGGTGCTCGGCGGCGTTGCCACGCTGCTGCTGCGCTGGTTCTGGCGCACGACGGCGCGCATGCGTGCGCTGAGCCGCAGCGGCTATTACGCCGGCCGGAGGGTCGGCAATCACTGGCTCTACGAAGAATTGCACGAAGGCGAAGTCGAATCGGTCGAACTGCTGCTCGACTACGTCGGTCGCGGCGAATACGAGATTCACATCCCGGGTGAACATGACTGGGTGGCGCAGATGCCCGACTGGGCGCGCGGCCGGCGCGAGGAAATCGTCGAGCGCCTGCAGTCCGTGTTCAAGCGCAGCCAGATGCATTTCGACGCCGACTCCACGACGACACCGCCCGCAGTACATGGCTGACAAGGTGGTGGTGCTCTCCGGCTCCGGACTGTCCGCCGAGAGCGGCCTGCCGACGTTTCGCGACGCAGCCGGTTTGTGGAAGCAGTACTCCTGGGTCGAGCTCGCCAGCCCCGAGGGTTGGCTCAGGCACCCCGAGCTCGTACTCGCCTTCTACAACGAACGGCGCGCCAGGGCGTGGAGCGCGCAGCCCAATGCGGCGCACCTCGCCCTCGCCTCGCTCGAGAAACGCTTCGACGTGATCGTCATCACCCAGAACGTCGATGCGTTGCACGAACGCGCAGGGTCTTCGCATGTGCTGCATGTTCACGGCGAGCTCGCCTTCGCGCGCGGCACGGGGCCCTCGCGGCGGCGATATCGGATCGACGGCGCGCCGATCGAGCTCGGGCAGAAATGCGATGAAGGTACGCAGCTGCGTCCGGACATCGTGTGGTTCGGAGAAGAAACGCAGCACATGGAAGCGGCGCGTGAGCACGTCGAGGCCGCCGACCGGGTGCTGGTGGTCGGCACGTCGCTGTCTGTCTACCCGGCAGCAGGGCTGGTCGAGTTCGCGCGCCCGCTGGCACGGAAAGTACTGAACTCGCTGGAGATGGACGAGGTGCCGCATGGCTTCGAATTCCGCGCCGGCCCCGCGACCCGCGTCGTACCGGCGCTCGTTACGGAGTGGATGGCGGCGCGGGCCTGACATTCCGGCATGCGCGCTGGCAGCGCCGCGCGTGTTACTTCTTCGACGCCTTGCGGCCGCCGCGTTCGATCGACGCGCGCGTCATCTCGCGTTCCAGCAATGCCTTCGCCATCTCGGCGCTGCGATTGACGAGCTCGCGCGCGCCGGCGCGCAGCGGCTCGCTCTTCTCCACGAATTCGACGTTGCGGTCCATTTCCTCGAACTCCCAGCCGAGCGAGTGCGCGATGAAAGGGAATTGCGGCACGAGGTAACCGATCTCGCTGAAGAACATCATCATCTGCCCGGCGACCGACTGGATGCCGTCCTGGCCGCCGGTGATGATGAAAGCCGCGACCTTGTTGCGGATCAGCACCTTGTTGTTGAGAGTGATCTGGTTCTGGATGCAGTTCATGCGCTCGACCATCTTGTAATAGAACGCACTCGCCGCGCCCCAGCGGATCGGCGTCGCGATCAGCAGGATGTCGGCCCAGTGCACCGCCATCTCGTACACCTGGTCGAGCTGGTCGGTCTTGTCCATGGAGGTGATCGAACAGGGCCAGGTGCAGGCCTTGGCGGCCTTGGAGTAGTAACCCTCGCAGTTGCGGAAGCGGAGATCGTTGAGCCGGACCAGGTTCGTCTCCGCACCGAGCGCCGTGCGTGCATGCTCCAGCGCCACGCCTAACAAGTGTTCCGAGGTCGAGAACCTCGGGTACTTCGGATCCATGGCCGTGGTGGAGATGCCGCCGACACGCAGCGGGCCCGGCGCGCGCTTCTCGGTGGAACGCGTCAGCGGATGCGGCTCGTGCGGCAGGTGGCCGCGCTTGCTCACCGGCTTGGAGGTGACCAGCAGCCGGCCATTCTCTTCCTTTACGCCGTAACCCGGGACCTTGTCTGCCTCGTATCCCGGCTCACCCTCGCCGCTGCAACGATGGAAACGGTACTGGTGCCAGGGACAGACCACGAACTCGCCTTCGAGGATGCCCTTGCCCAGCGGCCCACCCACGTGATTGCAGACATTGGAGATGACGCCGAACTTGCCATCCTTGTACGAGATGGCGACGAGCCGTTCACCCAGCTTCGCCTCGCGCAGTGGCGTGCGTTTGAAATCATCCGCGGCGCCAACGTCGATCCAGTCTTGTTGTTCGTTCATGGGCGCAATCATATGCCTTGCCCTACACTTGCGGCGATGACCGACATCGAACGCGCCACCATGGCTCGTGTCACCTGGCGGCTGCTGCCCTTCCTGCTGCTGCTCTACATCATTTCCTGGCTGGATCGCGTCAACGTCGGCTTCGCCAAGCTGCAGATGAACACCGACTTGGGCATGAGCGAGACGGCCTACGGGCTCGGCGCAGGCATTTTCTTCATCGGGTACGCGTTGTGCGAGGTACCGAGCAACCTCCTACTGGTGCGCTTCGGCGCGCGCATCTGGATCGCGCGCATCATGATCACCTGGGGCCTGATTTCGGCCGGCATGATGTTCGTGCAGGGCGAAACGAGCTTCTACGTCATGCGATTCCTGCTCGGCATCGCCGAGGCGGGTTTCCTGCCCGGCATCGTCTATTACCTGAGCCAGTGGTTCCCGCGCGAGCAACGCGCAAAGGCCGTCTCCTGGTTCATGATCGGCATTCCGCTGTCCATCGTGTTTGGCGGACCGCTGTCGGGATGGTTGTTAGGATTCGACGGTCACCTGGGACTGCACGGCTGGCAATGGATGTACCTGGTCGAAGGTCTGCCCGCGACCATCCTCGGCTTCGTGGTGCTCGGTTTCCTTACCGACAAGCCGTCTGAAGCGCACTGGCTCACCGCCGAGCAACGCAACTGGCTGACGGAGCGCATCGAGGTCGAACACAATGAAGCGGTCGCGCGTCATGGCGTGGGACTGGGTGGCGCGTTGCTCCATCCGACGGTGTGGCTGCTGGCGCTCATCATGTTCTGCTGCCAGACGGGCAGTTACGGCCTGACGCTGTGGGTGCCCACCATCATCAAGGGCCTCTCGGGATTCACCGATTTCCAGACCGGGTTGATCTCGGCCATACCGTACATCGCTGCGGCACTTGGCATGGTGCTCATCGGCCGCAGCTCGGATCGAAGCGGTGAGCGAATCCTGCACCTGGCGGTGCCGACTTTCATCGGCGCCCTGGGATTCATCGCCACCGGCATCCTGTCTTCACCTGTTCCCGCCATGATCGCGATCACCGTTGCAGCCGTTGGCGACTACGGCACGCGCGGTCCCTTCTGGGCGATGCCGGGAAAATTCCTCTCCGGCAGTTCGGCCGCGGCCGCGATCGCGCTCATCAATTCCATGGGCGCGGTGGGCGGATTCGTGGGCCCGTACGCCGTGGGCTACCTGAAAGACGCGACGGGCAGTTTCACCAGCCCACTGTTCCTGCTCGCGGGAGTGTTGTTCGCGGGCTCGGTGCTGACACTGTTCCTGCGCAAATCTCCGACGCTGAAGTGAAGCCAGTCTCCCGCGCTTACAGGTAACTCAGCCACCACGCGCGCGAGCGTGCCTTCACGCCTGCCACCCAGCGGCAGAACGGGTAAAGCACCACGATCACCAGCAACCAGACGCCGTAAACCGCCAGCAGGTTGACGCCGTATCCCTGCGGGAAAAACAGCGGGAAGGTGACCATCTGCGAGGCCGCGAAACCCTGGATTACACCCATGAGGATGGCCAGCAAGTGCAGCAGGTAGAAATGCGCCACGTAGAACGCGAACGGCACGCGGCCGAACATCACGAAGGCATCCTTGAAGAAGCCATGCATGCGATCTGCGCAGGCACAGAAGATCGCCGCGGGGCCGAGCGTCATCAACAGGAACATCAGGCTCGGCGGGTACTTGGTGTTGTTGAGGAAGTCGACGAACGTGGCCGCGCCGCGTTCGTGCACTTCCCAGTGGTTCGGCTCGCCGTATGCATCGATGAAACGCAGCACCAGGAAGGCCGCGGTGATGGCGATGCCCCAGCGCAGCAGCGCGCGATTGCGCACTTCCGGCGCGCGCTCGAACAGTCCCGACACGCCGAAGCCCAGCAGCATGACGCCGATCCACGGCAGCAACGGGTAGAGAAACAGGAAGTGGAACGGACCCCAGGCCTTTGACATTGACGCGTGCAACGCCACCCACAGCGGCGGGCTGGTATCCAGCAGGCCCTGGGGTGCCGGCCAGATGCCATCGAGCCCGTTGTGGCCCAGCACGATGATGGCGCCCGCGACCAGGCACACCTTGCGGCCGAGGAATTGCGCGAAAGCCAGCACCACCATGCTGGCGCCGATGGCCCAGATCACCTGCATGAAGGCCAGCGTCCTGCCGCCAAACTGCTCGAGTCCACCCGGCGACAGCGTGATGGCCGTGGAAATGATCGCGATCTCGACGAAGATCAGCCAGAGGCCACGGGTCAGCAGGAACAGGCACAAGTCCCCTGCACTCTTGCGCGCCACCATGAGTCCGGCGCTGGTCCCCGACAGCAGCACGAATACCGGCGCGCAGAAATGCGTGATCCAGCGCGTGAGCGCCAGCACCACCGAGACGTTCTCCGACCCCATCGGGTCGATGGTGGCGCCGGCGTGAAAGAAGTCACGCGTGTGATCGATGGCCATGATGATGATGGCCAGGCCACGCAGCATGTCGATGGACGTCAGGCGGTAACCGCGCGCATCAGCGGCAACAGTATTCAAGGCGCCTCCCCAGGTTCTTGTTGGCAGGCATATTGAAACCCCGCGCGTTCTGGGGCAAATGTGAGCGCATGAAAATCGTCATCTATGGCATCCCGAACTGCGACACGATGAAGAAGGCGCGGACCTGGCTCGAATCGCACGGCGTCGAATACGTCTTCCACGACTACAAGAAGTCGGGGATCGAGGCCGCGAAACTGCTGGCGTGGACCAAGGTAGTCGGCTGGGAGTCGTTGCTCAACCGCGCGGGCACGACCTTCCGAAAGCTTCCCGACAAGGCGAGGCAAAACCTCGACGAAGTGAAGGCGCTGAGACTGATGCTCGATCAGCCCTCGATGATCAAGCGGCCCGTGCTCGAGCACGGCAAGACGCTGCTGGTGGGCTTCAGCCCGGAGAAGTACTCGGCGCTCAAGTGAACCGTGCCGGCCGCGGCCCGAGAAAAAGGCGCCGCCCGTTGCCGGGCGGCGCCTCTTTTGGGAACCGTGCGGTTCCCTCTCCCCCCAACCCCTCGCTAGTTAGAAGCCGTACTTCGCAGACACCGTCCAGAAGATGCCCGGCAGATCGTACGTACCCGCGTCATAGCCATTGAGCGAGCAGCTGTAGCAGACCGGCGGATCCTCGCCGAAGATGTTGTTCACGCCCGCGGCGAGCTTGAAGTTCTCGATGTTGAAGGCCTTGGCCCACGCCACCTGCAGGTCGTTGTAGACGGTCGAGTCCAGCGTGTGGATCAGGTCCGGCGTCTCGCAACCGGGCGCAGGAGCAGCCGATACCGCGTTGGCGCAGAACTCGTCCACCGAGTCGATGAATCGGGTGATGAAGCTCACCTCCCAGTCCGCTCGCGACCAGCCCAGCAGCAGGTTGGCCTGGATCTCGGGAATGGCGCTGTCACTCACCTCGATGCCCACGGTGCGCTGCGAGACTATGCCGTCGGTATCCGTGGCGGTGTAGTCGTTGACGAAGGTCAATTGCAGGCCCGCGCTCAACGCACCCCAGGAATGGTCGGTACCCTGCCAGTCGACCTTGAAGTCGAAGCCATCGGTCTCGATCGAACCCAGGTTGTCGAGGAAATTCTGCGGAGGCTCGAGATTGCCGCCGGCCTGGCGCGAGAACGGTGAGCACAGAGTCGGATCCGTGCCGCCCGCCGCGAGACAGGCGTTGATCAACGCCTGGATGTCGCGCGCCTGGATGGCGTCTTCGATCTGGTAGTTGAAGTACGTGAGCTCGAACGTCAGGCGCTTGGCGAAGCCCTCGGACCAGGTTGCGTCGTGCACGAAGCCCACGGTGTAGCTGTCCGAGGTCTCGGGCTGCAGTTCCGCGTTGCCACCGGTGAAGGTGGTGATCTGGGTATTGGCCTGCTCGAAGCCGGACGGTACGCCCTGCGCGCGGCAGGCCGTCTCCAGCGGCGTGGTGTCGAGGCCGTCCGAGTCCAGAACCACCGGCGGAGCACCGACGGGACCGCAAGGATCGCTCAGCGTCGCGCCGAACTGCGTCAGGCCAAAGAGTTCGCCCAGGTTTGGCGCGCGGAAGCCCGTCGAATACGTTGCACGCACCGCAATCGCTTCGACCGGCTGCCAACGGAAGCCGAGTTTGCCGGTGGTTTCGCTACCGAACGTCGAGTAGTCGGACCAACGTAACGCAGCGCTCACGTCCAGTGTCTCGAGCAGCGGCAGGCTGGCCTCCACATACACTTCGTTGACATCGTAGTCGGCCGATACCGGCGCCGCGAAGGAGTCCTGCGACAGGCCCGTCTGGCGCAACGGGTCCGGCTGGAAATCGCCGGTGTACTTGCGATGCTCGGCGCCCACCGCAAAGCCCGCGGTGCGGTCGCCGATGTTGAACAGGTCACCGGTGAGGTTCGCGGAGGCCAGTTGCAGGGTCTGCTTGGAGGAATCGATCTGCGTCGTGCGGATGAAGTCGACCATCTCCTGCGTGAACGGACGGCCCTGCCCGCCGAACAGGTCGAGCGGCACGCAATTCGGCACGGCCGCGCACACCGCCGGATCGCCCAGCGCCAGCGCGACGTTGCCGATGTTGTAGCCGTTCTTGAACGTCTGGTCGGCGCTGTTCTCCGAAGTGACGAAGTTCACGTCCCAGTGATAGGTGCGCGTAGAACCGAACGAGCCCTCGACGCCCATGTTGAGGTACCAGGTGTCCACGTCCTGTTCGAAAGTACGTGGACCCACTTCGATGGGTCGCCGGGTCACCCAGCCGAAGTTGCTGGCGGGGTCGAGGTCGATGCCGAAGGGGTTGTAGGGATTCAGCGCCGAGATCGAGATGGTGTCGGCGAGTCCGCCGCTGCCCGAGTACGGACCGACGAAAATGGGCTCGGGGGCAGCCTGGTTCCGTGACACGCGGTTGTTGAACAGGCCCTTGGCGTAGATGTTGACGCTGTCGGTGAGATTGAAGTCGACGCGCGCAAACATGGACTTGCGCTTCGACGGGGTCAGCAGCAGGTTGTAGGGCGCGTAGTTGAAACGGTCAGCGCCGGAGAAGTCGTGGTACGTGCCGGCGGATGGGTTCGCCGGATCCCAATCCGGCGTCGTGGTGCCACCGTTCAGCGTGACGTCGTAGA
>Ga0207708_10003894_pt1 | contig 10990 bp, 11 predicted proteins | sample KBSK5101metaG_FD_184340 | JGI IMG/M metagenome (GOLD analysis project Ga0207708, IMG submission 184340) | Corn, switchgrass and miscanthus rhizosphere microbial communities from Kellogg Biological Station, Michigan, USA - KBS K5-10-1 metaG... | ecosystem: Host-associated > Plants > Roots >...
TGCGCCCACCTGGCGCTGGGCCGTGCGCTGCCGGCACATCTCGTCGACGCCGGTGTGTCGGCTGCCATGCTGGGGGTCGAACGCCTGCAGGCTTGATCGCATTTGAGTAGTCTTCCCGGAACGTCCGCCCCTATAACTTGTCTGGAGTTCCATGAACGACAACATCAAGTGGATTGCCGCTGCGGTGGTGGTAGTTGGGCTGGCTGTCGGCGCCGTCTGGTACCGCTCGAAGATGCACGATACGCCGCCGGTGAAGCCTCCCGTCACCGCCGCGCCCGTGAAAGCCATTCCGCCCGAGGAACCGGAGATCGAACATCCGATCCCGGCGGCCCCGACCCCGGAGCCGTTGCCCTCTCTGGCCGACAGCGACCCTGCCGCGCGGAATGCGCTCGCGGATCTCTTCGGCAAGGAGGACATCGAGAAAATCCTCGTGCCGCAGGACGTGATTCGCCACATCGTGGTGACCATCGACAACCTCCCCACGGAACAAGTGGCCGAGCGCATCCGTCCGCTCAAGCCGGTGGCCGGCCAGTTCACGGCGAGCGGCACGGAAGACGCGCCCACTCTGGATCCGGCTAACTACGAGCGATATCGCCCGCTGGTGCAGTTGCTTCGCAACACCGACACCAAGCTGCTGATCGCGACCTACACGCGGTATTACCCGCTGTTCCAGGACGCCTACGAAAGCCTCGGGCACCCGCCGAAGTACTTCAATGACCGGATGATCCAGGTCATCGACCACCTGCTCGCGACGCCAGACCTGCGCGGCCCGGTGGCACTCACGCAGCCCGGCGTGCTGTATGAATACGCCGATCCGAAGATCGAGGCGCTGTCAGCGGGGCAGAAGGCGTTGATCCGCATGGGCGGTGACAACGCCACGTTCGTCAAACACAAGCTACGCGAAATTCGCGCCGCGCTGGTCGTGCAGCCGAAGAGGAATTGAAGTTCGGCCCACCGGGCCAGGCCTGCGCCCCAATGTCGTATGGAGAATCCGCCCTGGATGGCGTATGTACCGGTGCAGCAAGGATGTGGGGTGGCTCATGATGCTTCGACGTCTGCTGTTGATCGGGTTTGCCTGCGGCGCTGCCGCCATCACGGGCTGCGCGTCGATGCAGGGGCGCGACCCCCTGCAGGTAACCGTCGCGGGCGTGGAGTCCATTCCGGGCGAGGGCATGGAACTGCGCATGCTGGTGAAACTGCGCGTGCAGAATCCCAACGACACGCCAGTCGATTTCGACGGCGTGGCCGTCGAGATGCACGTGCAGGGCAAGACCTTTGCCACCGGCGTCACCGATGCACGCGGCAGCGTGCCGCGCTTCGGTGAAGCGGTGATCGAAGTGCCGGTCACTGCCTCGGCGTTCCGCATGGCGCGCCAGGCGCTGGGAGTGATGTCGGGCGGTGGAATCGGCAAGATCACCTACGAACTCACCGGCAAGCTGCATGGTTCGGGATTCAGCACCGTGCGATTCCAGAACAAGGGCGATTTCGAATTGCCGACCGGGATGACCGGCGCGGGCGCCGGCGGCACGCATTGACGGCACGCAGGCACAGGATCCTGGTCGCAGGTTTGATCTTCGCGGGCGCGCTTTGCGCCGCGGCGGAACCGCAACGCCCAGAGCCGAAGAATGAAGCGCCGAAGAAGGAAGCCGAAGTGCATCTCACTCCGGGCGCCGTGGCGCGGCCGGGGCTGCTCGAAGAAGTATGCGCGGCCGACGCCGCGTTGTTCAGGGCATTCTTCGACGATTGCGATCCCGAGGCCGTGCGCCGCCTGGTCACCGACGATTTCGAGATGTTCCACGACAAGGGTGGACGCAACATCACCTCGGGTGAGCAGTTCGTGACCATCACGAAGGAAAAATGCCAGCGCCAGCGCGACGGCATCGATTTCCTGTCGACACGTGAGCTGGTGCGGGAATCCGTGAAGGTGTATCCGCTCAACAATTACGGCGCCATCGAAACCGGCACGCATCGCTTCTACGCGGTCTCGAAGGGCAAACCCAATCGCCTGACCGAAGTCGCGCAATTCACGCATGTGTGGAAGGAAGAAAACGGCCGGTGGCGACTGGCCCGCGTGTTGAGCTACGACCACGTGCTGGCCGAGCCTCCGGCGCCCTGAGCGCGCGGATCGTTCGCTTCAGTCTTCGGCCGCGGCGGCCAGCGTCGCTTTCGCGCGCCGCATTTTGCGCACTGCCTGGAGCTTCTGGTTGTGCGCCGGCCCCGTGGAATGGCGGAAAGTCACCGACGACTCCAGCACGTGTGCGGCCTGGTCCTCGGGCTCGCCCCGCAATTGCCGCAGGAGCAGGTCGGCGGCCTTGGCCGACATCGCACTGATGGGCTGGCGGATGGTCGAGAGCGCCGGCCACACCTGGCTGGCCAGCGGCATGTCGTCGAAACCCGCGACCGACACGTCGTCGGGCACGCCCAGCCCCAGGCTGTGCGCGACGGCGAGCACGCCGGCCGCCATTTCATCGTTGCTGGCGAAGATCGCCGTGGGGCGTTCGTTGTCCGGCAGCATGAGCAGCTTGCGCCCGGCCTGCATGCCCGAGGCATGCGAGTTGTAACCCTGCGCGATGATTTTCTTGTCGATCTCGAGACCGCAGTTCCTCAGGCCGTCGAGGTAACCCTTGTAACGATCGGCGACCGCGGCGTGATCGGGGTTGCCGATGATGAATCCGATGCGCGTGTGGCCGAGCGCCGCGAGGTGCTCGGTCATGCGCGCGCTGCTCTCGCGGTCGTTGGTGTAGACCGTGCGCTGGTTGTCGGAATGTTCGGCCGGCGCGATGCGCACGTAGGGAACCTTGTTCTGCTTGAGCATGCTCACCAGCGCCACGTTGTCCGACAGCGGTGGCGTCAGGATCACTCCCGCGGCGCGCGCCTGCTTGACGTTGGCCAGCAATTCCTCCGGCAGCGTCGGCGAGCGGTAGTCGCAGGGCTGCATGATCACCTGGTAGTGCGCCGCGCGGCAGGCCTCGAGCACGCCGGCCAGCACGGTGGCTGCGTAGTACTCGCACGAGCGGTCGTACATCAGCCCGATCAGGAACGAGCGGCTGCCGGACAATCCACGGGCGGACGGATTCGGGTGATAGTCCAGCTTGCGGATCACGCGCATGACCTTCTCGCGCGTGTGTGGCTTCACCGTCGACACGTTGTTGATGACGCGCGAAACCGTCTTGATCGAAACCTTCGCCTGCGCGGCGACGTCGCGGATCGTGGCGGTGGTCATGCGGCGCGTGCTCCCTGGCGAGGGAATGAATTCAATCCATTCGGCATAACGGTGTCAAATCAAGGCCAAAAATCGTGCTATCGCACTGAAGGACAAGCAAGGACACCGCTTCCCTTGCCGCCTCAACGGACGCTGCGCAACGGCGTGATGGCCAGCGAACTCAGCAGCGCCGATATGGCCGCCAGCACGAACAGCACCGGGTAGTTGCCGCCGGTCTGGAGCAACACGAATGAGCCGAGCGCGGGCGTCAGGCTTTGCGGCAACGTGTTGGCGACGTTCAGGAGGCCCAGGTCCTTGGCGGAATCCTGCGGCCGGGAACGCAACACACCGGTGACCAGCGCGAGATCGGTGCCGAAATAGGCGCCATGGCCGATGCCGGCGACGGCCATGCCGATCAGCAGCGACTGGTAGTTGGGAGCGAGTGCGACGAGGCAGAGGCCGGTGGCGTAGAACAATCCGCCGGCGAACACGAACACCTTGCGCCGCTGCATGACGTCCGACAATTTGCCGCTGATGAGTCCCGCCAGCACCATCAACACGGTCTGGATCACCACCGCCTGCGAGAGCCGGCCGGCGACCCGTTCCTGCGCAAAGCCGAAACCTTCGATGAGGTAGTAGGGCAGGTAGGCGTTGATGAAGGCCGATCCCATGGAGATCAGGAAGCGGCTCAGGCAGGCCCAGCCGAAGTCCGGATACTGGCGCGGGTCTACCCAGAATCCGCGGAAAGAGTCGCGCAGCGACAACCTCGGCGTCGCCAATGGCTGCGCGTCATCCGGCAACCACAACGCGAATACCAGTGCCGCAGTGCAGCCGAGCACCGCCGGCAGCAGGAATGTCAGCAACGTGGCGTCGGCCACCTCGCGGACCGCGACGCTGCCCAGCGCCTGCCCGATGGGCAAACACACCGCGATGATCCCGGACACGGTGCCACGGTTTTCCTCGGGAACCTGGTCGGGAAGCACGGCCACCATGGCGGCGAGCACGGCATTGAACGCCAGCTGTGCCAGGCACCACCCGGTGAGCACCATGCCGACGTTCTGCGCCTGCGCGACGATGACGAGCGCCAGGGTGCCGCACAACATGCCGGCCACGATCCAGGGACGGCGGCGTCCGAATCGTGAGCGGGTCCGATCGCTGAGGCGACCAAAGATGGGATTGCTGACGATGGCAACACCGGCGCCGATGGACAACACCAGCGCCAGGTCGTGTGCCGCGCTGCCGGGGGAAAGCTGCCGCAACTTGAGCGCGATGCTCACCATGCCCGGCGTGAGCAGGGCCATCCAGATTCCGGTGTAGCCGAACGCATAAAGCGCCAGGAACTTCCAGCCGACGCGCTGCGTCCGGTCGATGGTCATCAGCCTCCCCACGTCACTCGCCCGAAGCGTAATCCGCGACCGGATCCGCCTGCTAGCGCTACCAAAAAGACTATCGCTGTCATTCGGCAAAAATAGTGTAGTTAGCGCTATCACGATAGGGAAGCGGACTGGAAAATTTGACAGCGGTGTCTTTGCGAGTACCCTCTGGCGCGAGTTGTTTGTCCGCGGTGTGGCCTGGCCGTCCGATTGTCGGTCCCCCCGATTCTTCGGCCAGGTCCGCCGCATTTTCAACGCGTCAAAAGTTCTGACGCCGCACCGTCAGGAACTGGGACAGGGGCCGCCGGACAACCGGCGGCCCTTTTCTTTGTCGGGCGGGAGCGGGTATATCGTGCGGCCATGCCACGGATCGACATCGCCACCGTGCCGGCGCGCAAGGGCTCGGGATATCCGCCACCGTTCGATGCGCCCTGCGCCACGCGCACGCGCAAGAGGCTCGGCGATGCCGGGGGACTCACCGATTTCGGCGTGAACCTCATGACCCTGCCGCCCGGAGGCTGGTCCAGCCAGCGCCATTGGCACAGCCACGAGGACGAGTTCGTCTACTTGCTGGAGGGCGAACTGGTGCTGGTCGAGAACGAGGGCGAGACCCGGTTGCGAGCCGGCGACTGCGCCGCGTTTCCGAAGAACAGCGGCAACGGCCATCACCTGGTCAATCGATCGGCGGTGATGGCCGTCTATCTCGAGGTGGGATCCCGCCAGCCGCAGGATCTCACCACCTGTTCCGACATCGATATGCAGAGCGCCAACTCGGACGGGCGTTTCGTCCACAAGGACGGCACGCCCTATCCCGGCGAGTAGTTGGGCCCGCGGACGGTCCTTACGCGGCGCTCATGATCCGGCCGGTCTCGAGCAGGGTCTTGAGATCGCTGAGGATCCAGTTGAATCCGCCGCCGCCCTGTTCGTTGAAGTCGGTGCGCGTGGCCGCCGACATCATCGGTGCGCCGGTGGCGTCGTGCGTGATGGTGAGCCGGCAGAAGCCCGCGCTGGCCGGCGTGATTTCGAAGGTCAGGCGCGTGAAGCCTTCGGCCACGTGCTGTTCGTTGAACAGCCAGCGATAGGACTGCACCAGCTTGAGCGGCGGTTTCACTTCGAGGACTTCACCATCGATGATCACCTCCGGCAGCCCGAAGCCGCGCATCTGCGCATTGGCCAGCGCGCGGAATTTTCCGCCGGGCCGCAGCTCGTACTCGCTGCAGGCCTGGTAGCCGTATTTGCCATTCCAGGCCGGGTCGGTGATCGCGTCCCAGATGGCCTGCGCAGTGGCCCGGATGTAGATCTGGTGGATGTGGGTCACGCCGTCTTTTTTGCCGGATTCCATTTCTTTCGCTCCAGTGTTGTCTTGAGTTGGGCGAGGGCAGAGACCTCGCGTTCCTTGTACTTGTCGATCCAGCGGTCGTGGATCAGACGTATCGGGACGGCATTGAGAAAATGTAATTTCTCGCGCCCTTCGCGACGGGTGATCACGAGCCCGGCTTCTTCGAGCACCTTGAGGTGTTTCATGACCCCAAACCGGGTCATCTCGAGTTCCCACTCGAGCTCGCCCAGGGTCTGGCCGTCGCGCTTGTAAAGCAGGTCGAGCAGGAACCTGCGGGACGAATCGGCCAACGCCTTGAACACCAGGTCTTCGTCGATCATGGCGCCGGACTATATGTGACCAAAAGGTCACATGTCAAAGTCCTGCGAGCGGGTGGGCGAGGCGTTAGTCTCGCCACCCATGAAGAAACTGCTGCTGCTGGGCCTGCTGATCGCCGTCGAGGCGGCCGGTGCCGATCTCGACGCGCCTTACGTGATGCGCACCCCGGCAGGAAAATTCGAAGCCTGGACGGTGGAGCAGACCGCGGAAGGCCCGAAAAAACGCGTGGTGTCGCTTGCACCGGGCGGCAAATTCACGGTGGGCGCCGTCGGCGATCTTCCGGCCTTCGAAGTCACGCTGCGGCCGCCGCCGCCGACGGCCTCCGATACCGTGAAAACCCGCGCCAAGGCGCCGTTGTTCGTGGTCGCTGACACCCATGGCGAATACGAAATCCTCGCGGACATGCTCGTGCGGCACCACGTGGTCGACGGCAAGCTGCACTGGAGTTTCGGCCGCGGCTACCTGGTGATCCTCGGCGATGCATTTGACCGCGGCGCCCACCACACCGAAATCCTGTGGCTGATTTATGCGCTCGAAGCCGAGGCGCGCAAGGCCGGCGGCGGCGTGCTGTTCGTGCTCGGCAACCATGAAACCATGGTGATGCGCGACGACCTGCGTTATCTCAATCCCAAGTACCGGCAGTCTGCCGCGATACTGGGCGTCGATTCGTACAGCCAGCTGTTCGGCCCCGACAGCGTGCTCGGCCAGTGGCTGCGCACGCGGGCCGCGGTTCTCAAGGTCAACGACCTGTTATGCCTGCACGGCGGCATTTCGCGCGAGCTGGTCGAGCGCAAGCTGTCGCTGGCCGACATCAATGGTGCGATCCGGTCGGTGCTGGACGACAGGATGCCGGTCGTCGAAACCGAGCGCGAGCGCGCGGAGTTCCTGTTCGGCGAAGCGGGGCCGCTTTGGTACCGCGGTTACTTTTCCGACGCGCCCGGCGGCGTGCAGTCCCGTGCCGAGGACATCGACCAAGCGCTGCGTTTCTTCGGCGTGTCCCGCATCCTGGTCGGGCACACGCGAGTGCCTAGCATTACGCCGCTGTTCGGGGGCAAGGTCATCGCCACGCAGGTGTACCCGCGGCGGCGCGAGGATGGCAGCGTCGAGTTCGAAGCGCTGTCGATCCGTGACGGCGTCGCCTACCGCGCCCGGCCCGACGGCAGCAGCGAACGGCTGGCGTACTGAATTTCGTCACAGCGCCGGATCGTGCGGACTCGTGAGATCGAGCAGGGCGGCGCGTAACAACGCCAGGCGCGGCGGCTTGCTCAGCACGCGATCGACATTCGCAGGCACGTCCTTTTCGTCCAGCAGGCGCTGACCCCAACCCGTGAGCAGGATGATGGGCGTCCTGGCCGACTTCTCCTTGATGGCCGCTGCGACGCGGCGCCCGTCGATGCGCGGCATGCCGAGGTCGGTGATCACCAGCTCGAACGCGTGTTCCGTTCCGAGCGCCGCAGCGAAGGCATCGATGCCGGCCTGGCCGCCGAGGGCGGTCTGCAGCTGGTGGCCGTCGGCTTCGAGCGCGTCGCGCACCGAGCGCAGCAGGATGGGGTCGTCATCGATGGCCAGGATACGCAGGCGCCGCTGCGTGGCGTGCGGCGCGAGGTAGGTGCCACTGGAATCGGCGCGATCGACGAAAGCCGGGAAAACCATGCGCATGGCGGTGCCCTTGCCGGGCTCGCTGTCCACTTCCAGCCTGGCGTCCTGACGCTGGAGCATTCCGTATACCGACGCCAGTCCGAGGCCGGTGCCGCGTTCGCCCTTGGTGGTGAAGAAGGGTTCGAGACAGCGGCGCCGTGTTTCTTCGTCCATGCCGATGCCGGTGTCGATGACCTCGATGCTCACCGCGGGCCGGCCGTCTTCGCCGTCGATGGCCTGCGTGCGCAACGTCAGCACGCCGCCTTCGGGCATGGCGTCCACGGCATTGAACACCAGGTTGGTGAGGGCGTCGCGCAGCTCGACTTCGTCGCCGACCACGTCGGGCAGGGAGTCCGCGAATTCCCTGCGCAGCTCAATTTCGATGCCGCGTTCCTGCGGCAATGCGCGCCAGCGTGGCTGGGTGAGCTCCAGCACCTGGTCGATGGCGCCGTGCACGTCGAGCTTGCGGAAGGCACGCGTGGCTTCGCGCGGCCGGTAGAACTCGCGCATGCGTTCGATGGTGCCCGCGACATCGTCGATGGCTCGCCGGATCGTGGCGAGGCGGCCGCGGCCGGCCTCGCTGAGCTGCGGCTCCTTCAACATGAGCTCGGCATACAGCGCCACCGGGGAAATGGCGTTGTTGATGTCATGCGCGATGCCGCTGGCCATCTCGCCGAGCGCGCGCAGGCGTTCTGTCTGCAGCACCGTCTGCTGGCTCTGGCGCAGGTCCTCGTAGGTGCGCTGGAGCGCGCCGTACAATTGCGCCTGGTGCGCGGCCAGCGCCACGTGTTCGCTGAGCTGCTTGAGGAATTCGCAGTCGGCGCTGGAGAACGCACCGTTGGCGCGGCGCACGGCGACCAGCACGCCGAAGACGTTCGACTCCACGCTGAGCGGCGCGATGACCATCGAATACAGCCCCGCGCCCGCGAACCGCTGCGCAAAGGGTGATTCGACCCTGGCGCAGTCCGGCTCGTAGATCAACGTGCCGTGGATGGCGCGGTACAGGCCGTTGTGCCCCACGGGCATCTTCGCGCCGACGTGGAGGTCCAGCAGCCGGCAGGACGCCTCGCTGGCGGCCCCGACACTTTCGATGCTGACCGTACCGTTGCCGGAGTCATGCAGGCACACGCAGCCGAAGTCGATGGGCATGTGTTCTTCGAGGCTGCGCAGGACCACCTGGAAGATGCTGTTGAGGTCATGGCGCGAGCCGATGCTTTGGGTGATCTGCTGCAGCAGTGCAAGGCGGCTCACCTGCGCGCTCATGCGCCGTTCGAACTGCCCGGTCTGCGTGAGCATGTGGTTGAAGGCGTGGGTCAGGTCGTCGAATTCGTTGATGCCCACCGGCCGTGCGCGCACGTTGTAGTCGTGGCGATCCGACACCAGCCGTGCGGTCGACGCGAGTTCGAGGATGGGGCCCGAGAGCTGCCGCTGCAGGCGGCGGGAAACCACCCAGGCCGCGAGCAACGCGAGTGCGATCACCACCGCGGCGACCAGCGCATAGAAGGCGAGGCGGTCGTAGACGGTGCTCATGTCCGAGCGCACGTACAGCGTGCCGAGCACGCGTTCGCCCTCGCGCACCGGGGCCACGCCGATGAGGGAAGATCCCGCGAGGCTGTAGCCGGGGCCCCCGGGCGCCGCCGGGATGCCGCCGGCCGATGCGTCATCGGGATACGTGACGAACAACTGCCCATCCGGTTTGTAGAGCGCCGCCGCCACGATGTGCGGATCCGAGCGAAAGGCGGCCAATACCGCGTGGCCGTCGTCCGGGTTGTCGAAGGCGAGGGCCGCCGTGCTGTTCGAGGCAATGGCCTCGTTGAGTATCTTCAACTGCTGCAGGCTGGACTGGCGGACGGCCACCACCTCACCCGCGAGGAACAGCACCGTGGTGACCAGCAGCGCCGCACCCGTGGTGATCAGGGTGATCCTGCTGAGCTTGCGGCGAATGGGGACGGCCGGAGAATCCATGGCTCAGCTCTCGTCGAGTCCGACCACTTCGGCGGGCCGCAGCAGCTTGGAGCTGATGACCAGGCGATTGGTCTTCGCCGCCGCCACGTTGATGCGCATGCGGACGCGATTGTTCACGCTCACCAGGACGATGATGGCGCCGGCGCGATCGGCGCCGTCGATGTCGGTGACCGTGAGCACGTGGCGGCCCTTCACGGCCACCAGCGTATCGTCGAGACGCGCCGCCTCGCTGCGTGCGATGAACAGGATGTTGCAGCCGGTTGCCTCCTTGTGATCCTTGTGACGCCTGACGACGAGCGGATGTCCGTTGACCGATTCGCCGCGCACCACGTCGTCGAGCGTCCTGCCGAAAGGGTCGTCGCCGATCACGCAGATCGCGAATGGCGCGTTCGGCGTGGTCCATACCTCGGGCGGCCACTCGACGAACTGGCCGAAGTTGAATAGATAGGCGGCCTTCACCTGGTACTCGGGGGCCGGTGCGGCGCCGGACGCGAGGCTACACCAGAGTACGGCGAGGAATCCCGCCGCCCTTGCAAGCCCGTGAGCAGGATGAACGGCAGCCATCGGCGGTCAGTCGCGCCAGCTCGCCCTGAGATAGGCGGAGCGCTCGAAGGCGCCGCGCTGTTCGGGAGCACCGAACTCGATGTGGTTGTCGTGCAGCAGGTTCTGGCCCACCAGCGAGATCTCCCATTGGCGCGAGGCGCGCCAGCCGAAGCGCAAGTCGAACTCGGTGTAGGCAGCGATTCCCGCGCCGGTGACGTCCATGGGCTGCCGGCCGATGTCCGACTGGTAGCGCAGCTGCGCATCGATGTCGAAATCGCCGATGGTGTAGAAGGAGCGCAGGCCCGCCATGTTGCGCGGCGTCGAATCCTCCAGCCATACGCCGCGATTGTTGTCCTGGCCCGCGGCCGTGAGTTCCATGTCGATGTACGAGTAGTTGGCCGTCAGCCGCCAGTCATCCACCGGTTCCCACTCGGCCTGCAGCTCGGCGCCATAGGTCCTGCCACGCGTGAGGTTCTCGTTGACGATGGGGAACGCGCCCATCGCGAGGAGCTTGTCGAGGGTGCGCGAGGCGTTGCGGTGGTGGGCGCGACGGCTCATGTCGTCGCTGGTCAGCAGCACCTGGCCGACGCGGACGGCGTAGCGCGCGAAGGA
>Ga0207708_10003896_pt1 | contig 10989 bp, 7 predicted proteins | sample KBSK5101metaG_FD_184340 | JGI IMG/M metagenome (GOLD analysis project Ga0207708, IMG submission 184340) | Corn, switchgrass and miscanthus rhizosphere microbial communities from Kellogg Biological Station, Michigan, USA - KBS K5-10-1 metaG... | ecosystem: Host-associated > Plants > Roots >...
ATCGCGATGCAGATCGTCGGCCGCACGACCGGCGCGATCGACAACGGCGATGCACCGAGCCGCTCGGCCGTCGCCAAGGCCGGGACGACATCGCCCGCCACGGAGGCGACACGATGAGCCGCCTGTCGGCAGCGCCACGTCCGGCTTGGCCGGATCAGGAATTCGCGTCGCCGCGAAGCCGCGAGCGCGACATCGAGTCGCTGCCGCCGCCGCTCGTCTGGACCTTCGACGGCCCGTTCGAGCGCTGCCTCGACGACCTCGACGACAGCCTGCGCCGCGCCATCGTCCTGATCGGCGACGTCTCGCGCGTCGCGCTCCTGATCGACCTGTCGCTGCCCGCCCTGCTCGCGCGCGTGCGCGCCGGCGACAGCGTGCAGCCGGCCTGGGGCCGCTTCACCGACCGCATCGCGGGCTACGGCCTGCCCAGCTTTCCGCGCGTGCGCCACCTGCGCGCGCCCGGCCCGCTCGCGACGCTGGTCGTCGCCTATCGCAGCTGAGTCATCGGCACAACGAAAGCCCGTCATGTCCATGAAATCGTGGGTCCTCCATCGCGTCGCCGGCCGCAGCGACCTGCCGCCGCGCGACTCGCGCCACCTGCACGAGCCCGACCTCGACGTCGACGCCGCGCCGCGCCACGGCGACGCCGGCGCCGCTGCCGATCCGTTGCGCGCCGGCGCCGACCTCGGCGTGTACGCGCCGCTGATCGGCGCGGTCCGCGACGAGCTCGAGCACTTCGTCGCCAGCCACGTCCGCCTGCACGTCGTCATCGCCGAGCGCGATCGTTTCCTGCTCACCTCGATCGGCGTCCGATCGCCGGGCGGGGCCGACGCGCGCGAGCTGCTGCAGCAGTTCATGCACGAGTTCCGGCCCGAGCAGGTCAAGCGCTACCTCGCGCGCGAGGTGATCGGCCGGCTGCCGAACGCGGCCGTGATCGACCTCTCGCAGTTCGCCGGCCTCGCCGACCTCGAAAGCGGCGAGCGGCCGGGCGACGACGACGAGTACCGCGAGCTGCTCGCGGCGCTGCGCACGACGCCTGCGCTGCCGATCGCGCGTCCGTACGAGGTGAGCGTGATCGGCCGCTGGAGCGAGACCGACGCGACCGGCGCGAGCTCGGCCGCGCCGGCGCGCACGCGCCGCCTCGACACGCCGACCACGCCGCTCGCCGGCCGCCGCGTCGAGTTCGACGTCGACGACGGCGCCGGCACGCGCCGCGCCGTCCTCGCCGCGGTCGTTCCGGGGCGGCGCTACGTCGTCGGCAAGGACGAGACCTCGGACCTGCGCGTCGAGGGGACCTACACCAGCCGGCGCCACGCCGAGATCTGGCTCGACGACGGCGGCTGGCACGTCGCCGACGCCGGGTCGACCAACGGCTTGCGCGTCGAGAGCGGCGGCGCCGACGGCACGCCGGCGCGGGTCGTCGCGATGGCGACGACGAGCGACGCGGCGCCGATCCGGGTCGACGCGGGTATGCGGATCGTCCTCTCGGCGCGCGCCGAGGGGCCGCCGGCCGACTACCCGTCGATCGCCGTCCGGCCGGCGCGCTCGGCTTCGGCGGCGGCGGCGCCGGCGACGGCCGCGACGCCGATCGCTGCCGGCGCGAGCGCGCCGAAGACGCCGCTGACGTCGGTGCTCGCCGTTCGGCCGAGCCTCTCGCGCTTCGCGATCACGGCGACGCAGGCGAGCGGCGAGCGCAGCCATGCGATCGGCGCCGACGCGCTTCCTCTCACCATCGGCCGCTCGCGCGACCAGGCGATCGTGATCGACCGCCGCCATCCCGGCGTGTCGGGGCAGCACGTCGCGATCGACGTCCTCGACGACGACGGCGCGCACGGTGTCGTCCAGGGCGACAACGGCATCGCCATCGACGGCGTCGCGCACGCGGCGGGCGAACGCTTCGACTGGCGGCCCGGCCAGACGATGGTCCTCGGCGGCGCGCTGCCGGGCGAGCCCGCGTGCACGCTCGTCCTGGCCCGAGACGGCGAACACTGAGATGGCGCCGCTCTCGCTCATCACGCCGATCGAGCCGGGTCGCACGACGCGACCGGGGCCGCTCTCGCGCGACGCGGCGGCGCCGCTGCAGGCGGTGTACGCGAACGCGGCGTGCCGCCTCGAGGCCGCCGTCGCGTCGTCGTGCGGCAGCCAGCACGCCGCCAACGAAGACGCGCACAGCCCGCTCGACGGCAGCGGCCGGCTATTCGTCGTCGCCGACGGCGTCGGCGGCGGCGCGATGGCGCAGACCGCGAGCCGCCTGCTCGTCGCCCAGCTGCACATGGCGCTCGAAGGGCAGCCGCTCGACGCGGCGCGCGTCGCCAGCGCGATGCTCGGCGCCGATCGGACGATCGCCGAAGCGATCGCGCGCGTCACCGAGCGGCCGGGCGCCGCGACGGTCGCGCTGTGCGCTCCGCTCGACGCCTCGGCGGCGCGCTGGCTCGTCGCCTGGGTCGGCGATTGCCGCGTCTATCGCTGGTCGGCGCGCGGCGCCGGCCAGCTCGACCTGCTGACCCGCGACGACACCTTCGGCCAGCTCGGCGAAGCGCCGCCGCCTGGCGGCTCCGCGCACGACCCGGCGCGCATGGTCGGCAACGGCGCGACCACCGGCGCCAACGTCGCGGTGCACGGCGTCGGCCGCGACGATCTGCTCATCCTGTGCAGCGACGGCGTGCACAAGCACCTCGACGGCACCGACTGGTGCAGCGTGCTCGACGCGCGGGTCTCGCTTGCGCAACGTGCGCAGGCGCTGGTGACGCTCGCGCGCAAGCGCGGCAGCGTCGACGACGCGACCGTGCTGCTCCTGCATCGCTCGGATCCCGACGCGCGCAGCCTGCGCTGGCGCGGCCGCGCCGCCGTTCCCATCGACTCGGAAAGGAGCGAGCGATGACGCCCGCCGACATCGACCGCGTCTTCGGCCGCGGCCGCCTGCGCATGGTCACCGGCGACCACGTCGAGGTCTTCCGCGAGCAGTCGCTCCCGGGCGAGCGGCGCCGCTACACCAAGCGTTTCCTCGCCACCGCCGCCGGCGACTTCAGCGAGTGGACCGAGCGCGAATGGCGCATTCTCGCGCGCCTGGTCGGCCACGGCATCAAGCCGGTTCCCGATGTCGTCCGCTTCGATCGCGGCGCCGCCGACCGGGCGGCGCTCGTCCAGACCTACGACGCCGGCGTCACCGTCGACCACTGGGCGACGCTGCTGCCGCTCGAGCGCGACGGCACGACCTTGCGCAACGTCTTCGAGGACTGCGCGCACTGGTGGGCGCTCGCTCGTCACAGCCTGATCGCGCTCGACGCGATCCACGAGCTGCGCCTCGTCCACCTCGACCTCAAGGCGGACAACGTCTGCATTCCGGTCGGCCCCACCGACTTCGATCCGCACGTGCGCGGCCAGCGGCTGCAGCCGCGCTTCGACGACATCGCGCTGATCGATTTCGCGTTCTCGCTCGTCTCGGGCGAGCGGCTCGACAGCGCGCTGCCGATCGCGCAGCAGGCCGACTACGAGTACCAGTCGCCGCGCCTGCTGCGCGCGCTCGAGGCGGGCCGCCACGGCGACCTCGCGCCGACGCGCCAGCTCGACTGGCGCTGCGACCTGTTCAGCCTCGCCGCGATGCTCTGGCGCTACCTGCCCGAGCTCGAGGACACGACGACCGGCGCGTGGACGCGCCCGCGTCACGCCAAGGCGCGCGCGCTCGTGCGCCGCCTGATCGAGGCCCACGACGCCGAGCTGCCGACCCAGCGGCCGCACGCCGAGCTGATTGCGCTTGCCGGCGAGCCGCTCGCGCAGCCGGAGCTGAGCGAATCACTGCGGCGCGGCTGGACGCTGGCGTTCGACAGCCGCGCCGTCCGGGCGGCGTCGCCGACGCCGGTGACGCGGATCGCGCTGCCGGTGATGTCGCCGGTGGCGACGGCGGTGGCCCCGGTTGTTCCGGCCGCTGCCTCCATCGCGACGGCGACTGCGCGTCCGGTCACCCTGTCGGCGGCCGCGCCGCGGGCGGCGGTCGACGTGGCGCTGCACGCGTCGAAGCCGGCTGCTGCGACGCCGCCTCCGCCGGGAGCGAAAGGGCCTGTCGGAGCAACGGCAGGACCAGCGCCAACGGCGCCCCGCAGCGACGCCGCGAACGAGGCGCTCGCGGTCGACCCGACCGACGTCGCGATGCGAATGCAGGCACACCGGCGCGAGCGCGAGGGACGGACGCGACGGCTCGCTGTGGCCAGCGTCCTGTTGGCGGGGGTGGTCGTCGCGATCGCGGCGACAGCCTGGCTCGAGCCGACGTGGCGGCCGCTCCTCGGCTCATCGCACGTTCAGCTTCCCGGCACGACCCCGACGCCGCCGGCAACGCCTGACGACGAGACCACAGTGGCGATGGCGCCGCCCGTGGCGCCGGCACGCGCCGACGCGGCGCTTCCTCGTGCGGCAGCGCCAGAGCCTGCGCCAGCAAAGGAAGGGGTGGATTCGCCGAGCGCGCCGGCGCCATCGACGCCCGACGCCGACCTCGTCACGCCTGCGAAAGCCGAGCCGTCGAGAAGCGACAAGGTCGAACCCAAGCCGGTGACGCCGTCGGCGCCGGCGATCGCCGGCCCGGCGCCGAGGCGATCGCCCGTGTCGGCGTTGCCGGCGGCGGCGAACAAGACGACGAAGGAGTTGCGCGCCGGCGCGCCCGCGCGCGGGCGAACCGTCGAGCCGTCGGTGGCGCCGGCGCGTCCCGCGCCCGCCGCGCGCAACGCCATGCCGTTCCCCGCCCCCTCTCACGTCGCCCGCAACAGCACGGCGGCCGTCCCGGCGGCCCGGCCCGGCGCCACGCCGTCGTCGCGCACGGCGCCGCCCGTGCGCCGGTTCGCGAGCACGAGCGTCAGGTCGGCCGACGGCTCGGCCGTTCCGTGGGCCGTGGCCGGGCGCACGGCACCTCGCGACACGCTCGTCAAGGGCAGCGGCGAGCGCGGCGCGTTGCTGCCGTTGTCGCCGCAGCTCGCCAGCTCGAGCCAGGCGCGCAACGCGCAAGCCGGTCCTTCGTCCTTGCTCGTCGGCGTCAACGCGGGGACGAGCGGGTCGGCGGGCACGACGGCGAACGCGCCGAACGCAGCGCCGGGCGCGGCGATCGCGCCGGCCAACGCCGTGCCCGCCGCGCCGACGGCGCTCGCCGTCGTCGCCCGGCCGACGCTGGCGGGCGATGCCGGCGCGCCTGCGAACCCATCGACCGCGTCGATGTCGTCGCCGCCGCCCGGCGCCGACAGCGCGCCGATCGACTACGCCGTGCGCGCCAGCGACCTGATGGCCAACCAGATGCCGCGCCTGGCCCAGCGCGCCGAGCGACAGGTCGCGCGCGTCCTGTTCGTCGCCGGCCGCGCCCAGCTCGGTGCCGGCGACGCCGAGATCCGTGCCGCCGCCGCCACCGTCGGCCGCGACGGCGGCGACGCGCTCGCCGGCATCCCGGTGTCGTCGCGCGAAGCGCAACGCCTCGGCGATGCCGCGCGCGCCGAATACGCACGGCGCGGCGGCACGCCGGAGGCGCTGGCGCTGCAGGCGCGGGCCTTCGGCGCCGATCCGCTCGACGTCGAAGCTGCCGGGAACCTCGCCTTCCTGCTCCTGCGCCAGCGGCCGGCGCAAGCCGAAGCGGCGCGCCAGCTCGCGTTGCACGCGCTCACCCTGCACGGCACCCGCTATCCCGAAGGACGGAGCGAGGACTGGGCGACGTTCGCAATCGCGAGCGCACTCGCCGGGCGTGAGCGCGACGCCAGGAACGCGTTGCTGGTCACGCTCGCGCTGGCGACGAACATCGAACGCCAATGCAAGGCGGCGCTCGACGTCTACGCGATCTACGGCGAGCCGCTGCGCGCGCCGGTCGACGCGATGCTGCAAGCCGCGAACGTCTCCGGTCGCGCCAACGGCTCGGCGTTGTGCGAGTGGCCGCCGCACTGGGTCGCCGGCGCGCGCTGATGTCGGCGCGGCGCTCGGGCGCGGGCAGCGATGCCGGCGCGAGAACGCGTCAGCGCGGCAGCATCCGCCCGAGCAGGCGCCAGTAGCGCACGGGTGCCAGCCGCTCGATCAAGGCGACGATCACTGCGTCGGCGCCGACCAGGACACGCGCGCGTCGTCGCTCGACGGCGCGAACGATGATCTCGCCGGCGCGCTCCGGCGCCATGCGCAGCATCTTCTCGCTCGCCGCGCGGCGCAACGCGATCTCTTCCGGCGCAACGCCGGCCGGCGCGCGAGCGCTGCGCGCGATCGCCGTCGCGACGCCGCCGGGATGGACGACCGTGACGCCGACGCACGTGCCTTCGAGCTCGTGGCGCAGCGCGTTCGAGAAGCCGCGCACCGCGAACTTGCTCGCCGAGTACGCGCTCTGGCCGGGCGGCGAGACGAGACCGTAGACGCTCGAGATGTTGACGATGCGCGCGTCGTCGCTGGCGTGCAGAAGCGGCAGGAAGGCGCGCGTCATGCGCACGACGGCCTCGAAGTTGATCGCCATCAGCCAGTCGAAATCGGCTTCGCTCACTTGCTCGAAGGTGCCGCCGAGCGCGACGCCGGCGTTGTTGACGAGGACGTCGACGCGACCATGTGCCGCACCCACGGCGGCCGGAAGCGCTGCGACCGCGGCGCGATCGGCGACGTCGACGACATGACGGCTCGCGGCAACACCGATCGCTTCGGCCTGGGCCGCGGTGGCGGCGAGGCCGGCAGCGTCGATGTCGGCGAGCGCGAGGCGGCAGCCGCGCCGCGCCAGCGCCAGGGCGATGGCGCGACCGATGCCGCTGCCGGCGCCCGTGACGATGGCGACGCGACCCTGCAGCTTCACGGCGGCGCTCCCGCCTTGCCGAAGCGCAGCACGCCGTCGTCGACGCGGCCGAAGCGGAGCGCGAGCATGTCCATGAAGTAGTTCTGGTGCACCTGCCACGGCCGGCGCGTGCCCTGCTTGGGAAGGATCGCGCTGGCGCGCTGGACGTACCCCGACGTGAAGCTGAGGAACGGCTGGACGCCGACCGACGGGTCGCGGCGCGGCACGACGATGCTCGCGCCGCGCCGGTCCATGTGGCGCAGCAGGCGGCACACGTACTCGGCGGTGAGGTCGGCCTTCAGCGTCCACGATGCATTGACGTAGCCGAAGCAGAGCGCGAGGTTGGGAACGTCGCTCAGCATCATTCCCTTGTAGACCATCGCTTCGCTGGCGCGGCGATCCTCGCCGTCGACGCTGATCGCGATGTCGCCGAGCAGGTTGAGCTTGAGCCCGGTGGCGACGACGACGATGTCGGCGCGCAGCGTCTCGCCCGACGACATGCGAATGCCGTCGGCGACGAAGCGGTCGATGGTGCCGGTAACGACCGCGGCGCGGCCGGTGCGGATCGCGGCGAACAGGTCGCCGTCGGGCACCAGGCACAGCCGCTGGTCCCACGGCTTGTAGCGCGGCGTGAAGTGAACCGCGGCGTCGCAGGCGGGGCCGAGCTGCTCGGCCGCCATCGCGATGATGCGCTCGGCGAAGTGCTCGGGCCGGCGCCGCGCAAGACGATAGAAGAAGGCCTGCAGCAGGACGTTCTTCCAGCGTGTCGCCGCGTAGGCGAGCCGCTCGGGCAGATGGCGACGCAGCCAGTGCGCGATCGGATCGAGACGCGGCCGCGCGACGACGTAGCTCGGCGAGCGCTGCAGCATCGTCACGTGGGCGGCGCTGGCGGCGAGCGCGGGAACGAGCGTCACCGCGGTCGCGCCGCTGCCGATGACGACGATGCGCTTGCCGGCGACGTCGAGGCTTTCGGGCCAGAACTGCGGGCTGACCAGCGTCCCGGTGTATTCGGCTTCGCCCGCGAACTCGGGGCGATGGCCTTCGTCGTAGCGGTAGTAGCCGCCGCAGACGTGGAGAAAGCGGGCCCGCCACGTTACCGGCGCGCCATCGTCGACGCGCTCGCCGTGCACCGTCCAGAGCGCGTCGGCGCTCGACCACTCGGCGCGGCGCACGACGTGGCCGAAGCGGATCTTCGCGACGATGCCGGCCTCCTCGGCCGTGGCGCGGATGTAGCGAAGGATCGACGGCCCGTCGGCGATCGCCTGCGCGTCGGTCCACGGCCGAAAGCGATAGCCGAGCGTGTACATGTCGGAATCGGAGCGCACACCGGGGTAGCGGAACAGGTCCCAGGTGCCGCCGATCGCCGCGCGCTTCTCGACGATCGCGAAGCGCTTGCCGGGGCAACGGTCCTGGAGATGATGCGCGGCGCCGATGCCCGAGAGGCCGGCGCCGACGATCAGGACGTCGAGCGGTCGGTCATCGCTCGGCGATGGCGAGGAAGGCGGGCTGGCGTCTGACACGGCGACGGGGCGAAGCGGAAAGCGAAACGCAGACTGTATGTGGCATTTCTCTCGTTGCCGCGCGCTGCGCACCCCGGCGGAAGCCGGACCTGCGTAAACGCGGCATCATGAAACCAAATGTGCAAGCGCGCCTTTGGCGCGGCGGGAGAGACGGGGGCGACATGGGCGAGGACGGCGAGGACGCGAAGGCCGCAGCGGCGCGCCGCTCGCTGACGCTGCTCAACGCGCAGGCCGACGCCGTTCGCGCCGAGCTCGCCGGCCTGCGCCGCGACCTCGCCAAGGCCAAGGACGAGCTGAGCGGCCTGCGCACGGCGCAGCTCCTCGAGGCCAATGCCGAGCTCGTCCAGGCGGCGGTGCACGCCGACAGCGTCGCCCAGACCGCCGTCAGCACGCTCGACGAGCTCGCCCGCTCGACCCAGCACGACGAGCTGACCGGCGCACCGACCCGTGCGCTCATGCTCGACCGCCTCGAGACGGCGATCGCGATGGCGCAGCGGCGCGCGAGCCGCGTCGGCGTCATCTTCCTCGACCTCGACTACTTCAAGCAGATCAACGATTCGCTCGGCCACGCCGTCGGCGACAGGGTGCTCCAGCTGGCGACGCGCCGCCTCGAGGCGTCGGTGCGCGAATCGGACTCGGTGAGCCGGCACGGCGGCGACGAATTCGTCGTCCTGCTCGCCGAGATGGCGAAGGCGAGCGACGCGGCGGCGGTGGCGCAGAAGATCATCGATTCGCTGGCGGCGCCGGCGCAGGTCGGCGCGCACACGCTCTCGCTCTCGGGCAGCCTCGGCATCAGCGTCTACCCGGAGGACGGTGCCGACGCCCACACGCTCATCGATTGCGCCGACGCGGCCATGTACCGTGCCAAGAAAGCCGGCCCGGGCCGCTACGCGTTCTGCAGCGAGATCGTCGAAAAGGACGGGCTCGACGCCGACTTGCGCGCTCCCGCAGAGGCGACAAGCCAGGTCGGCAAGCGCACCGAATCGCCGCTCGCCGAGCACGAGGCGCGCCTGCGCGAGCTGCTCGAGGCGAACAAGCACCTCGTCAGCGCCGCGCAGAGCGCGCAGAAGCTGCAGGCCAACGCCGAGGAAGCGCACCACCGGCAGATCAACTTCGTCGCCATGGCGGCGCACGCGCTGCGCAATCCGCTCTCGGCGATCCGCATGGCGGCGGCGACGCTCAAGCACCCCAAGGCCGACGACATCGTTCGATCGGCGCAGCACGACGTCATCCAGCGCCAGACCGCGCACATGGCGCGCCTGATCGACGACCTGCTCGACGGCTCGCGCGTCGGCGCCGGCGAGTTCCGCCTCCAGTGCAGCACCCTCGATCTCGGCCGCATCGTCGGCGAGGCGGTCGATGCCTGCCGGCACGCCATCGACACCAAGCGGCAGCGCCTGCGCGTCGAGCTCACGCCCGGGATGACCCGCGTCCACGGCGACCCGCAGCGGCTGACGCAGGTGTTCAGCAACCTATTGAACAATGCATCGCGGCGCACCCCGGCAGGCGGCGACATCCTGCTGACGATGGCCGCCGGCGACGACCAGGTGGCGATCAGCGTCGCCCACGAAGGTGTCGGCATCGCGCCCGACGCGTTGCCGCACATCTTCGACCTGTTCTCCATCGACACCAACATGCCGATCGACGAGTCGGGCCTCGGCATCGGCCTGGCCGTCGTCCACGAGCTCGTCAAGGCGCACGGCGGCAGCGTCAGCGCGCGCAGCGACGGCGACGACCGCGGCACCGAGTTCGTCGTTCGCCTGCCGCGGCCGCGCAACGAGCGTGTGCCCGCCGCGTCGACGCGGCCCTAGCGGCCGATCGTCGCCAGCTTGTCGCGCCAGAACTCGGGCGGCGGCACGCTGCCGAAGCCGGCCCGGACGTTGTCTTCCATGTGCTCGCGCCGGCGCGTTCCCGGGATCGCGCACGTGACGGCAGGGTGGCCGAGGACGAACTTGAGCAGCAGCTGCGCCCAGCTCGCGCAGCCGATCTCGGCGGCCCACGGCGGCAGCGGCTTTGCGAGTAGCCTGCGCAGCAGGCCGCCGCCGCCGAACGGCATGTTGACGATGACCGCGACGCCGCGCTCGGCGGCGAGCGGCAGGACCCGTCGCTCGGCGGCCCGGTCGTCGAGCGCGTAGTCGATCTGCAGGAAGTCGAGTCGCTCCGAGCGCAGCACCGACTCGACCTCGGGATACGCCGACGGCGAGTAGTGGGTGATGCCGAGATAGCGGATCCGCCCGTCTTCCTTCCAGCGCCTGAGCGTGCGCAACTGCGTTTGCCAGTCGACGAGGTTGTGGACCTGCATCAGGTCGATGCGATCGGTCCTCAGCAGCCGCATCGAGTTCTCCATCTGGCGGATGCCCTCGTCGCGGCCGCGCGTCCAGACCTTGGTTGCGACGAACGCCTCGGCGCGGCGGCCGTTCGCGGCGAGCAATGCTCCGGTCGTCTCTTCGGCGCGGCCGTACATCGGCGAGCTGTCGATCACCTTGCCGCCGGCATCGAGCAGCGCGTCGACGACGCCCGGCAGCTCGGCGTACGCGGGCGTTCCGGGCGCCTGGTCGAAGCCGACGTAGGTGCCGCAGCCGATCACCGGCAGCGGCTCGCGGGTCGAGGGGATCGGTCGGGTCTGCATCTTCGACGGTGCCGACGGCGGCGAGGCAGCGAAGGCGCGCGCGGCGACCGTCGCGAGCGCCGCGGCCGCGGCGCCGC
>Ga0207708_10003897_pt1 | contig 10988 bp, 5 predicted proteins | sample KBSK5101metaG_FD_184340 | JGI IMG/M metagenome (GOLD analysis project Ga0207708, IMG submission 184340) | Corn, switchgrass and miscanthus rhizosphere microbial communities from Kellogg Biological Station, Michigan, USA - KBS K5-10-1 metaG... | ecosystem: Host-associated > Plants > Roots >...
CGAACCAACCGCATAAACTCTTCGTCCCGCGGCAAGGTTCCGTAAGGCCCAAATAAAGCACGCGAGCACGAGCAGCGCCGCGAGCACGATCAGCCACTGGCCCAACGTCTGACCAAGCCCGAACCATTGAAAGTTTGCGGGCAGGTTTTGCACCCACTCGCCGCCTGTGGTCCAACGCAACGCGTCGCGCCAGGCGACCAGCATCGCGAGCGTGACGATGATCGACGGCAATCGAAGCGTTCCGATCAGTAACCCGTTAACCGCGCCCATCGCTGCGCCAATCAACATTAACAATGGCAGCAGCAGCGGTATTGGAACACCGGCTTTTGCGAGCGCGCCCGCAGCGACAGTCGCAACCGCAAACTGTGACCCGACAGAAATATCGATCTGCGCCACGAGGATCACGAGCGTCATGCCCACGGCGACGAGCAGCACCGGCGCGTTGTTCAGCGCGAGGTCACGCAGGTTTGTGGCGCTGAAGAACGAAGGCGCGATTATGCCCACGGCGGCGAGCAACACGGCGTAAGCCAACGACGCGGAGAGTTCTCGTTTGTAGCGATTGAGCTGCATACGGTTAATGGCCCAGCGCGAGCGCGAGAATCTTTTCCTGCGTTGCCTCGGCGCGATCGAGAGTCGCGGCGATCGTCCCGCGACACATGACGGCGATTCGATCGCTCATGCCCAGAACTTCCGGCAGCTCGGACGAGATCATAAGGATCGCAACTCCCTGCGCCGCGAGCTCAGTCATGAGTGCATGCACTTCCGATTTGGCGCCGACGTCGATTCCCTGCGTCGGTTCGTCGAGAATAAGCACAGACGGATTGGTGACAAGCCAGCGACTCAGTGCGACCTTTTGCTGATTTCCGCCGGAGAGTGTCCCGACCGGCGCGAAGATCGCGGGCGTCTTAATACGCAATCGACGCGTGTAATCAGCCGCTGCTTGTTTCTCGCGTCCGAAATCCACGGCTCCGAAGCTGGAGAACCGAGCGAGGGAAGCGAGCGTGATGTTTGCACTGATCGCCAGGTCAAGAATCACGCCATGACGCCGTCGATCTTCAGGAACGTAAGCAATCCCACATTCGATGGCTTGCGCCGCGCTGCTGAGTTTCACTGGTTTTCCTCGCAGCAACACGTCGCCGCGATCGGCTGGCGTTAAGCCAAAGACTGCGTGCGCTAACTGCGTGCGCCCGCATCCGACTAAGCCGGCGAGGCCGACAATTTCACCGGCTCGAACGATGAGATTGACATCGTGAATACCAGACGCACCGCAACCAAGTTGACGCAACTCCAAAATCGGTTCCCCGATCTGTACAGTCTTTTTGGGGAAGACGGCTGACAGCTCGCGGCCCACCATCAGTTGAATTAGTTGCTGTCGATTTACTTCGTCCATCGAGCGCGTATCGATAGTGCCGCCGTCGCGCAGGACCGTGACTCGGTCCGCAATCAACGGTAATTCTTCCAAACGATGAGAGATGTAAATGATGCCGGCGCCTTCACTGCGAAGCTGCCGAATCACGGTGAAGAGGTTCTGAGTATCTTCTTCAGAAAGTGACGCGGTCGGTTCATCGAGAATCAGTACTTTCGCCTCGGCTCCGAGAGCGCGCGCGATTTCGACGAGCTGTTGTTGTGGGAGGGTGAGCTCTCCGGCTTCCGCGTCGGGATCGATATCAGCTCCGACGCGGGCCAGTAGCTCTGAAGCTTTGCGTTTGCGGTTTCGCCAGTTAACTCGGCTCAGCAGTGATGATTCTTCTAAACCGATCGCGATGTTTTCCGCGACTGAGAGCTCGGGAAAGAGCGCGGGCTGTTGGTACATGGCCGCAATGCCGAGCTGCTTTGCCACGCGCGGCGAGTTCTGCGTGATAGTTGTTCCGTTGAGTTGTATCGTGCCGGAGTCAGGCGCGACGGCCCCGGTGATGATTTTGATCAGCGTCGATTTGCCGGCGCCGTTTTCGCCGATCAGCGCATGAACTTCTCCTGCCCGCAACTCCAACGAAGCCTGCCTGAGTGCGTGAACGCCTGCGTAAGACTTGTCGATGTTGATAGCTCGAAGCAAGATGTTGTTTGGCATCAGTAATTATCAGTAGACAGGATTTACAGGATGTTTCAGGATTTACATGTTCATCATGAAACATCTTGTAAATCCTGTCCTACTGATCCGGTCCAAGCTGCGCCTCGATCGTTTCGTAACGATGCTTCGCCTCGGCGCCGGCGATAGAGCGCTGCGGCGTGAACGGCTGCGCTTTTACATTTTGCGCGACGTAGTGCCTGGCCTCTTTCAAAGATGCGAAGCGGCCAGCAGCGATCGCTTGCACGCTCACATTGCCAATCACTGTCGCCTCAACCGGCCCGGCAAAAACGGGCAGTCCGGTCGCATTGGCTGTCGCTTGATTCAAGTAACAATTCTGACTGCCGCCGCCAATAATCTGCACGCCGCTGATTTGCCGGCTCGTCAGCGCCTCGATCTTTCGCAGCACGGACGCGTAGCGAAACGCCAACGAGTCGAGGATCACTTTCGCGATGCCTGCCGGATCTTGCGGCATCTCCTGGCCGGTTTCTGTAAGCTGCGCAGTAATGGCCTCGAGCATACTCGGTGGATTGAAGAAGCGTTCGTCATCGGGATAGATCAGCGCCGGATAGTATTCAATCGCCGCTACCGCGCTCAGCAGTGCTTCATAATCAACAGCCCATTCCTTGCGACACGATTCGAGGAGCCAGAGGCCCATCACGTTTTTCAAGAACCTGATCGTCCCAAACGCTCCGCCTTCGTTGGTGAAGTTGTGACGCGCCACCTCTTCGTTTATTAGAACTTCATCTCTCTCAACGCCGACCAGTGACCACGTACCGGAAGAGATGTAGGCCCATCCGCTACGGATCGGCGCGCCGGCTATCGCGCTCCCGGTATCGTGCGTTGCCGGAGCAACGACGTGGGCATCGATGCCGAATTCCGCGCGGATTGGGCCGAGGTTTGTGCCTGGCGTGATGATTTCCGGCAGCACGCTCACCGGTAAACTCAAACGATTGAGCAACTCGTAATCCCACTGGCGTGTACTTGCGTTGACCATCTGCGTCGTGGTGGCGTTCGTGTACTCAGCGACACGTTTCCCAGTCAGATAAAAGTTGATCAGATCCGGGATGAGCAGCAGCGTGCCCCCGTCGAGACCTTCACGCATGTGAGCTTCGAGCTGAAAGAGCGTGTTGAATGACATGAACTGAATGCCGGTTCGTTCGAAGATCTCCGCACGCGGAACGCGCGCGAACACTTGCGCCATCGTCCCTTCAGTTCGTTCGTCGCGATAACAAACAGGCAATTCGACGAGATTTCCATCCGCATCGATCAAGCCATAATCGACACCCCAGCTATCCACACCAACGCTGCGAATCTCACGTCCGAGCTCGCGCGCACGCGCCGCAGCTTCACGCAATCCCTGCTTAATCTCAGCGAAGATCGTGGGCAGATCCCAACGGAGATGACCTGCTGATCTCGCCGGCGGATAACGAAAGCGTCGCACCTCCTCAAGCACCAGAGCACTGTCGTCAAAAGCAGCGAGAAACACTCGACCGCTGCCCGCGCCGAGATCGACCGCGATGTAGAGAGGGTTAGCCACGGAGACAGATTCTTCTCTGTGCAACCTCTGTGTTCTCTGTGTCTCGGTGGTGAGTTAACCACAGAGACGCAGAGAACACAGAGGTTGCACAGAGAAATCAATAAGCAATTAGACAATTCCGGAAGCGGTCACGCCTTTTTGACCGGGACGCTCTTTTGCTTTATGCCGGCGGTAGCCACTTTGTCGATACGTCTTAAGAGGATCGATCGCGCCGCCGGACCGCTCGCGAGCGACTGCCAGGATTGGCGCGACGTCTGTGGTAAATGCCTGCTTGAGCGTCGCGAGCGCAAGCAACGGATCGCACTGCTCCTGCGCCTCATTCAATGCGTCGCGGTCCACGAGGTGCGCTTGCACGTACGAGCGCACAAGCTCAACCGCACTCATCATCAACGACTCAATCGGATCAGTGACGTTGTGCGACTGGTCCAGCATGTATGCCGGGTTGAAATTCGCAACGCTGTTGAGCTCCGCATCCACCAGCTCGTTGAAAATGAGAAAGAGCTGAAACGGCTTGATCGATCCCGCATCAAGATCGTCGTCACCATACTTGCTGTCGTTGAAATGAAAACCCGCTAACTTACCAAACTGAATCAGCCGCGCGACGATCATCTCGATATTGACATTGGGTGCGTGGTGACCGAGGTCAACGAGGCAGAACGCTTTTGGACCCAACTCACGCGCGCAGTAGTAACTCGTGCCCCAATCGTTGATGACTGTGGAATAGAACGCCGGCTCGTAAAACTTGTGCTCGATAAAGACGCGCCAATCATCCGGCAGCGCAGCGTAGATTTCGCGCATGCTTTCAAGATAACGTTCGAGCGCGCGCTGAAAATGTTGCTGGCCGGGAAAGTTTCCGCCGTCAGCGATCCAGACTGTATGCGCCTTCGACCCGAGCGTCTTCCCGATTTCAATGCATTCGATGTTGTGGGCCACAGCCTGCTCGCGCACGGACCGGTCCGGATGAGTGAGGCTGCCGAATTTGTATGAATGCGTTTGTCCCGGCTGGTCCTGAAACGTGTTGGAGTTCATCGCATCGAAACTCAAGCCGCGTGCCCCCGCAAAGGCGCGCAGCTTCGACGCGTCGTCAGGCTTGTCCCAGGGAATGTGGAGCGACACGGCCGGTGTCGAACGCACGAGTTTGAAAATCGTCCCACAGTCTTCGAGCTTCTCGTAAATGTCGCGCGGCTCGCCCTCGCCTGCAAAACGCGCGAAACGCGTCCCGCCCGTGCCGACGCCCCACGACGGAATGGCCACGTGAAACGCGGCGGCCTTCTTTACCAGATCCTCGATATCTACGTTCTGCCGCCGGAGTTTCCTGGCGAGAGCTTCGTAGTCTTCGTCGACCCACGCGCGCGCCTTACGATTTTGGTCGTCGATGAATGAATCGTCGATCTCAAAAGTCATGTTTGTTATCTCAAAAAACCATCCTGCAATCCGCCGTCAACCGGAATCACGTGACCGGTTGTTTTTGACAATCGTGGCGACAGCAAGAGGAAGATTGCTTCGGCCTGATCTTCGGGTTCGATGGGCGTCTGTGTCAGCGATCGCCGGGAATAGAAGGCTGCGAGTTTGTCGCGCAGGTCATCCGTCGAATCATCGTCGTCGAACGGGATCTCATATTTCGTTAACGAAGCGATAACGCGATCGCGTGGAAACATCGTACTGCCTTTTACAACCGTCGCCGGCGCGACCGCATTCACGCGAACAAGCGGCGCCATCTCAATCGCGAGCTCACGAACCAGATGGTTTGCCGCAGCCTTGCTCGTGTCGTAAGCCAGACTGCCCTTCTTCGCGACAACGGCGTTGGCGCTGGTCGTGAGCACGATACTGCCGCGCAGGCCCTGCCGTTTGAAAATCTTGTAAGCTTCGTCAGCCACAATGTAAGCCCCGGTTACATTGATGCTGAAAGTGCGCGACCACAAACTGTCGTCGATGTGACCCGTTTTGTCCGGCGGCACGAAGATGCCTGCCGTAACAACAACAGCGTCGAGTCCGCCATACGCAAGCATTACATCCTGAAACATGCGCGCCACGTTCTCGCGGTTGGTAATGTCGCAACCGAGGGCGATAGCTGGACCACAGTTGCTGACGCCCGAGCCAGCAACGCCAATGCCTTCCCCGTATTTCGCCACAATCTCCTGCGCCGTCTCTTTGGCCGCTGCTTCATCGAGATCGATGCAAGCAATATGTGCGCCCTCCTTCACGAGGCGATGTGCAGTTGCTTTACCGATGCCTGCGCCCGCTCCGATCACCACGAGGATCTGCCGGTCCAGCTCTTTCTCGGGTGGCAAACGCCGCAGCTTCGCTTCTTCCAGCGACCAGTACTCGATGTCGAAAGCCTCCTGCTGGTCCATCGCCTCATACTTGTCGATCGCTTCAGCGCCGCGCATCACCTCGATCGCGCAGTTGTAAAACTCAGCCGTCACGCGCGATTCACTCTTGTTCTTGCCCCACGCCATCATTCCCAACCCCGGGATCAGCACGACTGTCGGATTCGGATCGCGCATGGCGGGCGAGTCCGGGCGCTTGCAACGGTTGTAATAGCTTTCGTAGTCCTTGCGATACTCGACCAGACCTTCCTGAATCGAAGCCTTTAGTTTTTCCACGTCACCGCCGGCCGGATCCCAGTCGACAAAGAGCGGCTTGATCTTCGTGCGCAGAAAATGGTCAGGACAGGAGGTGCCCAGCGAGGCGAGACGTGGGCCATCATGACTGTTCACAAACCGCAGCATCTTCTCGTCGTCCTGCACGGTGGCGACGAACCGACGGCCCACTGAAACTTGTCCGCGAATGAACGGCAGTATCTCCGCCTGAAAGCCCCTCCGATCCGATTCAGGCAATGGTTGAAACTTTTGCCCGCCGAACGTCTGTTCGCCCTTGTCGTGTAATTCGATGTAACGCGCCGCGCGATCGATTATCTCGAGCGCCGTCTCGTAACACGTCAGGTCATCGTCGTTCCACGAGCTCATCCCGTGATGCCCGAGCAAAATGCCTTTTGCGTGGGGGTTTTCCTTAATCAACTCCTCGATCTTCAGGCCGATATCGAAACCCGGCCGCTGCCACGGCGTGTAAATCACTTCGTCGCCATAAATTTCCTTCGTCAGCTTTTCCTGATTGACGGAAGCGGCAATCGCGATGACGGCATTCGGGTGCAGATGGTCGACGTGTTTGAAAGGAACGAACGTATGCAGCGGCGTATCGATCGAACAGGCGCGCGGATTCAGATTGAAGACGCAGTGGCTGTACATCGGATACATGACGTCTTCAATCGGAGTCTTCGGCCCGCGTTCAGGACTGTTTAGATACTGTTCCTTCATGGCGCGCACTTTGTCGAGGTAAAGCGACGCAAAACCATCGCGTTTGGCGGTGCGCAAGTCGCCGCCGGAGCCCTTGAGCCAGAGGACTTCTACGGATTCCCCTGTGAGCGGATCTGTCTCGATTAACTTCGAAGAGGTATTACCACCGCCCGTGTTAGTGAGCGTCAAGTCTTCACCGAGTTTGTTGGAGCGATAGACGAGCCGATCGACTTCATCGAGCTGATTGGCGGCTTCGTCCCGCCAGAGATATTTGACGAACCGAAATTTTTCTTCTGGGCCTTGAGAAGTCATTATGCTAAAGAGCCACCAAAATGCGCGTAACTTTACTGGATAAAACTCGGTTACGTCTACTGTTATGTCCGTCGGGTAGTTCTCTGCGGCTCTCTGCGTATCTCTGCGCTCTCTGCGTTAAACGGCTATTTCAACGCAGAGGGCGCAGAGGCGCGCAGAGAGCCACAGAGAAGATTTTCAATCTACCTCACTATGGTCTTCTGTGCATCCTGCTGGCGCCTTTTGTCTCACAAGCGGCTAGTCCGATTTCACTCGACGGAGTCTGGCGGTTTGACCTTGATCCAAGCGATGTCGGAGTGGCGCAGCAATGGTTCAACCGGCCAATGCGCGGCTTTATTCGTCTACCCGGAAGTCTTCAGTCACAGAACGGCGGTAACGACATTACGACGGATACGCCGTGGGTGCTCTCCCTCTACGATCGCTACTGGTACCTGCGCGAAGACTACAAAGCCTACACCGAGCGCGGCAAAGTCAAAGTGCCGTTTCTGTCGCAGCCGATGCGTCACTATCTTGGCGCCGCCTGGTATCAACGCGAAATTGAAATTCCGCGAAACATGCAGGGCCGCCGCGTTCTACTCACCCTCGAACGGCCGCATTGGCAAACCACGGTCTGGGTCGATGAGCGATTAATCGGTTCAGACAAGAGCCTGGTTGCGCCACACGTTTACGATCTTGGCCTGCTCGCATTGGGCCGTCATCGCCTGACGATTCGTGTAGACAATCGCATGCAGATGCCTTACCGGCCGGACGCGCACAGCGTTTCCGATTCACTCGGCGCAAGCTGGAACGGAATCGTCGGCAAGATCCAGATCGAAGACACGGGACGCGTGTGGATTGATGATGTACAAGTCATTCCGAACCTCGCACGCCATTCGATGTTAATTCGAGTCAAGATCGGTAACGCCACCGGTCGCAGCGGGCAAGCAACGCTGACTGCGATCTGGCCGGATACCGGCATCGGTCCGGTGTCATGGGATGAAAATGGCGGCAGCGCTGAATTGGAAGTTCCGCTCCGCGCCGACGTCGAAACATGGGACGAGTTTCATCCAAAACTACTGCCGTTAAAACTCTGGCTGAGAGGAAACGACGTCGAAGAGTACAAAGACCTGACTGTTGGGCTGCGGGATTTTCATGCGGAGGGAAATCAGTTTGTTCTCAACGGCCGTGCGATCAATTTTCGCGGCACACACTTCGGCGGCGATTTTCCGTTGTCTGGTTACCCACCGACTGACGTCAAATCGTGGCGGCAATTATTCGAGCTCTGCAAGAAATGGGGCCTCAACCACATGCGCTTTCATTCGTGGTGCCCGCCCGACGCAGCCTTCGAAGCCGCGGATCAAGTCGGGTTCTATTTACAGCCCGAGCCCGGAATGTGGAACGAGATCAGTCCGGGCACGCCGATGGAGCGCATGCTTTATGAAGAGACTGATCGAATGATTCGCGCCTACGGCAATCATCCTTCGTTCATGCTTCTGTCAGCCAGCAACGAGCCGAAAGGCAAATGGCAGGAGTCGTTGTCGAAATGGGTTGAGTATTACCGCGCACGCGATCCACGCCGGCTTTACGCGAGCGGCACCGGCCACACCGAACGGCAACTCGAGAACATCACTGAAGGCACAGATTACCTCGCGGTGCAACGCATCAATCAGAAAATGCTGCGGCGTGAGTCCGGTTGGTTTGGCTCCGACTTCGCTGACTCGCTCAAAGAGATCAACATTCCGGTTATCTCGCATGAGGTGGGCCAGTGGGCTGCGTATCCCGACTACGACATCATCAACGACTTCAAAGGCTATCTCCGGCCCGGCAACTTCGAGATCTTTCGCGACTCGATGAAAGCGCACGGATTGCTCGAAAAGAACAAAGCATTCGCTGATGCGTCCGGAAAATTTCAATTGGCATGCTACAAGGAGGAGGTCGAAGCAAACTTGCGCACGCCGGGTCTGGGTGGATTTCAACTGCTCGATATCCACGATTACCTCGGACAAGGAACAGCGTTTGTCGGCTTGCTTGATGCTTTTTGGCGTCCGAAGAGTTATGTGAAGGCGGATGAGTTCACCGAGTTCTGCAATTCGACTGTCCCGCTCGCGCGGCTCACGAAGCGCGTTTTCACCAACAGCGAAAGGTTCGTCACTGACGTCGAGCTGGCCCATTTCGGCGCCGAGCCGCTGGACAGAGTCAAGGCTGTCTGGCGCATCGATGAGAGCTTTGCGAAGGGCGAATGGGAACCACGCGTTTACCCCATCGGCAAGAACATTCCACTCGGACAAATCTCAGTCGAGCTAGCGAAGATTCGAGAGCCTGGTCAGCACACATTAACCGTCACCGTGGCGCCCGCAATCATGTTCGATTCGGTGACTGGGAAAATACGCAAGGGTCCTGATGCGGTTAAAGGCGTCACTTACTTTGAAAACAGTTGGAATTTTTGGGTCTATCCCGAAGCAGTCCCGGCTGAACTCACTGGAACTGACAACTGTGCTCTCTCGCGCTCACGCGACATCTTCGTCACGCGTTCATGGGATGAAGCCGAGAAGAAACTGGCCCAGGGTGGCAAGGTGTTGTTCGTGCCTAACAATGCCGATCTCGATTGGACGAGCCCGCCGCTCGATATAGTGCCGGTGTTTTGGAACCGGCAAATGGGTCCGGCGTGGGGCCGAATGCTGGGACTATTGGTGGATCGGAACCCAGGTAAATCGAAAAGCTACGCACTCGAAAAGTTTCCCACGGCTGCGAACTTCGATTGGCAGTGGGCTTCGTTGATGTTGAATGTGCGCGCTATAAATCTCGATTCCTTGCCGCCTTTGCTGGAACCCGTAGTCTGGGCCATCGACGACTGGAATCGTAATTACAAGCTCGGCGTAATCTTTGAATGCGCGGTGGGTGATGGGAAGCTGCTCGTCTCCGCGATCGACGTGACCCGGGCGAACGACGCCAACCCGGTTGCTCGTCAACTGCGATTTTCCCTCCTCAACTACATGGCCAGCGACTGTTTTCAACCGAACGTGCCGGTCACTGCTGGAGAGATACGCAGTTTGTTGTTTGACACGCAGATCATGAAAAAGCTTCGGGCCAAAGCAGAGCTCGACGGCGCTCCAGCGGCTTCGGCGATCGACGGCGACCCGAACACGTATGTATCGACTGGCGCTCGGAACGCAACTCTGCGAGAAGCGGCGGAGCTCATGGTTACTTTTCCTGCGCCGGTCGCTATGTCGGGCGTGGTGTTGATGCCGCGGCAAAATCATCGCGAGCACGAAGGCGAGATCCGCGAGTGTGTTGTCAGTGTGAGCGACGACGGTAATGTTTGGAACGACGTGCAACGTACAGTGCTGCCATCCACGTTTGCGCCGCACATGATTGAATTCACCAGGACAATCTCGACGAAATATCTGAAGCTGGTTTCGCTTTCCGGCTTTGGCCCGGACAAGACCACGTCGATAGCTGACTTCGCCGTCGTATATGCTGGTCCAAAACCAGGGGGCGCCGGGAAGATCGAATACCAACGTAACCGAAGTGCAACTCCGGACATTGATGAAGGCAATGCAAGGCCATCACCAACGCCAAAACCGTAGGACCGAATGCCGCAAAAAAGCACAACCAGAACAATTCTCCTTTACAGATTTCTTAAGCCCTTTGTGCTTCTTTGTGTTCCTCTTGCGCTTCTTTGTGTACCTCGTTCTGGTCGCGTCGCCAGCGTTTACGACGTGCGTGCGTTCGGCGCTAAAGGTGACGGCAAAAACCTCGACAGCCCGAGCATCAACAAAGCGATCGAAGCTGCCGC